>Ga0265327_10005397_pt1 | contig 10677 bp, 11 predicted proteins | sample 41621metaG_FD_202089 | JGI IMG/M metagenome (GOLD analysis project Ga0265327, IMG submission 202089) | Rhizosphere microbial communities from Carex aquatilis grown in University of Washington, Seatle, WA, United States - 4-16-21 metaG | ecosystem: Host-associated > Plants > Roots > Rhizosphere... | reverse complement strand
AGATGCCGAGCGCCTTCAGGACGAGCGGCGAGATCGCGCGCACCTTGACTCGCTCCCCGTTGGCCGCTTCGCTCAGCGCGTCGACGACCTGGCGCGGCGACATCGGCGCGTTGGTCGGGGCGTGCCAGGCCCGACCCCAGGCCCGCTCGTCGCGGCCGAGCGCAACGAGCGCGCGGGCGACGTCGGTGACGTAGGTCCAGCTGTGGGTTGCGTCCGGATCGCCGATGACACTCACGGGCTTGCCGGCGAGGACCTTGGGAACGATCCGATCGCCGAGCTGGCTCGTGAGGACACGGGGACCGAAGTAGTCCGAGGACCGCAGCTCGGTGACGCGGACGCGACCGGCGTCGTGGGCCGCGAGCGCGTCGCGCCAGACCTGGGCTCGCACGCGACCCTTGATGCTGGTGGCAGCCAGCGCGTTGCTCTCGGTCATCGCATGGTCCGTCGGACCGTATGCGTAGAGATTGCTCACGGTGACGAGCACCGCCCCCGTGGCCTCGGCAACCGAGAGCACCGACGCGGCCAGAGGTGGCCAGTCACTCGCCCAGCGGCGATAGGGCGGACTCGCCGCGTTGAAGATCACGACGGCTCCCGCGGCGGCGCGCAGCAGGGCAGCCGGATCTGCCGCGTCGGCCCGGATCCGTTCGATGCGCGGGTGGAGAGGGCCGGCGCCGTTGCGGGTGATGACGCGCACGTCGTCGCCGGCATCGGCGAGCATCACCGCGGTCGTCCAGCCGACCGGTCCGGCCCCGATCACCACGTGCGCGGTGGTCCCGTGGAGTCCGCCGTCCCCGTCAGCCACGGAGGGCCGCTCTGACGCGGCGCTCGACGAACACGGGCACGAACTGTCGAACGCGCGCCCGGTCGAACGCCGCGAACTCTCGGCGGACCCGGGCCCGCACCGTCTGGCGGGGAACCTCGGACTCGACGCGAGCGACCAGGTGGTCCGTGAGCTCGTCGATCACGTCGCCGGGTTCCTCGATGGGCACCGGCAGAGCGAGACTGGACACGACGTTCCTCCTTCATCGGGAGGCGTCGAGCCCGAACGGGCGACAACCATGCGGCCGTCCATCCCGAACCGAGCGTCTCTCAGATGTCCGGGCACCTGCGGCGCCCGCGCTCACGAACGTAGGCGTGGCGCGGTGGATCGGCAACGAATTCGGAGAACCCGCCCCAGATGTTCACCGACGCGGGGTTTCGCAGCGCCGCGGTGGAAGGACGCGGTGGCAGGAGCGGCGTGGAGTGTGCATCGGCAACCCACCGGGCTGTGGGTTGCCGACACAACTCGCGGCCCGTCCACCGCAAGCCGCCCGAGGAACTGACCCCCGCGCTTTCCCTTGCTAAGTCACCAGGTTTCCCCTGAAGCGTCAGCGCAGTGGGGCCAGGTGCCGGTGCCAGTTCTGGCGTCGCGCGACTCCGTTCCTCGCCCCCAGACGGTCATCGACGGTCCAGCCGGCTCAATCGTCGGTTACTTGCTTGGTCCACAGTGCCCCTGGGCCCGTTGTGCCGAGTTGGGCGCGGCTGGACTCCATGCGAAGCACGTCGGGTGATCATGGGTCCGGGTTCGGTGCGATGGAAGCGATGATCCGGCCAGCGACACGGCCGTCGCGGCCCAGTCCGACACTGACGATCGTCGTGGCCGCCGCTACGCCCGCGACCTTCACGTCGAGCACCGCAGGGCGCAACGCTGACTGATAGACGCTCACGATCGACGTGCTCGGTCGCAGCGTGAGCAGGCGCGCCTCGCCGTTCACCGCGGTCGTGGCGCTACCAGTCGGTCCGGCCCCCGGCCAGTACTGCACCGCGCCGTCGACGAGCGCGTTCTGAGATCGTGGGATCCCCGTCCCCGGGCAGCTCGGGAGGGACAGGCCAGGCCGCACTATGAACACCGTCGGTGGTCCGGGCTGCGGCCACAGGCACAAGGCGTTGCTCGCCTCGGTGATCGTCCAGGTCGACGGCACGAACATCTTGTACGCCACGCTCATCGTCGCGACCCGACCTGACTTCTCGTAGGCGTCGAGCGCCGCAGGACGAATCGACCGCGCCGTGTCGATGGCGACGGTCGAGGCGGGCAATGCAAGGGTGGCGAGGATTCGATCGGCGTCGGCACCGCGGACGGCGAGCCGGGTGGCGAGCGCGGGCACCGTGTAGATCGCCCAGTCCGGATCGGTCTTGGTGTCGGGCCCGTACACAGCGAAGCCGTGCACGTTCTTCGCCGGTGTTCCCTTCATGCGGGTCGGTCCGGCGAGGAAGGCGACGCCGTCGGTCGGGGGGTAGGGAACGGAAAGGAACTCGAAGCAGTCGCGAGTGGGGAGTTGTCCGACGGAAACGATCCCGGTGCCCGTGCCGAGGCAGTCCCCCTCCATCGCAACGGTCCATCCGACGGGCACGTACACGCGAGCGGTCGGACCGTCGACGGGCACCCAGCCCTCCGGCGCGTCACGGCCGAGATGAGCAGCGATGGCCGCAGGCGTCAACGAGCGGGGACGACCGCTCCCTGTCGTTGCGGAGGTCGCACGCGCACTGGCAGCCGGAGTCACCAGAACGATGACCAACCCCACCATTAGGGCAGCGGCCGTCATCCTTATCCGCACCCTCCGCGCCATGCTTTCAATGGTGCACGAGAAATGGTTACGCGGCGCGCGCGGGTCGTCTGTCAATCTCGCACACGCACGTCTAGTCCCACCCCGCAACGGCAAGGCTTCGCCTCGCGCCAGATTGCCCTGGAGTAGATCATTCACCAACTTCGGACAACAACCAGTGTTCAAGTTCGGCTACCGACCACCGAATTGCGATTCCGGAACTCCCTGGGCCACCAGGAGTTTTCGGCATTCGCCGGTCAGCGTGGCCGAGGGGTCTCTGAGTACCTGGTTGCAGGCGACCAAGGCGGCGTACTGGGGGACGAGGTCGAGCGGCACGAACCCGATTCCATCAGGAGTTGCGGTGTAGCCGATCAGGTGCGAGTTCGTTTCGACGTCGTACACACGTTGGCCGAGTTCGCCGGTCGTCACCGATGGCTGTCCGGGTAGCTGTCGCTCGCTCGGTCGGGCGCATCCGAACGCTGTTCCCGAACGATTCGAGACCAGTTCACAGTCACTCGGCAGATTCGTTGGACGGTTGACGGTGGACGGAGTAACCCGGAGATTGTTCAGGATCTGCCGGGACCGTGTGATCAAGTCCTTGGTGACCACCGGCTCCGTAGTCACGGTTCGCGCTACGAACACCCGCCCCGCGTCGATGAAGAACTCGTCCTGGAACGCATACCCAGCGTTGCTCGTGGCTCGTGACGCCTCAAGGGCATTGCCACAGCCCACCCAGCCGCTCGAAGCGTCGTTCGTACCCGCGAAGTCACTTGGACGCGGCACTGCGCTTCGGCTCGGGAGCGCGGGATTGCTCGTGCCATACACGGGGTCTGGCAGAGTGCTCGCCGACATCGACGCCGGGTACTCGTAGAGAGTGATCCACGTGCCGAGCGTCGTCGCTACCGCCGAAGGTTCCGTGCTGCAGGCCGCCGAGAGCCAGTCTCCTGGCGCTTCGGTCGCGTGGCCAACGGTCACGAGAGCTTTGGCGCTATCCGTCGATTGCGCTGGGAATTGCGTCCATTCCTGTGGAACCGCAATGGATACCCCGGCCGATGGGACCGTTACCTCGTGCCATCCGGCCGGCAACGAAGCAACAGTGGCCGGGCCACCCGTCGTCTCGGTCGCGCCCCCACCACTCTGGACTCTCACCCCTGTTCCCTCGTTCGATGACTGCGTCCACGCAAGAGCAGCGCCGCCAAGGAGCAGGGCGAAGAGTGCGATGCCTGCCGAGATTCGCAGCTCCCACCTGCGTCGCTGGACGTGGCGCATCACGGAGGCCCGCGCATCAAACATGTCAGGGGCCGGGCCGGACTGAACTCCCAACTCGTCGATGAGCTCGTCGATCTTCACGATGGGTCGTCCTCCATCTCCAGGCGCAGGATTCGAAGGGCGCGATGCAGCGTTGCCTTCACAGTTCCCTCGGCGCAGCCCATGACCTCGGCGACTTCCGAGAGCTTCAAGTCGGAGAAGTAGCGCAGGACGACCATTGTCCGTTGACGGTCCGTGAGGCGATCGAGCGCCTCTCGAACGACGATCGTCGTCGTCACTGACCGAGCTAGGTCTGGAAGAGACAGGTCCGACTCAACCAGCACCGCTTCTGGGGGCCCGCGCCGCCACTGGCGCCGCTCGGCGTTGAGCGCAACGACGTACACCCAAGTGACTGGCCGTTCCATCTGCGAAACCCTCGCCCAGCGGCGGTACGCCCGGGCAAACGCCTCTTGCACACGTTCCTCAGCATGGTCGCGGTCCGTCACGACCAGACGCACCGAACGCAGAACCCGCGCATAGTGCTCTTCGAAGAACACCTCGAAGACCGGCGCGCGGCTCATCCCTCCTCCCACGGTCCATGAAGCCTCATGGAGGCTGGAACGTTTACTCCACTGCGATGGGAAGCTGTGAGCGCCCGAACCCGGAGCGCGTCCTGCAGCCATGAGGAACCATCAGGTGAGCGGACAGAGCTCACGCAGAAGCCCTATTTCGACGACTCGGCGCGCCCTGTCCGAATCGCCCATTGCTCGATCTCAGATTTGAGCCAGAGACGTGTGCGGCCTCCACTGAGAGTCACCACGGGCCGGGGCATGTCGGGGTAGCGGCGCTGGTAGACGCTCACCGCTGTCCGCTGGGCGAGGCCGAGCATGTCGGCAACCCCTTGGGCGTCGATGAGATCCTCGGTGTTGACCCTCGGGTTCACCCAGCGAGTCTCGCACAAGAGTTGACTTTCGACAACAACCCGGGATAGTATACGAACGTCAACAACAACAGAGCGGCCCCGGCGGGTGCGGAAACACCCCCGGGGCCATGGACAGCAACCTGTATGGAGGTGCTGACGTGAAGAAGGTAGCCCCGTCGCGTGATGCGGCGGATCTGTACCGAGGGTCGGTCGAGAGGATGCGCGACCAGATTTTCGAGCACTCGGACCTGGTCTTCGGCCTGGCCGGGCTCCGGGACCGAGGACCGGACGCCGAGCACGCCGTCGCCGCGGCGCTGGAGATCCCCGAGCTCCAGGTGTTGCGCCTGAGCTGGGAGCTCATCGATGCGTTCATCGAGAGCGATGACGGCGACCCCGAGGAGCTCTTCATCGAGGTCTGGGGCGAACGGCTCTACGACCGGGCACGGTTCGCCCTCTTCGGCGAGTCGTTCTGAGCGAATCGTCGAGGTTGACTCCGCGAAAAAGTCAGCTTCTCGTTCCACGGAGGATCCCGGCCACGCACCCAGCGTGGCCGGGGTTCCAGCCGCGTGGGCGCCGCTGCCCCGACGCTGCTGAGCGCCGCGCAAATTCGAATTCTCGGGGCTCGGGGTCGATGCCGCAAGCATGGACTGGGACCGCTCTGGCTGGGGCGTCGGTGCCGACGAGGTGTCGGACATCGTGACGCGTCGGATCGACCGGTTCTACGCGCGCGACATCGACCCCGAGGTGTGGTCGGTGATCGGCCCGATGGTGAAGGCCGCCACTGCGGCGGCAACTCCGAGCGGGCCGAGGACGGCCACGACGATCGGGAGCCGCACTGCTCTGCTCCTGTCGTGGTGCTTCGAGCGCGGGATGGACCTGACCCCGGAGGTGGTGTTCCACCCCGACACGATCGACGAGTTCATCGCGACCGGCTGTGCCCACTTCACCAAGGGCACCCGATCCACCTACCGCTCCACGCTGCTCCACGTCGGCGAGGCCTACGTCGGGGCACCGCTGTTCGCACCCCGCCCGTTGCCGTTGCCGACCTCCGACCCCGAATCGCCCTACACCACAGAAGAGATCGCCGCGCTGTGGGGATGGGCACGAGGCCTCTCGACCGCGTCGATGCGCGACGGCGCGGCCGTCGTGCTCGCGTTCGGGCTCGGCACCGGCATCAAGGCGGTCGAGCTCAACGCGGCCACCAGCGGCTGGATCGCCGACACCCCGACCGGGCTCGTGCTCGACATCCCTGGCGACCGAGCCCGTCGTGTCCCGGTGCGTCAGCGTTGGGAGCCCGCGGTCCACGACGCCGTCGCTAGCGCGGGCGGCGGGTTGGTGTTCCGTCCCGAGCGCGATCAGGTCCACGACCGTCACCTCACGCGATTCTTGGAACGCCTCCCGCGAGGTGACGCCCCGAAGTTGTCGATGCAGCGGCTGCGCGTGACGTGGATCGTCGATCTGCTCGACGAGCGTGTCCCGCTCCAGCTCGTTGCCGACGCGGCCGGTGTCCAGGCCGATCTGCTCGGCCGGTACGCGCCCTTCATGCACACGCTCACGCCGAGCGAGGCGGATGGCTTCCTGCGAGGTTGCCGGTGACGGCCTCTCCGGTCGCGATCGCGCCGCAGGCTCCCGCGACCGGGTCGTGGGCCTTCGACGACGATGCCGTGCGGTTCGCGATCGGTGTGCTCGACGACATGGACATCATGGTCAGCCTGCGGCAGTGGCGGGTCGAGGAACGCGAACGACTCGGCCGTCACGCCGGTGGCGCACCCGAGCGGTTCCCCGCTCATGCGCTAATGGTCGCGATGATCCTCGCCGCGGTCCACCATCACCCGATGCACCTGCGGACCTTCCGCGACATCCTCTTCCGTCACATCAGCCCTGCGATGCGCGCCCAGCTCGGGGTACCCGACCCACCTGATCCCGACGACCGTCTCGGGTGGGAAGCCCTTGAACGCTGCGTCCGGACCCGGTTTCACGGGCTCCTCGACGTGATCGACCCGTCGCCACTGCCCAAGAACCGCATCCTTGACGCGGGAGCATTCGATGCCGCGGTCGCGCAACACCGAACCGATCACGACCTCACCGACGACATCCTCGAACAACGCACGGAGCGCCTCACCTGGATCGCCAACTCGATCCTCGAAGCCAGCGTCTCCCACCTGCCGCGAGAGTTGCGCCGCCACTGGCAGGGCAGCGTCGTCGTCGACGCGACGAACGTCCCCGCCTTCGCCCGCCAGGACGCCCGCGAGAAGGGGAAGAAACCGCGCGACCAACGCAAGGTGCTGCGACACTCATCCGACCCAGACGCCGGTCTCTACGTCCGCACCGACGTCGACCCCACCGCGTCGCCCACGACGCGGGCAGCGACGAAGCCCACCAAGATGTTCTGGGCGTACGAGGCGAGCCTCATCGTCACCGCCGCCGAGGGTACCGGCACCGGCACCGAGTACCCGAACCTCGTGATCGGCATGGCACCACTCCACCGACCCGCTTCGGAGCCCGGGAAGAACGCGACCGTCGCGCTCGCCAGCGTGCAGGGACGCGGGCATCCCGCCAAGTGGCTCGCTGGTGACCGGGCCTACACCCATGCGCTCGCCGACGACTTCCAACTCCCGGCCCGGGCGATGGGCTACGAAGTGGTGCTCGACTACCGCGCCGACCAGCTCGGGATTCAGGGAAGTCACGCGGGCGCGCTCATGATCGAAGGAGCCTGGTACAGCCCCGGCATCCCGCAGACGCTGATCGCCGCGACCATCGACTACCGATCGGGGCTCATCGACGAGACGACGTGGAAGACCCGCATCGAGGCGCGCCGCGCCTACCGACTCCGAGTGCACGAACAACTCGCCGACGGCCAGACCAAGATGATGTGCCCCGCCGCGCACGTCTCTCCGACGGCTCGTTGCGAGCTCAAGCCCGCCTCCGAGAACCCCAAGACGAAGGGCAAGACCCGCATCCACGTCACCGACGCGCTGCGCGCCAACAAGCCGAGGATCTGCGAGCAGCAGACCGTCAACTTCCCGCCCGAGGCGGGAGCCAAGCTCTGGCAGCCCCTGCACTTCGGATCGCCGGAGTGGGCCGACACCTACTACCGGCTCCGCAACACCATCGAGGGCATCAACGGCACCGCGAAGGACGGTTCGCATTCGGCGCTCGACGATCCCGAACGACGCCGCGTCCGAGGTGTCGCTGCCCAGACCCTCTTCACCGCGCTCCTGCTCCTCGCCACCAACCTCCAGAAGATCTCGTCGTTCGTCGCCCACGCCGTCGTCGACACCGACGGCGTGACCCGCCGACCGCGCAAGTCGCGGGGCACCACCAAGGCGATCCAGACCTGGACCCCGGTGATCGTCGGCCGCGCCGGCGCGCCACCGCCCTGACCATCCCCGCTCCGGACTCGAAGCCGCCCTCCGATGGGCGGCTTCGACGCGCCCCCGTACCCACCGGACGCACACCGACACGTTCGAGAGCAGACTCAGGCCACTGAATCGCGTCCGGAAGCGTGCGCCACCGCAACAGTTACCCCGAAATTCGCCGACGGCAGCTCGGCAGAGCACAGTTCCGTCGGCGTGAAAGGCGGGTTCCGTCGGGAACCCACGGTGGAGGTGATGGGACTTGAACCCACGACTTCTACGTTGCGAACGTAGCGCTCTACCAGGCTGAGCTACACCCCCGTAGGGACCCGAGAGCGTACCACCGCGCCCTTCTGAGGGGCCGGGTCAGAAGCCGGTCGGTCCCGATGGCGACGTGCGCCCCTCGATCGCGCCCTGCAGGCGCGCCGCGACGATCGCGGTGGTCACGTCACCGCGCGTGCGCTCGAGCACCGCGCGCAGCGCGTCGGTGGAGCGCCGGAGCCCACCGGTGAGCGCGTCGGGGTAGTCGACGGTCACGAGCATCCCGTACACGTCGTCCATGAGACCGAGCAGTCGCTCGGCCTCGGCGCCCTGCTCGCGCCGCAGGCAGTCGAGCACCTGACGGCGCAGCTCGCTGGCGGCCTCCGCCATCCCGTTGAGGTACGGCTGCACGTCGACACCGAGCTCGCTGGCCGACGGCAGCGCGTTGTCCTCCACGAACGCCAGCGTGAGGTTCGCCTCGGCGAACTCCTTCTTGGCGTCGTTCAGGAAGCCGGCGTAGCGGACGTCGGCATGGGGACCGAGGGCGTGCTCCGCCTCGGTGAGGTACGCCGCCGCCTCCGCGATCAGCGCTCGCGCCTCCTGGAACTCGTGGCGGTGCACGGCCCGGATCGCGCTCGCACACGAGCGGATGGCGCGGCGCGACGCGGACAGCGTGACCTCGCGCGCGGCGTGCTTCTCTTCGAGGACGGCACGGGCCGCCTCACCGGCCGCCGCGATCCGACCCGGAGCTTCCAAGGGTCAGACCGCCGTGCCGATCAGTTCGATGCGGTCTGGCGCAGCGGCACCAGGCGGGGACCGCTGGACTCGCTCGTGGCCGGCGCGTACCGACCGTTCATTGGCGGAGTCGGCCCGCGGTACGCGGCACCGAGGTAGCCCACCCTCGGCCGCTGCCCCTGCGCCCGCTGCTTGTACTGCAGCAGCAGGTAGACGTAGCCGGCGAGCGCGACGTCGGCGATGAGCTGTAGCGCGATGAATGCCATCGAGCGGGTGAGCACCGCCAGGAAGAACGTGAACGCCACCAGGCCGAGCAGGACGAACAGCACGTCGCGACGACGCTTCTGCTGCGCGTTCATGCTCCCGGGGCCGGTGCCGGCGGGTACGAAGATCGGGCTCGACGCCGTCGTGCGTCGCGGCCGGGAACGGTGGCCGTTGGCCTGTCCCAACGAACGGAGCTTGTGGTGGAAGTCGCCGACGGAGTCGGATCGGCTCTGCTGACCACGAGCCCGGAGGATCGGCGGCACCAACACCGCGACCCAGAGGATTCCGAGAACCAGGATGACCGCAATCGTCAAGGCAAACGCCCCCGTTTGTGTCGCCCGTACAAGAATGTAACCGGCCGTTTCCTCACAATTGAGGAACCGGCCACGCTGCCGCCCGCTTCGCGGCCTCGGTCACCCTAGCGAAGTGACGCCGGACACGTCGAGGCGGCGGAGCCGACCGTCAGGTTGGGTTCAGCGCCCTCAGAGGTCCAGATCGTCGAGATCGGCCCCGGGACGGCGGTAGGTGCCCGACCGGCCCCCGGTCTTCTCCCACAGCGCCAGCTCGCCGACGGTCATGCTGCGGTCGACCGACTTGCACATGTCGTAGATGGTCAGCGCGGCCACCGCACAGGCGGTGAGGGCCTCCATCTCCACCCCGGTGCGGTCGACCGTGTCGACCTGCACCTCCACCTCCACGTGCTCGTGCTCGATGCGGAAGTTGACGTAGACCGAACCCACCAGCAGGGGGTGGCACAACGGCAGGAGGCTCGGGGTCTGCTTCGCCGCCTGGATGCCTGCGACCCGGGCCACTGCGAGCACGTCGCCCTTGGTGATGGCGCCCGAAGCGATCTTCGCGGCGGTGTCGGACTCCATGTGCACCCGGCACCGGGCGACCGCCCGGCGGTGGGTGACGTCCTTGGCGGTGACGTCGACCATGCGGGCACGGCCCAGCGGGTCGAGGTGCGTGAACTCCGAGGCCGACATGGCGAGAAGTCTATTTGGCCACCTCGTGCCGCCTCGTTGCGCTGCGCGCTCGGGACGGAGCGAGCGGGAGCGAGCGACGGAGGAGAGTCAGCCGCCGATCTGGCTCATCGAGCGATCGGGGCGCACGAAGTCGACGTGGCCGATGCGGTGGCCGGCCCACTTGGTGCCGACGGCCCGCACGATCTCGGCGGCGATGCGGTCGTCGAGCTCGTCGTCTGCGGTTCCCGGCTGGACGTCGCCACTGCGCAGGATGGCCCGCAGGTCGAACTCCTCGAGCGCGAAGAGGCAGGTCCGCAGCTTCCCCTCGGCGGTCATGCGGATCC
>Ga0265327_10005396_pt1 | contig 10678 bp, 5 predicted proteins | sample 41621metaG_FD_202089 | JGI IMG/M metagenome (GOLD analysis project Ga0265327, IMG submission 202089) | Rhizosphere microbial communities from Carex aquatilis grown in University of Washington, Seatle, WA, United States - 4-16-21 metaG | ecosystem: Host-associated > Plants > Roots > Rhizosphere >... | reverse complement strand
CTCGATGTCGCGCATGTTGTGGGAAGTATAGAGAATGGCGGGGGCGCGATCCTTCTGGACCCGCCGCACCAGCTTGCGGACCTTGTCGGCAATATCGGGATCGAGGGAAGCGGTGGGCTCGTCGAGCAGCAGCAGTTCCGGATCGTTGAGCAGGGCCTTGGCGAGGTTGACGCGGGTGGATTCCCCGGCCGAGAGCTGGCCGGTGGGCTTGTCGGAGAGGCGGGTGATTTCGAGCAGTTCCAGAAGGTCGGCCACCTTCTTCTTGGGATTATCCACGCCGTAGAGCTTCGCGAAGATGATCAGGTTGTGCTTGACCTTCAGGTTGCCCGGCAGGGCGGCGTAGGTGGTGCAGAAATTCGACCGACGCAGGATTTTCATCCGGTCCTTGGCGAGGTCCATGCCGAAGGCGTGGATCGAACCCTCGGTGGGCGTGATCAGGCCGAGGATCATGTTCATCAGCGTGGTCTTGCCCGCACCGTTCACCCCCAGCAGGCCCACCACCTCGCCGGAGCGGACTTCCAGGGAGACTCCGTCCACGGCGGTGAATTCGCCGAAGCGCTTGACGATGTTGCGGATTTCCAGGGTCGGTGCGGACACGGCGCTACGATGCCCGCGTCCGCCATGGCGTCCAGCGCATCCTTTAAAAAGAAAAAGCCCCGTCCGGCAGTGCCGGACGGGGCGATTGGGGGGGAGCCGGAGCGATTTTTACGGAGTGGTCGTCACGCGGAGGCGGACGAAGAGCTTGGGACTGCCGGTGGGCAGGGTGTAGCTCAGTGAGGTACCATTGTCGGCGGCGGTCACCGAAGTCCAGGTCACCAGGTCCGGGGAGGTTTCGACCACGCCAGTTGCGGCGGCGGTCGGGTCCTTTGGCCAGGTGATGGTGCCATTGATGACGGCCGGGTTCGGTGTGAAGGTCGAACCGGTGGCGCCCATGAAGTACTCCACTCCGTTTGCCACGCCATCGTTGTCGAAGTCGAGGTTGGCCGCCTGTCCGCCGGCGTTGGTGGCCGCCCAGGAGGCATAGCCGGCCGGGCCGGTGGTCACCTGAAGGATCCCGGTGCCGGTGATGCGCGCCGTCTTGTGGGTGGCGCTGGATGCCAGCGAACCCCAGGTGCCGGTGAGCTGCTGCACGCCGTCGATGTAGAGTTCGTCGATGGTGTCGGTGGCGGCAAAGGTGAGGTCGATGACCCCGCCATTGCTTAGACGGACATCGGCTCCCGCGGCCAGATAGGCGTTGCTGATCGAGAGCTTGCCGCCGGTCACCAGCGTGTCACCGGTGTAGGTGTTGGCGCCGCTGAGGGTGGCTGTGCCGTCTCCGGCCTTGGTGAGCGAACCTCCTGCCGCCACCTCGCTGATGATGCCACTGAATGTGCCGGTGCGCCCGCTGCCGATGCTGATCGCATGCGTGCCGGTGGCGGCCAGTTTCAGGGCGCTGCTGACCGTCAGGTTGGTCGAGGCGTCGTAGTTCGAAATGGTACCGTCATTCCAACTGAACAGCCGGGTTCCTGAGCCGGTTCCGGTGGTGATGGTCTGGGCAGCCAAGGTGGCACCGCCGTTCAAGGTGATGGTGGAGTTCACACCCGCGCCACCGGAGGCGACGATTCCGAGGGTAACTGTGGACGCTTTGACCGTGCCACCGGTCACGCTGAAGGTCGAGGTGTTGGTGCCCGGGACATTGTTCTTGTTTCCGACGATCAGGGTCGTGGTATCCAGTGTTCCGGCACCCATGGCGAAGGAGTAGGTGGACGTGGTATTGTTGCGCCCGTCGCCGATATCAAGGGTACTGAGAAGCGCATCCAGGGTGCTCGTGCCGGTGACACCGGTGAGCAGGTCGATGCTGCCGGTCTGCGCCGCGCTGTTGGTGACGGTGTTGGCGGCGCCGATTTTCAGCGACGCGCGGGAAGTGCCGTCCGTTCCGCGGATGGTCAGGGTGGGATTCGTGACTCCACTGCGGAAGCGGAGTGTGGCGTTGTCTCGTGCGCTCGCACCGTTCAGCAGCACGATGTTGCTGGAATTGAGCGTGGTGGCGGTGCCGAGGTTCAAGGTTCCCGTGTTGGCGGTCGCATTCCCCGAGCTGTCGCTCTGGAGGTAGAAGTTCGCCACCGTCACCGTGGTATGATCGGCGAAGGTGATGGTTCCGGAACGGGCGTTGCCGGTGCCTCCGAGGATCACACTGTTCGCGGACTTGCTCAGCACCAGGTTCGACAGGGCCGACATGTCCACCGTGAGCGTGCTCGGTGTCGCGCTGCCACCCGGATTTTGCAGGACGAAGTCAGAGGCACCGTTCAAGGTGAGGGTCCCGGTACCCTTTACTGAATCACTGCGCGAGGCGGTGATCGACGAGTTGCCGAGCGAGGGGATCGTGGGGCTGAAGGTTCCGATATCGAAGACGGAGGCAGCGTCTCCGAAAGTCACGGCAGAGGTGCTGGCCAGCGTCGTGGAGGATCCGAGGGACAAGGTTCCGCCGGCGAGAATCGTGGCACCCGTGTAGGTATTGGCTCCCGAGAGAGTGATCGTGCCGGTTCCCTGTTTCGTGACGGAAAACCCTCCGCTGATCACGCCACTGATGGTGCCCACGCCTGCACCACTGCCGACGAAGGAGTTCGCACCAAGCACCACGTTGCCGGCAACCTTGGCACCCGAGTCGAGACGCAGCGCGCCGAGGTTTTCGGTGTTTCCAGTCCCCTGCAGGTTGAAGGTGTTGGTGAACACCACCGCGCCCGTGCTGAAGAAGGTTGAGCCGCTATTCACCGTCACGGTCGAGGATGAGGGTAACGTGGCAACCGCAGTGGCCACCAGCTTGCCGGCACCGGTGGTGGCGACAGTCACCGGACCCGTGAAACTACTGAGATCACCAGAAAGGGTGTCGTTGACCGTGCCAAGGGCGGTGATGGTTCCGGAGCCGTTAATCGGATTCGTGAGCGAACCGGCATTCAGCGCCAAGGTGCCCGAGGTCACGGCGACCGGGCCGATGCCGAGTGGATTGACCGCGGCGGCGGTCAGGGTGCCGCCGTTGATGGTAGTGCCGCCAGTGTAGGTGTTGGCAGTCGCCATCGTCAGCGTGCCGGTTCCGGTTTTCGAGAGAGCGGTGGTGCCAGTGATGGAGCCGGTGCCGGAGAAAGTATAGTTGAACGCCGCGTTGTTCGTGACCGAGACGGCGGACGGGGCCAGGGTGCCAGTCAGTGTCACCACATTGTCCGCCGCGATGTCGGGGAAGGTAACGGCGTCACCGGAGAAGAAAAGCTTGTCGCCTTCGACCCATGGGGTGCTGGTGCCGAGATCCCAGGTGCCGGTGGTGCCGGACCAGGTGCGGGTGCCGGCGGTGAAGGAGAGCGTGATAAGCTGGCTGACAGTGTCGTCCGTCAGGGTTGGCGAGCGGAAGCTGGCCGCGCTGAAGGCCGCGGTGGTGGGATCGTTTCCGGCACCGTAGGAGATCACGGTGAGGGTATTCGCGCCGACGGCGACGGCCGAGGCAGCGGGGATCAAGTTGACGCCGCTGGTGGCGATGACTCCGGTGCCGGAAAGAGTGCCGCTGCCAACGAGCAGATTCGAGCCACTGGCCAGGGTGATGGAGCCGAAGGTGAAACCGGAACCGGAAAGCGTCGCTCCAGAGGCAACGGTGATCGGGGAGTTGAGCGTGCCAAGCAGGTCAAGCGTACCGGCCGTGACCGTGGTCGCGCCGCTGTAGCTGTTCGATCCGTCGAGCGAAAGGATGCCAAGGCCGGTCTTGGTCAAGGCGCCTGATCCGAGCGAGCCGACGGAGAGTCCGCTGCCGAAATAAACGATACGCCCACCGGTATCGAAGGTGGCGGCGACGGCATCGCCGAGCTTCAGCCGGCTGCTGTAGTCGGCGTTGTTCGAACCGGTGAACTGGAGAGTGCCTCCGCTCATGGTGATCGTGCCGGTGGTGCCGATGGCGTTCGCATTCGCAAGAGAAAGCGTTCCGCCGCTGATGGTGGTGCCGCCCGAATAGCTGTTGCTGCCCGCCAAGGTCGTGGCCCCCGTGCCGGATTGCGTGACGCTGCCGGTGCCGGAGATGACATTGCCGAACGTAAGGGCGGCGGTGCGGTTGAAGACCACCGAGCCGTTGTCCGTAATGTCCTTGGCCAGCGAACCGGCGGCACTCGCACTGCCGAATTGCAAGGTGCCGTTGGCATTGACCGTTGTTGCGCCCGTGCCGGTGACATCGGCCGTGAGTGTCACGGTGGACCATTGGCCGATGGTCAGGCTGCCGGTGCCCCAGCCGTTGGCGGCGGAGATGGTGGCGGTAATCCCTTTTGATGAACTGTTTCCGCTCGTCGTCACCGCGCCGCTGTAGCCGCTCGTGGTGCCGTTGATCGTGATGCCGCGGCCGTTGCCGGTTGTTCCGCTGCGCTGGACGGTGAGGGAGCCGCTGCCGGTATAGCCGGCATTGAAGGTGAGAAAGGCACTGTTTCCAGCGGTGTCATTGAGTTCGACAACGACGGCATTGGCTAGGGTGGCGAGATTGGCCAGCGATTGTGTTACGGTTCCATTGCTCGAAGCCGGACTGATGGTTGCGGCGTTCAGGGTCAGATTCGGGATCGTAAAGGTGTCCGTCTGTCCCCCGCCGTTTGTGCTCGTGAAAAGGCGGAGCTTCGAGCCATTGCTCACCGTCAGCGAATCACCGGCAAACGTGGCGGATCCGGTTGAGACGCTGGTGATGGTCTTGCCAGTGCCGTCCACGACATAGGCATTGCCGGCACTCGGGCTGGCACTGTTGCTCCAGTTGGAGGCCGTGGTCCAATCGCCGGTCGTGGTGCCGACCCAGTTGATGGTGGCGGAGCGGACGGTCTGGGCGAGACAGACGACGATGAAAAGCGGGAGGAATTTGGATTTCATGGGCAATAAAGAGCAAGGCGGAAGCTCGACTCTGCGCTCAAAATCTCAAACCTGCATGCAACTCAAAATCTGCCCATGTATCTTTAGCAGACGCTGACTAGTAACCCTGCGTACACAAAAGACCCGGCTTGCACACAAGCCGGGCGGATTCCAAGCAGCGCGGAAGACCCTCAGGCCTTCTTCGCCCGGACGCCGGGAGCCGCCAGCACCTCGATGTAAATCTGCGACTGCACAGCCTTCGATGCTTCATCGATCTCCCGCGGAATGTCGTCCACATGCACCGCCTTGTTCGAGTCCGCGCTCGGGCCCACCCGGCAATGGAAATCCCAGAAATCCACGCCCTCGGGCAGCTCCTTGCGGCGCTCGCGCTTCACATACTTGCGCACGTCGTGCTTGATCGACTCCACCACGCGCGGGGGCTTCAGTCCTTCGACGGCGAGAGGGAATGTCTTTTTCATTTCGACGCTTGTGAGGGGATGAGAGGGATTTGTCTAGGGGAACCGAACGGGAGTTCATCCCAGCTTCGTCCGCAGCAGATCCGTCACCTGCTTCGGATTCGGCTTGCTGGTGGAGGCTTTCATCACCTGGCCGGTGAGCCAGTTGAGGAGCTTGTCGTTGCCGGCCTGGATTTCGGCGACCTTTTCCGGGTTGGCGGCGATGACCTGGTCGCACAGTGTGTCGAGTTCGCCGGCATCAGTGGGTTCGAAGCCAAGTTCCTTGGCGATCAGCGCCGGTTCCCGATCCGGGTTGGTGAAGAGGATCGCAAAGACCTCCCGCGCCTGGCTGGAGGCGAGAACGCCGGATTCGACCAGCGAGAGCAGGTCATGAATCTTCGCCGGCGCGACGGGGCAGTCGGCGATGCCGAGCCCCTGTTCGTTGAGCGTGCCGAGGAGGTTGTTGATGATGAAATTGGCGACCTTTTTTCCGGGGATCGTGTTCGCGCCAACGGCGGTGACCGATTCGAAGAACCGGGCGAGATCCTTGTCCGACGACAACACCGAAGCGTCGTATTGGGTGACGCCGAAGTCCTTTTCAAAGCGCGCCGCCTTCTGATGCGGCAGTTCGGGAACGAGCGGGCGGACCTTTTCCAGCAGCGGTGCGGTGCGGACCGGCAGGAGATCGGGGCAGGGGAAGTAACGGTAGTCGTCCGAGTTCTCCTTGCTGCGCAGCAGCGTCGTTTCTCCGCGATCATCGTCCCACCGGCGCGTGGATTGGACCTGCGGGATGCCCATGTCGAGCTCCTCGGCCTGGCGTTCGATCTCGAACTGGATCGCGCGGCGGATGCCGGAAATCGAGTTGAGGTTCTTCAACTCGATCTTGGTACCGAGCGGGTCGCATTCCTTTTCGCGCAGCGAGATGTTCACGTCGCAGCGGAGCTGGCCCTTTTCCATGTCGGCATCGGACACGCCGCCCTGGACCAGGATCATCTGCAGCGAGCGGAGGTAGGAGCAGACTTCCTCACCGGATTCCAGGTCGGCTTCGCTGACGATTTCCATGAGCGGGGTGCCGGCGCGGTTGAAGTCGATGATCGAGGTGGTGCCGAGGTGGGTGGACTTGGCCACGTCTTCTTCCAGGTGGATGCGGTTGAGGCGCACTACCTTGCCGGGATTCTTGATGCTCTTGCGGGCGTCCGTGGGGTAGCAGTGTTCGTAGAGGGGCACGCCACCGCCGATGCAGAGCGGCAGGTCGAACTGCGTCGTCTGGTAGTTCTTCGGCATGTCCGGATAGAAGTAGTTCTTCCGGTCCCACTTTGAAATTTCCGGGGAACCACAGCCGAGCAGCAGGCCGGTGAGCAGGGTCTTCTCAATCGCCTCGCGGTTCAGGACGGGCAACGCGCCGGGCAAACCGAGGCAGACCGGGCAGGTGTTCGTGTTCGGATCTTCGGCGAACGAGGTGCGGCAGGCGCAGAACATTTTGGTGTTCGCCTTGACCTGGCAGTGGACTTCAAGGCCGATGGTGACGAGATAAGCGGACATGAGAAATGAGTGGAAAGTGGGCAAAGGGAAGTGGAAAGAGGAGGGCGAGGTGCCGGCGCGTCAAGGTTTGCTGATGGTGACAGTGTACCGAACCGGAGGTGGAAACCTGTGGGAATCCCGGTTCCCGGGCTTCCAAATCTCCGGCTCACGCAGTTCCACCGTCCCTCCTTGTTCGATCAGTTCGCGGGGATAGACGGATTGGTACTTTCCAACTGAAACCGAGCCAAATGCTCGCGGGAGGTTCATGCGGCATTTTCCGTTTCGATCCAGGCGAGCGAACGCAATCCTCGGATAGGGAGGAAGATCGAGTTCCGACCTAAACGGGGCAAATCTGATGTCCAGGCTTGATACGGGTCGACCGGTGTGAGGATCGCTCACTTCTACCAATCGATCTCTCTGCGGGGGCAGGGCGCAGGAGGAGAGGCCAAGCACAGTAACCAAGAGGAAGTGGCGGAGTAAATGCATGGCGTTGAGTGCGGCTAAACTTGGAGCTGTGCGGGAGGCCGAGAGGCAGAAGACGTTTGATTCCCGACGTCCTCCGTCTTTTGAGATGCTTCTTGGATGCTCTCGTTCGAGACTTTCGGAAATCGTGTAGGTCAAAGATCCAGCTTGGACAGAACCTCGCGCACCTTTGGATCGCTCAAGGCTCGGTTGATGTCGGGATGGTTGAGGAGAGAGCCGTATTGCTTGTCCTTGGCGAGGCCTTTGAGACGGGTTTCGTCCACAACGATGGCCTTCAGGACCGGGCCCTCGATCACGGGGATGGCCTTGGGCGGGACGTCATTGTCGGCCTTGGCGGTGATGAGCTTCGCGAGCGTGAGTCGGAGCTTGTCGTGGGTCAGTTCGTCGAGCTTGGCCATCCAGTCGGCGGGAATATTGACGTCAAGGGTGCGCTTGAGTTCCTCGGCGGTCTTGGCCCACTCCGGTCGTTTCGTGGCCATGCCGCGATCACCAAAGGAGCGCAGTTCCCCGAGGCTTCCGACGTGCTGGACGAGCATGACTCCCGCAGCGCAGACCAAGGCGGCGGGGATCAAGGCGAATGGCAAACGCAGCACGCGCGAGAACAGCGACATTTTCGGACCCTCTCCCTTGGAAAAGGGCTTCAGCACGAAGTTGGTGAGGATGCGCAGGACCAGAAAGGTGATGAGACCGGCGGCGACCGGCCATGCAACGTCGAGCCACGGCATGGGGTGGCCCGTGTATTTGATGGCGATCCCGGAGGATTCGCGCCAGGCCCACAGTCCCACATACACGGCGAAGGCGAGGGTCGCGGAACCCACCAGGATCCGCGCCAGACCCCGGATGAATACCATCACCGCGCAGACGAGAAAGATGACCAGGGCCGCCGTGCCGAGGCTGATTTGAGGGACCCCGCTGGTGCGAACGGAGTCGAGGAGGTGTTGGAAATCCATGAAAAGTTTGTTGGTTTTCAGTGTTCAGTTTTCAGCAAGAACACGGAGTAGAGCTCAACCGTTCTGGGCGCGCTGGCGGAGGAAATGGTCGATGAGCACAAGGGTGGCCATGGCCTCGACCATGGGGACGGCGCGGGGGAGGACGCAGGCATCGTGGCGGCCGCGTCCCTGCAATTCCGTGTTTTCCCCGGTAGAGGTGACCGTTTCCTGGGAGGACATGATGGTGGCGGTCGGCTTAAAGGCGACCCGGAATACGATGTTTTCTCCGTTGGAAATGCCACCCTGGATGCCGCCGGAGCGGTTGCTGGTAGTGCGGACCTTGCCATCGACCATGCGGAAGGGGTCGTTGTGCTCGCGACCGGTGAGCAGGGTGCCGGCGAATCCGGATCCAATCTCGAAGCCCTTCGTCGCCGGGAGTGAGAGCATCGCCTTGGCCAGATCTGCCTCCAGCTTGTCGAAAACCGGTTCGCCCAAGCCGGGAGGGCAGCCGCGGATCACGCATTCCACCACGCCACCGACCGAATTGCCATCGGCCCGGACCTCCTTGATGCGCTCGATCATCGGCTCAACCATCGCCGGATCGCCCGTCCGCACGATGTTTGATTCGATCGTTTGAAACGCCACGGTCTCGGGATCCACGGTGGCATTGAGGTCATGGATGGACTTGACCCAGGCGAGGACTTCGATGCCGGGGTGGAGGGCTTTGAGGACCTCAGTGGCGACCGCGGCAGCGGCCACCCGGCCGATGGTTTCGCGGGCGGAGGCCCGGCCACCGCCGGACGGGGCGCGGAGGCCGTATTTGGCGTCGTAGGTGTAATCGGCGTGGGAGGGGCGGTATTTCACCGCCATCTCATCGTAGGCCCCGGGCCGCTGGTCGGTATTGCGAACCATGATGGCGATGGGTGTGCCGAGGGTGACGCCGTCGTGGGTGCCGGAGAGGATTTCCGCGGTGTCGGCTTCCTTGCGCGGGGTAACGATCTCGCTCTGGCCTGGCCGACGGCGGTCGAGTTCGCGCTGGATGTGGGCTTCGGTGAGCGGAATGCGCGGTGGGCAGCCGTCGATGATGACCCCGACGCCGCCGCCATGCGACTCGCCGAAGGTGTGGATGCGGAAAATGTGGCCGAAGCTGGACGACATGCGCGGGAGCCTAGGAGGGGGAATCGCGCCAGCCAAGAGCGAATGGTCGTCAGACAGAGGTCATCGGGCATCGGAGAAAAGGTCCGATCCGCGACTCTTCCCGATGACTGTTGACCAAGGACCGCTGTCCATGATGTGACAAAACCGACACTTGAAAGGGGGTGAGTCTGTGACGGCGGTTGGGGTATGCGTCACGTGCCATGCGAATTGACTTCGTGACCGACACCTTTCCGCCGGATGTGAATGGAGTGGCCATGACGCTGGGACGCCTCAGTGAGGGCCTCCGTCGGCGCGGCCATCGCGTTCACGTGATTCGGACCGGAGAAGGCCGACCGGGCGAAACGGTGGCGGCCTCGGTGGCGCTGCCGGGTTACAAGGAGGTCCGAGTTGGCTTGCCCGGTCCCTTTCGCCTGCGGAAGCGCTGGCTGAAGCGGCGGCCGGATGCGGTCTATGTGGCCACGGAGAGTCCGCTGGGGGACTCGGCGGTGAGGGCGGCGAAGGCCCTCGGCATCCCGGTGATCGCGGGGTTCCACACAAATTTCCACGAATACATGAGCCAGTATCGCCTCGGTGGCCTGCAGTCAGCAGCCAAGGCGTATCTGAAACGCTTCCACAGCCGGGCCGATTGCACGCTGGCTCCCTCTGCGGAGGTGGTGGAGGCCCTGAAGGCGGATGGGTTCCACGAGGTGCATCTGCTCGGGCGCGGGGTGGACACGGAGTTGTTTCATCCGGCGAAGCGCTGCGAGACCCTGCGGTCGGAGTGGGGTGCGGTGTTTGGCGCGCCCGTGCTCCTGATCGTCGGCCGGGTGGCGGCGGAAAAGAACCTCGATCTGGCCATGGAAGCCTTCGCGCAATTGTCGGCCAAGCTCCCGGCCCTCCGTTGCGTGGTGGTGGGGGATGGACCGATCCGAGAGCGTCTGGCCCAGGCGCATGGGCGGGTCGTGTTCGCCGGAGTCCAGACCGGTGAAGACCTCGCGCGCCATTACGCCTCGGCGGACGTGCTGCTTTTTCCGAGTGAAACGGAAACCTTCGGCAATGTCCTGCTGGAAGGCCTGGCCAGTGGGTTGGTCACGGTGAGCTATGATTACGCCGCCGCCGCGAAGCATGTGCGCCACGGGGAAAATGGCATCAAGGCCGTAAAGGGCGATGCTGAGGATTTCCTCGCTCGGGCGGGTGAAGCGATCGAATTGGCCCGCCATGAGTCGCTGCGCACCGAGGCCCGCCTCACCGCCGAGACACTTGGCTGGGAGCAGGTGGTGACGTCGTTCGAAGAACGGATCGCGGCGCTTGCCG
>Ga0265327_10005395_pt1 | contig 10683 bp, 6 predicted proteins | sample 41621metaG_FD_202089 | JGI IMG/M metagenome (GOLD analysis project Ga0265327, IMG submission 202089) | Rhizosphere microbial communities from Carex aquatilis grown in University of Washington, Seatle, WA, United States - 4-16-21 metaG | ecosystem: Host-associated > Plants > Roots > Rhizosphere >... | reverse complement strand
CTTCTTGGCGGGGACGAAGTTGTCGCGCATCGGCATCGACATCGACAGGTCGACAAGGAGCACGGTGGCCGAGCGGGTGAGGGCCTCGGTCTCGACCACCTCGAAGTCCTCGGGTGCGAGCCGCACCGGGATCCCCGAGCCGCCCCGCCGCACCGCGTTGTGCACGGTCTGGGTCAGGTGCAGGTTGAAGGGGTCGCCGAACTCGTAGGGCTTGGTGGTCTCCTCGCGGTCGTGACCGGTGCCCGACCAGGTCACCTGGTGCTCGCCCAGGCGGTCGGCGGCCATCTTGTTGAACAGGTCGCCCAGGGCCTTCGCCCCCATGCGCCGGACCCCCTTGGGGGTGAGCTCGGTGCGGCCCCCGCGGTTCTCGATGAGGCCGGCCTCGGCCAGCTCCCGGGCCAGGTTGGCCAGCCGTTCGAGTGAACGCGCCGCGTCGTCCCCCAGGTGGCGCTGGACCTCGTCGAGGTCGATCTCCGACAGGGCGGCCGGCGAGGAGGCCGACTGCAGCACGTCCTCCATGCGGTCGAGCTCGCCCATCTGGGCGGCCAGGTCGGTCGCCTCGGAGAGGCCGAGCGGGGTGTCGCCGCCGAAGGAGTAGCCCTGGCCCCACCCGGCGTCGGGGAAGGCCCGTTGCAGGTTGGACGAGAGCCGCTGCACCTGCCAGCGCAGGTCCATGTCCTCGAGCAGCGAATCGGCCAGGGCGCGCAGTTGGTCGCGCTGTTCGGGGGAGAGCGAGCGCCACATGGCCTCGGCCGCCGCCATGCGGGCGGCCAGCTGCTCGAGGAGCTCGTCGAGGGAGTTCGCCCCGGGGAACAGGTCGCCGTACTGCTCCTTGAACTCCTCGAAAGTGGGGTCGAGCGGCTCGCCCGACTCGCGCTGTTCGAGCATGCGGTTCAAGGCGTCGAAGGCGTCGCGCAGGCGGGCCATCTCCTCGGGCCCCATGGAGCCCAGTGCCTCGGACACGCCCTTGGTGTAGGTGTCGGCGACCTCCTTGCGCAGCTCCTCGAGCAGCTCTTCGAACTTCTCCCTGGCCTCGGTGGAGACGAAGTCGTAGCCCTGCAGGCCGCGGACCCGCCCGGCCACGTCTTGGGGCAAGAGGTCGAGGGCGATCCTGCGCTCGGCCGCCACGTCGTCGGTCACCTCTTGGCGTCGCTCGTCGCCCGACTCGCGGGCCTCGTCGACGAGGGTGTCGACCGCCCGGCGCTCCTCGGCCACCACCTCGTCGAGCGCCTCGGCCACCCGGGCCAGCTCGCCGTCGGGGTCGCCGCTTTCTTGGAGCTCGGCACGGCGGCGCCTGAGCCGCTCCAAGAGCTGGCGTGCGCCCAGCACCCGCTCCCCATTCGAGGCTCGCATCCCGGTGCGCATAAGCCGGCGCAGCGCGTCGTCGAAGTCGCCGCCGGCCAGCACCTCGTCGGTCAGTTCGGCCAGCAGGTCCTCGGGGTCGAGGATCAGCCCCTCCTGGGTGCCGTCCCAGCGGCGGTAGTCGTAGCGGGCGGTCACCCGCTCACTTCCGGCTGCGGTAGAGGGCCCGGGCCCCCGAGGCGTCCTTGTTGAGCCGCTTGGTCAGGTGCAGCCCCTCCAAGAGGAACTCGAGGGCGCTGGCCAACAGCGCCGGCGACTCGGCGGCGTCGGGGCCGGCCAGGGCCCGGGTCGGCGGTTCCAAGGCCGGCATGTCGCCCAGCACGGCGAGGTACTCGGCCGCCGGCAGGTCGTCCCCGGCGTGCACCACCTGCTCGGCGGAGAAGGAGGCCACCACCGCCCCGGGGTCGCTGAGCGTCACCCGCCGACGGAAGACGGCCAGCACGGCGGCCGAGGCCAGCTGGGCCACAACCTCGTGCTCCCGCCCCTCCTCGAGCGCCTCGACCTCGATCTTGCCCTGGGTCGAAGAGACCAGGGCCGCCAGGTCGCTCACCCGGGGGACGGCCACCGGCTCCCCGGTGCGCAGCGCCCGGCGCAGGGCGTTGGCCACCAAGGTCTCGTAGTTGGCGATGGTGAGCCGCACCGACACCCCGCTGCGCTGGTTGAGGTGCGGGCTGCGACGGGCCAGCTGGCTGAGCTCGGCCACCACCTCTTCGAGGTACTCGGGGACGGTCACCGGCGGGCCGTGCTGGGGGAGCTCGGCCTCCGCGCGCATGACGGCCATCTCGGTCCTGGTGTCGAGGGGGTAGTGGGTGCGGATCTGCGCCCCGAACCGGTCCTTCAGCGGCGTGATGATCCGGCCGCGGTTGGTGTAGTCCTCGGGGTTGGCCGTGGCCACCAGCACCACGTCGAGGGGTAGCCGGATCCGGTGGCCGCGGATCTGGACGTCGCGCTCTTCGAGCACGTTCAACAGGCCCACCTGGATCCGCTCGGCCAGATCCGGCAGCTCGTTGATGGCGAAGATGCCCCGGTTGACCCTCGGGACGAGGCCGTAGTGGAGGGCGAGCTCGTCGGAGAGGTAGCGGCCCTCGGCCACCTTGATCGGGTCGACCTCGCCGATGAGGTCGGCGATGGAGGTGTCGGGGGTGGCCAGCTTCTCGCCGTAGCGGTCGGAGCGGTGCAGCCAGGCGATGGGCGTCTCGTCGCCCTCCTCGGCCACCTTCACCCGGGCGTAGCGGGAGGTGGGCTGGTAGGGGTCGTCGTTGATCTCGGACCCGGCCACCACCGGCAGCCACTCGTCCAAGAGCTCGACCATCGAGCGGATGAGCCGGGTCTTGGCCTGCCCGCGCTCGCCCAGGAGGATGACGTCGTGCCCCGCCAGCAGGGCGTTCTCGAGCTGGGGGAGGACGGTGTCCTCGAAACCGAGGACACCGGTGACCAGTGGCTCGCCGGCGGCGATGCGGGCCGAGGCGTTGCGGCGGAGCTCCTCGGCGACCGGAACCGACACCCATCCCGACGCACGTAGGTCGCCGAGGGTGCGGGGGAGGTCGTGGGGCGGGGTGGGAAAGGAGGCGGGCGTGGCGGGCATGGCTCGAGCCTATGTCCGGCGGTCGTCGACGGCTCCCGCCAACGGAACCCACCACCGTCCGAGTTGTCACACCAGCGGTAGCGTCTGGAATGATGAGGCCCGCTCGCATCCCGGCACACCGGGCCCCTCGGGCAAACGTGGGCAGTGGCCCGCCCGCGGCCGTTGGGCTCGGGAGACCGGAAAGGAGAACGGCGTGACGACGGTGGAGGACGTGACCGTCACCCCGGTGCAGCTCGAGGGCACCCGCGGGGGCCCCGACGTGCCGACCGTGCGCCGGGACAATTGGCGGCTTCAGCCCATAGTCACCGCGACCGTGCTCATCTCGTTCGTCACCTACTCCACGTGGGCGGCCTTCGTGAACAAGAACTACTACGCCGGGGCGGACATCCATCGCAACATGCTGTCCCCCTTCTACTCACCGTGCCTCACCGCCAGCTGCGTGCCCGGCAGCCATCCCGGCACGGTGATCTCGTGGTGGACGATCTCCCCGGCCATCCTCATCCTCATCGTGCCGCTGGGCTTCCGCCTCACCTGCTATTACTACCGACGGGCCTACTACCGCTCCATTTGGCTGTCCCCGCCCAACTGCGCGGTGGCCGACGCCCACGGCTCCTACACCGGCGAGACGCGGTTCCCCCTCATCCTCCAGAACGTCCACCGCTGGTTCTTCTACCTGGGCCTCGGGCTCAACGTCATCCTGACCATCGACGCCATCCAGGCCTTCCGCCAGCCCGGCCTCGGCGTCGGGGTGACCGTCGGGACGCTGGTGCTGTGCGTCAACGCCGTCTTGCTGTGGTGCTACAGCCTGTCGTGCCACTCCTGCCGCCATCTCTGCGGCGGCCAGGTCCGCAGCTTCGCCAAGCACCCCATCCGCTACCGGCTCTGGAAGCTGGTCACCCCCCTCAACGGCAAGCACATGAACTTTGCCTGGGCCAGCCTGATCGTCGTCGCCCTCACCGACCTCTACGTGCGGCTGGTGGCCAGCGGCACCATCACCGACTACAAGCTCTTCTAGGCCGGACGAGAGAACAGACGCCCGGCGCGGCGAGGCGAGAAGAGGAGCGAGAAGAGAGCACATGGCTGAGTACGAATCCCACAGCTACGACGTGATCGTCATCGGCGCCGGCGGCGCCGGGTTGCGGGCGGCCATCGAGGCCAAGGGCCGCGGGCTGCGCACCGCCCTGGTCTGCAAGTCCCTCCTGGGCAAGGCCCACACCGTGATGGCCGAGGGCGGCGTGGCCGCCGCCATGGGCAACGTCTACCCCGAGGACAACTGGAAGGTGCACTTCCGCGACACCATGCGCGGCGGGAAGATGCTCAACAACTGGCGCATGGCCCAGCTCCACGCCCAGGAGGCCCCCGAGCGGGTGCATGAGCTCGAAGCCTGGGGAGCGCTCTTCGACCGGACCAAGGACGGGCGGATCACCCAGCGTGACTTCGGCGGCCACCGCTACGCCCGCCTGGCCCACGTCGGCGACCGCACGGGATTGGAGCTCATCCGCACCCTGCAGCAGAAGGCCGTCTCCATGGACATCGACGTGTTCATGGAGTGCAAGGTCCTGCGCCTGCTCACCGACGCCGACGGCCAGGTCTCGGGCGCCGTCGGCTACTGGCGGCCCACCGGCGAGTTCATCACCTTCTCGGCCAAGTCGGTGATCCTGGCCACCGGCTCGATCGGCAAGTCCTGGCTCTACACCTCCAACAGCTGGGAGTCGACCGGCGACGGCCACGCCATGGCGCTGTGGGCCGGGGCGGACGTCATCGAGATGGAGTGCGTGCAGTTCCACCCGACGGGGATGGTGTGGCCCTTGTCGGTGCGCGGCCTGCTGGTGACCGAGGGGGTACGGGGCGACGGCGGGGTCCTTCGCAACAGCGAGGGCAAGCGGTTCATGTTCGACTACATCGCCCCCATGTTCCAGGCCGAGACCGCCAAGACCGAAGAAGAGGCGGATCGGTGGTACGACGACCACGCCAACAACGGGAGGACCCCTGACCTGCTCCCGCGTGACGAGGTGGCCAGGGCCATCAACGCCGAGGTAAAGGCGGGGAGGGGCACCCCCCATGGCGGGGTCTACCTCGACATCGCCAGCCGGCGGCCGGCCGAGTACATCCGCCGACGGCTGCCCTCGATGTACCACCAGTTCATGGAGCTGGCCGGCGTCGACATCACCGCCACCGCCATGGAGGTGGGGCCGACCCTCCACTACATGATGGGCGGGGTCCGGGTCGACGCCGACACCGAGGCCGCCACCGTCCCCGGCCTGTTCGCCTGCGGCGAGGTGGCCGGCGGCATGCACGGCGCCAACCGCCTGGGCGGCAACTCCCTCTCGGACCTCATCGTCTTCGGCCAGCGGGCCGGCATCGGGGCCGCCGACTTCGCCGAGGGCCGAACCGGCGATCCCGGGGTCGACGACGCCCAGGTGGAGGCGGTGGTGGCCGAGGCCTTGGCCCCCATTGAGCGCGACGGAGGGGAGAACCCCTACGACCTCCATCACGAGCTGCAGGAGACCATGCAGTCTTTGGTCGGCATCATCCGCACCGGCTCGGAACTCGAAGAAGCCCTCGAGGTCCTGGGCCAGCTGCGCGAACGGTGCGGCAAGGTGGCGGTGGGAGGAGGGCGGTCCTACAACCCGGGCTGGAACCTGGCCACCGACCTCCCGGCCATGCTCACGGTCTCCACCGCCGTGGCCCAAGGAGCGCTCCACCGCAAGGAGAGCCGCGGCGGCCACACCCGCGAGGACTACCCCACGGCGGACCCCGAGCTCGGCAAGGTGAACTTCGTCCAGCGCCAGACCGACCGCCGCGGGCCCGACGCCCCGATCACCATCACCCCCGAGCCGCTCCCGGAGATGCCCCCGGAGCTGCGCGAGCTGCTGGAGGACGGACACTGATGGCCGAGACACTGCCCGAGGAGACGACCGGGACGGCGGAGCCCGGCGCGGCGCCGGCCGAGGCCGACGGCGTGGTGGCGAGCGCCGACGACGCAGCGACGGACGACACGGCCACTCCGGCCACACCCGAGGCCTCCGACACCGCGGCCGCCGAGGATGAGTTCACCGAGGGCTGGATCTCCATGCACGTGTGGCGCGGGGACCAGCAGGGGGGCGAGTTCGTCGAGTTCACGGTCGAGGAGCAGGAGGGCGAGGTCGTCCTCGACGTCATCCACCGGATCCAGGCCACCGAGGCCCCCGACCTGGCCTGCCGCTGGAACTGCAAGGCCGGCAAGTGCGGGTCGTGCTCGGCCGAGATCAACGGCAAGCCACGCCTCATGTGCATGACCAGGATGGACACCCTCCCCGAGGGGCCGGTCACCGTGGCCCCCATGCGGACCTTCCCCATCATGCGGGACCTGGTGACCGACGTGAGCTTCAACTACGAGGTGGCCAAGACCGTCCCGGCCTTCCAACCCCCCCCGGCACCGCCCGACGGCTACCGGATGCAGCAGGTGGACGTCGAACGCGGCCAGGAGTTCCGAAAGTGCATCGAGTGCTTCATGTGTCAGGACGTCTGCCACGTGATTCGAGACCACGAGGAGAACAAGCCCCGCTACGCCGGGCCCCGCTTCTTCATCCGCTTCGCCGAGCTCGAGATGCACCCGCTCGACACCAACGACCGCCGCGAGCTGGTGCGCCAGCAGGGTGGCCTCGGGCTCTGCAACATCACCAAGTGCTGCACCGAGGTGTGCCCCGAGCACATCAAGATCACCGACAACGCCATCATCCCCCTGAAGGAGCGGGTGGTCGACGCGTCGTACGACCCAGTGGGTTGGCTGGGACGAAAGATCCTGCGCCGGACCAAGCGCTCCCCCGAGGAGGCCTCGGCCGGGAGCCAGTAGTGGCCCGCTTCTACTCACCCGAGTGGGTGGACGAGTTCAACCGGGAAGTCGCCGACCTGGACTTTTCCGACGTTGACACCACCGCGCTGGGAGCCAAGAACGGGACCTTCGCCGTGGCCCAGCTTGTCCACGGCGGCCCAGACGGTGACCTGTTGGTGACCCTGTCGGCGGACGCCGGGCGCCTCCACCTCAACGTGAGCCTTAGGCCCGGGGCAGAGGAGCCTCCTGCCGGCGGCCCGCCCCCCGCGGTGACCATCTCACTCTCGTACGAGGATGCAGCCGCAATGTCGCGGGGTGATCTGGATCCGGCCGAAGCCCTCGGGCAAGGGAGGGTGAGGGTCCGGGGCGACCTGGCCGTCCTCGTGGCCGGCCAAACCCTCTTGGCCGCGGCCGGCGACCGGCTGGTCGGACTCCAAGCGTCGACCACCTACTGACCTGGGTTACCCACTAGTAACCAGGGCCGCGCCCGACGAGAGCCCGGCGCAACGCCGGCCACGTAGGTGATTCCACCCGCCCTGCGCGTAGGTGATGACATGCATTTCCCCTGGTAGCGGGCACTGCCATACTGGATCTCGGGGTAGCGATGCGCAGTTCGTCATTCGGCGGGATGGGCCGACCGGGTGGCACATGCATCGAGAGGGAATTGGGAAGCGAATGAATGGTTCGTCCGTGCGAGGCACCGAGGACGCGGTCAACGCGGCTGGGTCGTCGGCGCGCTCGGTGGCGGCTCACATGCCCGCCGCCGACGGGACGCCCACCTGCGGCAGGGCGACCGGCCGATCGAAGAGGGGCCGAATCTCGAACGGCTCGGTTGGCGACGTGGTCTTGGTAACTGCGAACCGGAGCATCCGACTCGGCCTCTGCGCCGGTTCACCGGGTGCCGCCGTCCTGAGGCCCGGTCGGTAGGGATCGATGGCCGAGTCGCACGAGAAGCGGTCTCCCCACGCGGCGGTGGGCGGGGGATTCTGGCGGTGTCGTGCCGCGCTGCGCCGCCGGCTTGGGACGCTCGGCTGGGACCGCAGTGAACAGAGCCTCACAGGCCGGCTCCATCGGGAGGCAGGCGTCGGCCTTGTTGAGGCGCTCATTGCCCTGACCATCATCGCTTCGTCGGTCGCCTTGGTGTCCGGCGGCATCGTGACCTCTCTCCATGTGACCCGCCAGGCGCAGGACAGGAGCGTCGCCAACCAGATCGGATCCCAGACGATCCAGGAACTGGAGAACCTGGGCTACTCCACGGTCGCCGAGGGCATCGACTGCACGACGGGCACAGGGGCGAAATGTGCAGAGACAGACCCCAACGGCCACCTGCACTACGGCGGTTCGTCCAAGCCCTGCTGGTACTTCGGGACACCGCTCTCGACAAGCAGTTTCGTGGTCCCGACGATCAACGAGGTGGCCGAGCGGAAGGGAAAGGCCGTCGTGCCGATCATCCCGAACGTGTCGGTGACACCGAGTACGACAAGAACGTCAATATTTCACACATATCCCGACCCGATCGAGAACAGCGTCAAATACTCGGTTGCCACCTACCCGATGTTCGACACGAAGAAGTACCCGGACTTTTCGTGCGCGGGGCTGTTGAACAACTCGGCTCCAACAGTGCCGTTGACAGTCCTGGTCGAAGTCACCTGGACACACAATGGCCCGCACCGCGTCGTGATGAGCACCCTGCTCTACGGCGCGGGCACAGTGACATCCCTCAAGGTCGGGACATCGACATCGAACGAGTGCGCCACAATCGTTCCGGCCGCCGGTGCCCATACAGAAGCGAACCTCGCCTTTCAGCAGACACAGGCTCCGAAGGAGACCACCGTGACGGCCGGCGGCACAGCGTCGATCATCTTCCTGGACGAGAAGCCCACTGACAAGGCGCCGGAATTCTGCGTCCTGGACGCCACAGGTCACCGCAACATCGTGTCGATCCCCACTCCGGTGGTGACCTACTACGGCTACAGCGCCTCGCACCCATTCCTGTCCAACCTCACGCAGGCCAGCCACGCCCCCAAGGGATCGACGCCGAACGCCGCGTCCCCCCCGACCCCCGGGGCGTACTGCACAGGAAAATCAGGCGCGGGTGGACCGGGTGGACCGGGTGGACCGGGTGGACCGGGCAACCAGCGGCAGTACACACCGCCGTTCACCTTCCCCGGGACCGCCACAGATCCCCCGACCGGTTGCAACATCGAGGCCCGACTCACGTTCAGGGTCCCCAAGGTGGACCCTGCGGATACAGGCTCGCAAGCCGTCGCACTCACGATCGCTTCGTGGGACGATGAAGGAGACCTCGATGTCTACACGTGGAAGATCGTGCAGCCGGTCGTGGGAGAGACAGCGCCGACGTTGACAAGGGTCGCCCCGTCCGCTGGGCCAGCTGCCGGTGGCAACAACGTGCTCCTGAACGGCAGCGGCTTCACCTCGGGCGCCACGGTCTCGTTCGGGGGCTCCCCGGCGACCACAGTCATCGTCCTCACGGGGAACCTGATCACAGTCCGCGCGCCCGCTCGCGTATTGGTGACAACAAAACCGATCACGGTGCCAGTCACCGTCACCACCACCGTTGGGAGCACCCCAGCGGATGTGTACTACACCTATGACCCGCCACCGACGCTCACCAAGGTCTCGCCAGCGTCGGGGACGACCCTCGGTGGTAATTCGTTGATCCTGACGGGCACCGGATTCGTTAGCGGAGCCAGCACCGTCGCATTCGAGACGACACCCACAACACCAGTGAACGGCACGACAGTCGTAGTTGTGAACGCACACCAGATCGACGTCAAGTCTCCCCCCCACGCCGGCGGCATCGTGACAGTCGTCGTCACCACCCCGGGCGGGGTCACCCCGTCGGGCAAGACCTACACGAAGTTCACCTTCATCCCGCCGCCCACGCTCACCAAGGTCACACCGGACGCCGGCAGGCTCACAGGTGGGAACACGGTGACCCTGACCGGTACGACATTCATCACAGGGGCCACGGTCTCCTTCGGTGGCAGCGCGGGGAAGACAGTCAAGGTTCTCAGTGCAGCCACGATCACGGTGAAGCCACCTGCGCACGCGGCGGGCACGGTCACAGTCACCGTCACCACCCCGAGCGGCACCTCGGACACCATGGCGTACGCCTACGGACCCCCAACCGTGACGGGTATCACACCGTCGGGCGGACCCTTCACGGGTGGGACAACGGTGATCCTGACCGGCACCGGGTTCGTGCCCGGGGCCACGGTCTCCTTCGGCGGCAGCGCGGGGACGGTCACCGCGGTTAGCGGAACCAAGATCACGGTCAAGGTCCCGTTGCACACCACGGGCTCCTCTCCGGTTGCCGTCACAGTCACCGTCTCGGACCCCGCGGGCACCTCGGGGACGGGTAAGCAATTCACCTACTACCCGGCGCCGACCCTTACCTCGGTGTCGCCGTCAGTAGGCAAGAGCACCGGGGGCACGACAATCACGTTGACGGGGACCTGGTTCGAGAAGCCCTCCAAGGTGACCTTCGGTGCAGTGGCGGGCACCACAGTCGTGGTGGTCAGCGCGACCACGATCACGGTGAAGGCTCCGGCCCAGGCGCCGGGCCCCGTTTCCGTCGTCGTCCACACGGTCGGTGGGCAGACGGCGGGCAAGACGTACACCTACTACCCGGTCCCGACGGTCTACACAGTCATTCCATCTGCCGGGAAGACCGCCGGGGGCACAACCGTGGTCCTCACTGGCCTCGACTTCCTGAGTGCTACATCGGTGTACTTCGGCACCACCAAGGCGACGACCTACCACGTGACAAGCACAAGCAAGATCACGGTCACCGCCCCGGCACATGCCAAGGGCACCGTGAACGTCGTCGTGCACACCGCTGGCGGCTCGACGCAGACAGGCAAGACGTACACCTACGCCGCCCCGCCGACCCTCGCGG
>Ga0265327_10005394_pt1 | contig 10687 bp, 11 predicted proteins | sample 41621metaG_FD_202089 | JGI IMG/M metagenome (GOLD analysis project Ga0265327, IMG submission 202089) | Rhizosphere microbial communities from Carex aquatilis grown in University of Washington, Seatle, WA, United States - 4-16-21 metaG | ecosystem: Host-associated > Plants > Roots > Rhizosphere... | reverse complement strand
AACACCATCGAGAGCGAGGCCCACGACCTGCTGGCGGGACTGCAGACCGGCTTCGTCAATCCCGCCCCGCCGGGGTTCGGCGCGCCCGAGGACGCCTACACTTTCCCCGCCCGCCGGGTCAGCTGGGAGACCATTCCGGCCCTGCTCAAAGGGCCCTCGCCGCTCAGAACCTCGCACCTGCGCGACCCCCTCGGGCCGCAGATGCACTTCGCCAGCGAGAGCTTCATCGACGAATGCGCCCTGGCCGCCGGCAAGGACCCGGTGGCCTTCCGCCTCAGCCATCTCACCGAGCCCCGCCACCGGGCGGTGATCGAGGCGGCGGCCAAGGCGGCCAACTGGAAGGCCGGTCCGCCCGGCGCCCGCCGCTCAGGCTCGGGCCAGACCGTCACCGGCATGGGCTTCGCCTATTCCCCGCGCGGCGAGACGGTGGTGGCCATGGCCTGCGAGGTCGAGGTCGACAAGGCCACCGGCCGCATCTGGCCCCGCCGCTTCTGGGTGGCCCACGACTGCGGCCTGATCGTCAATCCAGGGACTCTGAAGAGCGTCATAGAGGGCAACATCGTGCACGGCGCCAGCCGCGTGCTGTTCGAGGAAGTGACCTTCGACGCGAACAACGTCACCAGCCTCGACTGGGTCCGCTACCCGATCCTGGACATGGCCGACGCGCCCGAGTCCGTCGACATCGTCCTGATCGACCACCCCGAGCTCCCCGCCTCCGGCGCCGGCGAACCCTCCACCCGCCCCGTCGCCGCCGCCATCGCCAACGCCGTGTTCGACGCCACGGGCGTGCGGATGCGGCGGGCCCCGTTCACACGGGCGAGGATGAAGGCGGGGTTGGCCCAGGCCTGACGCGTGCTCCCCCGCAAGCGGGGGAGCTGTCACGAAGTGACTGAGGGGGCGCGCAGAAAGCGCGGCGCCTGGCCTACGCCCCCTCCACCCCTTCGGGGTTCCCCTCCCCCGCTGCGCGGTGGAGGACGCGGCTGAGGTTGGATTCCAACGCCCCCTCGTCCTTCAGCTCGCATTCCCACAGGGTCACCGCCCGCCAGCCCATCGCCTCCAGGGCCGCGCGATGCTCAATGTCCCGAGCGCGGTTGCGGGCGATCTTGGCTTCCCAGTAGGGGCGGTTGGCCTTGGGCATGCGCGCGCCCCGGGCGCAGTCGTGGCCGTGCCAGAAGCAGCCGTGGACGAAGATGGCCAGCTTGCGCCCGGGCATGGCGATGTCGGGCTTTCCCGGCAGGTCGGCGCGGTGCAGGCGGTAGCCGACGCCGAGGCGCCTGAGCATCCGGCGCACCTTCAGCTCGGGCGCGGTGTCCTTGCCCTTGACCCGGCGCATGACGGCCGAGCGCTTCTCCCGTGTGAACACGTCGGTCATGGCGCCGCCATCAACTCATCCAGGCATCGCCCCCCCCCTCGTGGGGGGTGGGGGGGGGGGGGGGGGCGGCTGTCGGATTCCGGATGAGTCTCGGAGGCGGTACCGCCTCCATTGTCTTTCCTGACGCCGTGGAGCCGCCACCCCCAACCCTGCCCTTCCCCCATCGAGGGGGAAGGGGAATTAGGAGCGAATTGGCCGGTCATGGCTCACGATCAGCGTCTCGCTCCATAAAGCCCGGATCGACAGCGAAGCGGTGGCGGTCCATCGCCCACGTCTCGCTTTCGTAGACGAGACGCTTCGCCTCTCCCTTTGAGAGGCCATGCGACTCAATCAGGAACATCATGGTGCGCAGAGCGGAAAGCCCCTCCGACCTACGAGCCGCTATGATGGCTTCGTATTTCGGCTCGATGGGCATTGCCCCTACAGCCCCTCGAACAGCACCGTCGACAGATACCGCTCCGCGAAGCTGGGGACGATGGCGACGATCAGCTTGCCGGCGTAGGCGTCGGTGGCGGCCAGGCGGAAGGCGGCGCTGATCGCGGCGCCGGAGGAGATGCCGACCGGGATGCCCTCCTCGCGCGCCACCCGGCGGGCCATCTCGATCGACTCGTCGTTGGACACGGTGACGATCTCGTCGATCACCCCGCGGTCGAGGATGGCCGGCACGAAGCCCGCGCCGATGCCCTGGATCTTGTGCGGCCCAGGCGTTCCGCCCGACAGCACCGCCGAGGCCTCGGGCTCGACCGCGACCATCTTCAGCCCGGGCTTGCGCGCCTTCAGCACCTGGCCCACGCCGGTGATGGTGCCGCCGGTGCCGACGCCGGACACCACCGCGTCGACGCGGCCCTGGGTGTCGTTCCAGATCTCCTCGGCGGTGGAGGCTCTATGGATCGCCGGATTGGCGGCGTTCTCGAACTGCTGCGGCATCACCGAGCCGGGGATTTCGGCCAGTATCTCCTGGGCCCGGGCCACGGCGCCGCGCATGCCCTTCTCGGCGGGGGTCAGCTCCAGCCGGGCGCCGAGGATGGCCAGCATCTTGCGCCGCTCCAGCGACATGCTCTCGGGCATGACCAGGATCAGGGGATAGCCCTTCGACGCCGCGACGAAGGCCAGGGCGATGCCGGTGTTGCCCGAGGTGGGCTCGACGATGGTGGAGACGCCGGGCTTGAGCACGCCTTTGATCTCCAGGGCCTCGATCATGGCCGCGCCGATGCGGTCCTTCACCGAGCCGATCGGGTTGAAGAACTCCAGCTTGGCCACGACCTCGCCCTTGGGCTTCAGCGCCCGGGTCAGGTTGGGCAGGCGCACCAGGGGCGTGTCGCCGATGGTGTCGATGATGGAGTCGTAGATCTTGCCGCGCCCCTGGCGCTTGAAGTTGGCGGCGTCGTAGCTGTCCATGGCGGAGTCCTGCGTCCAGCGGAGGTCAATTCGGCCCGCAATCTAGGAGCGCGAGGGGCCTTTGTCTTGAGAGAGATTCTCTAGGCGACCGCTAGGATTTCGCGCGCCAGTCCGCTCAAGTAGCCGTCAGGCGATAGCGCGAAGAGAATGTTCGGCGCCGCCGAGCAAGGGCTCGATCAGTCGCTCGGCCAGGAACCGCACGACCGGGACCGCGACACCGTCGCCGACCACCTGCAGGGCGCCCGTCGCCGCCTTCGGAAGCTGATAGTCGTCCGGCAGGCCCATCAGCCGCGCGCCCTCGCGGCCGGTCAGCAGGCGCGTACGCACCTGCCCGCCGTCGACCACCATCAGAATCTGGCGCGAGGAGCCGCCGCCCGGCGTGCGCAGGCATCCGGCGAGGCCGTCGAAGCGAACCTCCGCCCGCTGGAAGCGCCGGCCGTTCTCCACGCGGGTGCGGCGGAATACGGCCCCGACCTGGCGCGCGCCGGACGCCCGGGCCGCGTCGACCTTGGCCGCGTGCAGCGGCGCCATCAGCCACAGCAGCCGGCGGGTCTGCTCGGGCCTGTGCCAGGCGACGGCGCCGTCGGGCTCCAGCAGGTCGGCCAGGGCGGTGTTGCGGCGGGGCGGGGCGCCGGGCGACCACCACAGCCAATGGGCCTTCAGCGCCTGCGGCAAGGCGGCGTGGGCGGCGCGCACGGCGGGGGAGTGGAGCGGGCTCTCGCCCAGCAGGCCGGCCGGCGGCGTCTCGCGGGTCGCCAGCACGAACACCCGCGGGCGCGACTGGGGCAGGAAGGCCGCCGCGTCGATCTCAAGCGCGCCGAAGCGATAGCCGCGGGCGGCCAGGGCCTCGGCCAATGCGCGGAAGTCGGCGCCGCCGTGGGAGGAGAGCAGGCCGACGACGTTCTCGACTGCCAGGGCGCGGGGCGCGCGGCCCTGCTCGTCCAGCGCCTCGATCAGCCGCCAGAACCCGAACAGAGCCGAGGAGCGCCCGCCGCTGAGACCCGCTCTCCCGCCCGCGAGGCTGAAGTCCTGGCAGGGCGAGGAGGCCCAGGCGAGGTCGGCGCGGCCGGGCAGCATGTCCGGCGCGATCTTCCACACGTCGCCTTCGTGCAGCGGCTCGCCCGGCCAGTTGGCGCGGTAGGTCCTGGCTTTCAGGGCGTCGAAATCGTTGGCGAACAGCGTCGTCCAGCGCGCGCCGAGCCCCGCGCGGGCCATGCCGCCCCCGGCGAAGAATTCATAGGCGGTGAAGGACCGACTCACCGGGCGATGGTGCGCGAAGCGGCGGCGTTCGTCACCCTACCTCCCCCGCTGCGCGGGGGAGGTGGGATCACACCGCAAACAAAATCGCCGGCCGCCAACTCCCGTCAGCGACCGGCGAAAATGGGTCTCCCGGTCAAGCCGGGGGATGAAGGTGGGAGCTAGTGCACGCTCACCGGCGCAAGCTCGTGTGCAATCGCGGCGGCCATGGCGGATTCCTTGTCGGCCAGCACGGCCAGACGTTCGCCGTCGGCGCGGTGCAGGGCGTAGAGCATCTGGTCGGGATCGAAGGCGATGCCGTCGATCTCGGCGATCTGGGTCGAACCAAGCGCCTCCTTCACGGAGATCGGCTTGACATAGACGAGGTCCGGGGCGCCCAGCGCCGCGAAGGCTTCAGAAGTCAGTATCGGTGTCATCACGACCACCTCCATACGCAAAAGGTCAACGCCTCAGACAGCGGCCGGGTTCAGCCCGCGGTCCTGATGGCGATACGCTTCACAAGCCTTGCCGGGGGAATCCTCGACACCTCGATGTGAAGTAGTCCGTGCTCGAGCGTCGCTCCGCTCACTTCCATGCCGTCCGCCAGGACAAACGACCTGAGGAAGGCGCGGGCGGCGATGCCCCGGTGAAGGTAGGACTGATCCTTGCCTTCCGCCTTGGCGTCTTCGCGTCGGCCCTGGATCACCAGCTGGTTGTCCTCGACGGTCACCGCCAGCTGATCGGGCGAAAAGCCCGCCACCGCCAGGGTGATGCGTAGCCGATCTTCTCCCAGGTCTTCGACGTTGTACGGCGGATAACTCTCGGCGGCGGCCTTGGCCGCCCGTTCCACGAGGTTGCGCGTATGTTCAAAGCCCAGCAGGAAGGGGCTGTCGAAAAGGATCGTCCGGTTCATCCGAAGCCCTTGATTGAAGCGACTTCAAGCGCGTCTGGACCGGCCCTTACGGCGCCTGTCCGGGCGCATGATCTAGATGGGAACCCCGCGCGGGTTTAGCAACAGGCCCGGTTGCCGTGATGCCGCCATGGTTGGTAACGAAGGTCCGGTGATGGTCCGAAGGAACCGCAAGCGCGCGGCGTGGGCTACGGGCCTGTCCCTGATCCTGCACGTCGTGATGCTCACCGGCATGGTGGTGGGCCTGAAGGTGGTGCTGCCGCCTCCGGAGGAGCGCGCCATGGAGGTGAGCCTGGTCTCGCCGCTGACGCCGCCGCCGCGTCGCCCGCCGCCGCCGCCGCCCCCGTCGCCGGCTCCGCCGCGTCCGGCCCCCGCGCCGCCGCTGCGCCCGCACCTGACGCCTCAGCCCCAGGCCCCCGCTCCCGGCGTCGCCGCGCCGCCCGCGCCCCCCGCCGCGCCGCCGTCCGCTCCGCCCGCCCGCGTCTACGGCCCCCCTGCCGACGGGGTCAAACCCAGCCTCAGCGGCCGGGTCGGCTGCGACGACGACCCTCTGCGCCGCAAGGAGCTGTCCGAATCCCAGAAGCAGGCCTGCGCCAACAACCTCGCCGAGCTGACCCGCAACGCCAAGCCGCTGGGCTTCACCATGTCCGATCTCAAGGAGAAGGAATTCGACAAGGGCGTCGCCTGCCGCCGGGCCCTGCGCGGCGGGTCCGCCCCGTCCTCCGACAGCACCGACTTTCTGCCCAACCACTCCGTGCAGCCGCCGGGCCTCGGTCCCACGCCGAGCCTCAAGGACTGCCCGATGAGCGATCGGTAGGCTGCGCTCAAATAGCGAAGCGGTAGCGCAAAGAAAATCCGCGCTAAGGCGCGGAGGCCGGGGCCTTCAGGCTGTCCTCGACGTGGACGATGCGGCTGCGCCAGATGTCCTCCCAGTTGGTCTCCGCCCGCGACTGGTCCTGGTCGCTGACCGTGCAGGTGAGGGCGTAGACCGCGTCCGGCGCCACCACGGTGCGGGCCTCGATCACGTCGCCTTCCGTGCCTTCGCCGTGCTTGTCGGAGTAGCTGGCCACGCAGCGCGAGCCCGGATAGCCCTGGCTGTTGCGCGCCGGCTGGGCGAAGTTCTCGTGCACGTCGAAGCCCACGCCATGGCAGAAGATGCCGATGTTGGCGTTGGTCAGGAAGTCGATGGCCCGCTGCCGCGCCATGCCCAGGGGCGGCTTGTTGTAGAGCATGCGGTCCAGGCCGCAGTAGAGCTCGCCGGCGTCCTTCACCCCGATGCGGAACAGCATCAGCCCGCTGTCGGCCTTGTTGGTGGGCTTGTAGTTGTCGCCGACCGCCACCGGCACGTCGATGGTCGCGCCCCCGTCGAGGGTGACCGTGCGCCACTGGTCGATGGACTTGGCGTCGACCGTCGCGACGCCCTGGGCATGGGCGGCGCCCGCCAGGGCCGCGGCCGCCGCGGTCAGGGCCAGCAGAAGCGACCTTCTCATTCTTTCAGCTCTCCACGCTCAATTCAGGGGACCAGCAGGCTGCCCTGCATGTGCTGGATGACGCCGCGCCAGTCGTTGAACCACTCCCGCTCGGCGGTGCGCTGGTCTGCCGCTCGCAGGGTGCAGGCGAAGGTGTAGTAGGCGTCGTTGGCCACCACCACCAGGGTGTCGAGCACCCGGCCGTCGCCCGGATTGGCGGGGTCCTGCTCCCCGGCGTCGGTGTAGCCGACCACGCAGCGTCCGGACGGATAACCCTTGAGCGTGCCGCCCTCGCTGATCGCCTGCCGCCGGTTTTCGCCGCGCCCGATGCACAGATTGATCCGCCTGTTGGCGCCGACGGTGGCGACCATGTCGGCCCTGCTGGGCAGTTCCGGCAGGCCGGCGCCGAACAGGGTGCGTTTCAAGAGGCAGTCCATCAGCCCCTGGGGCCCCGAGCTGACCGTGAAGAACGCCAGGTCGCCCTTGGCGGCCAGTTCGGCGGGCACGTGGTACTCGTCGCCGACGATGGCGGGGATGTCGAGGGTGGCCTCGTCCTCCAGATGCACCCGCTTCCACTGGGTCTGGGCGGCGGCCGGCGCGGCGGCCGCCAGCATCAGCCCGGCCAAGGCCAGCGCCACTCCCAGCGACCTGCGCATCGTTCTCCCCGAAGGTTCTTGTTGGAGCGAGCTTGGGCCCTCAGAGGGCGGCAGCGCAAGCGGACTCCCAACCTCCCCCGCGAAGCGGCGGGAGGGGGACCACGGGCCGAGACCGGCGCGAGCCGGGCGAAGAGCGCGTGGTGGTGGGGGCGAGCGGCGGCCGCTGCCATTCTGCCGCGGAGTATCCACGCCGACATGAGCGGGCGGCGCTTGTGGCCCGCCCCCTCCACCGCCCGCTCTTCGGCGGACGGTCCCCCTCCCGCCACGCTGCGCGCGGGGGAGGTTGGAAATGGAAAAGGCCCGCCGGGGTTACCAGCGGGCCTTTATGGTGGAGCTAAGCGGAGTCGAACCGCTGACCTCTTGAATGCCATTCAAGCGCTCTACCAACTGAGCTATAGCCCCAAGGGTTTGATCCCTCGGATGTCTCGCCAGACCCGAGGGGTCCCGCGAGGCGGCGGAACCTATGCCGAATGATCCGGGGGATCAAGCGGGGGTCCGCCGAAATATTCTGGCATTTTTGACGCGCCCTCCCCCGCTCGCGGGGGAGGGGGACCGCGAAGCGGTGGAGAGGGCATTCCGCCTCCGCTACCGCTCCTCGGTGTCGTCCTCGCCGATATCGATCTCCTCGTCGACGAAGTCGTCGTCCTCGTCTTCAAGGAACGGCACGGCGTCGTCTTCCTCGGCCTCGGCCTCGACATCGTCTTCCGCGAAGTCCACGCCCAGGTCGTCGGCGGGGGCGGCGGGGGCGGCGGTGTCATCGGTCTCGTCGTCGGTCTCGATCGGCTCGACCGCGGCGGCGGAGTCGATTTCCGGGGTTTCGTCGGGTTCGTCCTCGAAGCCCTCCGCGTCGGCGTCGACCACCTTGGCCGGCTTTTCGTCGTCGGCCTCGTAGTCAGGAACCACCGTACGGGCGCGCATGCGGCGGCTGCGGACGGCTTCTTCGGGGTCGAAAACGGTGGCGCACTTGGGGCAGGTCGCCGGCCGCCGGCCCAAGTCATAGAACTTGGCCTGGCAATTGGGGCAAATCTGTTTGGCGCCGAGTTCGGGATTGGCCAACGGATTGGACCTCTGGGCAAGAATTTCTGGAAGGCGGGCTCCCTTGCCACGGGTAAGGGGCGCTGTCAAAAGCAATCCCCCTCGGCCCAGACAAGGTATCTTGGCGGGCCGCCTCTGAAGGCTCTTCTCATGACCGCGGCGACGCTCACGGCGCACCCCTCCGGACCCCTCAAGGGCCGCGTGCGCGCGCCGGGCGACAAGTCCATCTCCCACCGCGCCCTGATCCTCGGCGCGATGGCGGCAGGGACCACCGAAATCGAAGGGCTGCTCGAGGGCGACGACGTGCTGCGCACCGCCGACGCCTGCGCCGATCTCGGCGCCCACGTGACCCGCCACGGCGGCGGGCGCTGGACGGTGGTAGGCAAGGGCCGCTTCGAAAGCCCGGCCGAAATCGTCGACTGCGGCAACTCGGGCACCGGCGTGCGCCTGCTGATCGGCGCCGCGGCCGGCTATCCGATCCGGGTGGAGTTCACCGGCGACTCCTCGCTGCAGAAGCGGCCGATGGGCCGGGTGCTCGATCCCCTGGCGATGATGGGCGCCCGGGCCGACGGGCCCAACCCCGGCAAGCTGCCCCTGACCCTGCACGGCGGCGGCCTGAAACACATTTCCTACCGCCTGCCGGTGGCCTCGGCCCAGGTGAAATCGGCCCTGCTGCTGGCCGGGCTCAACGCCGAGGGCGGGGTCGAGGTGATCGAGCCTGAGGCCACCCGCGACCACACCGAGCGCATGCTCACGGCTTTCGGCGCGACCCTCGAGATCACCGCAGACGGTCACGGCAAGCGCATCCGCCTGGCCGGCGGCCAGAGCCTGCGTGGAACGTCCGTGATCGTGCCGGGCGACCCGTCCTCCGCCGCCTTCCTGGTGGTGGCCGGGCTGATCGTCCCGGGGTCCGAGGTGCGCGTCGACGGCGTGCTGCTCAATCCGGGCCGCGCCGGGCTCTACGACACCCTGATCGAGATGGGCGCCGACCTGCAGATCCTGAACCGCCGCGAGGAGTCCGGCGAGCCGGTGGGCGACCTCGTGGCCCGCTACGGTCCCCTCAAGGGCGTCGACGTGCCCGAGGCGCGCGCGCCCTCGATGATCGACGAATATCCGATCCTCGCCGTGGCCGCCGCCTTCGCCGAGGGCGTCACGACCATGCGCGGCATCGGCGAGATGCGCGTGAAGGAAAGCGACCGCATCGCCTTGATGGCCGCCGGGCTGGAGGCCTGCGGCGTCGATGTGGCCGAGGAGCCCGAGGGCATGATCGTCACCGGCCCATTCTCGAACGGCATTGGCCGCCCGCCGCGGGGCGGGGCGCTGGTCGAGACCCACGGCGACCACCGCATCGCCATGGCCCACCTGGTGCTGGGCCTGGCCGCCTCAGCGCCGGTCAAGGTCGACGAGCCCGGCATGATCGCCACCAGCTTCCCCACCTTCCGCGCCCTGATGGCGGAGCTGGGGGCCGAGATCTCCGAACCATGACCCGCCTGGTCATCGCCGTGGACGGGCCGGCCGCCTCGGGCAAGGGCACGATCGCCCATGGCCTGGCTCAGGAATACGGCCTGCCGTGCCTGGACACCGGCCTGCTCTACCGGGCGGTGGGCGTGCGGGCCCTGCAGCAGGCGGGCGAAGTTCACGAGGCGGCGGCGACCGCCGCGGCGCGGGCGCTCGACCCCACCCACCTGGAAGACCCGCAGCTGCGCACCCGCTCGGCGGGCGAGCTGGCCAGCCAGGCGGCGGTGTTCACCGGGGTGCGGGCGGCCCTGCTCGACTTCCAGCGCCAGTTCGCCGCTCAGGCCGGCGGCGCCGTGCTCGACGGCCGCGACATCGGCACGGTGATCTGTCCGGACGCGATCGCCAAGCTGTTCGTCACCGCCTCGCCCGAGGTGCGCGCCGAGCGCCGCTGGCGGCAGCTGAGCCAGGCGGGCGAGGCCATTACGTTCGAGGACATCCTCGCCGACATCCGCCGCCGCGACGAGCGCGACTCCCACCGTTCGGCGGCGCCCCTGGTCCAGGCTGAAGACGCCGTCTTGCTCGACACCTCCAAAATGAGTATATCGCAGGCCGCCGATGCGGCCCGCCGCATTGTCGAGGCTGCGCGTACCCAAAGGTCTTGAGACCCCAGGGCAAATCCAACCGCGCTCCCTCGCGATCCTGCGGGCGACCTGTTCTGCAAGAGCCCGTCGGCCGGACTCCATCACAACCCTAGAGCCAACGCCCGGGATCCGCATCCGCGCGCCCGCGCCTGGCATTATTGAAAGAAAAGAACAGCTTATGGCTGATGACATGACTATGAACCCGTCCCGCGACGACTTCGCGGCCCTGCTCGACGAGGCCATGGGCGGCCGCGATTTCGTCGAAGGCCAGGTCGTCCAAGGCATCGTGGTCGGGATCGAAAAGGATTTCGCGATCATCGACGTCGGTCTGAAGACCGAAGGCCGCGTGTCGCTCAAGGAATTCGGCGCCGCTGACGGCAAGCCTCAGATCAAGGTCGGCGAGACCGTCGAGGTCTATCTGGAGCGCGTCGAGAACGCGATGGGCGAGGCGGTCATCAGCCGCGAGAAGGCCCGCCGCGAAGAAGCCTGGACGCGCCTCGAAGGCGTGTTCG
>Ga0265327_10005393_pt1 | contig 10688 bp, 8 predicted proteins | sample 41621metaG_FD_202089 | JGI IMG/M metagenome (GOLD analysis project Ga0265327, IMG submission 202089) | Rhizosphere microbial communities from Carex aquatilis grown in University of Washington, Seatle, WA, United States - 4-16-21 metaG | ecosystem: Host-associated > Plants > Roots > Rhizosphere >... | reverse complement strand
GTAAGGGCGGGGTATGGCACCGTCAAGACTCTTGCGCGCGAACAGTTCGCAAAGAATCGACGTGAGGGAAAATTTCCGCAGGTGGCTCCCTCGGAATTAGCGCTCGATGGCCCCCTCAACCAACTGACCTGCAGCTCCGACATAGGTGGCCGGGTCCAATAGTTCATCGATCTCGGTCTCGCTCAACCACGCGGTGATCTCGGGCTGGGCAACAGCCACCTCGCGCAAACTCACGCCGCGCCCGACCGCCGCGTCGATCACAGCGGAGACGGCGGCCTTCGCAGCACCCTTGCCCAGTCGCGGGGACAGTGCCGCCGCAAGCCGCTCGGCCGAGGGCTGCCCACCGAGCAACGCAAGGTTGTCTGACATGCGCTGCGCACGCACCTGCAGTCCGCGGCTCAGGTCGACGGCCGTCTGTGCCGCGCCTCCGGTGAGACGCAGACATTCGCGCAAAGCCAACCATTCTGCATGCCATCCCCCCGCGGACCGTTCGTCCTCACTGAGCAACGAGTTCGTGAGAATAGTGCTCAGCGCCGGAACCTGTAGTGCGGCCGATCTGATCATCGTGGCCAACACCGGGTTTCGCTTATGCGGCATGGCCGAGGAAACACCGCGCCCCGGCGGTGCCGGCTCGGCGATTTCGGCAATCTCGGTGCGGCTCAACGTCAGAACGTCGATGGCGAACTTGCCGAGGGCACCCGCCACAAACGCCGTGGTGCTACCGATATCGGCTATCGGGGTACGCAACGCGTGCCAGGGCAACCCGGACGGGGCCAGTCCGGTCCGGGTTGCGAAGGCGGCGTTCAGTTTCTCGACGAACGCCCCGGGTTCGGCGCCCTGCGGTCCGGCGTACTCGAGGTACCCCGCCAGGGTGCCCGCCGCGCCCCCGAGCGATACCGGAAGCGCGGCTGCCACCGCGAGCACACGTGTACGTGCCTCGAGAATGAGCTCCCGCCAACCAGACGCCTTGAGCCCGAACGTCGTCGGCACCGCCTGCACCGCCAGTGTGCGAGCGGCCATGACGGTATTCCTGTGCTCGATCGCCAGGACGGCGAGTGCCTCGGCCACATAACCCAGGTCCGTGGCGACAAGTGCCAGTACGCGCTTGGTCAGGATCATGGCGCCGGTATCGAGGATGTCCTGACTGGTCGACCCGCGGTGCACGTAATCGGCCGCGCTCGGATCGATCTCACCCACCACTCGGGTCAGTTCTTTGATCAGACCCACAACGGGATTAGCGGTCTCCCGCGCGGACAGTGCCACGGCGCGGACGTCGATATCGTGGGTGGCCACGGCCTTGGCGATGACATCCGCGGCCCCCCTGGGCAGGGCTCCGATATCGGCCTGCGCGGCAGCTAGCGCGGCCTCCGCGTCGAGCATCGCCTGCAGCCACGCGGCATCGGTCAGCTCAGCCTCGGCGACAGTGCCGGCGCTGACAGGTGAGAGCAATCCGGCCTCCAGGAAACCGCTCACACCAACACCCCGTGATCACCCACATCTGCGACCGGGCTAGGTGCGCTGGCCAAGGCGGCGCGCGCAATGGCATCGGCGTCGCCCAGGGTCACCGAATCCACACCCGGCCTGATACCCGCCGCAGTGACCCAGTGCACCGACTCGGTGGGAACTCCGTACGCGAACCGGCGCGGATGAACTCTGCCGTCGGCACCGATCAAGCGGTACGGACGCTCGGTCACCGCCAATCCCTTGGTTTGGTAGGCCTTGTGATCATCGGTAGGAATCTCGTAAGGGCGGCATTGACCGGTCTCCTGCAGGAAGATCAGCAGCGGATCACTGCTGCGGCGCAGATCCGGCTCATGCAATCGCGCCTCGATGAGACTGCGGGTCCTGACGGCCGAGCCCGGCACCAGGGGTGACTCGATGACCACGGCCGGATCGTGAGTGTCGAAGCGCACCTGCATCTGTGGTCCCACCAGATGCATGACCCCGGCCTCCACCAGCGCGATGATCTCTTCGATCCGCTGGGCCGGAGGACCGATGGACAGAAAGGCATTCAACGGGGTGTACCAGCTCTCCAACTCATCCCGGTACGACTTACCGTCGAGCCCACCGTGGTCCACCGCGAGCCGGATCTCGTTGCGCAGGTCCCGCAATACATCCAGTGCGGCCTTCACCGGACCGTCGACATTGCCCTCGCGCGCCATCACCACATCGGCACGCAGGTGCTCGAGAATCCACGCGGTGAATTCGTCCGGGCCGCTGAATGTGCGCTTCCCCCAAGGTCGGTCGAGGTCGTCCCATTCCCAGGCGATCTCGAGCAGGTCATGATCGGACAAGATCGCGTGCAGTTCGCTCTCGTCAGCGTGCAGGTACCGCTCGGAGAAGGCTTGCACCGGCAGCCCACGCTGCGTCAGATGCCCTTCGTAGTAGACACATTCCACCTCTCGCGCGATGAGTGGCCACAGGTCGCGGCGGAACTGCAGGAGACCGCCGAGGTTCTCGCGGAGCTGTGCGATGCGTTCCACCGTGAGCAACCGCGGAAAGTAACGACCTGAAGATCCCTTCTGATTCTCACCCCGTGCGTGATACGGGATCCCGCGGCGCGAGCTGGCATACAGAATGGGTTCCTGCCCCGACGGGCGGTACACGAGCCGGCCTCCGTCATCGCCGTTGTCCCGGACAAACTTTCCGCCCCGACCCACCGTCAGCAGTGTCATGTAGTCGAAGAAGTTCAGCCCCAAACCCCGAACCGCCACGGGCTCACCGGCTTTGATGGTGGACAGATCGATATCGGCCGGGTTCGCCGGTGTGACGTACGTCAGCCCATGAATACGGGCGAGGGAAGCAGCTCGAGCCTCGCCGGGACGCAGACCGGCGGGCACGTGACCGACAGCGAGAATAACGGCACTGAGGTCATGCAACCTCGTGCCATTCTCCAGCCGAACCCCCTGCGGCCCATCGATATCACCGTGGGTGTCGGCCAACGCCACCGCACGGGATCGATGGACTCGCACCGTCATGTGCTCGGGCGCCCACCCGACGACACGCGCGAAACTGTCACTGAGGTAATGACCGTAGAGGGCACGCGTGGGATAGGAGTTGGATCGCAGCGTGCGTGCCTCCGCGATGGCCTTCTCACCGCTACGCGACGGATCACCCAGCAGGGCAAGGCTTTGTGCCCACTCATAAAGCGTCGGCCCCGGTTCGATGGGCCCTTCGATGGCGACGCTGTCGTCGGTGAACACAGTGATCTGCGATGCCACGGTGTTCATCAACAGATGCCAGGATTGATCGGTACGCCAGACAGATCCGGCGCCCGGCGAATAGGGATCGACAACGTGCACGACGATTCGGTCCGCGCTGGGCGCTTGACGCTCGTTGGCGCACAGACGCTCCAGCACCGCCAGACCGCGCGGTCCCGCACCGATGATGCATATCTGTTGGTCCGACATTTATCGCGCCCCTACCGCCGAGGTGACTGCCGCCAGCCCAAAATCGGTGTCACCATGCATCCAGGCCAACTCGTCATGCAGATCGGAATCACGCATGGCACCCAACTTCTCGTTACGTTCGATAGCGGCGTCGCCCGCCGCATGCCAAATGCCGATGCTGTCCCGCGCCGCGAGTGTCACATCGGCGGTGCGGTCACGCCGCGCCTCGACGTACCTGGTGAATCTGCCGGGCAGCCTGTCCGGGTCAGCGCCGATGAGCGCGCCCAGAACCACCGCGTCCTCGAGCGCCTGACTGGCACCCTGCGCCGCGTAGTGCAGCATCGGATGCGCCGCATCGCCCAGCAACACGACGCGGCCATCGGACCACTGCCGCACAGGGTCGCGGTCCACGAGCGACCAGGATCTCCACTCCCGCCCCAGTTCGAGCAGACTGCGGGCCGTTCCACGCAACGGCGCCAGCTCCCGCAATACTCGCGCCTCACTGACCTCGACGCCTGAAAACGCTTGTGTGACGCCATCGGTACGGCTTGCCGCCAGATTCAGCAGTGAGCCCCCCGCGATGGGATAGGTCACCAGGTGGCATCCGGGCCCGGTCCACCAGGTGACCGAGTTGGATTGCAGGCTCTCGTCCACCTGATCGATGGGCACCGTGGTGCGGTACACCGTGATACCGGCGACTCGTGGTTCACCGTCGTCGAGCAGTGCCCGCCGGATCGACGAATTGATGCCGTCGGCGCCGATGAGACCGTCGCCGTCCACGCTGCTGCCGTCGGCGAGCAGCGCGCGCACTCCCCCGGCATCCTGTTGGTATCCGAATACCTCACTACGGCTACGTAGTTCGATACGCGGGTCCGAGGCACACGCGTCCACCAGGATGCGGTGCAGCTCGGCGCGGTGCACCACCAGGTAGGGGCTGTCGAACCGATGCTGATAATCCGCGCCCAGGCTCATGGCGTTGATCAACCGGTCGACGGTGGCGTCGAAGAGTCGCAACGAATCAACCTGAACGCCGATCCGCTCAATCTTCTCACCCACACCGAGCAGGCCGAGAGCATGTAATCCATTGGGTGCAAGCTGGATACCAGCGCCGATCTCGGCGAACTCGCGCGCCCGCTCCAACACGACCACGTCGTTACCGGAGGCTGCGGCACTCAACGCGATGGCAAGGCCGCCGATACCGCCGCCGACCACAATGAGCCGCGACATCAGATGGCCCCCGCACCGATCCGCGCCGACAATTCCAGTCTCTTGATCTTGGTGGTCGCTGTCTGCGGCAGCTCATCAAGACGCAGATGCAACGGCGGAGCCATCGGCGGCAATTGTGCTGCCGCCGCATCCCACGCGTTCAGATTCAGCGGCACATCATTTTTCGTGCACACGACCGGTTGCGCGAGCCCGCCCGGGCCGGCAACGATGATCACCTCGCTGAGCTCATCCACCGCCAGGAACAGGCGGTCCTCGGCGGCCAGGGTGCTGCCGAAACCGTCGATGAGGTCGACCTCGCGGTCCAGTAGATGGATGCAGCCCCAACGAGTGCGGTAGCCGACATCGCCCATCCGCCACCAACCGTCGTCGAGCTGCTTGTCGTAACGATCTTGCTCGCCGAGGTACGTACGGATTCGCCCGTCGGTGCGCACCTCGATGTAGCCGGGATTCTCCGCCGACGGCGGCTGCCCATTGCGCGACACGATCCGCACATCGGTCATGCCCGGGAACGGATAGCCAACACACCGTCCATCGGAATCGGCAGAGCGCAGGCGGCTGAAGCCACGTGCGACGATCGGCCCCACCTCGCTTTGACCGTAGAGCTGCCCGAAGAGCGGGCGCCGGCGCTGCGTGGCCGCCAGCAGGGTACGCACGGTGCGCGGGTGAATGGCATCGAAGGTGCTGCTGAAGTACTTGACCGAGGCCAGCGGGCGCCGCGGATCGTCGGCCAGCACTTCCCAGTTGATGAATGTGTTCGGATGAGCCTCAAGAATTCCCGGCTTCACCCGCAGGAATATCTCGGCGGCGTGCTCGGGTTCGTCATCGACGAGCACCACCACGGGGAAACCACGCAGAATCGCGATGGCCAGCGCGGTCACCAGGCGCGAATGTACGAAGGAAACGTGGATGACCAGGGGTTCACGGCGGCGCACCAGTGCCGCTACGGCGGCTTGCGGCCGATACCGCGCCTCGAAGGTGAAGTTGGTGTGCACGGCAAGCTTAGGCACCCCGGTGGTCCCGGAGGTGTGGGTGATGAGTGCGGGATCATGCGGGCTGGGCACGGCGGCGGGTGCGGCCGCGGCGGGAGTAAGTGCCGACAGCGTCACGGCCTGGGGATGCTCACCCTCGGCGAGTAGCACGCGGGAGGTGAGTTCGGCGATGGGCTGACCGGCCAGGTCACCATCCAGTTTGGCGGCATCGGTCAGCAAGGTCGGATTGCCGACGCGCCCGATGAGGGTCGCCACGGTCAGGCCATCGAGTTTGGGGGACAACAGAACCGGTACCGCACCGACGCGGGCCGCGGCACAGGCCGCCAGCGTGATATCAAAACCGTCGGACTTGTGGATGACCAGCTTGTCTCCCGGCACGACACCGGCAGCGCGTAACCGCCGCCCGATGTCATCAACGGCCGCCGCCACCTGAGCGATGGTCGACGTGCCTTCCAGTTGCGGGGCCAGCGACGGTCGATGGTCCAGCGTCAGCGTGTTGGTGGGGTGCTTGCGCGCCGCGCGCTCGAAGAGCGTACCGAGCTTGATACCGCGGTTTCCGATGCGCTGCAGAATCATTGGGATACTCCGGCTTTCTGGACAACACTGGCTTCCTCGGTGATGCGCGCGATGGCGTCCACGGTGGTCTGCATATCGGCGCGGAGTTTGTCGCCCCATTCGCGGACAAAACGTTCCTTACCCTCTTCGTCGAGGTGGGACATGATTTCGGTGATGCCCTCGGTGGGCCTGCCCATCCGGTAGTGGTGCCGCAGGATCGATCCGCCCTCGGCAGCGTCGACGAAGTAGCTCCAGACACTCTCCTGCAGTTCACCGGAACGGTTCAGGATCGACCAGCTGAATTGCTTCGGCGCTTCGGCCGCCACAATCTCGCTTTCGGTCTGCCAGCCGCCGCGCACCACGGGCGCCCAGGCGACGACATCGGTCGCACGGTTGTTGTTTCCACGGAAGCGGGCACCAACCTGGCCCGGTTCGCCTGATATCCATTGTCCACCAATGCATTCAGGGCTCCAGCGACCACTCTCGGGGAGGTCGCTGACCAATGCGTACAGCTCGTCGGGGGAAGCGGTGCAGAAGGCGCTGGTTTCGATTTCGAAGAGGCTCACGCATCAAAGGCTGGCACCGGCGGTAGGGGGCAGCGACGTATCCGCGAAAGGTCCGTCAAGTTGGTTTTCGGGTCCGTCAAGTCCACCAGCCGGATCGACGCAAACGCCTGGTCGTGGCCGGGAATCAGGCGGGAAGCAGAACGAGACGGGTGCCGCCCATGACTTCGGTCTCGATACGCCGATGGGCCCGCGCGGCTTCCGAAAACTGCATCAAGTCAATGAAATTCGGAACAAGCTCGCCCTCGGCGAGCAGAACCGCCATGCGCTGGGCCGCGGCGGCGAGTTGACGGGTCGAGGCCCTGGACATGACAAACCCGCGAATGGACCCGCTCTTGCGGTACAGCGGCCCAAGTGGGACAGGCCGCTGTGTCTCCGGAGTTCCGTCACCCGATATCAGGGCGATTCGGCCGTGCGGTGCAAGCAGATCCACCGCCGCGGCGACGTCGTTGACACCCGAGGTATCGAGGTAGATGTCGATGGCACCATGATGTGTCTTGCTGACCAGCGGTACCCAATCGGCGGCGTAGTCGTACACCTCGTGAGCGCCGAGTTGCAGACATCTGTCCCGGCTCCGCGCCGAGGACACCGCGATCACCGTCGCACCGGATCGCGCCGCTAGGGCAACGGCAGCCGACCCCACGTTCCCGCCGGCGCCGACGATCAGCACCGTCTCCCCTGCCTTGATCTCGCCGTACTCGACGGTCGCCAGGTAGGCGGTAGAGGCGGGGTGCGCCACCGCGACGGCCGTCACCGGATCTACCTCGGCGGGCAACTCGTACAACCTGTCCACCGGGACTGCGGCGAATTCCGCTGTGGCCCCTTGCCGTCCGTCATACCCGAGACTCGTGCACCACACCCGATCGCCGGCCCGAAAGCCCCCAGACGGCTGCGCGACCGTGCCCACCAGGTCGCGTCCCACCACAAACGGCAGTGGAATCACGGTGGGGTACGAGCCTGAACGCACAAAGGTATCTACCGGGTTAACCGCCACCGCGTCGACCTTGACGAGCACTTCATCGGGCGAGATGTCGGGTTCGGGAAGCGTGCCGTACCGGATGTTCTCGGCGGGTCCCCGCTGCTCGATGTAGGCGGCGCGCATGCACACATCTTGCGGTATGTCTGGCGCACCCACAATGTGACGGATTACGTTGCCAATGCTTGCCATTCACGCATTGGGCACGGGCAACGGGGCACGTGGTACCCCGGGAGTTCCTAGCCTACCGGCGATCCATGGAAACGCCTGGGCAAATGCGTCCTGCGCATATGCCCAATCGTGGTTGCCGGTGCGCCTCACCACCGCGCAGTCGATCCCCACGGGCACCGCCGCGTCGCACAGCCGGGCAGCCGCGATCGGGCCGGTGAGCTGCTCCTGCCCCGCCCTGATCTTCGCGGTTGTCGAGACGTCCAGCCACCCCGCCACGTCCTGGTATCGACGGTGACTGTGTAAGGCGGTGAGCGTGTCGAACAGTGCCCATTGCCTTTCGTCGCCGCCGTAGAGCCGCTCCACGGTCTGCTCCTTGGTGCCCGCATTCGGAGTGAGGTCACCGGCCATATCGATGAAAGAGTGAAACAGCTCCGGGTGGGTGATGACCAGATCGGCCGCGCACGTGCCGCCCATCGACCACCCGGCGACGCCCCAGTTCTCGGGATTTGGACTCGTCTCGAATTCGGAATTTACATACGGGATAACTTCTTTGGTGACGTGAGCGGCCACGTTTCCACGAGGACCGTCCACGCATTCGGTGTCGTTGTTGAAGGTTCCACCGGTATCGACGAAGACCAGTACCGGGCTGACTCCGTCATGAGACTGCGCGAAACGGTCCATGGCTCCAGCGGCGTTTCCCTGACGGACCCAGTCGGCCGGTGTCGACCACGCTCCGGAAATCATGACCACCACGGGAAGCTTCGGAGGCGCGGGACTCGCGAACCAGGCGGGCGGCAGATAGACATACTCGGTTCGGTGTTGGAAGCCCGCAACATCCGCCGGGATGTCGACCGGGACCACATGCCCGGTTGCGGTGGGCCCCTTGCCTTTCAGATCCTGCGCCGCAGCCATATCGGTCTCACCGGGCAGCGGACCCGCGGTCACCGCGGCCCACGCCAGACGCAGCGTGTCGTAGTAGTCGATCCACTGATTCAGCACGGTCAACGCGGCCAGCAGGCACAGTGGGGCGGCCAGCACCATCACGCCTCGGCGCAGCCACCGCGTGCCCACCCAGCCGACGATCGCGATAACCAAAGCCACTGCGGCAAAACCGATCCAGATCCACAACATGAGCGGCGGCGGGTTGTCCGCCATCCCCTGAGAGGTGATGTACCAATACGCCAGTGCGCCTGCGCCCGCACCGCATACCGCGGCGCCCGGCCCCCACACCCGCAGCCAGCTGCGCGGTCGGCGATAGAGCCCAACCACCAGGGCCAGCGCCGCCACGACCTGAATCGCCACCGGGAGCCAGCCATGGATCAGGGAGGGGCCCGCGTACAGCGGGTTGTTGCGCGCGTAATCAGGTAACGCGGCCAGTACCCATGTCCCCGACGGCGGCACGCCATGATTGTCGGTGCCCTTCCTGCAAGAAGGTTCCGCGCATTCTGGAGAATTGCTGGGAATCGCCAAATCTTGGAGGTGACGGACAATGCCCATGGTGGTTGCCGGTGAACCCCCGCCCGACAAATAGTGCAGAAATGACGCGGGTTGTCCTGATCGTGCTGTGCGCGCTACAGGTCACCATGCAGCTCTACGTGTGGATTCCGATCCACGATGCCGTATCGGAGTCCTACGGCGGACACAACATGACGCCCGCCCTCTCCTCTGCACTCTTCGGATACGCGGCCGGATTCTTGCTGTTCGGTCCCGTCACCGATCGATTCGGACGCCGACGTGTGCTGATCGCCGGGGTATCGGTGATGGCCTTGCTTACCCTTCTGGTGCCGTGGGCTCCCACACCGGCGTTGCTCGGATTGATCCGTGTGCTGCAGGGTTTCGCCGGTGGTGCGTTCTCTCCGTCCGCCTTGAGCTATCTCGGAGAGGCGCTGCCCCGCCGGACGGCAACTACCGCGATCGGTGCGGTATCCACCGCGTATCTGATGGCCGGCGTGCTCGGGCAGGTGATGGCCTCCCTCATCACCCACGCGAGGGGCTGGCAATGGGTGTTCTGGGTCAGTACGGCCGGACTCGCGCTGAATGTCCTACCGCTGGCATTCGTCATGCGGGAGCAGCGCGGCGGCGATCCCTCGGCACGGGTGGTGTCCGGTTTCGCCGCGCAAGCCCGTCTACTCACCCGCCGAGACATCGCAGTTCCGCTGGCCGCGGTGTTCGTGCTGATGTTGTCGTTCGTGGCGATGTACACGAGCCTGGCGACCCAGTTGGTGGATGCGTTGCACTTGCCTGAGTCCATGGGCACCACCATTCGGCTGGCAGGCATTCCCGGGATGCTGGTCGCCCCGTTCGTCGGCTCCTGGGTGGGCAAGGTCGGCACCGAAACCGGTGCGTTGGTCGGGTACTCGCTGGCCGCTGTCGGGCTTGCGGTGGAGGCCCTGGGCGCGGGCTCCGTTCCCGTCATCATCGTGGGCAGCAATATCTTCGTCGCCGGTATCGCCATCGCATCAACGGCGATGGTCACCATGTTCGGCGATCGGGCGGCGCCCCGGCGCGGTGCCGGTACCGCCCTATACGGCTTCACGGTTTTTCTCGGCGCCAGCGCCGCGCCCTACCTCGCCCACGCCCTCGGATTCCGGCCCCTGCTCGGGGTGCTGGTGACGGCGTTGATCGGCGGAGCAGTGCTCGTCGCGAGCTCACGACGGAATGCATCTGGGCCGGTCAAGACGACAGTGGACATAGGCACCCAGCGCAGTCCGCTACCATGACCGACGGAGGATTCGCCTAGTGGCCTATGGCGCTCGCCTGGAACGCGGGTTGGGTTAATAGCCCTCAGGGGTTCAAATCCCCTATCCTCCGCCACTGC
>Ga0265327_10005392_pt1 | contig 10688 bp, 7 predicted proteins | sample 41621metaG_FD_202089 | JGI IMG/M metagenome (GOLD analysis project Ga0265327, IMG submission 202089) | Rhizosphere microbial communities from Carex aquatilis grown in University of Washington, Seatle, WA, United States - 4-16-21 metaG | ecosystem: Host-associated > Plants > Roots > Rhizosphere >... | reverse complement strand
GCACCGGCGTGGGTGGATGGACATTTTTAAGCTGCACCTGCTGCACCTCCATGCCCATGTGCAGATCCTGCACTGCCTGGATAAGCTTCACCTTGGCATCGCTTTCAATTTCCTGCCGCCCATAGGTCAGCACTTCATCGACGGTGCGATCCCCCACCACCTCGCGCATCACGCTCTCAGAGATATCCCGCAATGTCCCGATGGGGTCGCGCAGGTTGAAGAGGTTCGCGCGCGCATCGTGAATGCCATACTGCACCACCCATTCCACCTGGGCGGCATTGAGATCGCCCGTGACCATGCTGCGCGCCTCATCTTGGTCCCGCGAGTTGGAGTATTGGTAGGAATTGGTAGCGCCGGCAGTCGCGAACCCAAATTCCAGCTTCAACTGGCGGCGCACCGGCACAATCGTGACGCCGTCCACTCCCAGTGGAATCTTGAAATGGAGTCCTGGTTCCACCGTGGCATGGTACTTGCCAAAGCGCTGCACCACGCCTTCCGAATCCGCATCCACCGTGTAGTAGCTGGTGAAGACCACGATCAGCGCCACCAAAACCAACAAGCCCGCCACGATCTTCTTGGGATCCCATGAGTAGGATACCGGCGGCTTGCGTGGAAGTGCGGGTGGGAAGTTCGCGGGCATGGGACGCGGTGAGGCGTGGCTGATGCTACGGGAGGCGCAGACGGTCTGCAACGAACATCTCAAAGCCTCACCCGGACGGCTTTTTGCCTTCCAACTGCTTCACCCGCGCTTCCAGTTCGCGCAGCCGCTTGAGGATCTCCGGCACTTTGGCGGGATACATAAGCATGCGGCGTCCCTCGATGAGTGGCTTGGCGGGATAACCGGTGTACGTGCCGGGTTCGGGGATGTCCTTGGTGACGCCCGACTTGGCGAGCAGAATTACGTTGCTGGCGATGTTAAGGTGGCCCGCCACCCCCACCTGCCCGGCCATGGTCACATTGTCTCCCACCCGGGTACTGCCAGAGATGCCTACGAGCGCGCACAGGATGCAGTGTTTTCCGATCACACAGTTGTGCGCGATCTGCACGAGGTTGTCGATCTTTGTCCCCTCACCAATCCACGTCCGGCCAAAACGCGCCCGGTCAATGGTGGAGCAAGAGCCCACCTCGACGTCGTCATCGATTTGGACGATGCCCACTTGGGCGATTTTTTTGTGCCGCCCGTCCTTCATCTCATAGCCAAAGCCGTCGCTGCCAATCACGGTGCCGCTGTGCACGATAACACGATTGCCCAGAAGACAGCGTTCCTTGATGGTGGCACTGGCGTAAATGGTACAATCCACACCCAGCTTTGCCCGGCGGCCGATACACGCGTTGGCGTGGATGGAACTGCCGTCGCCGACTTCCGCCTCTTCCTCGATCACCGCGTGCGGTCCCACGAAGATTTTGTCACGGTTCAGCTTCGCGCTGTCGGCAATGATCGCGGTGGGATGAATGCCGGGCCGGAAGACCTGCGGTTGGGGGCCGAAGCGCTCCACCACCTCCGCAAAGGCAAGCTGCGGGTTGGCCACATGAATCACTGCCATGTGCCCTGGAAGGGCTTCGAGCGTGCCATCCGCCAGCAGGGCGCTGGCGCGGCTCTGCTTCAGCTTGGGAGCATAGCGACTGTTGCCCAGAAAGGTGACGTCACCCGGCTCAGCCTCGGCAATGCTGCTGAAGCCCGTGATCTTGAGCGCAGGATCACCCGAGAGAATTTCGCCGCGGGTCAACGAGGCGAGTTCAGCAAGCGTGATTTTCATGGTCGCTGGGGTGGAAAGCAAAACTCCCTGCCTTGAGCCACAAGGCCAAAGCAGGGAGCAAATGGGTCACCTTGGATGGGTTACTTTTTCTTCTTCTTCGGAGTTTCCTTCGGGCTCTCCTTCGCAGGTTCCGGCGTTTTGTCGAGCTTGGGAGTTTCGGAAGCAGGGCCGGGAGGTGTGGCGGCAGGGGCCGCGGCGGCTCCGGCAGGAGCATCCTTGTTGAGTTCCACGATCACTTCGGCGGTGAAATCTTCCACGGCGCCCGGCTTGGAGAACACCATGAAGGGCACGCCGCCGAGACCGAGATTCGACTTGTCGAACACCATATCATAACCGGCCTTCTCAGACTTGCTGTTCACCGCTTTAATGATGTCGTCATAGAGAGCCTTGGCCTGCTGACGCTGCTCTTCGTCAATCTGTGCCTGGCGGCGCGTCTTGAATTCATTGATGTCCTGCTCCAGCGAACGCAGTTCCTGGGCCTTGTTGCGGAACTCCGCCTCCTTCTTGCCGCGCGCCTCGGCGCTCAACACCGGGTCCTGGCGTTCCTTGTCCAGCTTGGTGATCTCGCCCATCAGGTTTTTATAGGTGGCGAAGCGCTCATTGATTTCTTCCTTCGCCTTGCTGACATTGTCCTGAAGCCGGGCGGAAGCTTCCTTGGCCTTGTAATATTCGGCAAAAGCCTTGCGCAGGTCCACCATGGCGATCTTGAGATCGGCGGCAAACGTGGGGGCCGCAAAAGCAGCGGCCATGCAGAGAATAGCGATTTTTTTCATGGGGTGGGGTTTGGGCAACGAAGTGCGGACGAAGGCGGCAGATGGGCCGCCACCGGGCTAGAACTTATAGCCCAAGTTAAAGTTGAATTCCGCAGTGTGGTCGTTGGAATTGTCATGCTGCACGGGGAAGCCGACATCCACACGGATGGGCACGCCGGGAATCAGGTAAATGCGCAGGCCGAAACCGAAGTCGGAATTCACACCACCGCCAAAGGACGGTCCGGGGCCGCCGGTGACTTCACCGATGTCATAGAACACCGCTCCACGCAGCTTGGGTTCGTCGCGCTCGCCCAAGATGGGGAAGTTCAGTTCCACCGTACCGTAGTAGGAGGTGTCGCCGCCCAGAGGCTCGCCGTTCTGATCCTTCGGTCCCACGTCGCGATATTTGAACCCGCGCAGGTTGTTCGCGCCACCAAGGAAGAGGCGCTCAAAGATTGGGATGTCAGGCTGGCCGGGAACGCTGGTGTGATTCCATGAGTGCACGTTCTGGACCGCGCCTTCAAAGCTCAGGATCAGGTCGCCCGGCAGATTGAAGTATTGGGAAGCTGCGGCGTGCAGGGTGTACACGTCCACATCACCGCCGAGGAAGTCGCCCACGGCACCTGCACCGAGTTCCACCTTGTGTCCGGCACGGGTAAGGAAGAGGCTGTCGCGCGTGTCCTGCGCCACACTCAATTCAAGTTTGCTTTCAAGGAACTTGCCCTCTTCCGCCTTGATCAGGTCGGAGGCATCCGCGGAAATGTTGCGGACTTCCATCTCCTGGATCGTGTAGCGTCCTTCAATATAGGAGTGCTCGCCGAGGCGCTTGCGCACCGGAATGGAAAAGCCGTACTGGCGCTCGTCATACACGTCGCTCAAGTAAAAGAGATCGTGGTAGAAGAGGTCGCCGCCTACCGAGAAGGGATGACCGAGGAAGAAAGGCTCCGTCAGGCTGATTTCCGCGTCGCGGCGCTCGATACCGTACTGGATGCCGAAGAAGAAGCGCTGACCACCCCCCTTGAAGTTGTGCCAGTTGGTGACATCGAAGTTGGTTTCCGTGTAGTTGAGGAAGCCGGTCAAGCTGTCGATGGAGCTGAAGCCCGCGCCCAACTGAAGGGTACCAGTGGACTGCTCAGTCACATTGATGTCCAAATCCTTGTAGCCGGGAGTGCCGGTCGCGTTGGTGCGGATATCCACCTGGCTGAAGTAGCCCATTTGTCTGAGGCGGTTGCGGGTGGCATCCACGCGCACGGTGTTGAACTCGTCGCCAGGCGCCACGGCCACTTCACGGCGGATCACGTAGTCCTTCGTGTTGACGTTGCCTGAAATGTTAATGCGGGCCACATGGATCAGTTCGCCTTCCGTGATGCGGTAAACGATCTTCACCTGGTCCTTGCCGGAGGGAATCACACTGCCTTCCACCCGGGCGTCCGCGTAGCCGCGCAGGCCATAGTAATCCGCGATATTCTTTTCGTCGTCCGAGATGAAGGTGGCGGAATAGGGACGGCCCGCGCGGGTCTTCAAAGCGGGCGTCAGTTCCGCCAGCGTATAGACCTTGTTTCCTTCAAGGGCGACTTCAGAGACGCCATAGCGGCGGCCTTCATCGACCACGAAGGTCAAGTTCACGCGGTCTTCCGCGAGCGGCTCGCGGCGCACCTGCAGCACCTTGGCATAAACATAGCCCTTGTCCTGCACGGCGCGCTCGACGGTGCGGATGTCTTCCTGCAGCGAATCGTTGTCCAGCTTGCCGGCCTTGCCCCAGAGATGGTAGAACTTCTTCTCCTTGAGCTTGATCTTGTCCTTCAGACGCTTCGGGTTCACCGCCGTGAGACCTTCGAATCGGATCTCGTTGATGATGCCGCGTCCGCCTTCATTGACGGAATAGATGACGCGCACAAAACCCTGCTTGGTGGTCATGCCTTCAGTGCGGTAGCTGATGCTGACATCGGCGAAGCCTTTCTTCGCATAGAGTTCACGAATTTTGTTCTGGCCGGCGAAGAGCTTTGCTTCATCGATCGGCTGGCCCACCTTGATCTCGACCTCGTCCTTGAGCTTTTTGGAGTCGATCACGGAGTTGCCCACAAAGGTCACCTCACCCACCGAGCCGCGGCCCGTCACCTTCACGATGACAATGACCCCGCCCTTGGCGTCCTGGGTGCTGATGTCCACCGTGCTGACGAGACCGGTCGCGTAAAGCGCCTTGATGTCACGCTCCACCGTTTCATCGCTGAACGCGGAACCAGCATGCGTGGCCATGTTGGCGCGCACACGGTTGGGATCCACAGGAGCGCCGCCGCCCGAAACGACCTGCACCTCCTTGACGATTCTTTTTGCCGGAAGCGCGGTTTCCGGAGTATCCGGAGCGGCGGGTGCAGCGTAAACACTCAAAACGCCAAGAAGGGCCAGACCCAACAGCAGTCGGTGGGCAAAACGCAAAATCATAGTGGGAGTGGTGGAGTCGTCAGATCGGGAGTTTGAGAGTCTCGCCTATCGCCGCTTTGAGGCGGTCTAGTCAAGCGTGAAATACAGGAAAAGCCCGTCATAGGCAACGCCAAAAAAACCGGGAGCATGAACTTGTCAGCGCGGTGTAATCGTCTCATTTTGCCCTGCCCTGCCGCAATGATCGTGCCAGCCAACGCGGGGCTTACCCCACGGGTTTTTCTCCACCGCCTTGAGCAATAGTTTCTACGACCAAACCGCCAGCGCTCCAGAGTCGCCTTACGACATCGCGCTGCGCCCGCCTGACTTTGGCGAATTCACGGGTCAGGAACGCATCAAGGAGCGTCTCATGCTCATGGTGGAGGCCGCCGGGCAGCGCGGCGATGCCCTCGATCACGTCCTGCTTTGCGGGCCGCCGGGCCTGGGCAAAACGACCCTGGCCCACATCATCGCCACCGCCGTGGGCTCCCGCCTGCACTCCGCCAGCGGGCCGCAGATCGAGCGGGCGGGCGACCTGGCGGGGATCCTCACCAACCTCCAGCAGCGGGACATCCTGTTCATCGACGAGATCCACCGCCTCCATCCCAGCATTGAAGAGTACCTCTACCCGGCCATGGAGGACTTCCGGTTGGACATCATCATCGACCAGGGGCCCAAGGCCCGCAGCATCCGCATCGACCTGCCGCCTTTCACCCTCATCGGCGCCACCACACGGGCCGGCATGCTCACCGGGCCCATGCGCTCCCGCTTTGGCATCCCCAACCGGCTGGACTACTACAACGCTGAGGAACTGGGTCACATCCTGCAACGCTCCGCCAAGCTGCTCAAAGTGGAGGTTGACGCAGGTGGGGCCCATGAGATCGCCAAACGCTCCCGCGGCACGCCACGCATTGCCAACCACCTCCTGCGCTGGGTGCGCGACTTTGCCCAGGTGCGTGCGCAAAAGGTGGTCACCCAGTCCGTGGCAGATGCCGCCCTCTCCATGCTGGAGATCGACCACGACGGATTGGATGAAATGGACAAGCGCATCTTGGAAGCGATCATCCACAAGTTCGATGGTGGCCCCGTAGGCCTGAATTCCATCGCCGTGGCGGTGCACGAAGACGCCAGCACCTTGGAGGACATGCATGAGCCCTACCTCGTGATGCAGGGTTACCTTAAACGTACTCCGCGGGGCCGCATGGCGATGCCCGCTGCTTTCAAGAAGCTCGGCCTCCCCGTACCCACCTCCGCCCAGCAGGATCTCTTTTAGAGCCCTCCCACGACCGTCCACGCCGAACAAGATGCTCATCAACAATCTCGAGATTCTCATCCAGCGGTTGATCGACCCGGAGTTCGCGCACCTCCTGCTGCAGCCGCTTCCCTTCTATGGACTGCTCGGCGGACTCCTCTTTTTCCTGGTGGGACATTATTGGAGCCAGCCCAAATGCCGCGCCGTGGCACTGATCTTCATCGCCGTCTGCTCCCTGAGCGTGGTGCCGGACCTGGAACTGTGCAAAAAAAACTTGGGCGTGGAAAAACTGAATCGCAGCGGCGATGCCAAACTCATCCAGGAACAGTACCAGCGCCGTGTGGACTCCAAGTGGGTGTACTACGCGCTCGCCATCTGTGCGGTGGCCGCCCTCATCGGGGGCGGAAAGCTGGGCGCGATCGCCCACATCGCCGTGATGGCAGGCACCGTGCTCGTCATCCTCTTTTCCGCCTGGCTCCTCATGAAGGAGGCGGAGATTTATCATCCCACGATTGTGAAGCACGCGATTCCCATTCGGTGATGGATGGGTGGAAGAAATCCGAGGGGCGAAAAAGACACGCTCCCTGCTGATCACAGCGCCAACGTTCGTTCCACCTCGGCGGCCACCCGTTCCACAGTGACGCCGGTCATGCACTGATAATGGCCAAACGGGCATTCCCTTTTGAAGCACGGACTGCAGGGCACGTGATGGCGCACAATGCGGTGCCCCGGCCCAAGCGGACCTGTGAGAATCGGTTCCGTGGAAGCGAAGACACTCACCGTGGGCACGCCGAGCGCCGCAGCCAGGTGCATGGTGCCGGTATCATTCGTGAGCAGCAAACGGCACGCGCGAAGTTGCTGGATCAATTCGGCCAGGGAGGTCTTCCCCACCAGGTTCTGATGGCGTGTGCCATTGAGCTGCATGCTCATGGTTTCTCCCATCGCTTTCTCTCCCGGCGCTCCAAAGAGCAGCCATTCCGCGGGCGGATGCAGCGCGCCGACCTGCTTGGCCACCGCAAGGAAATTTTCCATGGGCCAGCGTTTCGCGGGTCCGTACTCCGCCCCGGCGCAAATTCCCAATCTCAGCGGTGCGCCGTTCCCAAAGTCAGGACGCGCCGGAACCGCACTCAAGGCATGCTCAATATTTGCCCCGCAGTGCTCCGCGATCCGCAAGTAACGCTGCGCGTGATGCAACGGCGGCTGACCTCCCTTCGGCTCCGGTACGATTTGGTGCATGAGCCGCGAACGCCATGAGCCGTGATAACCCACGAGGCGCGGCACGCACGCCCGCCAAATCTCCAGCGTGGAGCGCGCCGAATTCGTGAACAGGATGGCGGCGTCAAAATCACCGGCAGCGCGAATTTTGCGCGCCACTGCGCCGGTGCCTTCGCGGCCTTCTTTAAGAATCACTCCATCAACCTCCGGAATTTGCTTCCACAGGTCTGCCAGTTTCGACGGACATAGCACATGCACCTGTAAATCCGGCCGTCCGGTTTTCAGCGCGCGCACCGCGGGCAGGGCCATGCACGCGTCGCCCAGCCAGTTCGGCGAGCGCAGCAACAGGCGGAACGGCTTCAAGCGCCGCGCATCATAGCCCACTGGCAGCGTGATGCCGCGGCGTGAGTTGGCGATCAGGAAATCCGGATTGGGTGTCTTCCAGCGATTGTGCACCCAAAACCAGTTCTCCGGCGCGCGGCGGATCATGATTTCCACCGCGATGTTCAGCATGGCGGTAAGTCCTTCCGCCGTGGGCTTGGCTTCGCCGGAATTCACTGGCGGATAACACACCATGCGCCAGCGAGCGAGGCCATCATTATAGACTGCCAGTGGCAGCAGTGGCGCCCCGCAGCGCATCGCCATCAACGCAGGCAAACTCGAAGTTGAAGCCAGCCGGTCAAAGAACGGACACCACGTCCCCTTGTCGCCCGCATGCTGGTCCACCAGGACGCCCACACCGCCGCCGTTTTCGCGCAGATGTTTGAGCGGCGCGGCGAAACCCTTGCTGCGATCGAAGAGCGTGTAGTTGAGTTTTTCACGACGGCGCTTCACGTGCGCTTCCAAAAACGGATTGCCCAGCGGCTGGTAAATGCTCGCGGGTTTCACGCCGAAACTGAAAAGCGAAGGCACCTGCGTGAGCAGTTCCCAGCAGCTCAGGTGGCAAATCGCATAGATGAGCGGCTTGCCCGAGGCCACTGTATCGCGGGCGTGCTCCAGCCCTTCCGTGGTGACGCGCTTCACCACATCTTCCTCCCGCATCAGGGGCAGCTTGAGCCCGCAGAGGAAGTTCGCTCCCATCGATTGAAAATGCTCCCGCGCGATCCGCCGTCTCCAAGCCACGTCCTTTTCCTGACCAAAGGCGATGCCGAGATTGCGGATCGCCAGTTTCCGGTAGGAGCCAGCCACCAGGTAAGCAAAACCGCCCAAGACATGCCCGATGCGCGCCACTCCTGTGAGCGGCAGCAGCCCGATCACCAGTTCGACGGCACGAAAGAACAGGTAGACAAGATATTGTCCTGCGCGCGTGAGTCCTGATCGGGTTCCGGCGGAAGTTTGCGCCATCACTTGGATATGCCGCAGCAATGGCGGGTTGCAAGCGTAGCGGGAAAATACGGGAGCGCGGGCCTTTGGCAATGCTTCATGGCTGTTCGTTCGTTGTGCGCGCTATCAAACGATGCTCCTTCCAACCTGTCTCACACTCGCCGCGCCGTCGTCATCGGCGTCACCGGCGTCCCCTTGGGCAGACGCCCCTGCACCACGTTCAGACGGCAGGTCTTCAGCCGTGGCAATACATAACGCGCAAACAAATCGCACTCCTCCAAGTGAGGGTATCCGGAAAGGATGAACGAGCGCATGCCCAGGTCCATGTACTGCTGGATCTTTTCGTACACCTGATCCGGATCGCCCACGATCGCGCTCCCACAACCGCTGCGTGCCCGGCCGATGCCGCTCCACACGTGTTCTTCAATGTAGCCCTCATCGTCCGCCCGTTCGCGAAGTTCATTTTGTCTCATGACTCCCGCGGAGCGGCTGTCTTGGGCGCGGTGCTTGATCTCCTGCCCTTTCGCATCGTCGAGTTTCGAAACCAGCTTGCGCGCTGCCTCGCGGGCCTTCTTCTCCGTCTCGCGCACGATGACGTGGATGCGCAGCCCATAATCCAATAGTCGCCCATGTTTCGCGGCAAGCGTCGTCATGCCTCGCATCGTCTCGGTCATCCGCTGTGTCGTCTCCGGCCACATCAGGAACACATCGCATTCCTTGGCGCACAGCTCCTGCGCCAGCGGTGAAATGCCGCCGAAGTACAGGAGCGGCCCGCCATTCTGTTGCCATGGCTTCGCCGGGTCGGTCGTGATCGGCGCAATATCAAAGTACTTCCCGTGAAATTCCAGCACGTCCTGTGTCCAGCACTGGCGCAGGATCTGGATGATCTCTTCGCTGCGGGCGTAACGATCGTCGTTCGATTCCTTTATGCCCGGCATGTCGGAGGAAATGATGTTCAGCGTCAGACGACCGTGCGCCGTGTGATCAAGCGTGGCGATGGCCCGCGCTAGCATGGGCGGATGCAGCTCACCCATGCGCAATGCCACGAGCTGGTTGATCTGTTTGGTCTGCACCGCGAGTGAAAACGCGATGCCCAGCGAAGAAGGCCCCACCGCCCAGCCGGACGGCAGCAGGATGTTTTGATAGCCGAGCTTGTCGGCGCGCAATGCGATCTCGGTGCAGTGATCCACGCTGCTGCGCAGCCGGCCATCTGGCACGCCGAGGTATTTGTAGTCGTCGCTGCACAGGGCGGCGAACCATGCGATTTCCGCCGCCCTCGCGGTAGTTCGGATGCGGATGCCTTCTGGGAGAGAAACGGGCTTGGATCTCGAGCTCAAGGTTGGTTTCGGGAGAGGGTTAATAATTTCTAGCACAAATTTATTCCGAATGCAAATAAATAATGTTGCGAATAGAATAGAGTTCCCTAGCATCGCCGTCATGTCTTTTTCATCCGTGAATTTTGGTCTCGTCGGCTTCGGCGCATGGGGACAGATGCACGCGCAGTCCATCGCCGGAAATCCAGAGGCCCGTCTTGCCGCCATCACCGCCCCCTCCGCAGCCTCCCGAGAACTTGCACAAAAGCTTTATCCCGAGGCAAAAATCTATGCCGACCACCAGGCCATGCTGGCCGAGGCGCAGGTGGACGCAGTGGACATCGTCACCCCCAGCCACACCCACATCGTCATTTGCTCGGACGCCTTGCGGGCGGGCAAGCATGTTCTCCTCGAAAAGCCCATGGGGCTGCGGATCGCGGACTGCCGGGCCATGATTGCGTTCGCCGAGCATGCGAAACGAGTGCTGGCCATTGGCCACGAACTGCGCCTTTCCTCCCAATGGGGCGAGGTGCGGCGCATCATCGAGCGCGGTGTGATCGGCACGCCGCAATACGTCCTCGTGGAACTCTCCCGTAAACCCTACCGCAGCGGCGCGGATGGCTGGCGCTACGATGCCTCGCGGGTGGGAAGCTGGGTC
>Ga0265327_10005391_pt1 | contig 10688 bp, 6 predicted proteins | sample 41621metaG_FD_202089 | JGI IMG/M metagenome (GOLD analysis project Ga0265327, IMG submission 202089) | Rhizosphere microbial communities from Carex aquatilis grown in University of Washington, Seatle, WA, United States - 4-16-21 metaG | ecosystem: Host-associated > Plants > Roots > Rhizosphere >... | reverse complement strand
TGGCTGCTTGATCGGCTGATGAATCTTGTCGGGGAACTGGTCCTGGCACGAAACCAGATTCTGCAATACAGTCGCAACAGCGAAGACGTCGCCATCATCGCCGCATCTCAAAGACTGAACCTGATCACGGCCGAATTGCAGGAAGGGATCATGCGAACACGCATGCAGCCGATCCAGAATGCCTGGAGCCGCCTGCCGCGCGTGATTCGCGATCTCTCCACGTCGTGCGGAAAAAAGGTGCAGGTCAAGATGGAGGGGGCCGAAACAGAACTCGACAAGACCATCCTCGAAGCAATCAAGGATCCTCTCACGCACATCGTCCGCAATGCCGTCGATCACGGAATTGAAACACCACAGGTTCGCGAATCAAATGGGAAGCCTGCCGAAGGGACGTTGACTTTGCGGGCGTTTCATGAGGGCGGTCAAGTCAATATTGAGATCAGCGACGATGGAGGTGGGATCAACCTGACGCGTGTCCGCGAGAAAGCCATTCAACAAGGATTGATCTCGTCCGAACAGGCATCGCTGATGACCGATCGGGAACTGACACAGTTGATCCTGCTGCCCGGATTCTCGACCGCAGCCAAGGTGACCAATGTCTCCGGGCGCGGAGTCGGGATGGATGTCGTCAAAACCAATGTCGAGAAGATTGGCGGATCACTGGATATCCAGAGCGTCCTGGGGCGCGGGACCACGATGCGAATCAAGATTCCGCTGACGCTGGCGATTGTACCGGGCCTGACGGTCACCTGCGGCGGGGACTGCTACTGCATTCCGCAGGCCAGCCTGCTGGAACTTGTCCGACTGGAGGGGGACCAGGTTCGCGAGGAAATCGAACAGATCCACCATGTCCCCGTCTATCGATTGAGGGGCCATCTGCTGCCGCTGCTGTATCTTGACGAGCAACTGGGACTTCGCCCCCCGCGGACGCATGACGAACGTCAGTCCAGCGAAATTGTGAATATTGTGGTCCTGCAGGCCGACGACAAGCCGTTTGGGCTGGTCGTGGACTCGGTGATGGACATGCAGGAAATCGTCGTGAAGCCACTCGGCCAGCACCTGAAGGGGATTCACGCCTATGCCGGCGCCACCATCATGGGCGACGGCGCCGTGTCGCTGATCCTCGACGTGGCGGGACTCGCCCGTGAGGGCCAGGTGCTGAACGAACAGCCGGAACATCGCAAGTCCGACGCAGGCCAGGGCTCGGACAGCCGCTCTCGCGACAATCATTCCTGGCTGATCGTGAATCCAGGCGATGGAACCCGGGCTGCCATCTCGCTCGGTACCATTGCCAGGCTGGAAGAATTCCATCTGAGCGACATTGAACGCTGCGGTGGCGCCGAAGTTGTCCAGTATCGGGGACAGATCATGCCCCTGATGCGACTCGGTTCGCCCGGCGGAACGTGGGGAGATTCGGCGGAAATGTCGGAACAGTTCCCGGTCGTGGTCTATCAAATGGACGATAAACAGGTTGGCGTTGTGGTCAGTCAGATTGTCGACATCGTCGAGCATTCGCTCGACACATCCCCCGGAGGCCAGAATCCATTGAATGCCCAGATTATCTGCGGTCGAGTGACACGCATCATCGACCTGGGAGAACTGGTCAGAATTGCCGTCTGACGGGAATTTTGTGGAGCGATTCCGCTGAATCCACCGGCGTTGCAGGCCGTTCCTGGCCTGCGACACCACGGATTCGGCGGAATCCCTGGTTTCGCTCAAGTCATCTCAAGTTCAATTCGGTTGCCCGCGGAAGAAACCCATGCTCATCGAAGATGAAACTTCCCTGTCTCAGTTTTCAGCTCCGCCACAGTTGCCCACGGCAGTTCTCGACCGTCTGCGCCTGCGCGCCAATCATCTGAAGATGCTGCCGGCCGTGGCAACCCAGGCGCTGGAAATCGTCAACAGCCCCAATTGCTCGATCAACCAGTTCGCCGCCGTCGTCGAACGGGATGCGACGCTGGCGGCCGAGATCCTGCGGTTGGCCAACAGCGTGTTGTTTGCCGGAAGCCGTCCCGTTTTGAATCTGCATCAGGCGGTTGTCAGGCTGGGAATTCGCCAGTGCAAGAACCTGATCCTGGCCTCCAGTTTCAGCAGCATGATGAAACGCATCACGCTGGATGAAGAATGCATCCGCACGGCTCTGTGTCGGCATGGTTTCCTGACCGCCTTGCTCGCCATGGATCTGAACCGGGCGCTGAATGTCGGATTCCAGGGCGAGGAATTTGCCGGAGGCCTGATCCACGACATCGGGCGAATGCTGATCTCGGTCTGCTTTCAGGAGCAGTTCCGGAAGATTGATCCCATGTCATTTCTGGAGACCCCGGAAATCCTGGTCGCCGAAGAAGCGATGATTGGGACCAATCACTGCGAAATCGGCGCCTGGTTCGTCCAGAAAAATGGACTCCCCGACGGCTTATTTGAAGTCGTGCGATTCCACCATCTGCCCGAACGATCCTTTCGCCATCGACGGTTCGTCGCACTGATTGCCACGTGTGACCACATGGCAAACTATGTGCAGACGGACGCAGAACTGCCAGAATACAGTCCGTTGCAGAACCCGGGGATCGGGTACCTGGAAGAGTCTGGAGTCAGCGGAGCCACCACTCAGTTTGCGGCGATCGCTCACAAGGTCATGGAATCGGCCGGGCGCACATCCATGGATATGCTCGGCTTTTGACCCGAGCTGCGACCGCGATCCAGCACGGGCCACCCTGTCGCCAGGCATTCCCAGATCCACGACCGCCCAGGGGGGGAGGGGGGGGAAATTCTCGCGGAATCGGCCATCGCCATCGATTCAGCTCCATTTCCACTCCCTCACCGTCGCAGCACAAACCGTCGCAGCACAAATGGTGAAGCAGGTCGCTGTGGCGGACCGAGGCGGAGCACTACGCCGATTCCAGCGGAGTCATTGATCGTCACAAACGATGACGGTTGGCAAATCCTGCCGAGATTCCGTATGATCGAAAGAGCACGATAGACGCGAGTTTCTATCACGTCCATCGTTTTCTCAAGGGAAACGATCAGCCACAATCGTGGCGTTGTCAGACCCTATAGCACGTTCCAAATACTGGGGACGCCTCGTCAATGAACAGTGACACAACTTCGATCAACAGCCGCGCGAAAATTGCAAACTGGCCAGTAATCGCGACGCTTGCCATAGTTGGCGTTATTGCTGTCGCTGGCTTTCTGTGGCTTCGGAATCCCCGACAATCAAATTCCGGATTTACGGACGAACTTCGGTACATGCCCAAGGGGTGTCAGTTCGTCGTGAGCATCGATTGTCAGTCTGTATTGAAAAGCAAAGCGGGGTCCGAGTTTTACAAAAGCGACGTGTATAAGCAGATCAACAAGTTGGTCGAAAAACTGAATGATGATTCGGACCTGGAACGCCTGCTTCTGGATGGGACTGGATTGAAACTGGCGGAATGTCGCCGGATTACGGTCTTGGGGTCATATTTTGTGGAAGAGTATCCAAGCCCCCCAAACATGCTCGTCGTGTTCAAAATGGAGAATTCCAACAAGTTTCGACTGGGATTGGGATTCGCCAGAACTTCATTCACTGAAGAGAAATTGGGGAGCTATACAATTTTTACTGACCAAAGTGTCGGCTATTGCATCGTGAATGACAGCACGGTTGTATTCGGGGCGCCGGGAACCATCAGGGAAGTATTGCGGCGAGATGGGAAACCAGAAGTATCCAAAACGCTGCAGGCTTCCATAACTGAAGCCGACTTTACCAACCCGGTCGCCGGAGCATTCGACCTCAAGGACGTTGTCGATCAAGTCAAGAAGCAGGAGCGGCAGCGAAGGCGTTCTTACTCGCGCGACGATTCAGAAAGTCGCGAGGAACGGGAGGTCGAGGCGAGTTATCAATCGGAGACGAGCGGACTGTTCGACTGGTTCGATGGCGCGGCCTTCAAATTCACGCTTGGGGCCACGATTGAAGGGAAAGCAACGCTGATTCTCAAACCCGAAATCGGTGGCTCGCCGAATGTGACGGCTCAGATTGATCACAGGGTCGTGTTGAAACTGATAAATGATGGACTTGAAGTCGCACGTGCCGAAGATAAGCGATACAAGCGAAAAGACGAAATCTGGGAGAAGCGCCGGAAATCCGAGCGGAAACAAACCGACTAAGAGATTGGCGAGGCTGCCGAGATGCCTTATGAGAAAGTCTTTCGACCTGAATGCCACGCAGGCAATGGTTGATCGAAGTAGGTACCTGTTGCCGAAATTCGTCGAACCCGCTCAGGCAGTCGCCCGGCAAGAGTACAGCCTCCGAATCCAGGCAGGCTGGAAATGCGGTAGATGGTCGGCGGCTGGAGCGTCTTCGCGAAACCCCGGTCTTCGCGCACCAGGATTTTCTACCAGAGTCTGTTGACTGCCAACAGTGTGAACAGATTTGTGACCCCTGACAACTCGGCAGCAATCCTGTTGCCGCCCCAATTCCACGGAGCTGCTTTACGTGGGGGGTGTGCAGTGTCGACTGCCAACCAACGCCTCCCGTTGGCCCAACCCGCTCCGGTGCTTGCCACTCGGATCACGTTCAGCGGCCGTCTCCATCAACGCCCTGTCAAAACGCGCGCCTCGTCCCGGCAGGTTTGACGCCTTGGACTGAGAAGTGGATGCTGTTGGCCACTCATTCTCTGGGGGTACCGTTGAAGTCATCGGCCCGGTCACCCGGCGAATGAGTCCCTTCCCCGAATCGGACTGATTCATGACTGATCCTGCGGAACGCGGCGACTCGAGGGACGGGCTCGTAGATGAGATCATCGCCCAATTCCTTGAATCGATTGAGCGGGGTGAGTCGCCCGACCCGCGCGAGTACCTGGAACGCCATCCCGATCTTGCCAGTGAACTCTCGCAATTCTTTGCGGGTTTCTCTCAACTGAAGCGAATCATCCCCCCGGAGCCGATTGCAGATGCGGCATCCGGCGAATCCGTGGAAAATGATCCACTTGACCCCAACACCCCCACGTTGAAACACACGCCCGCCGTTGAAGGCCAGGCGAGCCCGCAAGATTTTGCTCGACAACGCGTGCGGTACCTGGGCGACTACGAGTTGCTTGATGAAATCGCGCGTGGCGGGATGGGGGTCGTCTTTCGGGCTCGACAAACCAGCCTGAATCGCATCGTTGCCCTCAAGATGATCCTGGCAGGGGTCCTGGCCTCCGATGAGGAAGTCAAGCGGTTCTATCTGGAAGCCGAGGCCGCGGCGCAACTCGATCATCCGGGGATTGTTCCCATTTATGAAGTCGGGCGGCACGAAGGACATCACTACTTCTCGATGGGCTTCGTGAGCGGAACCAGCCTGGCACGGCAATTGGTCGCTGGCCCATTGCCTCCGCGCGTCGCCGCACTGATTGTGAGACAGGTGGCTGAAGCGGTGCAATATGCCCATTCCAGGGGTGTCATTCATCGTGATTTGAAGCCGGGCAACATCCTGATCGACCAGAATGGCATTCCTCGCGTCACCGATTTCGGACTTGCCAAGCGAATCGAAAGCGGTAGCGATCTGACAGGGACTGGCCAGATCCTGGGGACGCCCAGTTACATGCCCCCCGAACAGGCAGCGGGCCGAATGAGTGCCGTGGGACCCCTGTCTGACGTGTATTCACTCGGAGCAATCCTGTTCTGCAGTTTGACCGGTCGGCCGCCATTTCAGTCTGCAAGCCCCCTGGACACCCTGTTGCAGGTGCAACAACAGGAACCAGTGTCGCTGCGCAGTTTGAATGGAAAAATCCCCGTCGATCTGGAGACGATTGCCCTCAAGTGTCTGGAAAAGCCTCCGTCACGACGCTACGGATCAGCTCAGGAATTGGCAGACGAACTGGAGCGATTCCTCGCTGGTCACCCCATCCTGGCAAGGCCCGTCGGCCGAGTGGAACGATCCTGGCGGTGGGCTCAGAGGAATCCAGTCGTTGCCAGTTTGCTGGTTGCTGTCGCCGTTTCGTTGATCGGCGGAACCATGATCTCGTCACTTTTCGCCGCCCGCGCCGCGGCCCGAGCGTACGACCTGAGCCTGCAGACAATCCGAGCCAATGAGCTTGCCACCGAAGCGAATACCAACGCGGACCGCGCGAACGCCAATGCCGAACGCGCTGATCAAACTGCCGAGCGTGAACGCAAACAGCGCGAGCGCGCCAATCAGAAGGAAACGGAATCACGACGTAGACTGTACATCGCTCACATGAACCTGATCCAAACGGCGTGGGAAGCGGGACATGTGCGTCGAGTTGTCGAGCTTCTGAATCAGCACGCTCCGGGAACCGATTCGGACGAGTTCCGCGGATTTGAATGGTATTACTGGCACAGGCAGTGCCATCGTGACCTGTTGACGCTCGATGCGCCGTTGGGGACGAACTGCAATGTGGCGTTCAGTCCAGACGGATCCCAAGTCGCCAGTGCGGTCAGTCTCGGCGGCAAGTCATCGGTCAAATTGTGGAATCTGGCGACTGGTCAGGAGACGGCCAATCTGGTAGGGCACTCCGATTACGTCATTCGAATGGCATTCAGCCCGGACGGCTCACGAATGGTGACCGCCAGCCGCGACAAGACGGTCCGGATCTGGGATGTCGCGACAGGTCGCGAGCGCGCCAGCCTCAAAGGACTCGTCGGTGTCGCCACGAGCCTTGCTTATAGTCCAGATGGCTCACGAATTGTCACGGCCGGTTCCGAGATGCGCGAGAAAGCGTCGATCGGAGTCATCCGGTTGTGGGACGCCGAGACGTGCGAGCCGATCCAGACCTGGGATGCTCATCAAGGGGGCGTTTCGGCAGTCGCCTGCAGCCCGGACGGGGAGAAGATCGCCTCCGCGAATCTTTCGTCTGAACAGGGGATCGTCAAAGTCTGGGATGCCGCCACGGGGGTGGAATTGGTGTCACTCAGCAGGCCCGGCCAGGGGCTGGCTGACATCGCGTTCAGTCCCAACAGAGAACTGATTGCCGCCGCGGCCGGAGATGGTGCCATCGTCTGGAATATAACCACCTCCAAAGCAATTCTGGAACTGAAGAAAATCGATCTGATCGTTGGTGCGGTGGCCTTCAGTCCGGATGGTCAGCAACTGGTCACTGGCCTGTACGACCACAGGATCAAGGTCTGGGACATTCCAACCGGTGTCGAGGTCAATGAGTTTCTCGGACATGTGGGCCCCGTGGGAAGCGTCGCGTTCAATTCCGAGGGGACCAGGCTGGCCTCCTGGAGCCGAGACCGTACCGTCAAGATCTGGGATGCGACCCAGGCGGGGGGAGCCATGCCACCCCGGGGCTTGCGAAAACTGAAATCGTTTGTGGCCTTCAGTCCCGATGGTCGGCGAATCGCGACCGTGGGGGATTTCCAGGTCTGGATTCTCGATGCAGAAACAGGTCATCGGGTGTTGACGCTGCAAGGGCACACCGACGTTGTCACGTCGGCCCAGTTCAGTCCCGACGGGACCAGGATCATTTCGGGAAGTCACGACCGGTTGGCGATTGTGTGGAATGCGGTGTCCGGTGAAATCGTGACGGAATTGGCCGGGAATTCAGATCGAATTGACCATGTCGCGTATAGTTCCGACGGCCGGCTGATCGCAGCGGCGACCGGCAGCGATACGGTCACGGTTTGGAATGCCGAAACATTTCAGGTTCAATGCTCGGTGCGCGAGGAGTCCAAGACTCCGTGCCGTGGATTGGCCTTCAGCCATGATGGCAAGCGAATCGCGGCCGCCGGTGACTGGGGACTTGTGAAGATCTGGGACATCGAAACCAGTGACCTGCTGATTTCGATCAAACACCCCAAGTGGCTCGGCAGAGCGTCGCAACACGTGGCCTTCAGTCCCGATGACAGGCTCATCCTGACCGCGTATGGTGATTCTGTCTTCCTGTACAACTCGACAACCGGGGAGCATGTCTCAACGCTGGCTGGGCACCAGGAATTGATTCAGATGGCGGTGTACAGCCCCGATGGCAGGCGCATTGCGACAGCCAGTTCCGATGGGACCGTCAAGCTTTTCGATGCCGTCAGCGGCCAGGAGACAATCACATTTCAACGGGGGTTGCCAAAGGCGATTGCCTTCAGTCCAGACGGGACGTTGCTTGCTTCGGGCGGCGAGTCTCGCGGCCCCGAATCAGGAACCATCTGGAACGGCCGGCCACTGGCTGCGGATTGGAAATTGGAGCAGCAGTCCCGGCTGTATGTCGGCTCTCGGATTCCAGGGATCACATCGCGCCAGGCGCTGCTGGATCAGATTGAGAATGACAGAACCATCTCGGATGCGCTTCGTCAACACGCGGTGTTGCAAGTCCCCGAGTTCTGGCGAACTCAAGTCGAAGGGCCAGCGGTTCAGATCGTACACAGTCTCTTTTCCCAAGGATTGCTCCTGGATGAGGTCCTCGTGGCAATCCCGCAGGATGTGACGCTGACGCCTCCACAGCGGCAAGCGGCTCTGGAAACGGCACGTCTGCTTCGAGGCGATGCCGAAGCCCTGAATCGTGTGTGCTGGTCGACGCTTTGGAAGTCCGGACTGACTGTTGAGGAGTATTCGCACGCGCTGATCCAGGCCGAAGAGGCCAATCGCCTGAATCCGCGACGCATGGACGCCCAGATGACACTCGGCGTGGCTCAATTGCGCTGCGGGAATGTGGAAACCGCACTCAAAATCTTGGAGTCGGATGTCCGTGAGCGTGAAAAACTGCAGCGAATGAGGCCACACGCCCTGGTATTTCTCGCCATCGCACAGCATCGCTCCGGCGCCGTCGACGCGGCCCGCGTCACGCTTGACCGTGCCATCGATCTGCTGCGCAAGGCCCCCGTCTATAGGTCACTTCTCCCTGAAGTCGATTCCGCCGTTCGGGAAGCAGAGGCGCTACTCCAAGGCCGTTAATCGCATCTCACGGACAGACGATCAATTGACCGGCGCCGCACGGTTCCGTGGCCCGAATCAAGCTGGCAAGTCGTATCGAAAACAATCGAGCCGAAGGGAAATCCAGGTGGCTACCGTCGAACGTTTGAAGATCCTGCTGCGAAGGAGACAGCCAGTGACCTCCCGCCGCTTCAAATGCCGCAACGAACGATTCTTCATGAAAGTCCTGTTCCATCGCTTCCATGGCGGGACAGGTGGGGGGACGAAAACCGTAGACGACGATTCCCTGCGTCGTCCAGTCGCGGACTTTCGCCAACAGCCGTTCGACAACCTCTTCGCGGATCGGATCTCTCTGCACATTCTGATAATAATTCAAGGCGACGGCATGATCGACCTGCTCGTCGCGCGGCTGGCAACTGCCATCGTCCAATCGACGCGCTGACCCTGGTTTCGTTCCGTGCATCAGCCGCTTCATCGTCCCCGCATCGATGGGCGACCAGAAGCCAGGAGCCCACCCCAGCCAGCGTGACTTCCAAGCCGAATACAAACTGAACGTTCGGGAACTCGCGACGAAATGATTGTCATCCTGTGAAATCTGACGTAATGAACGCGGTGTGATTCCGACCACGGCGATCTTCCTGTCGGAAAGTCGATCCCAGACTCTGTCGGCCGCTTGCAGGTAGTCGGCCGAATACCCCACGGACCCAAATCCAAAGTTGAGTATCCGCAGATCGTTCAGCTCGTTCGACATTTCCTGTGGCGACAAGGCCACCCATGTGCGCGAATCCCCCAGCAGAACCACATCGGCATTTTCCCGCCAGGTCAGCTTCTGGTAGGCGTAGTGCTGATCATTCTGCAGATCTTCAGGCAATGTGCCGCGCAGCAACCATCCGGCCCCTGACAGCAGGAACGCCACGATCACTAACGTCTGTCCAGTGCGATCCTGCCACAGGTGTCGAATGAAGACAGTCGCGGGAACGCGCCGTAGACGAATCGCGTTGAATGCCACGTCAGCCACGCTCTCAGAATTGGAAATAGATGAAGACATTGGGACTGCCTCGGAAGTAAACACAGGCAACAAGGACAAGCGCGGCGAAGGCTGGTTGCAACCGGGTGGGGACACGAGGGGAGGTCCAGGCTGGCCACAGCACGGCAAATCGAAGTTCCGCGACCAGGCAAAGGACTGTCAGCAGGACAGCGCGACGCGGAAACAACTCCAGGTCGCTCCAGCTCAATGTCTGCACGTTCCACATCTGGAAAAGCACGTGGAACGCCTGCTCCAGACTCTCGGCTCGGAAAAAGACCCACGACATCAGGACCAGCGACGTCGTGACAATGGTCCCCACGATTCGCCCGCCGGGCCAGCGCGCCAATCGACCGGGCCATTTTGTGATCCGTTCCAGCGACAGCAGCAGCGCATGCATCGCGCCCCAGACGACAAATGTCCAATTGGCGCCGTGCCAGATCCCTGATGTGATCATCGTCGCCCACAGATTCGCATGGCTTCGCATCGCCCCTTGATGCGAGCCACCGAGCGGAATGTAGACGTAGTCACGAAACCATGTCGACAAGGAAATATGCCATCGTCCCCAGAAATCGCGCAGGCCGCAGGCTGCATACGGATGATTGAAGTTCACAGGGAATTCATAGCCCATCCAGTTCGACAACCCGCAGGCAATGTCGCTGTAGCCACTGAAATCGCAATAGATCTGGACGGCGAACGCAGCAGCGGCAGTCCACCAGAAAAGGCATCCGCCAGTCGATGGTGTCGAACTGAAGGCCTGATTCGCGACCATGGCGACGGTATCGGCGATGACCATCTTTTTGAACAGTCCCACGACGATCAATT
>Ga0265327_10005390_pt1 | contig 10688 bp, 20 predicted proteins | sample 41621metaG_FD_202089 | JGI IMG/M metagenome (GOLD analysis project Ga0265327, IMG submission 202089) | Rhizosphere microbial communities from Carex aquatilis grown in University of Washington, Seatle, WA, United States - 4-16-21 metaG | ecosystem: Host-associated > Plants > Roots > Rhizosphere... | reverse complement strand
GCTTTTACTGTTGATGCTGTTGTTGTAGTGGACATATAAAATATTTTATTTTACTAAGTGTTTTGCAATTATCCAAAGCCCCAATGCAATGGCTATAACAACCACCAACGCAATAGCAAGGTTTTGAATACTTTTTTCTTCAATGGCAACGGTTATATCATTGCCGTTAACCAGGTCTGTAAGTAGTGCCATTATTCAATTATCATTGATTGGTCAAATAAATCTCCGGGCAAACCGGTGTAAGGCTGAATTATAGGTGCACTGCCGCCACTATACCAGTTATCCGGGTAAGGGTTGCTTGTTATAACAGGGCTTGACGGCGCACTGTATATTATAGCCGTTTGCGGTTGCAGCGTTAGCCCTAACACCTGGTCAACAAGTATAATAAAATCGTTGTACGTAAGCGATGTTTTACCCGTTGCCTTTAATACTGCCGCATTTGTGTTCGGCCCCCAAATGCCATCCACGCTAACCCCGGTTAAAATCTGCACGTCTTTAACATACCCGTTATTGCTGCCAGTTTGCAGCGGGAAATATTTATTTATTTCTGTTGGCGTAAGCTGTGCAAAGAAGTTTGAAAAATCATTTAAAGTGATAATTCCACCGGTGCTGAACAAAAGAGAAAAACCATTATTGATGGCTGTTGTAGTGGCGGCATCCCATATTCCGGTAATAGGTACGCCAATGGCTGCCTGTATCATTTTAACCGCAGCGCCGGTACTGCCAGGTTGTAAAGGAAAAGAAGATGAAGTGATACTAATAGCGCCGGCGCTGCCTGCGCTGCCGGTTGGCAGCTTGCCAGGCGTTAGCTGTGCCAACATGCCTGCCAGGGCTTTTTTATTTTCGGTTATTACCAGTATAATGATGGCGATAACCAGCACCACACCAAGTAATAAAAAATTGTGTTTGTGTTTCATGCTTTCTTTTAACTAAGGTTATTAAATACCACAGCAGGAATACCCGATTGCCAACCATTAAAAAGCAGGTCGGTAATATCTGCCTTAAGTGACCGCCCCGAAGTATTTTGCCGGTAATATGCGCATGTTAAAACTGCTTCTTTATCGGTAACAAGCCTGTTAAGGGCTGTTACAATAGCGCCGGTATTATTATAGCTGAATAAGCCAAAAAACCAAGTTGTGCGCGCGGCCTGAACGTCCTGTGCCACCTCTTTACACACTTCAATACGTGAGGCATCTACACCGGTTTGCGCTGCATTAATAACGGTGCCGTTTATATCGCCCACTGCACCAAGCCCGGTTTTGTATGCCTGGTATATTTTATAAATAACTACTATAATTGCCACCACAATTAATGCATATATGGCCCATACCACATATTTCATCACGGGGTCTTTACTGGCTTTTTGCAATGCATCTGGCACCATGATTATTTAATTAAAACGATGATGATAATAATAATTACCACAGCTATAACTGCGGCAATTATATATGTTGATGTATTAGTTGCAACCGCTGCACCTGGCACCGGTGCCGGTACGCCTGGCAATGCCGTGGCGGTAGCCATATTAACAGCCGCGGCCTGTGCTACCGTTGTACTGCTGCTAATTGTGGGGTCTGCGGGAATTAAGCCTTGCTGCACGGCCAATTGGTACATCTGAAGTATCGCAGGGTTTTGCGTGTTTTTATATATCAGCGGTATGGCCGTATAACGCAGGCCTGTAAACTTGTTAGCGGCGCCACTGCTAAAAGGCCCCTTTAGGTAGCCATTGAAACCCGCCCCGTATTTATCATTGTCCTGGGGGTTGGTGTACAAGTCAATGTAAAATGTTGCCGCAGCCTGCCAGTTGCCCGCCGCTAACGCCTGGTCTGCTTTGTAATAAACACTGTGGCCGTCAAACAGGCCTAATACCGATTGAAGGGCGCCCCCAAAATTGCCTGTTACCAAATCGCCTACACCGGTGGCCAGTTCTGTTATTGTGCTGCCCATAAAAAATTATTTATTAAGGCGGCTTACAGGTGTTGCCACCCTGCGCCTCGGTTTTATTATTGTTATTGAGCTGGTACCGTTTTTTTTGCATTTTCAGCCATGCGCGCATGTTCTAACGCAACATCTCTTACAAGTGGCTGCACCTCATCTATCACAGCTGCGGCCGGTGTAGCAGATTCCGGCACCGCAACTTGTACCGGTGCTGCAGCCGTTAAACTGTCAACCATATTGCTTACGTCATCATCATTTATACCGCTTTTTTGCGCGCTGTATTGCGATTGTACAAGCAAATCAATACTGTGATTTTTTATTGTATCTCCCGTAATGCCGGCTGAAAGTTTTGTGAGTGTTTTTGCCAGGCCGTGAAAAGCACCTTCCTGCAATGTGGGCGATAGCCCTTTTATCCATTCTGCCAGCTTTAATACCTTTGCTTCAACGTCACTTGTATTAACAACGTCTTGTGTGGGTGCCAGTATATCAATGGCTTTAGCAAGGTTATCACTTATTGTTTGCCTCAAATGCTGTGCTATATCCCCCGGTATAAGGCAGGCGATTATATCAGCAGCCGGGCTATCAATAAATTTTTTAAGGTTTTGCACCAGGTCAATTGCGGGCTGCACATGGTCTTTTACCCAGGCATCTAAATTGAAGCCGAATATTATGTGCAACAGGGTTAACGCTTTTATAAAAAATTTTTTCATTACACTTTTTTTAGATGATTTTTTAACTGGTTTGCAGTTCAGATTTTATAACGGCTATCTGTGTATCGTGGGTGGCAATGCGCGAGTCATGCTCTTTTAATTTGCCCTTTATCTCAGCAAGGGTGGCACGAAGAAAAAAACCTATAACGGCTAACAGGCCTGAAATTAAAGTGCCGAAAAAAAACAGAATATCGTTGTTTACCATACCCGACATTTTTAAAAGCAAAGGGCGCTAAACGCGCCCTTTAGCCAACCAAAACCAGCTGCTTATAAAAAAAATTACTGTTACTTGTTTAATGCTGTGCCAACCTTACGCAGGGCACCGCTGTGGTCTACGTGGTAGCCTAAGAAAAACTGAAACGTGGTAGTAGCACCTGAAGGTATAATCAGGCTGTGTTCAGTGTCATTATCAAGCTGCCAGTTTGGGCGCTCGATAATCACCATTTTATCGTTGTTAAACTGTGGTGAAGTGTAGGCACTTAGCAAAAGGTTTTCGGCCTGCGGGTTACCGAATAAAGACTTTTTCTGTATGGTTAAACTTTGCTGAAGCTGCGAAACTGTGTCAGTTGTCATTAACAGCGAACTAACCCTGGTGGCGTGAAATTTAATCCACTCCAAAAATTCAGCTATGGTATGGTCGCAGGTTGATGAAGAAACCAGGTTTGCAATAATAGCGCCATCAGTTATAAGCTTACCCACAGCAGGTACATAGCTGGGGGTAAATGAAATTCTTTGCGCGGCCCCGGTACCGTTCACTACCTGAAAGCCAAAGGTTTTGTTTAGCGAATTGGCTTTTTCGCTGGTAGAATTATCGCCAATGTGTATGCTGGCAGGTATTGCAGGTGCAGCAGGCCCTGCATATTGTGTAACATCCATATAAAAAAGATTTTTTGTTTTACAATTATTTTTACTGTGGCAATTGGTTGCGGGTTAGGCTACCAGCTTTAATTTATTGCTCGTATCCACCCCGTTCTTATCAACAATTTTTGTAAAGTGCATAATTGCAACGCTTACCACTACGCTAATGGCAACCCCTATAAGTATTGCCATCCAGTTTATTTTCCCCTTTTCCATAATGAAAATTTTAAATGTTTTTTGTTTGTGGCAACTAAATTGCATTATGTAAGTTGATAGGCTGAAACGTAATGCTGTAAAGGGTTGCAAGGCGGTGCATAGTGTTTTAAAAAGTACTATAATGCATAAAAAAGCCCCGCATAAAAATGCAGGGCGGCCTAAAGATTGGGACAACATGAAAAAAGTTATGGGTTACCAAGGGTGGTATATATATTTTGCACCAGGGCGGGCGGCAATAATTTTCGCCCTTTGTTTTTTGTGTTGGCTGTGTACCGCTCCACTTCAGCTTTTAACCCCTCATTTGCATTTATTAAATGCCACAGCGTACGTACATCAATAGTGTACTGTTTTGCAATTTTACCCAGGGTACTGCTTTGTATGGTAGTTTCACCTTTCATTCGTTATCGCGTATCACTTCACAGTAATGCGCATCTTTATGTTTGTTTATACGGTCACGGCGGGCGTTAATGCTTTGCCAGTTGCCGTACCTGTTGGCAAGGTTTACCACGCCATCCGTGGTTTTAAATAAAAACAGTATGTTGTAATTGCAGGCAATTTTTGGCGGCACGTGTTTTAAAAAATGGTACATAAATAATAAATCAAAATTGCGCATACGGTGGTTTATTATAAGCCGCTTCATTGGCTTGCTAATATTTTCGCTAATGTATTTTTGCGCATCTTCTAAAATTATTATAGCGTTTGCCTGGTACCGGTTTAATATATCTGCGGCTTGGTCTGCCTCGTCTTCATCTTCAATAAAAACAACACACCGCCTGCCATTCCACCGTTTTAAATCCTCAAGGCTAACGGTGTCAAAACCTTCATAGGCCGGGTGCCTATCGGTATTTATTACGATAACAGCTTTGCCCGTTTTTTCGGCAACAATAAGCGAGACGGTGGTTTTACCTGTGCCGCGGTTACCAACCATTAAAAGCAAATAGTTTATACGGGTGCCCATGGGTTACAGTTGGTAATATTCTGCAATGTTGCCACCGATTGCGGTTGCAAGGCCTGCATAAAACAATAATTCGGGCGGTATTTTGCCAGCGTTCTTTTTTACCATCATACGCAGGCCTGGCCGCATCATGGCTATTTGTTTTTCTGTAAAACCAAGGTTGTTAATAAAATCATCAACTACAGCATCCATCTGCAAAAGCTTTGCATCTGTGCCGGTGTAATTGTTTATTATATCTACCTTATCGTTTTTATTGGCTTCTTTCTCGGCCCGCAGCTGCATTAAGCGGCTAACGCCATTATCAGCATCAATTTGTATAGCCCTTTTTTTCCGTTTGCGGTTTGCCATTATTTTAAAAACGGTGCATTGAGTACTGTCTAAAATGGCAAAGGCCGTGTCGGTAACACTTTCAATATAATCATCATCCATTGCCGGGCCCTCAGTGTTATTTTCTTCTGTCCCGGTTTGTTCATCCCCGTTGTTTTCAGGTGGGGTTGCATTTTTTTTGTCGGTTTCTTCAGCCATGGTATTAAATGCATCTTTTAAACTATCGTGGGTACCGGTGCCAGGTGTAATGTTATCTGGTATCATATTAAAAGCTTTGGTATTTTTTTGCAATAGTTACCATATCAGCAAGGAAACCAAATTTTTCAGCGAGTTTGGTTTGCCCAAAGGGGTTCATTACTTCAACCATTATACCGCCTATTTCTGCGGTTATTGTTTTCATGCTGGGTTTGTCAACAAATTTGCCCTCTTTATGCAGTCCAAACATGGTGCATATTTTTACAAGGGCTTCTTTCGTGGTTTTCAAGTCGCCTGCCAGCTGTGCGGCCACCTGCCTTATTACTTCAATATCGTTTTCATTATTAAGGGTGGTTAAAAAGTTTTCAAGTGTTGCGTTTTCTACTTGCATATAGGTATGTTTTTTATGTGCTGTATATAAAAACCGTTTTCTAAAAGGCGGGGTTCAACATCATCGGGCACCGAAAATGTTTTAGCGCCTGGCACTGCATTGTTGTTTATGGCAAAATCAACGCATTGGCGGGCGAAGTGCCCTTTATCAATACTAAAACCGGCCTCAATACGTGCCTTTGCAATTTTTTCTATGTGGTTATATTCCGCTTCATTTACCCTGAAAGTTATTTGATACGCTTTAGGGTGTTTAGCTGCCTTGCCATCGGTGGCAGGCTGCGGTAAATTATCCGGGGTGGTTGCTTCATCCATGTTTTTAACTGCTTAATGTTATAACCCAAATTTGAAAGCAAAATTTTACAATTGAATTGTAACAGCGGGTTTGCGGGAGAGGAAAAAACGGGCTTTTTGAAGTGTTTTAGATGTAAAAAGTTTAAAAAAGTGTTTGAAAAACGCAAAAGTTCTTACTATCCTACTACAAAAACACATAACGAGTTGATAATAAGCTACAAACAAATTAACAATAGTAGAAAGGTGTTTTTGTTTTTGAAAGGGCAAAAATTAAGTAATTGATAATGAGCGTTTTAAAAATTTTGTAGTAGGATGATTTTACAAAAGTTCTTACTACAAAACGTAGTAGGTGTAGTAGGATTGTAGTAAGAACGTTTTTAAAGTTCTTACTACAGGTGAAAACCTTTACCAGTAACGTTTTCAGCGGTTTTGTAGTAAGATAGTAAGAATATTACTGTATAAAGAGTATTATTATATATCCCGGGGTGTTATTGCTACTACGCGCGGCCGCGTGTACTGCACCGACCTTATGTGTGATGTGGCCGGCAATAACGCATGCGTATGCGATGGCTGCAGGCAACGGGTATTAATGCGGTATGGCCTGGCGGTAACTGCTTTTTAGCTGAGGCGGTCCGCACCGCATATTTATTTGTGTGGCGCCCCGGGGAAAAATAAAAAAGCGATGCTTACCGGTAAACATCGCTTTAAAAGTTGTGGGGGTACCAAATGCAGAAAAGGACGGTGTGAGCAGCTTAAAATGGCAAATCCATATCGGGGTAACGAAACTCCGTCCAATGTATCAGCTTTCTTTTGCGCCTGGGTTTACTATTCCACCATGCAAAAAAATCTTCTACGCTGTCAAAGCCATCCTGCAAGGCAAGTTGTAAAAGCTGGTCGGGCTTGAGGTCATAAAACCAAATTTGGTTTTCAGTCATTGTAACGGCCACCTTTTTTTTATAAATCTTAATCCACTGGTAACCCTTGCAGATAGTAACACGGAATATTTTACAATTTTTTGTACGGGTACCTGTTGCCATGTGCATTTTTTTGCCAGCTTGCCAGCGGCCTTTATCATCATCGCGTATGGTGTGTATTTTGAGGCCTATTAATATTTTGGGCTCAAATTGGGGCTTAAAACCTAAAAGCATGGTTGGTTATTTTGAAATTATTAAAAAAAGTGTATTGACCTGGTACCGTTTATTATTACGGTGGTGGAATCTTGCCTTTTTGCTCCGCATATTCAATATAAGCACCGGTGGCAGCGCCGAATATTCCCAGGCCTATAAAAATCCAAAAGTCCTTTTTGGTGAAAAATATACTGGCAGCAAGTATTTGTAATAAAACAGGCACCAGGTACAGGCCAGCTCTTAAAAAAATATGTAAGTAATATTTCATAGATTGTTTATTTGGGATAAAATAAAATTTCTTTCAAGCGCCGGCATGCGGTTTATTTTAGCAATAAAATTCTTTTGTGCCTTTTTGTAAAGCTCCCGTTCCCTAAAATCGCTGCCTATATACCTGTAATCGTGCAGGGCGTCCGGGGCAGGATAATTCATGTAAAGGCGCTCCGTACGCATGCCTTTGCGGGTGCGGCCTTGTATATCTAATTTTCGCCAAGCAGGCAATGCATCATCGTACAGTTGGCAGGGGTAATGCGTAATGCAGATATTTACCGGTAATGCTGCCATGGTGCCTAACATTTTTATATGCGATGCCTGGTCCCGCATTTCAAATTTGTAATAGTCCTGCTGGGTTGACCGGGTAACATCTGCATACGGCGGATCTAAAAACACAAAAACATGCGGTACCAGCTCGGGTGGCAGGCATTTTATATAATCAGGCAAAAAACTGATCGCATCGTTATTTATGGCGGTAATACCAGGTATATTTTTCCATGCTTCTATGACTGCAGCATCTAAATCAATTGCGATATTGGCCAAGGGTGCCCGCAGCTTGTTTGCCAGTACCCCGCAATTGCCTGCAAAGCCACTTACAAAAATGCCGTGCGGGGGTATTTGGTTTATTATGGCCTGAAAAACACCGCTGCCATTTTTACCGCCGTTATATGTTCTAAAGGGGCGGTTCAAAGTGTTATATCATTTCTGTGTAACTCAAACTGTAACGCCTTTTTATCAATTTCTGCCTGGTCTTTTAACTTTTGCAGAAATTCACTAAAAAGGCTTATTTGCCAATCTTCTTTTAGCTCTAATTTTAATACCCGCACATTACCTACATAATCAGCAAATAATGTGTAAGCGGGTTTGTGCCAGTAAGCTTTTAAAGAGGTCATTATTTCAAAATGTTCAATGGCGTGAACTATTTTACTTCTATCATCCAACAATTGCAGGGTGTTTTTCATAACTGGTGGTTTGGTTCTCCTTCAATAAAAAGTTTGCCGTCTAACGTGTTTTGCTCTACCCAAATTTTTGCAAGCTGCATTAACAGGGCTTCGCCAAAGGCCTCATATTTTTTGTTGTTTATGTACTCGTAAAACTTGCCAAACTCTTTAAAATATACCCGGCCCTGGCAAACAACGGTATTCTCCAGCACCGGTTTTAATATTGGTGGTTCTTCAAAAAGATTGCCCTGTAACATGTGTGGCGGCGGTATACGTATGCCTTTGTGTTTAGCCATTGCCAAAAATTTTATTTTCAAATAATAAGATGCATTTAATAATGTACTCCGCTATGTCAACTAAAACTGCATCGCCAATTGCGGCGATAGCAGATCTGTCCAACCCGCGGGAAAGCCCATAATTGCCGTGTATGTTGCTGTTATTTGAGTGCGGGTGAATGCGTTTAATTGGCACTGGTAAAATAACCGGTCTGTATGGCCTTCCAAGTACTTCATTAATTTCTCCGAAGACCGGAACATGCCCGATTTGTCGCCGTCCGACTTCAGGGGCGTAGGCAACAATGAAAAGTCTTTCACGGGCATGCGGGTAACCAAACTCGTAAGCTCGTAAACATTCCCATTGCGCATGGTACCCGATTTTGGAAAGGTCGCAAAAGATAATTTCAAGTCCTTTGTTTCGCAGCTGAGAAGAATTTTCAATAATGATGTACCGGGGCCTGCACTCGCAAATAATTCTGTAATATTCAACCCAAAGGCGGCTTTCTCTCCCCACGATGCCTGCACCGTTGCCAGCAACGCTAATATTTTGGCACGGAAAGCCGCCTGTGAGTATATCAATGCAGGCGGGGTTGTGCAGGCTTCGTATATCGCGGTATTGTGTTGCATGTTTAAAATGGGTTCTTAAAATTTGTTTTCTAAAAGGGTTTATTTCGCATACCCATGTTGTTTGCAGCCCGGCGCGTTGTGCGCCCAGGCTAAAGCCGCCAATACCTTCAAATACGCCTGCATGGGTGGTTAGTGTCATGGTTTGTATTGGTTGTTTGCAAAGGCGTGGTATTTATCAAGGGTGCCAATATTTTTGCCAGCTATAACACGCACCTTCCAAACTTTCGCCGGTATATCTGCACCTGTAAACCGGTGGCTTAATTGCTCAAATCCGTTTGTTTTAAGGGCTATGCCAATAGCGCGCTCTTTTAAGCCCTGGTTGCCAGTTTCAAAGCGCATGTAATCCCGCAGCGCCGTTGCAGGCAGTAAATAATAAGGCATGTTTTCTTTTGGGTGTGCAATAAAGTTGCTTATGTATTCTGCCTCCTGGGTTACATGCACAAACTGTTCGTTATTCTTTTGCAGCTCGTCAAAGTCTTCCGCGGTAACATAGTAGCTTGTTGGGTTTTGCTCGTAATAGTGGTAGGCCTCGGCCCATATATCATCAATCTTCATTTTATTATATGCTTCATCAATCTTCACCACTTTAAAGCTGGGAAAACGGCGGCTGCCTGTGGGGTCGTTCAAAAAATCATCATCATTACTGCCAGCTAAAAAATTTGCCAGGCGGTAACCTATGGCTTCTAAGCGCCCGTAGGGTTTACGGCCTTTTACATCTGGCAGGGTAATAATTTGCTTCATTGTATTTGAGTCCTGGCGGTTTAAGCTTTTAATTTGCTCCTCTAAATTTATTATCCAATATTCGGCAAGCTTCCAAAGCGTGTCTTTACTGCGCAGGTCAATTTCACCATTGTACATATAATCGCTTAGTTCGGGCGGGCAAAACCATTTAAACAGGGTTGTTTTGCCCGCACCCTGGCCACCTGTTAGCGTTAGGCATGTATGGTTTTGGCAACCCTTTGGTATTAATGCATTTGCTATGGAGCTTGCCAGCCATTTACGCAGGTGCTTTTCAAACATTTTATTATCGTGCGTTTGTATATAGCCACAAAGTTTTTTTATTGCATCAACAGGGCGGCGTTTTGCAACACGCTTAAGGTAATCAGCCACAGGGTTTATTTCTTCTGTATAGTGGCTAAAGAGAAAAAGGGTAATGTTACTTGCTGTACTGCTTTTAAGGCCGCTAAAGCCGGCTTCAATGCTTATGGTATTTAATTTTTCGTCGGTCAACACTTCAAAATCTTTATCATTAGGTTTGCCGGGCTTTAAAGCGTCCCGCCAAAGAATACGGCCTTTTATAACATCACGCCTAAACTCATATTTGCTGCAAAGCCAATCCCACATTTGTTTTAGCGCGCTGTAATTAATCTCCTCTTTTTTTGCCATTGGTAAGCGGGGTTATTGTTTGTTGCAGTTGGTTTAGTTTTTCATCAATTCCGGTAACCCATTCGTGCATTCCTAATATTAATTCCTGCGTGTAAAGCACCTCACTTTGCAGGCTTGTTGGCATATCCCGTATAACCCTGGGTGTGGCTGCAGCACCGTTTTTTTCGTCGTTAAGCCCCGGG
>Ga0265327_10005389_pt1 | contig 10690 bp, 13 predicted proteins | sample 41621metaG_FD_202089 | JGI IMG/M metagenome (GOLD analysis project Ga0265327, IMG submission 202089) | Rhizosphere microbial communities from Carex aquatilis grown in University of Washington, Seatle, WA, United States - 4-16-21 metaG | ecosystem: Host-associated > Plants > Roots > Rhizosphere... | reverse complement strand
AGGCGAATGGCGGGGTACTTCGTGCTGGGCAAGGTCCTCTCCATCACCTCGACGACGGAACCATGTGGGGGCAGTCGCGTCAACCGCGAACGTACCTGGTACTCCGGTGTGCCCCGGCAGGGCATCTCGAGATCGGGTGGGCGGACGGCTCCGACCATGACGATCGCGTGACGAGTTGACCGATAGCGATCCCTGCGTGATGGACGGCCGTAGTTACTGCTGAGCGGAAGCGCACGTCCGTGCGTCCAACCACTCAGGGTGATCTATTTCGCCCTGGAGGAGGGAGTAGCCATGCGAAGGACGTTGATTCGTCGTGCGGAGGTCAGGAGCCTCATGCGGTCCTCGGCAGTGGCCGCGATAGTCGTGACCGGCGTCGTCTCCGGTCTCCTCACCTCGCCGGCAGGTGCCGCGGGATCGTCTGGCGCGTCGTTCGTGTCGCCGAGCACCGCGGTGTCCGAGGTGGGCTCCACCCTGCCCACGAACATGGATGTCAACCCATACGGCGTGGCGTTCATACATCAGAGCACGGGTAGGGAGGTGGCGGGGGATGTCCTTGTCAGCAACTTCAACGACACATCGAACGCGCAGGGCACCGGCACGACGATCGTTGAGCTGAACCCCAACGCCTCGCCAGTCGCTCCCGGAACAGCCCCGGTCTTCGCCACGGTCGAGCCCGCCACAACGACCTGCCCTGGCGGCGTGGGTTTGACGACCGCGCTCAGCATCCTGCCCGGTGGATGGGTGATCGTCGGCAGCCTGCCCACCAGCACAGGTGCGGTCAGCGGTCCCGGGTGTCTCATCGTCCTGAACAACAACGGCCACGTCGCTGAAACGTTCGCAGGCGGCAACATAAACGGCCCGTGGGACATGACCGCCGCCAGCCTCGGCCCAATTTCGGAGATCTTCTTCTCGAATGTCCTCAACGGCACGTTGGCCGGGGGTGACACAGTGACCAACCAAGGCACCGTCGTGCGGGACACGCTCATCAGCTCGCCTCACAGCGCACCCCGCATCGTTTCATCGACGGTGATTGGAAGTGGCTTCAGCGAAGAACTGAACACAACAGCACTGGTGATCGGACCCACCGGCGTGGCCCTCGACAACAACGGCGATCTCTACGTTGCGGACACCGTCAACAACAAGATTGACGCCATCCCCAATGCGCTCTTCCGAGCGAAGTCAGCTGGCACCGGGCTCTCGGTCGCGTCCGGCGGAGACCTGAACGCTCCGCTCGGACTGACGACCACCAAGAATGGGGATCTGCTCGCTGCCAACGGTGGCGATGGCAATCTCGTCGCTCTCTCACCAAGCGGTCGTCAGATCGGTGACAAGACTATTGCGCCCGGGGGCGCCGGAGCCCTCTTCGGTCTGGTGGTTGACTCCGGACGACTGTTCTTCGTCGACGATGTGGAGAACCAGCTGAACCTGCTGAGCTGAGTGCCCGCCTAGGTGACAAGGGCTTCCTCGGGAGACACTGAGGGTCCGGCGACTGCCCCCTCGACAACCATCGCCGGCTCGGTGCTGGTCGACAAATCGTGCCGGGTGGCCCGTATGAGCACACCCGCCACAATGGCGGCAAAGGCCAGCAGAGCTGCGCTTACGGTGAAGGCCGTGGTGTAACCGTGCACGGCGGCGGCTCGGATCGCACCTGACGACCCGAGGTGGCCGGCGAGGTAGCCGGCTGCGGCGGTCGCCGCCACGGTGTTCAACAGCGCGATCCCGAGCGACCCTCCAACTTGCTGGGTGGTGTTCACGAGCGCACTGGCGACGCCAGCGTCTCTGGGGTCAATCCCGATGAGCGCCGTGCTGTTCATCGGGACGAACGTCATTCCCATCCCGAGGCTCACGACGATCTCGGCTGGTAACACGTGGACGAGGTAATTGCTGTCGACGCCGAGCCGGGTGAACCAGAGGAGACCGAGAAATCCAAGCGTCAGGCCAATGACCATGAGGACCCGCGGACCGATGTTCGGTAGCAAGCGACTAGCCAAGGTGGCCCCGGCGATGATCCCGATGGAGAACGGGAGGAAGGCGAAGCCCGTCTTGAGTGCGGAGTAACCCAGCGTGGCCTGGAAGAAGTAGGTGAGAAACAGGAAGGTTCCGAGCATGGCCGACCCCACTAGGAGCGACGCCAGATAAGCCCCACCCCGGTTTCGGTCGAGGATGACTCGCAACGGCAGCAACGGGTGGGCCGAGCGCAACTCGATGACGACGAAGGCGACCAGCGCCAAGAAGGCACCCGTGAGCAAGCTAACGGTGAGGGGCGCCCTCCAGCCGTGGGTTTGCGCCGTAGTAAATCCAAGCACCAGGAGAAACAGCCCTCCGGTCACCGACACCGCACCTGGCACGTCGTAGCCCGAGCGGGCTGATGCCCCCCGGCTTTCGCGCACCACGCGGGTCGCGGCATACGCGGCACCTAGGGCGATGGGGACGTTGATGAGCAAGGTCCAGCGCCACGACGCAAACTGGGTCAGCATTCCTCCCAGCATCAGACCAACTGCCGCACCACCGCCGGCGATGCCGCCGTACACCCCGAAGGCACGAGCGCGCTCGTGGGGTTCGGTGAACGTCACGGTGAGCAGGGACAGGGCCGCGGGCGCCATCAGAGCGGCGAACGCTCCTTGGATGGCTCGGGCACTGAAGAGCATGGCCGAATTCTGAGCCAACCCTCCGAGCGCCGAAGCGGCGGCGAACCCAATGAGGCCGACGATGAACATTCGCCGCCGACCGAGGTAGTCGGAGATCCTGCCGCCGAGGAGAAGGAGGCTCCCGAAGGCCAGGGTGTAGGCGGTCATGACCCACTGGCGATTGGCCACCGAGATGTGCAATGTCCGCTGAGCGGACGGCAGGGCCACGATCACCACTGAGGCATCGAGAACGATCATCAGCTGAGCCAGCGCGATCACGGCCAGCGCCCTAAACCGCTTCGGGTCGGGCTGGGTAGGCCCCAATTCGGTTCGATCGCTCTCCGTCTTCTGCGTCGTGGCCATGGCTGCCTCCAAATCCCTCGTCACCCTTCTGGCCAGGAAGTTTCCAAGGGGGGCCTGGTCATTTCCTGGGGCCGGGTGTACAATCGGAACGATGATTCCGCTTACTTCACTATACGGAACAGTCGTTCCGCTTGTCAAGGGTCGTCACGGAGTTCGCTCATCATGACCCCGCCGCTCGAAAGCCAAGCCGTTGCCGACAAGAGTCCCGACAAGGAGCAGCGGCCGTTGCGCGCCGATGCGGCGAAGAACCGTCTGCGAATCCTCGAAGCAGCCGAAGAGGTCTTTGCCTCAGAAGGGGTAACAGCCCCAGTCGACGCGGTGGCCGAGCGAGCCGGCGTCGGGGTCGGGACGCTGTATCGGAATTTTCCGACCAAGGAGGCGCTCTTCGAGGCCATCGTGGTCATGCGAATCGATGAGCTGTCTCAGGCGGTCGAAGGTTTCGAGAAGGCCGAGAACCCAGGCAAGGCCTTCTTTGAGTTCCTTCGGCTTCTGGCCGAGCGCGCCACCTTGAAGCGCGACCTCTTTTCCGCCTTGTCGACGGCCGGTATCGATATCAAGTCCCAGTGTGCTGAAACCTACGAGCGAATGCACCAGGCGATAGAGAGACTCCTTGCACTCGCTCAGAGCGCAGGCGCCGTGCGAGAGGACATCGATGCATCCGAAGCCATTGGACTCGTGGTGGGCACGTGCCTGGCCGCAGAGCAGTCACCAGGACTTGCCGGCTCGCCGGGTCGAATGCTCGAAGTCGTTATTGACGGGATGCGACCTCGTTAGCGAAGCGGTGGGCGATTCTGGATACCCCGGCGCGCAGCCGCCCATTGAGCTCCGGGTCCGACTGAGGGATGGTGCTAGCCCCTGGACCGCGTACCCACATGGCTTAAGTCGAGCCTATCGAGCGTCGTCGCAGTCGGGCGATCCGTCATGGCTCGATCAAGACGGGTTGGACCAGCAGTAGGTGAGGGTGCAGCGGCCGCGATGGCGGTGGGAGAACGGCTGGCAGCTTCTCCAAGGCTGAGCCTCTGTCGACCCGCCCAACAGGTTCAGCTTTGGTGGGCGCGCTGCTCGGCTTCACGGGCCGCCGCTTCAGCTCGTGCCTTCTCGGCCTGGGCTTCCTTAGCGGCAACTTCGCGCTCGGCTGAAGCCTTGTCCTGTTGCGCTCTTCCTTCTTGGCGCAACTGGTCCTTCCCCATCACTGCGCCCGCGGCCTCCTTAGCCTTCCCCTTCACGTCCTCAGCGATGCCCTTTTTCGCGGCTTCAGGACCGGTGTGCTTGCGCTCTGACATGCGACCTCCAAGTGCTCTGGTCAACTCGATGTGCACCCGCGCTCGTAGGAATGAAAAATCGGGGAGCGAGGGCATTCGAACCGACTCGGGATGACGGATATCAGTTTTCCCACGAAGCACTCACCGGAAACCTATTGGCCGAAACTCTGTCGACGACGTGCTCAGGGAAACAAGACGTACCCTCTGTGCCGCAACGGTTTGCGTACTGCGGCGCAAAATTGGGTATCTGTCGAAACGTCCAAGGTCGAGCTGACAGGTCGTGCTGCCAAACTGCGCGCGCTAACCAGGAGCGACCGTCAGAAGCATTCCGCGTGGGCTGTGGGCTGACCGCTCGAGTCGAAGCGAAACGGACCCGTTCTGCTTGCGCAAGGAGATATGGCATGTTGAGAGACAGCGCAATTTCGTCGGAGCCAACCGTCGTGCAGAGGCCCACCGACTCCCTAGGCCCGGGACCGGTGGAAGATCCCCGCAATCCACCAAATGGACTTTTGGGAGTAGTTGTCGTCATTGCTCTCGTTCTGGCGCTTGCTGGCATAGGCCTGGGCATTGCCGCACTTGCGAAATCCACGACACGCGTTGTCGGGCCCACGGGCCCACGGGCCCCCAAGGCGCCGTAGGCCCGCGCGGAGCATCAGGCCCGGCAGGAGCGGCCGGGACCATTTCGGCAACCAAGATCGTTATAGGCACCCCGGTCACGACGAGCCCGAACCCTCCCGTTGGGACGGTTATTACCTCGAACACCTCCTGCCCCTCAGGGTCGGTGCTCTTGGGCGGCGGCGGAGTGGTCTCAGCAAGCGGAGTCTCGGCAGACCGGGGCGTCGAGCTTCGCGATTCCTACCCGCTGAACAGCACGACGTGGTATGCGTCAGCCGAAACGACGGCGACACTCAATACAGGGTCACCCATGGTGCTCAAGCCGTATGTGAGCTGCGGGAAATCCTGAGCGAGGGTTTGCAGGTCCCGGTAAGACGGAACGCTCATCCGGCACCCCCCATCCGACCCGCTGCCCATGACGACGTCGCTGCATTCGGACGCCTGCGTCTGCACCTGATGAAGGAACCTTCTTGAGGCGATTCCCAGGTAGCGCGGCCTACCTACTCGGCTAGCCGCTACCGAGCACGTCGCGGTGGCTGAGCACGGCTAGTGCCAAGGCAGCGGCGTCATTCTTCGAGTTGTTTAGGCCCAGGTAGGTGATGTTCAGGTGGTCGTCACAAACGCTCCATAGTGTCGTTGTCGTGGAACCGAACTGTGCATCGGCGGAGTTGGGTAATGCCGGAGATCCACGAATTCCTCCGGAGAGGTCGCTCCGCCGCTTGGCCATGGTTGCCGCCGCCATCGGCCTAAGTTGTGCCGCATTGGTGGGGGTCGTCGGCCTTCGAGCGAGCGGAACGCCTTCAGCTGGCCATGCAACTATGTCACTCGCGTCGAACTTCGAGAGCAGGGCGAAAGTGTCATCGGAGACAACACCTCATGAGTCGGAGGTCGCATCTCAATTGCTGACAACACAGGGCAATGCCACAGCGTCGCTTCCCTCTGATCCAGGAGTCCGTCCCAGTGTCCGACCGACAGCCAGCGGCTTGCAGGGAGCAAAGTAATTGGCTGTAGTGGAACAGGGAGAATGATGGGCCCCCTTGCCCATCGAGAGACTGTCGCTGATCAGCCCGATAGGACTCCGACGTGATCGTCACACCCTCCAAACGGCCCTCACTGGCGTTTGCCATCTCCACGAGCCAGATTGCAAATTGAGAGACGATCGAGCCCCCCGAGACACGTGCGCCCAAACCGTCGATCCCTGCATCTCAGGGTGAGCAAGCGTCAAGGTAGGCTGGCCGCGACCGTGGCGGTTTTCGTCGTGGCCCTGGCGGCAGGAGCCACGGTCCTGTTTGTCTCGTCAGGTGGTCGTGCCCACAGTTCGTCGGCCCCATCTGTCACGTTCTCCACCAGTGGTGACAAACGCGAGGGATCGGGCACGACGCCGAATTCGACGGAAATAGCGCCAACGACCACGGCCCCACCCACCACCGCTACCACTGGTTCCGGGACATTGCCGCAAACCAACACACTTCCGTCGGCAGACACCACCCAGTTCCAATCCCAGATGGCAGCACTGTGGACGGGCATCGTCCACGACTCACCCAGTGACGCCGTGCCATCGTTCTTCCCAGAGGGTGCGTATCTGCAGTTGAAGACGATCGTCGACGCGTCCGGCGACTTCGAAAACCGGCTGTTGCACGATTTCGACCTTGACATTGCCGCCGCCAACTCGCTCCTCGGCCCCGGGGCTGCTGGCGCCACGCTCGTCAGGGTCGATGTCCCTTCGGAGTATGCGCACTGGATCCCAGCGGGGGTTTGCGACAACGACGTCGGATACTACGAAGTGGCCAACTCGAGGATTGTCTACCAAGAGGGTGGGCAGACCCGCTCGTTCGGGATCGCTTCGCTGATTTCTTGGCGTGGCGAGTGGTACGTCGTGCATCTGGGTGCCATTCTCCGCACAACAGGCTCCGGATTGGTGCTCGATCCGCAGACAGGGCCGGGGTCGTCGCCACCGTCGTCCACCTGCTGAGTGTCGATCAGTGGGCAGCGATGGCGGTGATGAAGTCACGTGTCCAACCCAGCTGATATTGGTCGGCCGGTCTGTTCTGCCCGGGGATCAAGGCGACGATCGGCGCCCCGGCGTTGGGTGCCGCGTCCGCCTGCACCCATTCGGGATTGATGTCCAGCTCCATGGCGCTGACCGCACCGGCCTCCACCAGGGCGGCGGCCAGATCGGTCGGCGTCAGCGACATCCCGGCCGCGTAAAGGACGTCACCCTCCGAGTCCTGCCCCAAAGCGCTTCGGGCCACTGCGGGTCCCGGGCCGAGCATGGCTCCCCAAGCTGCGGAGTTGGCGACGGTCGGGCTGGCCACCCCGCCACTGACCAGCAGGGAAAGATTCTGGCGGACACTCTCGACCTGTTCGCCAGGTGCCGGGAGCCCCTCCCCCCAGACGCCAATGTGGGTCGCACCGTCGTCGTCAATGACAAAACTCGCTAGACCAGGAACAAGGGGGTTCAGCACCTGACCGTCGAGTTCGAAGCCGCCGGCATGAGACGACTCTTTAAACCCACCGTTGAAGGAAGCAAGCAGTAGCGGGACCTCGTCCGGGCCGATCACCGACCTCGCATCAGGGGGGATCGAAGCGCTGCCCACTGTGGGATCGGTGGCTCCGACATGCAAGTCGAAGTGAATAAATCCGGAGCGGAACCGAATGACGGTTACGGCCCCGCCAAGGGGTCCAGTGATGGTGCGCTCGTCAATGGCGATGCCAGTGGACTCCCTGCTGACTGGCGTCCACCCGGGCTGATCGGTGGTGGTGGTGGTCGGGGGCACCGTCGTGGTCGTCGTCGCCGAAGGATGATGAACCTCGTGCTTCCCTGGCGTGTCCGTGGACGCACGTGAATTTCCGGATTGGGTTCCTGACCCGCAACCAGATATGAACAGCGCCAGTGCTGCCGAGAGTAACCAAGCACCCGAACTCCGGGTTCGCCGGGGGGCGGCCCGGCCGTCGGTTGTCAGGGGGCCCAGTCGGTGCCACCGTGCCACTAGCAGGTGTGCACGGAAGAAAAGAGCGCAGATCGCGGCCGATGGACCGTACCTGCGATCCAAGGTCCCCGATCTGCGGCGGAGTGGCAGGGAGTAGGAATCGAGTTCAGAGCCTTCCCATTGGTCCGCATAGAACTGCAACGTATCTGCTCAAGGTGACAGGAGAATGACGAAGTCCACAAGCGCGATTGAGTGCGTGGGGGACATAGCCCCAGTCTTTGCAGGACCGCCCGCAACGGCGTCGATCATGCGCCCCCCACAAAGCTCTGACGATGAGAAGGTGCTGAGAGGCAATGAGCCCCGTTCGTACCTCAAGGTCGGTTCCCGAAGAAATGGGCCTAAGTTCGAATCTCCTACGGGCCTGCGGCCGAACCTGGCCAGCCTCGCAGCGTTAATGGATGCCGACTGTCAGATGCACGCACCTGCCTCCGCTCCACTACAGCAGGGCATTGTGAGGGGACGGATCACGGTCGAGCGGCCCTCATTAACGATCGCCACTTTCAAGGATGCGAGGGTGCCCCTGTATGAAGGACCGCATTCCCAGTAGCGTCCCAGACATGGAGCAACCCAACATCTTGCTGATCATGACGGACGAGGAGCGGTATGCACCGCCCTATGAGCCCGAAGCGGTTGGGTCGTTCCGTAGGTCTCAGCTCACGTCGCGAGAGTCGATCCGTTCCAAGAGTCTTGAATTTCACCGGCACTATGCCGGCTCGACTGCGTGCGTGCCGAGCCGGGCCACGCTCTTCACCGGCCAATACCCGTCACTACATGGAGTGACGTCCACGGACGGTGTGGCCAAGCAGAACACCGACCCGGGTATGCAGTGGCTCGATCCCAACACGGTTCCCACCTTGGGGGACTGGTTCCGAGCTGGCGGCTACCGGACCCACTACCGGGGCAAGTGGCACGTCTCATTTGCCGACCTAACGACTCCGGGCTCGCACGAGGGTCTGAAGGCGTCAGACGACGACGGCATCCCGATTCCTGAAGCTGTCGAGGCCTACCGAAAGGCCGACCGACTCGACCCGTTCGGATTTTCCGGATGGATAGGGCGCGAGCCCCACGGCGCCGACAAGTCCGACTGCGGGACCGTGCGCGACGGCGTCTTCGCGGAGCAGGTCGTCGAGCTGTTCGGCGACCTGGCGGCCTCCCGGGCCGAAGGCCCATGGTTGACGGTCGCCTCGTTCGTCAACCCTCACGACATCGCCTTTTCGGGATTCGGCTGGGAGCAGATGCTGCAATTTGGACCGCCGGACGACACCGTGCCCGACGTGCCCGAGGCGCCCTCCCAGTCGGACTCCTTCGTCGGCCGCCCTGCGTGCCAGGAGATGTTCAAGGCGGTCTGGCCCCAGATGATCTTCGAGACCGCCACCGATGTCGGTTACCGGAGGCTCTACTACTACCTCTTGAAATTGGTGGACAAGGCAATCGGGCGCATCCTCGAGGCGCTTACAGAGTCGGGTATGGCTGACGAGACGATCGTCGTGTTCACTTCTGACCACGGTGATCTGCTCGGCGCCCACGGGGGCTTGATCCAGAAGTGGTGCAACGCGTTTGACGAGGCAATCCGAGTGCCGCTGCTCATCGCCGGTCCGGGTATCGAGCCGGGCCGTGGAGGCATAGAGGTGCCGACCAGCCACATCGACCTGATCCCAACGCTCCTCGGCTTGGCCGGGATAGACCCAGAGCGGGCGACCGCCGGCGTCGCCGCCCATCACGATGAGGTCCAAGCCCTGCCGGGAAGGGACCTGAGCCCAGTGATCCGAGGGCAGGTCGAGCCGAATTCTCTCGTGTCGCCGATCTACTTTATGACCGAGGACGACGTCACCAGGGGATTGACTCAGACCAACATCCTGACTGGGGCTCCATTCGATCCGGTCGCACCGCCGATCAACATCGAGTCAGTGCTTTCCACGCTTCCAACCGGTGACGGCGGCGCACCCGAACTGTGGAAGCTGAACCACTACTACGAGCGGCTCGACGACTGGTACACCGCCCAGGGGGTGGTTCCGAACCCGTTCTTGTCACCGGCTGCTGAATCAGAATGGGAGCTGCACAATCTGACCGCGGATCCCGAGGAGCGTCGTAATCGAGCAGGAAACGAGCCTGCGGCTCTCTCGAACATGAAATCTGTGCTTGAAGCCGAGCGTGACGCTAAGCGCCGGATCCCGAAGCTAAGGAATGTCACCAAATAGAGCAGTCGCTGTGGAGCTGTTCCGGCAGGTGACCGTTGACGAAGAGGCAGAGAGGTCCATGGCCCAGAACCCCTCGCCCGGAAGCCGTTGCTTGTCGGTCAGCAGTGTTCCCTCGTGTCCGCCACAAGCGGGAGCCCGGAATGGTGCCGGGGGACTGATCTCAAATCAGTTGACTATCTTTGAACGGCGGGCACCAGTGCCGTGGGCTCGCCTGTTGGCATGACTTTTCCGGAGCTTCCACCATCTCGTTCGTCGGATCCAAGTGTGAAAGCCTCCACGCGGGTGGCCGTCGGGAACCGACCTGGACGCTTGGAGGCTGCGGTTCGCCGATCGGACAAATTCCAGCAGAGGCACCGTGTCTTTGGGTTTCCTTTTGCGGTTATGCAGAAATTTGGGAACGACCAGGCCGGTAGCAAGGCTGCGCTCATCGCGTACTACGGCCTCTTTGCCTTGTTTCCGCTCTTGATGCTGTTCACGACCATTCTCGGCTACGTCCTGCACGACAATGACCAGCTTCGCAAGGAACTTGTCGACGGTGCTCTGGGGAGCTTCCCCATCATCGGTACCCAATTGCAATCGCAGATCCACCCTCTAGCCGGGAGCCTCTTCGCCGTCGTCGTTGGGGGCTTACTCCT
>Ga0265327_10005388_pt1 | contig 10690 bp, 6 predicted proteins | sample 41621metaG_FD_202089 | JGI IMG/M metagenome (GOLD analysis project Ga0265327, IMG submission 202089) | Rhizosphere microbial communities from Carex aquatilis grown in University of Washington, Seatle, WA, United States - 4-16-21 metaG | ecosystem: Host-associated > Plants > Roots > Rhizosphere >... | reverse complement strand
TCACCCCGAGGCCCGCCACACGGCCGGTGTCGAGGTCACCACCGGCCCCCTCGGTCAGGGGGTCGGGAACTCGGTGGGCATGGCCGTGGCCGAGCGGGTGCTGCGCGCCCGTTTCGGCCCCGAACTGGTGGACCACCACACCTTCGTGTTCGCCGGCGACGGTTGCTTCGAGGAGGGCATCTCCCACGAGGCGGCCTCGTTGGCCGGCCACCTCGGACTCGGGCGGCTGATCTGCGTCTACGACGACAATCACATCTCCATCGACGGGCCGACCGAGCTCTCCTACACCGACAAGGTCCCCGAGCGGTTCGAGGCCTACGGCTGGGACGTCAACGACGTGGGCGAGGCGGCCAACGACACCGATGCCTTGGAGGCGGCGCTACGCCGGGCCATGGCGGTGGAAGACCGCCCCTCCCTGATCGTGCTGCGCTCGCACATTGGCTGGCCGGCCCCGCACTTGACCGATTCCGCCAAGGCTCACGGCGACCCCTTCCCGCCCGAGGAGATCCGGGCCACCAAGGAGCTCCTGGGGCTGCCACCGGACGAGACCTTCTGGATCCCCGACGACGTCCTCTCCCTCTACCGCTCGCAGGGGTCGGCCGGGCGGGAGCGGCGCGCGGCGTGGGAGGCACGCTTGGCCGCATCCGACGTCGACCGCTGCGCCTGGGACGCCGCATGGGCCGGCCGCGCCCTCGAGGGGTGGTCGGCGAAGCTGCCCTCCTTCGAGACCGGGGCCGAGATCGCCACCCGCAAGGCCCTCAACACCTGCCTCACGTCGACCGCCGACCTCATCCCCGGCCTGGTGGCCGGCGCCGCCGACCTCACCGGGAACACCGGCATGCAGTTGAAGGACGCCCAGACCCAATCGGTCGAGCACCCCGGTGGGCGCCAGCTCTACTTCGGCATCCGGGAGCACGCCATGGGGGCAACGATGACCGGAATGGCCGCCCACGGTGGGATCCTCCCCGTCGGCGGGACGTTCTTCTGTTTCAGCGACTACATGCGTCCAGCGGTCCGCCTGGCCGCCCTCTCCCGGATGCACGTCATCTACTCGTGGACCCACGATTCGGTGGGTTTGGGACAGGACGGCCCCACCCACCAGCCGGTCGAGCACCTGGCATCGCTTCGGGCCATGCCGGGCCTCTCGGTGATCAGGCCGGCCGACGCCAACGAGTGCGCCCAGGCCTGGCGGCTGGCCGTCGAGGGTGAGGAGCCCACGGCCCTGGTGTTGAGCCGCCAAAACCTTCCTGTGCTGGAGGCCACGGCCGATCGGGCGGCCGAAGGTGTGCCCCGGGGCGGCTACATCCTGGCCGACGCGCCCCGAGGTGCACCCCAGGTGGTGTTGGTGGCCACCGGCAGCGAGGTGCACATCTGCCTGGAAGCGACCGGGCTGCTGGCCGAGCGCGGGATCGCGGCGAGGGTGGTGTCGCTACCCAGCTGGGACCGGTTCGAGGCCCAGGATGACGGCTACCGGGCCTCGGTGCTTCCCTCGGGTGTCCCCACGCTCTCGGTCGAGGCGGCCGCCTCCTTCGGGTGGTCGCGCTACGCCGACGCGTCGGTTGCCATCGACACCTTCGGGGCTTCGGCTCCAGGCGAAGTGGCCCTGGCCAAGTTCGGCTTCACCCCCGAGAACGTGGCCCAACGCGCCGCCGACCTTGTCGGCGACGCTAAGGAAGGGTAAGGACGCAGGTATGACGAAACTCCACGATCTCTACCGGGCCGAGGGGCAGAGCCCCTGGCTCGACAACCTGCGACGAGACTGGCTGGTCGGCGGCAGACTGGCTGACCTCGTGAGCCAGGGCATCCGCGGCGTCACCTCCAACCCGACCATCTTCTACAAGGCCATCGCCGGAGAGAACGACTATGACGAGCAGTTCCGCGGCCTGCTGACCGACCACACCATCGAGCAGGCCTACTGGGAGCTGGTCATCGCCGACATTGAGGGCGCCCTCGAGGTGCTGGGGCCGGTGCACGAGGAGAGCGGGGGGGGCGACGGCTTCGTCTCGTTGGAGGTGGCCCCCGCACTGGCGCACGACACCGAAGGGACGGTCGCTTCTGCCCGAACCTTGCACGCCCGGATCGATCGGCCCAACCTGTTGGTGAAAGTGCCGGCGACGGCCGCGGGGGTGCCGGCGATCCGCCAGCTCATCGGTGAGGGGCACAGCATCAACGTGACCCTCATCTTCGGCCTCGACCGCTACGACGAGGTCATGGAGGCCTACCTCTCCGGCCTCGAGGCGTACCTGGCCCTGGGGGCCACCGATCTGTCGGAGGTCCACAGCGTGGCCTCGTTCTTCGTGAGCCGGGTCGACTCCGAGGTGGACCACCGGCTCGAGACGCTGGCCGGCACCAACGGCGGCAACGACGCCATCCTGGCTCTCCGAGGCAAGGCGGCCGTGGCCCAGGCCCAGGAGGCCTACGAGCACTTCAAGGCGACCTTCTCGGGAACCCGATGGGAGGCGCTGGCGGCTAAGGGTGCCCGGGTCCAGCGTCCGCTGTGGGCCTCCACCTCTACCAAGAACCCCGACTACCCCGATCTCCTCTACGTGGACTCTTTGATCGGCCCCGACACCGTCAACACCATGCCCGACCAGACGATCGACGCATTCTTGGACCACGGCTCGATCGAGCGCACGGTCGACGCCGACCCCAAGGGCGCGTCGGCCACGCTTGCCCAGCTTGGCGAGGTCGGCATCGACTTCGCCGACGTGGCCGCCACCCTCGAAGACGAAGGTGTCCACTCCTTCGCCAAATCGTTCGACGAGTTGCTGGCAACTCTCACCGACAAGGCGAACTCGCTCAGCTGAACGGCCGAGCGCCAGAGAACGGGGGCGTGGGATGAAGATCGCGATGGTCGGTCTCGGGAAGATGGGCGCCAACATGACGGAGCGCCTGCTCGGCGGCGGTCACCAGGTGGTGGCCTTCGACCTGTCGGCCGACGCCCGCCAGGCCGCGGCCGACAAGGGCGCAGAGCCGGCCGCTTCCTTGGAGGAGCTGGCCGCCAAGCTCTCGCCGCCGCGCGCGGCGTGGGTCATGGTCCCGGCCGGGAAGCCGACCGACGACACGATCTCGGCCCTCGCCAAGCTCTTCGAGCGTGGCGACGTGATCGTCGACGGCGGTAACTCCAACTACAAGGAAGCGGCACCGACCGCCGAGCGGCTGGCCGAGAAGGGAATCGGCTTCGTCGACGCCGGGACCTCCGGTGGGGTCTGGGGGTTGAAGGAGGGCTACTGCCTCATGGTGGGGGGCACCGACGAGGCCGTGGGTGTGGTCGAGCCGGCCTTCCTAACCCTGGCTCCCCAGGGCGGGTATGCCCACGTCGGGCCGGTCGGAGCCGGGCACTTCGTCAAGATGGTGCACAACGGCATCGAGTACGGCCTCATGCAGGCCTACGGCGAGGGATTCGAGATCATGAAGTCGGCCGAGGAGTTCTCGCTCGACCTCCACGAGATCGCTGCGATCTGGCGATACGGGTCGGTCGTGCGCAGTTGGTTGCTCGAACTCATCGAGCGGGCCACCCGCCCCGAGGCGAAATTGGACGAGATCGCCCCGGTCATCGTCGACTCGGGCGAGGGCCGTTGGACCTCTCTCGAGGCCATCGAGCGCTCGGTGCCCGCCCCGGTCATCACTGCCGCCCTCTTTAACCGCTACACGTCGCGCGACGCCGATTCCTACGCCAACAAACTGGTCTCGGCCATGCGAAACCAGTTCGGCGGCCACGCCGTCACCCTCCAAGGCGGCGGGCAGGGAATGGAGACCAAGACCCCGGTGGGTGAATGAGCACCTTCTCGCCCCCGCAGCAGACCCCTCCCCTCGCCCTGGTTATCTTCGGAGCCTCGGGCGACCTGGCCTCGCGCAAGATTCTCCCGGCGCTGGCCAACCTGGCCGAGCGCGGCCGGCTGAACGACAACTTCACCGTCATCGGTGTGGCGAGGACGGAGTGGACGGACGAGGAGTTCCGCCAGCACGCCACCAAGTGCCTGCCGGTCCCTGGCCCGCGATGGTCGGCCATGGTCGAGCGCTTCCGCTACATCCCCGGAGAGTACGCCGCCACCGAGACGTTCGACCGCTTGAAGGGCCTCTTGGCCGAAGCCGACATGAACTACGGCACCGCCGGGAACCGCGTCTACTACCTGGCCACCGTGCCCTCGGTCTTCAGCCTGGTGGCCGCGGCCCTGGCCAAGGAGGGGTGCAACGTGCCGGGCGACCACGGCGACTTCGCCCGCATCGTGGTGGAGAAGCCCTACGGCCACGACCTCGCCAGCGCGCTCGACCTCGACCGGACGATGCACGACGCCTTCGACGAAGAGCAGATCTTCCGCATCGACCACTACATGGGGAAGGAAACGGTCCAGAACGTCCTGGCGCTACGTTTCGCCAACGCCATCTTCGAGCCGGTGTGGAACCGACGCTACGTCGAGCAGGTACAGATCACCGTGGCCGAGAGCATTGGGGTCGAGCACCGCGGCGGCTTCTACGAGACGGCGGGGGCCTTGCGCGACATCGTCCAGGGCCACGTCATGCAGGTGCTCGCGCTCACCCTCATGGAGGCGCCCACCGGGATGGACGCCTCGCACATCCGTGACGAGAAGGTGAAGTTGCTGAAGGCCGTCTACATCCCCACCACTGACGAAGCGGTGGACCGCTCCGTGCGGGCCCAGTACGCGGCGGGGACCGTCGATGGCGTCCCCGTCGTCGGTTACCGCGAGGAAGAGGGGGTGGCGCCGGTCAGTCAGACCGAGACCTTCGTGGCCCTGCGGCTACGGGTCGAAAACTGGCGGTGGGCCGGGGTCCCCATCTACGTGCGTACCGGCAAGCGGCTCCCCGCCCGGGTGACCGAAGTCGCCCTGCAATTCCAGAACGTGCCGTTCCTCGCCTTCAAGGGGGAGTTGGCCCGCCAGCTGCGGCCCAACGCCCTGGTGCTGCGGATCCAACCCAATGAGGGCATCAGCCTCCACTTCGGGGCCAAGGTGCCCGGCGAAGCCTTCCGGGTCCGGTCGGTGGCCATGGACTTCGACTACGACGAGGCCTTCCCCGACACCGGTGAGGCCGACGGCTACCCCCGTCTGCTCCACGACGCCATGTGCGGCGACGCCACCTTGTTCATCCGCAGCGACGAGGTGGACCAGGCGTGGCGGATCGTCGATCCGTACCTGACCGCCTGGTCTGAGCCGGGGGGCGGCCTCCACTTCTACGAGGCGGGCACCTGGGGGCCCCACGTCTCGGACCTGCTGCTCGAGCGGGCGGGCGACACGTGGCGAGTACCGGAGTTCCGTCCTTGACCGATCTCACGCCAGTACCCGACGTTCCCGAGGCCTTCGCCGACCTCGTGGTGCGGGCCATCGCCGAACGGGCCGGCCCGCGCTTTTCCCTTGTGCTCTCGGGTGGACCCCTGGCCCGCCGGTGCTACGAGAGGTTGGCCGACGCCGCCGGCGCGGTCGACTGGCTGGCGGTCGACGTCTACATAGGCGACGAGCGGATGCTCGGTCCCGACGACCCCGAGTCCAACCAACACCTCGTGCGCCAGGCGCTCATCGACCCGGTGGGGGGCGTGGGTTCGTTCCATCCCATGCCCACCGACGCCGACCCCGAGGCGTGCGCCGCCGCCTACCAGCAGACGATCTCGGAGGCGCTGGCCAACGGCGGCTTCGACCTGGTCCACCTCGGGATGGGACCTGACGGTCACACGGCGTCGCTGTTCCCCGGGGCGGTTTCCCTGGAGGCCGGACCCGACTGCTTCGTGGTAGCCACCGAGGACCCCAACGGGACCAACCCCTTCCCGCGCCTCACGCTGACCCTCCCGGCCATCAACCAGGCGCACCGGATCGTCTTTACCGTGTCAGGTGCCGAAAAGCGCGAGGCCGTCGCACGTCTGCGCGCCGGCGACGACATCCCCGCCGCCCGGGTGACGGCACCGCAGGTCGAGTGGCTGGTCGACGCCGCGGCGCTGGCGGGGCCGTCGTGACGCTCGAGGCCGCCGACCTGCTGACGCTGGCGACCCCCGAGCTCACCGCGCTCGCCCGCAAGGTGCGGGACCGCGCCGTGGGCACGCGGGTCACCTATTCACCGAAGGTCTTCGTTCCCCTCACCATGCTGTGCCGGGACCGGTGCGGCTACTGCACCTTCGCCAAGCCCCCGGCTCGGTTGGCCTCGCCCTACCTGTCGGTCGACGAGGTCCTGGACATCGCCCGGGCCGGACAGCGCGCCGGGTGCCACGAGGCCCTCTTCACGCTCGGGGAGCGTCCGGAGATCCGCTACCCGACGGCGGCACGCTGGTTGTCCGAGCACGGCTACGCCTCGACCGTCGACTACCTGGCGGCCACCTGCCGGGTGGTGCTCGAGGAGACCGGACTGCTCCCCCACGCCAACGCCGGCGCCCTCGACGAGCGCGAGCTCGCCACTCTGCGGCCGGTGACGGCCAGCCAGGGGATGATGCTCGAGACCCTGGCCGAGCTCGATGCCCACCGCCGAGCGCCCGACAAGCGGCCCGAGCGGCGGCTCGCCACCCTGGAGGCGGCCGGGCGCCTGGCCATCCCCTTCACCACGGGGATCCTGGTCGGCATCGGGGAGACCCGGGCCGACCGGCTGACGGCCCTGGTGGCGATCGCCGACGCCCACCGCCGGCACGGGCACGTCCAAGAGGTCATCGTCCAGAACTTCTTGCCCAAGCCGGGCACGGCCATGGCCGGCCACCCTCCGTGCCCCGCCGACGAGCTGGTGTGGTCGATCGCCGCCGCCCGGCTCCTCCTGCCGCCCGACATCCGGGTGCAGGCCCCGCCGAACCTCTCTGACGACCTCGGCCCGCTCCTCGACGCGGGCATCGACGACTGGGGAGGGGTCTCGCCGGTCACGGCCGACCACGTGAATCCCGAACGAGCCTGGCCGGCGCTGACCACCCTGCGGGCCGCCACCGAGGCCGCCGGCCACACCCTGGCCGCACGGCTCACCATCTACCCCGCCTTTGCCGCCGACCCCGACCGATGGCTCGACCCCGCGCTCCACTTCCCGGTGCTCGACGCCTCCGATGCCGAGGGGCTGGCCCGGGAAGACCCGTGGTGCTCGGGCGGCGAGGCCGCCCCTCCCCCGCTGGTGGCGATCGACGGGCGCCGCCCTTCCCACCCGACGCCCTCGGGATCCGTGGCCGAGGTGCTGGCCGGGGTGGGACTCGGCCAGGAGGTCGGCGAGGACGAGATCGTCACCCTGTTCTCGGCCCGCGGCCCTGAGGTGGAGGCGGTGGCCGACGTGGCCGACGACCTGCGCCGGTCGGCCAACGGCGAAGCCGTCACCTTCGTGGCCAACCGGAACATCAACTACACCAACGTCTGCACCTTCAAGTGCCGGTTCTGCGCCTTCTCCAAGGGGCCGCTGTCCCTCAACCTGCGGGGAGCCCCGTACCTGCTCGACCTGGACGAGATCACCCGCCGGGTGGCCGAGGCCGAAGAGCTCGGGGCCACCGAGGTCTGCCTGCAGGGGGGCATCCACCCGAAGTTCGACGGCGAGTACTACCTCGACGTCCTGGGGGCCGTGCGGGCCGCCTCCGAGCGGATCCACATCCACGGCTTCACCGCCCTTGAAGTGACCGAAGGGGCACGGCGCTCCGACCTGCCCCTGGTCGACTATCTGGGTCGCCTGCAGGCGGCTGGGCTCAAGACGCTCCCGGGGACGGCAGCCGAGATCCTCGACGACGAGGTCCGCGCCGTCCTCTGCCCGGACAAGGTGAACACCGAGGAATGGCTGGAGGCTCATCGCGCCGCGCACTCGGTCGGACTGCGCTCCAACGTGACCATCATGTTCGGCGCCATCGAGCGGCCGGTGAGCTGGGCCCGGCACATGGTGCGCACCCGGGCCCTCCAGCGCGAGACGGGCGGGTTCACCGAGTTCGTGCCCCTGCCCTTCGTGCACATGGCCGCCCCCATCTACCTCCAGCGACGGTCCCGACGCGGCCCCACCTTCCGCGAGACGCTCCTCATGCACGCCGTCGGCCGGATCGCCTATCGCGGGGCCATCGACAACATCCAAGCGAGCTGGGTCAAGCTCGGAGCCGACGGAGCCCGCCAGGTGCTGTGTGCGGGGGCCAACGACCTGGGGGGCACGCTCATGGACGAGAACATCTCGCGAGCGGCCGGGGCCAGCCATGGTCAGGGCATGGGGCGCGACGACCTGGCCGCGGTGGTGGCACCGCTCGGCCGGCCCCTCGTCCAACGCACCACCCTCTACGGCACGGTGGCGTGACCCCGGTCCCCCCCGAGGGGCTCACCGGGGTCGAGCCGCCACCTCGTGCGGTGATCGACGCCGCCTTCGAGGCGCTGGCCGGGGACCGCCCGCTGTCGCGTTCCCAGCAGGAGAACCTGCGCTCACTCCTGGCCGTCGTCTGGGACCTCGGGCGAGAGGGGGTGGGGGTGGGCGACCTCAAGATCGCCGTAGCCGCCCTGGAGGAGATGACCGAGGCCTTCCGGGTGTTCGGGCCGTATCGCTCGATCCGCAAACTCACCATGTTCGGCTCGGCCCGCACCCAGCCCGACGACCCCGTCTACCTCCTCGCCAAGGACCTGGCTTCCCACATTGCCGAGGCCGGCTGGATGGTGGTGACCGGCGCGGGTCCCGGGATCATGGCCGCGGGGTCAGAGGGGGCAGGGCGCGAGGCCAGCTTCGGCATCAACATCCGGCTCCCCCACGAGGAGGGCGCCAACTCCTTCATCGCCCAGGACCCCAAGCTCGTCGAGATGCGGTACTTCTTCACCCGCAAGCTCATGCTGATCAAGGAATCCGCTGCCTACGCCGTGCTCCCCGGCGGCTTCGGCACCCAGGACGAGTGCTTCGAGCTGCTCACGCTCCTCCAGACCGGCAAGGCCGAGCCGGCCCCGGTGGTGTTGGTGGAGACCCCGGGCGGCACCTACTGGCACGCCTGGCAGCGGTTCTTGGAGCACGACGTCATCGTCCCCGGGCTGATCTCGCCCGAGGACGTCGCTCTCTTCTCGGTGGCCAACTCGGTGGAGGAGGCGGCCCAAGAAGTCCTCGGCTTCTATCGCAACTACCACTCCTGTCGCTGGGTGGGCGATCTGCTGGTCCTCCGCCTCCAAGTCTCCCCGAGCCGGGCCGAGCTCGCCGACCTCAACCGCCAGTTCTCCGACATCGTGACGTCGGGCACCATCCGTCCCGCCGCCCCCTTTCCCCCGGAGCGCTCTGGCCACGACCACGTGGAGCTGCCGCGGCTCGCCTTTCGCTTCGACAAATTCCACTACGCCCGCCTGCGGCTCCTCATCGACGCCCTGAACGAGTGCACCGGCTGAGGTCGGGTTCGTCCGAGCTCCCAGAATTTCCTAGGATGAACGGCCTGGCTGAGCGGGGCGGACCGGTCGGCGGGACAAGGGAAGACCCCCGTCGGAACCGGCGGGAGTCGAAAGGGCGGACCATGGGCGACGACACGCAGGGTGCGGGCACCACCGAAGGCACGACCCTCACCGAGGAGGCCGGCCCCCGTCCGGCCGACCAGGTTGGCGGCCTCGACGCCATGTTCTTGAATTGCGAGACGCCGACGATGCACATGCACGTCTGCGGCCTGCTCATCCTCGACCCTTCCGAGACCCACGTCGCGGACCCCTACAGTGCCATCCGCAAGATGCTCGAGACGCGCCTGCCCGGCATCGCCCCCATGCGTCGCCGCCTGGTCACGGTTCCCTTCAATCTCGGCCGGCCCTACTGGGTCGAAGAAGCCGAGATCGACATCGACCGTCACTTCCAGCGCGTGACCGTGGACGCCCCCGGCGACGACCGGGCCCTGGCCGCCATGGCCGGTCGGTTCGCCAGTGTCGCCTTGCGCCGGGACCGCCCGCTGTGGGAGATGCTCTTCGTCGAGGGATTGGCCGACGGCAAGGTGGCCCTCTTGGCCAAGATGCACCACTCGTCGATCGACGGGGTGAGCGGCGCCAATCTCTTGGGCTCCCTCTTCGATCTCACCCCCGAGGGCGTTGAGTCAGAGGTCGAAGTGCGCCCCACCCCGACCGTCGCCCCCCGACCGCTCGAGATGACCGGCCGAGCCCTCTTGGACCGCCTCGAGACCCCGGTGGAGATCGCCAAGCTCATCCCTTCTACCGTCGCCAGTGTGGTGAGCGGGGTGTGGCGCATGACCACGCGCAAAGACAAGAAAGGTTCGGGGGCCGTCCCCTTCTCCGCGCCGCGCACCTCGTTCAACTCCGCCATCACGGCCGACCGCTCGGTGGCCTATGTGAACGTCTCTCTGGCCGAAGTAAAAGCGGTCCGGGCCGCCTTCAGCTGCACCGTGAACGACGTCATCACGGCGATAGTGGCCGGCACCCTCCGCCGCTACCTCTCTGACAATGACGAGCTGCCTGAGCGCACCCTGATCGCCGCCGAGCCTGTCTCGGTGCATGGACAGGTCGGTGACATGGCGGGCAACACCAAGGTGTCGGTGATGTTCTCGACCTTGGCCACCGACATCGAAGACCCGATCCTCCGCCTCCAGGTGATCGCCGAGGGCAACCGCCGGGCCAAGGAGATCCAGTCCCTGGTGGGCGCCGACACCCTCATGCAACTGACCGAGCACCTCTGGCCGAACTGGATCGCCCTCGGAGCGCGCCTTTATTCCTCGCTCGACCTGGCCGACCACCACCCGGTCGTCCACAATCTGATCCTCTCCAACGTGCCCGGTCCCCCCATTCCCCTCTACCTG
>Ga0265327_10005387_pt1 | contig 10690 bp, 8 predicted proteins | sample 41621metaG_FD_202089 | JGI IMG/M metagenome (GOLD analysis project Ga0265327, IMG submission 202089) | Rhizosphere microbial communities from Carex aquatilis grown in University of Washington, Seatle, WA, United States - 4-16-21 metaG | ecosystem: Host-associated > Plants > Roots > Rhizosphere >... | reverse complement strand
TCCGCGCTCAAGTGCAGTCCGAGCTGGATTCCATCCATCCTGGCGGCAGCCTGGAGTTGAGCTGCCAGGAGTACCCCGGTCCCTTGACGATCCGTCGGTCGATGACGCTGGAGGGTCATGGCGCGACCTTGTGGTCATTGAAGGGCCCTGTGCTGATCGTTGAAGCCGGCGCGAAAGTTCAATTGAAAAATCTGCGCGTCGAAGTGACCGGCGAAGATATGGAGATGTCCCCCGCGGAAGAGGTCGCCATCTCTGTGGCGCAGGGGGGGGAAGTGGAATTGGAAGACGTCGAAGTGCGTGGCACGATCGAGGGACTTCCGATGGAGGCGGCGGGGAATTGGCGGTATCCCAAGACCCTGTATCTCGGTCAGATGACATCCTCGCAAGAGCATGAGTTTCGAGTCCGAATCGCCACGGCGGCCTCATGCAAGATTGCCTCTGAAGTGACCGGGATCGATGTCTTTCCGTCGTCGCTGCCGGGTGGGCCTGTCGAGTTGAAGATCAAGGTTGAGCGACTGCGAAATGACACGTATCTGTACGGCCGGATTCTGTTGAAGACCGGGCTTTCCAGGCGATGGATCGTCGTCAGCGGGCAGGTTGTCGATGATCCACTATCAGGCCCCGCGCCACAGGCAAGTCCGCCGCCTTTGTTGTGGGAGCCGCATGACTGGGCCACGCTTGCGACGCAGGCGCCTGTCCCCGCGCCAGCGCGGCCTGCTCCAGTCGCAGTATCGCCGGCGCCGCCCCCTCCGCCCGTGCGGCCAGCGCCACCACCATCTCCACCGACGCCGCCAGCGCCTGTCATGGCCCCGCCCCCGGCGCCTCCTGCGCCGGCGCCGCCCACTCCCGTGCGTCCACTTCCCCCCGTGGTGGTCGCGTCCAATTCGCCCCCCGCCGCGAAGGCGCCGTTGACGATCGCGACAACGCCGCTGCCGCAACAACCGACATCGTCGATTCCGTCCCGTCCCGGATTGCGACATCAGGATCCCAATCAATTGGGGATTTTCGGATCCAAGCCAGGCGCAGCCGCGCCTGGTTCCGCGCCGGCGCCAACCGGGGCGACACCGTCGGCCGTGCCACCGACTTCTCCTGCGGCGTCTCAACCTGCTGTGACGTTTCAATCCGCGCCGCCGACAGGAAACCAGCCCCCTTCCAATCCGTTTAGCGCGCCGTTGACGATTGCTTCGACGTCGCCCCCTGCGGGAAACTCGCCCCCGCCGGGAAGCTCACCGCCAGCGACGCCACACGCCCTTCCGAAATCGGTCGTGAATTCGATCTTCTCGAAAACCTCTTCGACAGTCCCCAAGCCCGATCCCCCAAAGCCACTGGTGATCGAACCGGCGGCGCCGTCGCCGGCGGCCAACAGTCCTCAAGCTCCAGCAACCCCTTTCGCGGGCGGAACGGCAACTCCACCGGTGACGCGTGGGTCAGATCAGGTCCCCAAGTGGGCATTCGGAAATAAGCCGGGTTCTCCATTCGGACAGGCCAAACCCGGCTCAACACCGCCGGTGACACCACCGCAGGCGGGCTCGCCGCCAGCAACGACGAGTTCGCAGGCCGCGCCGCCATCACCGCCACTTCCATTGCCGCCATTGCCACCGGTGACCGTGGCCCCGCCCGTCGTCGTGGCCCCGTCCGTTCCGGCGCCGGGTCCGCAACCTGTGATCGCGATTGCTCCGCCAGCGACAGCGCCAATGGCGTCCGCGCCGGCATCGATCCCCGCGCCCTCGGCGACGTTCCCGAGTCCTGCATCAAAGCCCCCGTCGACACCGTTTACGTCGCAGCCGGTCACCGGTTCGGGATCGTCGAAGCCGAATCGGGGGAGTCCGTTGCAACGATCACCCGCACGACTCTCGTGGCGATACCGTCACAATGGCGCGACGAAAGTTGGAATTCTCAGGAATTGTCCCGCCATCGATTCGCAGGGACGCCTGATTGCCGCGATGGGTCGAGACCTGGTGGCTCTGCAGCCTGCAGCGGACCGGTGTGAGCTGGTGTGGTCCTGGACAACCGGGGATGTCATTCCGGGCTCGCCCGTGATTGGCGCCGATGGAACGATCTATGCCCATTCCAGTGATGGCTTCCTGCATGCGCTGACCTCCGAAGGGAAACCGCTGCGAGCCCCGACAAAAGTCGGGCCGGCACTCGGTTGGGCGACGCCCCTGGTGGATGATCAGAATCGAGTCTGGATCAGTGCCTCGACCGGTGGCTTGCTGCGGGTGGATGCCGTGGGACAGATCGCGGATCGACCCTTTTTGCGGTATCCCAAGCGGTTTGACAGTACCGGCGTCATCTCGCGGGGGGTGCTCTACATCGGCTGCGAGGATCAGTTTGTCCATGCGATTTCCCTGGAGGGTGATCGCGGTCGGGAACAGTGGAATCAGCGAGAAAAGGTTGGTGAAACAGGCTGGTACATCAACTCGGCGCTCGCATTGACCAGTCGCGGGATCATCATTGCGATCAGTGCCGACAACCAGTTGCACGGATGGAAGCCGGATGGAACCGTCGCATTCACTGTCGCGCTCGGGGGACGGGCGATCGGATCCCCGGTGATCGCAGAAGACGATACGATTTTTGTGGGGCTGACCCGGATGGCTCCCAACGGGAGTCCCGCCGGTGGACGACTGATCGGCATCTCGGGCGTTGCGGGGCAGGTTGCCTGGCAATGTGACCTGCCGAGCGCGATTGAATCGACGCCCGTGATCAGCGAATCCGGCAAGATTTTCGTGGGAGACAACAATTCGGAAATCCATGCCGTCGACATTCGCAGTCGCAAGGTGGAATGGACCGACTGGAGCGGGGCGCCGGTCCGATCCGCCGGCTTGTTGTTGCCGACAGGTGACGTCGTCTTCGGCTTGGACGACGGCAGCCTGGTGGCGCTGAAGGCCGATGCCACGGCACTCAGTTCGGGTTGGCCAAAACTGCTGAAAACGACCGACAATCGAGTCGTTTGACCGAATGGACAAGGTCCGTCGGAACCGCCGCATCGAGATCAATCTGGTCTTGCGGAATCCATCCGAATATTGATTCCGTTTCAGTCGTGGGAATCGCGGCGCCGCGATACAATTCGCCCGGAGAATTGCCTGCGGAAGTATTCGGAGCCGCCATGTCACGAAGACACGATCGAGATGCGTCGAAAAAGAAGGGCCCCACGTCGTCGGAATCGCTGCGAAGCGAAGTATCCCGATTTATCGAGCGTGGACAGATCAAGGATGCCTTTAAAACGGCCAAGCTGGCATTCCATCAGGAAGCAAGCTCGGAAAACCGTCTGCAACTTGAACGGACCTATCTGCTTCGACTGCGTGAACTGCTTAACGGCAAGATGACCGCCACCGCTCGTGAAGTCGCAGGTCACGTCCTTTCGTTCGGGATTACCGAGCCTCAACTGCTTCAAGAGTTGATTCTGCTGTTGCCACAAGTCGGAATGGTGGACAGGGCTCAAGCGCTTTCCGGACGCCTTCAGAGCCCTGAGGCGAAGGCCGCGTTGTCAAATCGGATTGCCGATCGCGCGGTGCTTCATGACGAGCAGGCCTCGGATTTTACGCCAGAACTCAAGGATTCCATTCAGAAGATTCGGTCGGCGTGGACCGCGTTGGACTCGGGGAAAGAAGCCGAGGCGCTGGAACAGCTGCAGGGAATTCACAGGAATTCACCGATGGCCGACTGGCGTTACTTCATCCGTGGCCTGGCTGCGTTCAAACGCCAGGATGAAGAGGGGGCGCGAACCAATTGGGAGCGACTGGATGCTCAGCGTTCGGCAGCCCGAATTGCGACTTCATTGCAGAGATTGGGGACGGGAGCCGCAAAAATGGAGCGGGACATCCTTCCGTTGGAAATGATTGCGTTTGGGGAACCCGTTCTGGGACGACTGCGGTCCCTGGAGCAGGCGCTCAATTCCAACGACTGGGAACAGGTCACGTCTCTGCTGGGACCAGTCAACCGCAGCCTGGAGCGGGTTGATCCGCGGATGGCGGAACGAATAACCGAGATCGTGACAAGTGCACTGCTGAAGTACTGTCGTGATTCCGACGACGACCCTGAGCCACTGGCGCGAAAGGTCCTGGCATGTTTGAAACCGCCCGCCTTCGACCCGCACTGGAATCGCTTTTTCGGTCTCCTGTGGCAGAATTCCTACAGAGGGTTGGGCGACGCGCTGACCTGTTGGAGCGAGTACCTTATTGAACTGAATTCGCTCAGCGACGACGCATCCTTGACGGTCGATCAGAAAAAGGCAGTCATCTTCAGGCACGTCGCACAGTTGTCGTGGGATGGTCTCGAACATCTGGCGGAAATGGACGCGGCACGCGACTCGACATTCCAGTCCGATCCTGGCACGAGCGCTGACCACGAACGCGGTTTTGAATGCATCCTGGGGTTCCTGAAACAGAGCCTGGAACTGGATCCCACTCAGCTGAAAACTCACTTGTTCCAGCTGAATGTGCTTCATCGGCAGGGACAGAAGGACAAATGGAAAGAAGCGGCAATTCAGCTGCTGGAAAGATTCCCTGAGGAAAGCGATACGATCCAGAGACTGATCCAGACGTCAATTAATGAAGACAACCCGGAGGACTGTCGGCGCTGGATTGAGCAATACCGTCGCGTGAAACCACTGGATTCATCGATTTCAGACTACGCTGCCTGGGCTCACTATTCAGCGGCGCGGCAGCTGGCAGTCAAGAAGCAGTATGACGCCGCGCGGCAGGAATTCGCCAAGGCCGATGCATTAAATTGTCAGTTCCTTGAACCGTATCGCATCCTGGCCAGGAAAGCCTCGCTCGAATTCAAGGCGGGTGAGATTCAACGCGCCGAAGACTATGTGGCCGAGGCGGTAAAGACGTTGAAGGATCCCGTCCCGCTCTGGCTGGCACTGTCGATTGAACTCGCTCGTTACAAAGCCCCCAAGTCGATCCGCGACAGCTACAACAAGAACTTCCGTGCCCAGATTCCAAAGCGGAAAACTGCGGAAGTCGCCGGCGAACTCGCGTCGATCATGATGCCAATTCTGATGAACGAGATTGAATATACCGGGCGCGCGACACATGTCCGCGACGTCCTTGCGTACCTTCGGCCCACTTCCCGTCTGCGCTTCACCGAGTCACAGTTGGAGGGAATCTGCCATTTTCTGAGAGAGGTGGGGGATCAGGAATCTCTGCTGGCCAAGTTTGTGGCTCGCGGCTATTCCATATTCAGGAATTCGCCATTCTTCTGTTACATGAGAGCCATGTGCCAGATGGAATCAAAGGATCGCAATTGGTACTTGTACCAGGCACACCAGGATCTGGATAAAGCCCTGAGATTGGCCCAGGCCAGTAGCGAACCTCGATATCAAATGTTAATTCCTGAGATCGAGATGGCATTGTCGGTGCTCAATGCCATGACGCCGTCGTTCGGCTTCCCGTTTGGCTCCCCGTTCGGATTCGCCTCGGCCCCAAATATGAGCGGGTTCAATGTGGAGTTCGATGACGGGTTCGATGATTTCGAGTAGCGACGGCTGGAGCAGGGCGTTGGCTCGGGCGAATCGCCCATGTTGCCCGAAATCGTGCTGCAGACTGGAAAGTGATGATGAAAAAACCTCATGAAGTGTTTGGACTGCCGGCAGGCGCCGGTGAGACGGAAATCCGCCAGCGGTATCTGGAACTGGTCCGCCAGTATCCACCTGATTCCGCGCCAGAGCGATTCGCCGAAATTCGTGCGGCATTTGATCAGTTGCGCGATCCCGTCGCGCGGTACGAACGCGGGTTGCAGGATCTCGAAACGACGGACTCGATCGATGCCATTTGTACAGAACTGCTTGGCCGTGCTCAGCACGCCGGACTGTCGATGCAGGCTCTGGCATCGCTGGCGGAAACGGCATGATGGATGAAATGAACAACGAGACAATCATCGACAAGTTTCGCGAGTGGCTGCAACAGGTCCATGGAGAAGCGAACGAAGTCCCCGCGGAATCCGCTGCGGCCGATGACTTTGGGCTGTATCGGTTCGCCGAAGAATTCACCGCGCTCAGGCACGAACTCAAACTGCAGACTCGCGCCGGCCGATCGTTGGAAGAACGGACCGACACTCTGCTGACTGCCGTTGGTGAAGTCATCGAACTGGTGAAGTCTCGCCCTCAGGGAACCACGGCATCGGCTGCCCCTCCAAAATTGTTCGCCAATACACTGGCGGATCTGGATGAAGCGCTGGAACGGGGGCGTGATCAACTTGAGAAATCCATCACTCGCCTGGTGGATTCTCCCGTCGAGTCACTGATGGTCAGCATCGACGGCCTGCAGTCGCGGCAGGGGTGGTTCCGTCGGTGGCTGACGGCGGGTTTCCACCAGCGAGTTCAACAGTGCATTCCCAAGGCTCTTGAAGCGTCAAGAACAGAACAGCGGAAAGTCCTGTCCGCATTGCTGGATGGTTACGAATTAATTCATCAACGTCTTCGCCGCGCCATGGCGGATGAGGGAATTGTTCGAATTCAGACAATTGGCGCGGTTGTCGACCCGGAATTGATGGTGGTCGTTGAATTGGTGGATGGTGAAGGTGTCGCAGGGACGGTCGCTGACGAAATTCGGCGTGGCTACACCTGGAAGGGGGCCGTCCTGCGCTATGCGAACGTTCGGGCCATCCGTGCGAACACGGAACGGAAGTCTGATTGAGAAAACCTTTGAAGGGCGGAGTGGCATTGTGGAAGTGATTATCGGGATCGACCTCGGTACGACCAATAGCGAAGTGGCGGTGGTGCAAAACGGACAGCCGATCATCCTCACGGATGACGGGGATCCCATCCTGCCGTCGATCGTCGGCCTTGATCCGCAGGGAAAGCTGCTTGTCGGTCAACCCGCCCGCAACCAGTTTGTCCTGGCGCCCGAGCGAACTGTTCGCTCCATCAAGCGTAAGATGGGACAGGACACGACAGTCACGCTCGGCGACCAGGTTTTTCGCCCCCAGGAAATCTCGGCGATGATCCTGCGGCGATTGAAGCAGCGCGCCGAACAGGTCCTCAACCAACCGGTGTCGAAAGCCGTCATCACCGTTCCGGCGTTTTTCAACGACGGACAACGCGAAGCGACTCGCGAAGCGGGAGAACTGGCTGGCCTGGAAGTTGTCCGAATCATCAATGAACCGACAGCCGCAGTCCTGACCTACGATCCGTTTCCACCGGAGATGGAACGGCTGCTGGTCTACGATTTGGGCGGCGGCACGTTCGACGTTTCGATTGCCATGGTCGAGGCGGGGGTTGTCGAGATCCTCTCCAGCCACGGTGATACCCAACTGGGGGGAGACGATTTCGACCAGAAGCTGCTCGATTATGTCTGCGACAAGTTTCAGACAGAACACGGGATCGACCTGCGCGCCTCTGTCACAACCCGCTCGCGCGTGCTCAATGCGGTCGAAGACGCCAAGAAGCGTTTGTCTCAGGAACCCTTCGCCACGATCACGGAAGAATTTATTGCCGAGCGGAATGGCGTTCCGCTGAACCTGGACATCGAAATTCACCGGGACGAATACGAAGCACTGATTGAACCGCTGCTGGCAAAGACCCTGAAGTGCGTCGAGGATGCGCTGACAGATGCGAAGCTGAACGCCAGCCAGATCAACAAGGTTCTGCTGGTCGGTGGAGCCACCCGAACTCCGCTCGTGCATCGGATGCTGTCAACCAGGCTGGGACGTCCTGTTCATTCGGAAATTGAACCGGATCTGGCAGTTGCCCTGGGGGCCGCGGTTCAAGCGGGTTTGATCGCGGGCGTGGATGTGGGCCCCGTGCTGGTGGATATCACTCCACATACATTGGGAATTGGAGTCCTGGGGGAACTGCACGGCAGCGAAACACCGAATTGCTTCTCACCGATTATCGAACGCAATACACCTCTTCCCGTGACACGGACCGAGATTTACTACACCTCGAGGCATAATCAGAAGGAGGCAGAAATTGAGATCTACCAGGGGGAACGCGACGATACGCGTTTCAATATGCTGGTAGGCTCGTTCATGGTCCAGGGATTGGCGGAAGTTCCCGCGCCCAACGAAATCCTGGTCAAGTTTGAGCTGGATCTCAGCGGGATTCTGCGCGTCACGGCCACCGAACGAAGAACCGGCCTGGCCAAACAGGTCGTTATCGACAATCAGAATGAACGATTCCGCGTTCGTGAACGGACGGATGCCAAAGAGCGAATCGATGCTCTGTTTGCTGATGGCGAGTTCGTCGACCACGACCACGACCACGACTCAGATCTCGAACCGGCTTCCGAGTCGAACGAAATCCAGGACGCTGGCAGTGGCAATTCGGTTCTCGATGCAGCCGTGGCCGCCGCCAGAGACTTGATCGCACGATCAGGCCAGGTCGCGGGGTCCGCCAGTGCCGAGGACAAGGCTGAGCTGGATGCCATGATCGTCGATCTGCAAAGTTCAATTCGCGACGGTGTAATCGAGAGGATTCAGAAAACTTCCGCCGAACTCGAAGACCTCGTTTTTTACCTTTCTGATCAATGAGGTTGCTGTGAATCTTCCGGAACACGGCCTGCGCTGTCCGACATGTCGGGCTGCGCAGGAATGGTCTGACACCTGCCGCCGTTGCAAATGCGATCTGCAGTTGCTGCGTCAAGTGCATGAATCGCGAGTGACAGCCCGCCAGCAGGCGCTTCGCGCAATCCAACGGGGCGACTACCGTGCGGCGCTCAGTTCGGCGGAAAGGTTGTTCACACTCGATCCGGATGAGCCTGCGCGACAACTGGTGGCTGTCTGCCGACTTCTAAATGGTGATTTTCCGGGAGCGCGCGCCATCGCCGCACAACTTGTTGGATCGTGAACTGGTTGACACGGTAACCGTTCACGGGTCGGGGACTGACGCATTTTCACGGCAAAAAGCAAAATTCTTCCATGGACGCGATAAGCCTCCGAAGCGCCGTTTGTCCGTGAAAATGGGTCTGTCCCCCTCGCTTTCCCGTGAACGGTTACGTCGACACGCGACACGAATCGGCGTCACACCGAATCCTATTTTGACTGATCCAACAGATCGATCACCACCAGCAGGGGGCGATGGTCCGAAGCAATCTTCTCATCGAGTACCCGCGACTCGATGGCAATCCAGCGCGGCGCTGGTCGGCACAGGACGTAGTCAATCTGGGTCGTCGGTGTTTCCACAGGAATTGTGGGCAGGATCTTTGAATTGGGGCGAGTCCATTTCGTTCGGAATTCGCCCAGGACAGCACTTTCAGGATCCGCGTTCAAATCGCCCAGCAGGACCGCTGGTTGATCGGGATGCCGCACCGCCAATTCCTCGACCTGGCGCGCCGAGGCAATGCGCTCGCGATCCGCCGGGCGATGATCCAGATGCGTCGCAAACAGGCGGATGCGTGTCTGACCGCCGAGCGAAACCTCGGCTTCGATCACGCCACGCTGCTCTCCCGAATCGAAACGCGGCAGCAGGTGATTCGTGGAACTCACGAATGGGTACCGTGACAGCAGAACGTTTCCATAGTGACCTCCCTGCAGGGGGATGTTGTCACCGAACAGGACATGCATCTTCAGCAATCGAGCCAGTTCTTCAGGTTGGTCCACGGATCCTGATCGCCTGGCTCGGCGATCCACTTCCTGTAACGCCACAATGTCCGGCGACTCGGATTGGATCACGCGCGCGATTCGCTCCAGATCCAGCTTGCCATCGACTCCTTCGCCATGATGAATGTTGTAGGTCAACAGTCGCAGCCGCGTTGATGGGACTGCGCTGGCAAACTTCAGTTGCCTTTTGGCTCGATCAATTCCAATCAGTCCCCCCGTGATCGGATCGGCGGCAAATCCCTGACCGGTGAAGGGAACAGCCGCTCTCCCTTTATCGATGAGTTCGTTCCCCTGGTCTGGCAGGGACAGGCGAAACAGGACGGGATCATCATGACCCGTAACGAGCAATTCTCCATGACGCCAGATCCCGCCCGACAGACTGTAACTTCCAAGTTGACTGATCACGGACGCGGGGTAGGTCCAGCGGGCCAGTTCCTTCCAATCGTTGTTGAACTGGACCAGAAAGGTGCGGTGGTTCGACTTGCCGTAATGGGCGAAGTTGCACCACCAGTGGTCTCCCTCCCGGATCACCCACGTCAAGCTCCCCCCGAAATCCTCAAAGTCATGAAACGTCGTCAGACGCATGGTCTTGGGATCAAGGACCTTGATCTGGCTCCGTTCGGGAAGCTTGGGGTAGTTCGAATGAGCACAATACAACTGACCCTTCCAGAAAAAGCCGCTGTTCAGATGCTCGGCGTCTCCCTGGCTGACTGCGGTTCGTGTTCGTAACGTCCGCGAATACTGTGCGACTTGAGAATTGGCAATCGCGTAAACGAAATCGTCGTCCGCGGCAGCCGCCTGGATTGCTTCGGGGGCCGCCAGACGATCCATCTCGACCCAGCAGGTTGATCGATTCACAGTGGGCTCATCGGCCAGACAGGCTCCGGCGATGACACTCGACTGAACAAGAATCGCGAGGCAGGCCCAGGAGACGATACGACCGTCTCTGCCCGTTTCGATCTGCGGATTCGCGTGCACAATGACCTCCGGCCCGATAAGAAACGCCGAGTTGCCTGATTGCGAATCGCTATTCAACAAGCTCACCAAGAATCAGGATATGGCTGACCCGCAGATTGGTCCCCTGATATTTGGCCCCCTTCAACTCGCTGTCGGGATCTTTCAACCGAGATGCAACAGGGGTGCGATC
>Ga0265327_10005386_pt1 | contig 10690 bp, 12 predicted proteins | sample 41621metaG_FD_202089 | JGI IMG/M metagenome (GOLD analysis project Ga0265327, IMG submission 202089) | Rhizosphere microbial communities from Carex aquatilis grown in University of Washington, Seatle, WA, United States - 4-16-21 metaG | ecosystem: Host-associated > Plants > Roots > Rhizosphere... | reverse complement strand
CGCGCGCGCTTCCTCGAGGTCGTACGAGCGAACCTCGAACCCGTGGCGCGACAACCGGCCGCGCAGCCGCACGCTGGTGCCCGGCAGGAGCTTGTCGGCGAGCCACGGCTGGTTGAACCAGTTGGCGGTGATCGACCCCGTGTCATCCCGGATGATCGCGTTCAGGATCGTCAGCCGCCGCCGGGGCCGCCGCACGCGGACGGACTCGACGACCCCGGAGATCGCGACTTCCTCGTCGCCCCAGAGCTGCGAGATCGCGACCTCGCCGGCGGCCGGCTCGTAACGCCGCGGACGCCGAAGCAGCAGGTCGCCGATCGTCTGCAGGCCGAGCTGCCGGAGCTTCTTCGCAAGCGTCGGGCCGACGGCCGGCAGAGTCTCGAGCGGCAGGTCGAGCCGCTCGGGCCGGCCGTAGCCTCGGGGACGGGGCCATTCGCCGTCCCGGACCACGCCGGAGAAGCCCGTGCGAATCGGGGTCGCGGTCACCACCGCCCCCGAGTATAGGACCGACTCAGGTCGTTGAGAGATCGTCGAACCAGAACAGACCGAGTGTGCCCGGCCCGGCATGGGTGCCGACGACTGCGCCGAGATCCGTGACGATCTCGATGGCCGCCTTCGGTCGCGCCTCCCGAATGATCTGCTCGAGCGCCGCGACGCGGTCCGGCGCCGCCGCGTGCGCGAGCCCGATGCGCAGCGACGGCTCGTCGGTCGTGGCGCCCGTGACGATCGCCCGGAGCTCCTCGAGCGCCTTCTGGCTTCCGCGGACGCGCTTCAGCGGCACGACCTCGCCCTGCTCGACCCCCAGGATCGGCTTCACGTTGAGGAGCGTCCCGGCAAAGGCGGCACCGCGGCCGATCCGGCCGCCGCGCGCGAGGTACTCGAGCGTGTCCACGGTGAAGAGCAGGCCGTGACCGGTTCGGTAGCGCTCGACGAGCGCCTCGATCTCCTCGTCGGTCGTGCCGACATCGAGCCGCCGCTGAACGGCGAGCGCCAGCATCGCGACAGCCGCCGAGACGGTGCGGGTGTCGACCACGCGGACGGCCTCGCCTACCGTGGCCGCGGCGGCCTCGGCGCTCGCGAACGTGCCCGAGAGCGTCGAGGACAGCTGCAGCGAGTAGATCCGCTCGTACGTCGCGGCGAGCTCCTCGTACACCGCCAGGAAGTCGCCCGGGGTCGGCTGGGAGGTCGTCGGCTGCACCGAGGCATCGGCGAGCCGGGCGTAGAACTCGTCGGGCCCGAGATCGACGTAGTCGCGGAAGCTCTCCTCGCCGAAGTTGACGTAGAGCGGGACGATCCGCCAGTTCGGGAAGCGCTCCGGGCCCTCCGGGAAGTCGGCGGTCGAATCGAGGACGATCGCCGTGTTCGCAGCGGTCAGTTTCACGACGCCCCCGCCCCGACGGCAAGGATCGAGTCGACGATCCGATCGAGGTGCTCGTCCTTCGTGATGCACGCGACGGCGCCCGCAGCCAGCACGAGCTCTCGCTCCTCGTGGGTGATCGAGGCCGTCAGGCAGATCACGCGCGTCTCGCGGCAGACCCTGAGGAGCTCGCGGGTTGCCTGGGCGCCGTCGAGGCCCGGCATTCGGTAGTCGATCACGACCACGTCCGGCCGGAGCTCGCCGCACACGGCGACGGCCTCGGCACCACCGTCGACCGAACCGACCACCTCGATCCCCTCGCGGAGCCCCAGGAGGAGCTCGAGCGTCTCGCGGAAGAGACGGTTGTCCTCGACGAGCACCACGCGTACGCCGGCCACCGGCGGAGCTTAGAAGGTCACTCGGCGGCGAGCAGGAGGGCGTAGTGGGGCTGGCCGCCCTCGTGCACTTCGAGCTCGAGCTCGGGGTGCGAGTCGGCGAGCTCGGCAAGCAGCCCGTCGAGGGGCTGCACAGCCTCGCCGGTCAGAAACGTGAGGATCCCACGCGGCCGCTCGAGCAGCCGGGCGACGACTGCACGCGTGACCTCGTCGAATGTGTCTCCGCCCGCGACCGGGCTTCCGTCGGCAAGGCCGAGCCAGGAGCCCTTGCGGATCGAGATGCCGTTGGTCTCGACGTCCCGGGACGCGATCGTCACGGCGCCGGTGCCGACGTCGTCGGCCGCCTCGCTCATCGCGGCGACGTTCTCCTCACGGCTGAGGCCGGGCTCGAACGCGAGCACCGCTGCGAGCCCTCCCTGGATCGTCGTCGTCGCGACGACCGACACCGGGATCGTTGCGGCCTCGGCCGCATGCTCGGCCGTGAGCACGACGTTCTGGTCGTTCGGGAGCAGAATCGCCTCAGGCGCCCCGCTTGCCTCGACCGTTGCGAGGAGCTCGGCCGTGGAGGGGTTCATCGTCTGGCCGCCGTCGACGACGTGGGCGCCGAGGTTCTCGAACAGGCGGCGGTTCCCCGCCCCGGCGGCCACCGCGACGAGAACACATTCGACATCTGACGGATCGGGCACCGCCTTGAGCAAGCGCCGCTCCCGCTCGAGCGTCTGGACATGCATGTTCGCGATCTCGACGTTCGAGATCGTCCCGCGCGCGACGCCGAGCGAGAGAGCGCGGCCCGGGTCATCGGTGTGGACATGAACCTTGAGCGCCGAGGGGTCCCCGACCACGAGCAGCGAGTCGCCGAGGGATTCCAGCTGACGCTCGAGCTCGTCCGCATCCAGGCGGTCGCCCTCGACGACGAAGGCGGTGCAGTACCTGAACTCCGAGAGATGCTGGTGCACCGACTCGACGCTCGGGGCCGGACGATCGACTGCGAGCGCCGGCGGAAGCGGCGCCCCTTCGAGCGTTCCGACGATGCCGCGCAGGATCTCGACGAGCCCGGCGGCTCCGGCATCGACGACACCGGCGTCGGTGAGCGCCGGCAGCAGCTCGCGCGTGCGCCGGACGCAGTCGTCTCCGCGAGCGATCACCGCGGCGAGGTCGCCGCCTGCCTCGGCCTCCTCTGCGAGCTCGCGGATGGCGGTGAGCATCGTCCCCTCGACCGGCTTCCGCACGGCGCGGTAGGCGGCGTCGCTGGCGCCACGGAGCGCTGTCGCGATGTCGTCCGACGCGGCAAGCGACTCGGCCGCGCCGCGCACGATCTGCGACAGGATCACGCCCGAGTTCCCGCGTGCGCCCATCAGCGCGGCGCGCGAGACCTCGTGGGCGAGAACCGAGCGCTCATCCGCCTGGCTCCTCTCGAGCGCCTCGACGATCGAGCGAACCGTAAGCGACAGGTTCGTCCCGGTGTCGCCGTCGGGCACGGGATAGACGTTCAGGTCGTCGATCCGGCCGCGGGCGGCCTCGATCGCCGCAAGCGCGCCGCGAGCGAGCTCGAGCACATGCGCCCTCATGTGACCCGGACGTCCTGGACGACGACCTCCACCGACTCGACCGTGAGCCCCGTCAACCGCTCGACGTCGTAGGTGATCTGCGAACGGATCGTCGCGGCGACCTCGGCAAGGTTGAGGCCGTACTCGACGACCACGTGCAGGCCGATCCGCAGTGCCGAGGCCTCGCCGCCGACCGTCACTCCCTCGCGGCGAAGCAGCTTCCCGACTCTCGAGCCTGCCGTGAGCCCGACCACGCCGTAGCAGCGAGCCGCCGTCTCGGCGACGATGTCGGCAACCACGTCGCGGGCGATCGTGATCGCCCCACGGGGCGTGTCGACGGTCAGGTCAGGCACTGCCCGTTAGACGCCCGGGCTGGAGCCGCGGTTGCTAGACGGCCTTCTGCACTTTGCCGCCCTTGAGGCAGCGAGTGCAGACATAGGCGCGGCGGGCGACGCCGTTCACGAGCACCCGAACCCGCTGGAGGTTCGGATCGAAGCGGCGGTTCGTCGCAACCATCGAGTGCGAGCGGTTGTGCCCGAAACCGGGCTGCTTCCCACAGACTGAGCAGATCTTCGACATTCGGCCGCCCAATGTAGCGGACGGAGCGCTTCAGCTGCGGGCGCTGGCGCGCAGCTGCGCGAACACGTCGGCCATCTCGAGGGCCGTGTGCACCGCGTCGGCCGCCCGGTCGATCCTCGCCTCGGCCTGCTCGACGGTGTCGACGGTCAGGACCCCGAATGCGACCGGCACGCCGGTCTCGATCGCCGCGAGCTGAAGGCCGGAGGCCGCCTCGGAGGCGACGAAGTCGAAGTGCGCGGTCTCGCCACGGACGATCGCTCCGAGTGCGACGACGCACGCGTAGCGCCTTGTCTTCGCGAGCGCCATCGCCGCAAGCGGCAGCTCGAACGCTCCGGGGACGGGCATGATCGTCACCGCGTCGGGGGCGACACCGGCTTCCTCGAGCGCCTCGATCGCGCGCGCGAGCATCTTGTTCGTCAGGCCGCCGTTGTAGCGCGAGACGACGACGGCGACCGACCGGCGGAGACCGCTCGGCGTGCCTTCGAGCACGGTGTAACCGTCCGGAACGTCGATCTCGCCGGCGATGTGCTCGGCTGCACCGGACTCGGGCACATCCTCGATCACCGCGGCGCTCTCGGGCTGCGGCCAGTCGCCGAACGGGTCCTCGGCCTCCTCCACCTCGGCTGCCTCCTCCGCGACGTCGGGCTCTTCCTCGACGGTGGACGCGGCGGGCGCGGGCTCAGCGGCGGCCTCGGCCTCGGGCTCGGCCTGAGGGGCCTCCTCGGGAGGCTCGTCGGCGGCTGCCGCCTCGGGCTCGGCGGCGAAGACGGTCGTCTCGGGAAACGCCGGGGGCGGAGGGTAGGCGATCGTCCGCTGGATGTCGGTGGGCGGCTCACCGGTACCGATCGCCGGGCCGGGCTCGGCGGGCGGAAACTCGTCGTGCTGGTCACTCATCTTGGCTCTCTGCTTCCCAGTCGGGGATCTTCAGATCCTGATGATGAAGACGGTGACCGAGCTTATCCCGCTTGGCGGCGAGATAGCGCCGGTTCTCGTCGTTCGGGTCGACTTCGATCGGCACCTGGTCGACGACGGTCAGGCCGAAGCCGTCGAGGCCGGTCAGCTTCTTCGGGTTGTTCGTGAGGATGCGAATCGTGGTCAGCCCGAGCTCCGCGAGGATCTGGTTTCCGATCCCGTACTCGCGGGCGTCGGGCGGGAACCCGAGCGCGATGTTCGCCTCGACGGTGTCGAGCCCCTGCGCCTGGAGCTCGTAGGTGCGCAGCTTGTTCAGGAGGCCGATCCCGCGGCCCTCCTGCGCCATGTGAAGGAAGACGCCCCGCTCCTCGCGCGAGATCTGGATCAGGGCCAGCTCGAGCTGCTCCCCGCAGTCACAGAGGAGCGAGTGAAAGACGTCGCCCGTCAGGCACTCCGAGTGGACGCGGACGAGGACGTTCTCGGCGCCGTCGACGTCACCCTTGACGAAGGCCAGGTGCTCCTTGCCCGTGAGGCACTCACGGAATGCGGTCGCGGTGAACTCCCCGTGGGGAGTCGGGATCCGGACGCTGGGGCCGCGCTCGACGAGCTTCTCGTGGCGCCGGCGATACTCGACGAGGTCGGCGATCGTGATCATGCGCAGGTCGTGGCGCTCGCAGTAGGCGATCAGGTCGGGCACGCGGGCCATCGTCCCATCCGGGTTCATCACCTCGCAGATCACACCGGCGGGGTTGAGCCCGGCGAGGCGTGCGAGATCGACGGCGGCCTCGGTCTGGCCCATTCGCTGGAGCACCCCGCCCGGCTTGGCACGGAGCGGCTGGATGTGACCACCGCGCAGGAGGTCGGCCGGCTTCGCGTCCGGCGCGATCGCAACCTGGACGGTGTGGCTGCGGTCGGCAGCGGAGATCCCGGTCGAGATCCCCTCGCGAGCGTCGATCGCGGCGGTGTAGGCGGTGCCGAGCCGGGACGACTCGCCCGGGGCCGCGATGAGCGCCAGGCCGAGCTGGTCGGCGCGCTCTTCCGTGAGCGACAGGCAGACCTGCCCGCGGGCGTGGGTGACCATGAAGTTGATCGCTTCCGGGGTCGCGAACTGCGCGGCCACGACGAGGTCGCCCTCGTTCTCGCGGTCCGGATCGTCGACCACGACGACGATGCGACCCTCGCGAATTTCCTCGATCGCATCCTCGATGGTCGCGAAGGATGTCGTGACTGCCATGGGGAAAGGCTAGCCCGCACTACCCAGCAGGAGTCGCTCGACGTACTTCGCGAGCACGTCGACCTCGAGGTTGACGAGCCGTCCGTGTGTCAGATCGCCGAGCGTCGTCGCCGCGAGCGTGTGCGGGATGACGGCAATCGCGAAGCCGTCCTCGTCGAGCTCGGCGACCGTGAGGCTCACACCGTGGACGGCGATCGACCCTTTCTCGACGGCGTAGCGAAGGACGTCGGGCGGCGTGTCGATCCAGATGCGGCGGCCGTCGCCCTCGTCCTCGACCGTCCGGACGACGCCGACACCGTCGACATGCCCCTGGACGTAATGGCCGCCAAGAGGCTCTCCTGCTCTGAGGGCCGGCTCGACGTTGACAGGGGCGCCGCTGACGAGGCTGCCGAGCGAGGTGCGCGCAAGCGTCTCGGGCACCGCGTCGAACGCGAGGCGTCCCGCGCCCACCGCGACGACCGTCAGGCAGACGCCGTCGATCGACACGGAATCGCCGAGCGCGGATAACGCTGCGGTATCCGGCGCGTCGATCTCCAGCCGGACGCCGTCGCGCGCCCCGCTGATCGCCGCCGCAACGCCAACCTCCCTGACGATGCCCGTGAACACGGCTCCAAGGCTACCGAGGCGCCAGTCGCTGCCACGCGGCCCGCCGACGCTCAACCAACCCACACCCGCACGGTCCGCAACCCACCCACCCGGGGTCTGGTCCCACCGAAGACGCTAGCGGGACAGGTGTGACGTGTCTGTGCCGGTTGCCTTAACTCTCGTCCACAACCGGCGGCAAGGGACGATCCGCCGGCCTGCGCCGCGGCGAGGGCCCGCGAGATCCGTCAGTCGCCGTATGCCAGCGACTCGACGGTCTCCCGGACGACCATCTCGAGGTCGCCGCGCTCGCCGGGCAACGCGTTCCCGAGGGCGACGAGCAGCTCGTCAACCGCGGCCCGTTGACCCGGAGCGAGCTCTGCCGTGCCGATCTCCTCGATCCGCTTGCGCAGCTCGTCGTTGCCGAGCGAGCGCATGAGCCACTGCGAGAGCAGGCTGACGAGCTCGTCATCGGTGCGCTGGAATTCGGAGCTGGCAGCCATCGGCCTCCGTCAGGGCTCGTGGACATAGGCTTCGAGCAGGACGTCCTCTCCAACCAGCCGGGCGCTCAGGTGGGAAAGATCGAGCACTGATGCTAGCCGTGGCAGGGCGTGCGGCCCGTCACCTCCGGCGACCACCGGCGCGACGAAGAGCATGATCTTGTCGACGAGCCCTCCCTCGAGGAACGCGCCTGCGAGGGTCGGGCCGCCCTCGAGCAGGAGCGACTGGACGCCCTCGCCCCCGAGAGCGCGCAGCTCGTCCTCGAGCGGGCCCGAGCGCAACTCGAGCGGGGATCCATCGGGCAGCGGCCCGCGGCCGAAGGCGAGCCGCCGCGGCTGTCCGCGAGGCACGGGAACGTCTCGCGCGTCGAGACTCGGAGTATCGGCGCGCACGGTGCCCATTCCGACCGCCACCGCGTCGGAGGCTGCGCGAAGCTCGTGGACGAGCCGCCGGCCCTCCTCGCCGGACACCCATCGTCGCCCCGGCACGACCACCCGTCCGTCGAGGCTGGCGGCGACCTTGTAGGTGACGAACGGCCGTCGCCGTGTGACCCAGACCCGCCACGCCTCGTTCTGCCGCCGGGCTTCCCAGGAGTCGACCAGCTCCACCTCGACGCCCGCCGCCTCGAGTGCCTCGATTCCGCCGGCGGCCTCGGGGTTCGGGTCGCGGGCACCGATGACAACGCGCGCGACGCCGTCGGCGATCACGCGGTCGGCGCAGGGTGGCGTGGTGCCGTGGTGAGCGCATGGCTCGAGCGTCACGAACAGCGTCGCGCCGCGGGCCTGCTCGCCGGCCGCATCGAGCGCCACCACCTCGGCGTGGCGGCCGCCTGCCTCGGTCGCGCCTTCCGCAACGACGTCACCGTCCTTTACCACCACGGCTCCGACCGTGGGCTTCGGACGGGCACGATCCGCGGCATCCGCGGCGACCTGCAGCGCTCTGGCGAGACTCACGCGAAGGCTTGTACCAGCCGCCGGTAGGAACGCGGAAGATCCTCGCGGCCGAAGATCGCCGAGCGGACGAGAAACACGCGTGCACCTGCGTCGTAGAGATCGCGTGCATTCTCGTGGTTGATCCCGCCACCCACCTGGATCGCGACGCCCGGCGGAAGCACTTGCGAGAGCAGGCGGACGTCTCGCAACTGGTCGATGAGCGGCCCGCCCGGGCACCGCACGAGGTCGGCCTTTGCCGCCCAGGCCGCCGCCTCGGGGAGGTTTGTCGACCGGTCGAACGCGATTCCGACCTGCAGCCCGGCCGAACGCGCCACGGCGATCGCGGCCTCGGGATCGACCCAGGACTCGAGCTGGAAGGTCACACTCGATCCTCCCGCAGCGAGTACGTCGGAGCAGATGGCCGCATCGAGGGGCCCTTCGATCTGAAGCTCGAGGACACCGTCATAGTGCCGGATCAGCGGAGAGACGAGCCGCGCCGTCGCGAACTCCGCCAGATCCCAGCGCACGTGCAGATGAAAGATCCTGCAGCCCGCTCGAACGAGCGCGTCGACCTGCGACGCGACCGTATCTGGCGGCCCGGGCACGAGAACCGGTGCAACCTCGACCGTTCTGATCCAGTCCCGCCAGGTCATCCCGGACCACCGATCCTAGAAGATCCGTCCAGGAGTTGACAGTCGAGGGATGTGATCGGATCCCAGCTGGCGCTACGCTCACGTCGGTGAAACCGCAGTTTCGACCCGGTGAGATCGTGCGAGTGGCCGGTACGGGCGAGGAGGCCGTCGTCGAGGATGTCTGCGGCCCGAACGAGGACGGCACGGGCTGGAACGTCACCCTCCGCCTTCCCGGGACGGCGACGCACGACTCCCTGACCGTCCTCCCCGAGGACGCGCTCGAGCCGACAGGCCTCGCGCACGACGACGGAGGTCAGCGTGTGCCCGTCGGCGTCCTGCCTGCGACCGAGGAGGCGCGCGACTGCATCGAGCTTCGCCTGTTCACGGAGATCACGGACGGGATCGACGCCGCGCGCATCGCCGCGGAGATCGAGGAGGACGTGATCGAGCTGATCGGCGAGGCGACCTTGTCGACCGAGGCCGAGCGTCACTGGGCCGACCCGTACAACTACGAGCTCGCCGTCACGATCTTCCCGCGCTCGAGAGCGGTCGAGGCGTTGCGGCGCCTGGCAGAGGCCGGTGAGGGAGGCTGGCTCGCCTACCGCGACGACGGATGGCGCTGCGACCTCTGGTGGAGCGCCTCACGCGACCCGGACGCGATCCTGATCGTTCCGGAGGTGCATGCCGCCGAGATCGTCTTCGTTCCCTGGTCGAGCCCGGTCCGCAGGCCGGAGGAGGAACGGCCGCTCGTCGCGGTCGCCGTGCCCGACGACGAGTCAGACGACGCGTAGGCGCGCGATGAAGAAGCCCGACGTCCCGTGCCGGTGGGGCGTCGTCAGCAGGAACTCGGGCCGCTTGGGGTGCGCGAACTCGGGCCACTCCTCACCGAGCGGCTCGGGCTCGAGCGCTGAGGCGTCGACGACGGCCTCGTTCTCGTCCGAGTTGATCGTGCACACGGAGTAGAGCACCGTCCCCCCGCTGCGGGTGCGTTCCGCCGCGGCCTGGAGCAACTCGAGCTGCAAGGCGGGCAGCGGGGTCGCCCGCCAGCGGAGATCGGGGCGGCGGGCGAGGACGCCGAGGCCCGAGCACGGCGCATCGACGAGCGCACGGTCGAAGCCGTGCTCGTCGAGCTCCCGGATATCGGCATTGACGACACGGACATTCGTCACTCCCAGCCGCCGGATGTTCTCCTCGAGCTCGCGGGCGCGGCCGGGATGGAGCTCGACCGCGGTCACCTGGCCGCGGAGCATCGTCGTCTTGGCGCCGGGAGCGGCGCACGCGTCGAGAATTCGCTCGCCGTCGCGTGAGCCGACCGCGAGCCCGGCGAGCTGCGAGCCGCGGCTCTGCCAGATCCGGCCTTCGTCCGGGCCTTCGAGCCGGCCCCGCTCGAGCCGGTACGCGCCGGGGATGTCGGTCGGTTCGCCGACCGCGACCTCGGACCTGACGACGAGCTCGGCGGGCTCGTTCTGGGCGCGCATCAGCGCGAGCGCCTCCTCCTCTCCCCAGTCCCGCACCCAGGTCTCGTAGATCCAGTCCGGGTACGACTCGGCGAGTGGCCCCGGTGGGAGCGACGCGACGAGCGCCGGGAAGCCTTCGGCGAGCCTGCGCGCCACGGCATTCGTGAAGCCTGTCGCGTACGGAAGCCCCGCGTCGCGGACGAGCTCGACGACCTCGTTGACCACGGCGTGCGGCGGAGCCTCGCTCCAGGCGATCTCGTAGCCGGCGATCCGAAGCGCAGCCAGCACGGGCGGGTCGAGGTCGCGCGCCGGCCGGCTCCCGAGCACGTCGATCCCGTGGTCGATCGTGCGGATGCGCTGAACCGTGCCGTAGGCGATCCGCTGGGCGAGCGCCCGGTCGCGTGGATCGAGACTGGCGGCGGCGGAAGCCATCGCCCGATCCGCGTACGCCTCGTCCTCGAAGACCCGGCGCACCACCTTGTAGGCCGCAGTACGGGCGGGCGCCGTCACGGGCGGATACCGCGCAGGAACTCGTCGTAGGTCATCCGGCGCTTGCCTTCCGGCT
>Ga0265327_10005385_pt1 | contig 10691 bp, 11 predicted proteins | sample 41621metaG_FD_202089 | JGI IMG/M metagenome (GOLD analysis project Ga0265327, IMG submission 202089) | Rhizosphere microbial communities from Carex aquatilis grown in University of Washington, Seatle, WA, United States - 4-16-21 metaG | ecosystem: Host-associated > Plants > Roots > Rhizosphere... | reverse complement strand
GCGGCGGCGACTTGGCACTTGTTATACTATCAGGAATTCGAGCAGTCGTGCAGACAAATGCGAGCCTGCAGACGAACTCGGGGTAAGAAATCCCGCGGGTTCACTCACCAGTCGCAGGCGATTCGCATAGGAAGAATGCGATCTGCATTTGAAAAAGTTCACGGTAGCGACCTGTCGATCGCACCACCGCCTCGTTCTACGAGAGATGCGAGTTCAACTCAGTCCAATCCCTGAATCCGTGCCGATCGGTCAAATTGCGAGATGAACCAACTCCATGACATCGTGCCTACTCAACGGGATTCTGACCTCGAGCCAATGTCACTTTGGCACAATTCGCTGTCATTGCCGGATCTCGCGGACCGTTCAGGCGAACCAGTTGATTTCGGGCGCCCCGCGTCGAATAGGTAAAATCAGGGTCGAGAGACGGTGCGGATCCCCGATTGAGACGACGCAGTCGATGAGGTTGCAGGTCGTGCCAAAACGAGGCGCAACCACATGTGAAGGAGGTCAGCAGCAAAAGCACCAGGATGTTTCGGCACGAAGCCATCGTGCGAGACCTCCGAATTGCGGAACGAATTGGAAATGGGTTGGGAGTACGGGGAACCTAGTCGATTTTCTTGAGCCTGCCTAGAGGAGTTTTTTTGACGGCAATCGTCGAAGCACTGCCAGCCTTTTCCTTCAAGCTCATGGTACCGACACCGATATCCAAGGACGCTTTGGCACGGACCTGTGCCTGCTGTACTCTGACGGCGTGATCGTCCATTCCACCACACAAGAGAACCGGCACATGGGAACATCCTCACTCGCCAGCCTGTCGCGGCGTGAATTATTGCGACATCTGACCTGCGGTGCGGGACTCATGTCACTTCCCCTGCATTCCGCAGTGGATTCGGCCGACCCGGACCAGGGTGATGTGGAGCGCATTGCAGCGAGGATCCAGGCCAACCCCGTGATCCAGCGAGGTCGCGCCGCGGCACTCGAAGTGCTTAAACCCAGCGAACGTGATTTACAACATGGACTGGAACTGCATGCGCAATCCCTGGTTTTCGATGCCTATGGCTTCGCGCCCCGGGCAGCAATCGATTCCACCGCATACGCCCGGGCCTTCGAAGCCGGAGCTTCCGATGCGGAACTGCAGGACTTGTCAGAAGACCTGTCGATGACCCGCGCCGTCCAGGATCCGGCCGAAAAAGAAGAGTTCGAAACCGGCTGGCGCGCGGCCGGAGTCACCTGCATCTTTCAAAATGCCGGTGAAGAATGCCAGGCGCCGCTACGATTGATCAAGCGACTTGCCCGCTTTACCTATCTGACAGACATGCGGCCCGACCTGGTTATCAAGGCGGCGACCCCCGATGAAATCGTCGCCGCCAAGTTACAGGGACGAGGCTGCCTGTATCTGACCGGTAACGGCGTGCCACTCACCGAAGACTGGCTGACTCCCCACGATGAGCTCAAGTATGTCCGAATCTTCTTCCAACTTGGGATCCGCATGATGCATGTGACTTACCAGCGGAGAAACATGCTGGGGGACGGTTGCGGCGAAACCGCCAATGGCGGGCTGAGTGATTTCGGCCGGCAGGCGATTGCTGAGATGAACCAGGTGGGCGTCATCGTCGACGTGGCACACTCCGGCTGGCAAACCAGCCTGGAAGCGGCCAGGACGAGCCAGAAGCCAATGGTCGCGAGCCACACCGTCGCCGCGGCCCTGAAGCCGCATATTCGCAGCAAACCTGATGAGGTCTTGAAAGCGATTGCTCAGACCGGAGGCTATGCCGGTATCTGCTGCATTCCCGACTTCCTGGGGGGACGTGGCGATCTCGCTGCATTCCTGGATCACATCGATTACCTGGTCAAAACAATTGGAATTGACCACGTCGCCATCGGCACGGACATCGCCTACACCTCCAGAAATGATGCCGAAGAACGCAAGAAGCTGCCAAAGAACCCACGGAAGAGCCGACTGAAATGGGCATCGCTCTGGCCGGCCGATGCGTTTGCCACCGTGCCAGGATCGCGTGACAGCCTGATGTGGACCAACTGGCCCCTGTTCACCGTGGGGATGGTCCAACGCGGCTACAAGGATGAAGAAATCCGAAAGATTCTGGGTGAAAACGTGCTGCGAGTCGCACGGGCCGCCCTGGCCAACTGATCGAATCTCCCAGTCGCGGCACAGTTGACCGGGGTTGGAGCGAATCGCGAAACCCCATTCAATGTCGATCGTCAGTCCCGTGCAGTGGCCCCCCTTGAAAGTCCACCGCGGAACGATTGATCGTAATCATCGCCTGTGCCGCCGCCTGGCTCCGCGATGCGACAGAAATCCCCAGTGCGATCATCCCCAGCGCCATGACCAACAGGACCAGTCGATTTCGAAGCATGGTTTCGTCCCGGATGGAAAGTGCTCAATTCACGGTGAGTTTCACGCAATTCTTGTCGTACAAGGGAGGCTGCTGGCGGGAGCCGATCATCCCCAGGAAATACAGGGAGGATCCTGCTGGAGCGTCATTGACCTTGAAGGTCAGCTCGCTGCCATCACCTTGTCGCGGCAACAGCTCTTCAAATCCCCCTCCGGTATGCTTCAGGAACAGACGCCCCGAGATCGTGTACTTTCGATCCCCCGGCAGAACTCGACATTCAAACCCTTTCGTTCGCCGCAGGAATGCCGCGCCGGTCGCAACCAGGATCGAGTCGCGTTCTGACGCGTGGGGCCGCAATTCATCAAGATACATCGTCATCAAGGGAGTCAGGTGAGGAGGGGTTGTCCCATCCAACGCAAACGGTTCCACCGTCTGAGTGTCGATCGTTGCCCCGGCGCTCAACACCGCGGCTTCGGAGTCTGCCCCCGGGGATTTCCCGAGAAGTCCATAGGTCAGTCCACTTGCGATCGCCGCGGTCATCACAATTGCGATGGAAAGCTCTGCGACCGAAAAACGGCGACCTCCAACCGGCGACGATGGCTCATTTACGTTGGCGCTCGGATCGTTACCGTCCTTGTTCGTGCCGGTTGCATCGGGTTCCACGGGGTCCGATTTTGGCTGTTCATCCCGCGGCACGACAAGAGCGAGCCCTGATGATTTTTGGCGAATGCGAGCGGGAAGACTCTTCAATTTACCTACAACGGGCTTGGTGACCTCAGGCTGATCCGTCAACCTGCGAAAGAGTTTCTCATAGCCCAAATCCGTGGCGAGATCAAAATTGCCAAGCACAAAGCGAGAATTCCCCGCGATGGGCGGCAACACAAAGCCGGTGTCGGAATCACGCAAAAAAAATCGGGATGAACTTCGTGTTCATGTGCGGTGAAAGGTAGAGTTCGTTCATGGCGATCACGCTTTCCCATGCGACGCCATGGCCCTTGCCCGGCTCCTCGGTGCCATTGGCGCGTTTCAGATATCGCTGAGTGCAAAGGATCAGCACAAAGTTGGCGGATTGTATCTGCCGCTGCATCCACAACGGCCATCCCTCCGGCGGATCCTGTTCATACTGATCCGGATCCTGTTCATACTGATCGATGACGACATCAATACCGTCGTCCCTCAACCGGTTCGCCAACTCCAGCACACGGTCGGATTGCTCGACTGACTCTTGAGTGTAACTGATAAACACTCTCAGAGCCGGCATTTCGCCACTCCTCAATTCATTGAAACATTGTGCGTTGCCACCCTGCCCAGCCACGCCGTCATTCTTCATGAATGCCGGACTGAAACAACTTCACTGCAGAAGGCCCTCAGGAGCGATGCGACTCCGTACGACTGGTTGTCCGGAAAACACAACCTGTCCCTTGATCGTCCTCGATACTGCACGCCACGCGGCCGCGCCCTCAATCGGATTTGGCGGGACTAAGTCTATTTGTACGTTATCGTGTTTGTCAAAGTCAGTGATAATTCAAGACACAATTAGTACTGCCGCGTCCTCCAAACGGCGGAATGAGTCCCAGGCGATGAAACGCACGCCCGCGCGGCCCCGCAGACAGCGTCTTGACAACCGTCGTTCAAACAACTATCGTTCCAAGGCGGTTTTTGTGCCGGAAGCCCTGCGGAGCCGGATTGTGATTCGAAGTCGTTCTACACGTCAAAAACGCCGAGCATTCACGGTCATTGAACTCCTGGTGGTGGTTGCAATCATTGCAGTCCTTGTGGCGCTGCTGCTGCCAGCAGTGCAACAGGCGCGCGAGGCGGCGCGTCGAGTCCAGTGCCGCAACAACCTGAAGCAATTTGGCCTGGCGCTGCACAATTACCACGAAGCCTATGGGCAGTTCCCAATTCATTCCGGACTTGGATATGCCCCCTACTTCTCCTATAACCCCGGCCCACATTTGAAGGGCAGTCTGCACGTTCACCTGCTCCCATTCCTCGATCAGGCCGGTTTCTATCATCAACTCAATTTTGCCGATCCTGTACTGGGGATCCCTTCGCAAATCGACGCCAACGCGTCGCTGCGAACCACAACGATTTCTGTATTTCTCTGCCCCGATGAACCCTTGCAGAAAACAACCGGATCGGGAGGTCTCACGCGAGCCCAGTGCAACTATGCCCCGTCGCTTGGGTCGCAAACACGAACGCCCAACGGGAATGGCTGCCTGGCCTACCCTGGCAACGCTTTCGGCACGGGATCTGACCCAAATGCCGATACCCCGAATCCCTCGCAGATTTCCGGAGTCTTCGGACGCTGCGTCTGGGCGGCGCGACTGGCCGACATCCATGACGGGAGTTCGAATACGATCTCAATGGGGGAAATCCGGGTCGGTTGCAGTGACCTGAACTTCGCCTGGGGGTGGTACAAGACCCAACCCTGGATCACGGCGACATCCGTCCCGCTCAACTATCCGACCTGCCCTGGCGAAACCCCCGGCGACGACGGTTCAACCACCATTACCTGCTATTCCTGGAACAACTGGGTCACTTCACAGGGATTCAAATCCCGTCATACGGGCGGAGTCCTGTTCCTGCTGTGCGACGGTTCAGTCCGATTCCTCTCTGAAAACATCGATTTCATGAGCCTGCAGAAATTGGGGGACCGCCGTGACGGCCAGATCATCGGCGAGTTCTAGCTCAACGCCCAGTCCAGGAGCGCGCGAATCACTACCAGGTTCCGGGGGATGAGATGACGATCTTCAGGCAAACGACACTGGTGCTGGTGTTGATGGCATTGGGTTGCTCTGGTGCTCAGGATCCTCGAAGACGCGTCGCACCGGTCACGGGGCGAATCCTGTTTCACGGGAAACCCGTTGTCGATGCCCAGGTCACTTTTCACCCGACGGGCGCGCCGAGGCAGGCAATTGGAAAAACGGATGACGCGGGTCGATTCCAACTGAGTACCTGGGGCCGACAGGATGGCGCTCCATTGGGTGACCACGTTGTGACAGTGACGCAACCGCAGGGAGTGACCACGGCCCTTCATCAGTTGGATGATGCATCATACGCGAACGCGATGCAGTCAGCCCAACCCCAGCCTGCAATGACTCACCTGCCGCGTCGATATACGGATCCGAGAACCACCGACCTGAGATGCCACGTCGTCGCAGGTGCCGCGAACGAATTCCAGTTCGAACTCCATGAGGAATAACTCCACCTGGAAGCGGAGCTGCACAAGCCGTCCAGTGCCTTTTGCATCCAGGGTCAGGTGGTCAGGTGTTGTATTTTTCCAATTTGGGCAAACTTCAGGCCCGCTGGCGGTCGCAGCGTTCACTCGGCCAAATTGGAAAAATACAACACCTGACCCAAGTCTTCAGTAACCCACATCCAACGCGCCTGCCGTGCCGCGACTCTTGAGGTATTGCCGATGGAAGATTGTCTGTGGATAGGAACAAGAAGCCGTGTGCTAATGCCCATCGGCCGACGCGCGTTCGCATCCCGGCGGAAAAGTCTGCCAGGCACCTCACCGTCGCGACTCCCGCGGGTGGCGACTTGAATTCGATGAAACGAAAACACCCCAGTGACCCATCGATCACTGGGGTAGTTTGTTCAGGCAGCCAGAGTTGGAAATCCTGGCGCTGCGAGTTTCATGCGGTACGCGCGTGCCGTGAGCGCTACGCGGCGGCCCGGTTGGGGAACTGGATGATCTGCGGAGTGGCACTGCCACACGCTACCAGGAAGTCCTGGAAAATCTGCATGTCCAGAGCCGATGCCGTATCGTCTTCCGGATGCCATTGTACCCCGACGCAGTACCAGTCGTCTTCGATCGATTCGTAACATTCGATCACGCCATCGGGAGCATGAGCCGAAGCGCGGAACAGTGGGGCCAGTTGATTGATCCCCATGTGATGATCGCTGTTCACACGGATTTCACCGGGCCCGTAGATATCCCAGCACCGGGTCCCTTCAACGATGTTGATGATGTGCCGGTTATGACGCTCGACCGGGTCACGATGGTGCAGCGCCTTCACGACTTCTTCAGGAACATGCTGGAACAGTGTTCCACCGCAGATGACATTAATGGTCTGCATCCCCAGGCCGATCGCCAGAACAGGCAAACGCATTTCCACAGCCATTTTCGCCAGGCGACGATCAAAGTCCTCGCGCCGTTGCGGCATCGGCCGCGTATGAGGATGAGGTTCCAATCCCAACCGGGCGGGATCCAGATCCATCGAGCAACCGGAAAGAACCAGTCCGTCGAGATTTCGCAGTGCCTGCTTCAGATCATCGTCCGAAGCATAGGGGGGAAGCAGGAATGGAAGACCACCCGCGGCGACGATGGAATCATAATACCCCGAATTGAACCAGCTGAGAGCGGTCGCGTCTTTGCGCCCTGGTCGAAAATCACCATTGATACCAATGACCGGCTTCTTCTGCATTCTATTCCTTTCGAATCGTGGCACTTCCTGTGCGCAGTCGCGGACCAGAATTCCGTCATCACTCGCCCGGGCGCAACGCGCCCCCCTGGATTAAGCGAGCGGTCGGGAACCATTCCTACAGAGCATCTCGCCAATTGGTGCAGCGAGTGAATGGTCAAGAGATTGACCAAGAACAAAATGCCCAACACAAAATTGGGGGCGTTGACCAGAATCCATTCTGTTTCCTCCACCCGAATCCTTCAGGTGTATCCCGTGATGTTCTATGATCGCCTGAACGTCACGCCGATCGAGTTTTCGCTTTTGCCAGTGACCAGGATCATCCTGTTGGTGTCACCGACGTGCGAGATGGGGGGACTCTAGTGAGGCCAATCAAAGTTGTAAAGCAAACGGCTCATTTTGAGGGCGAAATTCACGTTGACCACAAGATGCTGTGATGGACCCTGATTTGCGGTGGGATCCCAACAGCGACGATTTCACCTCTGCGAGCCGGAAATGACCCAGATGGCCAATACCACGATAAATCCTGACGATCCCCTGCGAATCACGACCTCCGACGAACTCGAAACGAGTCGCCTGGGAAGCCGACTGGCAGCGGTTCTTTCCCCCGGCGCCGTGATTGCCCTGATCGGTGACCTGGGTGCGGGCAAGACGCGCCTGGTCCAGGCAATCGCGGTCGGCCTGGGAGTGCCGATCGAATGTGTCACCAGCCCCACATTCACCCTTGTACAAGAGTATCCCGGCCGAATTCCCCTGCGTCACTGCGATACCTATCGACTGCGGAACCCGGACGAATTTGAAGACCTGGGCCTGGATGAATTGCTCGCATCCGACGGTATCGCGCTCATCGAATGGGCGGACCGGGTTATGCACTACCTGCCCCGAGACATCCTGCGAATTGAAATCCAGATCGTCAGTCCCACCGCGCGGGAATTCGAAATCTCGGCCAGCGGCAAATCATCTCGCCGCGTGATTGCCGATCTCAGACGACTCATGGACGATACTCCGAGTCCCGCGGCATGAAACCGGATCTGTCCGCAGCCTCGTAACCGTTCCCGGGCAAGCAGGGGGACAGACTCGTGAGTGATTACGCTGTGTCAGTTCATCGCAAGCCACAGATCGTGATCAACTGCCGACAGGCTGACGCTCGGGATGCAAATAGATAAAGCTTTTCCCCAACCGGCCACCATAGTTGCCAGCCGAAATCCGCAACAGGCCTGGGGAATCGACCGTCGCCTGGATCACGGCCTGCGTCGCTTCGACAACGGTCTTCAAGTCCCGTCCGTTGATGATGATCTCCATGATCGACCTGACTCCCGCGGGAACCTGCGACTGGTCTCCCAGTTTTTCTCGCAGTGTCGGGCAGAAGGGATGATTGGTGCTCGCGAACAGGAAGGAATACGCGCTTCCTGCCTTTGAACCGCTGGCCGCAATCCCGCCGGGAAACGGAGCAATCGTCCCGGACACCCCTTCCAAAGCGCGAACGCCCTGTTCCGCCGCCGCCAAAGAGGCATCAACGGAATCGGCGAAGAACCAGAGGTTCCCTCCCATGATCCCATCTTTGAAGCCGAATCGCCGATCCATGACGAATTCGCCCCCCATGGTCGGAATCACCCAGACCCTGCGCCCGTAGCGCACATCACGAAATTCGTGCGTGTCCCCGAAGTAGGACAGCTTCCGCCCCAGTTTGAAATAAGGGGGTGGCGCTGGGGCGTCCGTGGTTGTCGATGCCGTGGCATTCGCCCCGGATTTCGCTTCGGTTTCAATCAAGTTAAAGCAGGCGGTCGTGGGACACGTCAGCACATTCTGGCTCAGGCGGTGCAACAGCACCTTTTCCAGCAGCTTTTCCCGATCCTTCTTGAATCGCGGAACGTGGAACTGAATGATGGCGCCAGGGCGACCGTCCGGGGTCGAGAATGACTCATCTCCCCCGGGCCCCACATAGCGATCAACGCCCGCTTCGCAATCACAAAAAATACTGCTGGACGCGTGCCCGGTGACAGCGTGACAAGCATGATTCAACCAGGTTCGGTCGCGAGCCGTAATCAGCACCTCGGCATAGATACTGCGAAACGCTTCGGCATAGGTGTCATCAACGGTCGCGGCCATCGTGTTGTTGTTTTCCTTCGTACCTGCCAGAACCTGGCGATCCAACGTGTTGATGAACGCGCGAACTGAAAACCCCATCGCTCAAACAGAGACACCCTTCCGCAGCGATGCCCCCGCGAGATGGACCTGGCTCCCACGATCATTCAACTCAATTCCGCCCACGACCTGAATACACGGCCTTTTCCGTGATCACCTTGTCCATGAACACATCGTGTTCCTGCATGGGGATCTTGTCGAACAGCTGGCATTCAAAAGCCAGCGCGACCAGTGGCGTGTCCGGACGGGCATGTTCGAGCAACTTATCGTAATACCCCTTCCCGTGACCGGTCCGCCCCCCCTCACGATCAAACGCAACCCCGGGGACGATGATCAGGTCGATCTCTTTCACATCAACGCGATGCGATTCCACCGACCGCAGTTCCAGCTTCGGTTCCAGGATGCGATACATCCCAATCGACAACTCGTCCGGATTCGTCAGGTGAAACAGTTCCAGTTCCCCATCGACGCAGTACGGGACGACGATTTTCTTGCCGCTGGCGAGTGCCGTTTCAAGGTCGTTTCGTGTCCGAACTTCGCTGCGAACATCGAGATAGAACAGAACCGTCGACGACTGCTGGTATTCGGGAAGGGCCATGCAGCGGGCCACGATTTCGCGACTGAGTTCGTCCTTGTTTTCCTGGGCATTGCGGTTGGCGTGAGCCTGTTCGCGAATCTGCTGCTTCAGATTGGAAGAATCGACAAGTTCCGTGCTCATGGGCTCCGTTCCTGCTTTCATGTTGGTTCCGTCCGCGGCGGGGAGGATTGGGTAGAATCGTAACATTGGCTGCCAGTCGCACCAACCGAACGCCCGCGGAAAAGAAAACCATGAATTCGACGAACCCCCTCCCCACGCCACTTGTCGAATGGCTCGAATATGCCGTCGACGCCGAAGCGTCCGATATCCATCTGGTTCCCGGCTCACTGCCCGCGTTTCGGATTCATGGAGATTTGCAGAAGAAACCCCCGACAACGGTGGAAGCCAACACCGTCCCCGAACTGCTCGCGGCCGTCTGCCCGCCCGACATGACAGCGCAATTCCACCGACAGAAAAACGTCGACTTCTCTTTTGAAGCGATGATTCGCAACGCCCCCAAACGCTTCCGGACAAATGCCTACTTTACCGACGAGCAGATGGCAGCCTGCCTGAGGCTGGTTCCCGCGAAGATCCCAGACGTCGATTGGTGCGGTTTCCCCCTGGAACTCGCCCGACGAGTCGCCCGACTGCGTGACGGACTGGTGATCGTCACCGGGATTACTGGTTCCGGAAAAACAACCACCCTGGCCATGATCGTCAACATGATCAATCAGATGGGCGGCACCCGGATCATCACCGTGGAAGAACCGATTGAGTACCGCTTTCCGGAAGCGGCGAACTCCCTGGTGACACAGCGCGAGGTCGGCGCCGATGTGCTCAGTTTCTCTGATGGATTGCGGTCGGGACTGCGTCAGGACCCCGATATTATCCTGGTAGGTGAAATACGGGATCGCGAGACGGCTCAGATGGCCTTGAGCGCCGCGGAAACCGGACATTTGGTGCTGACGACTCTGCACACGCGTGATGCCAAAGGAGCGATCAGCCGATACGCCGACCTGTTTCCTCAAGACGTCCAGTCGGACATCCGCGTGCAACTGGCACTCAGCCTGCGAACGATCATCTGCCAGCGCCTGCTGCCCGACGTGGAGCCCGGAAACAAGCGTCACCTGGCACTCGAGATTCTCTGGAACTGCTCCCCGATCGCCAGCGGCATACGACAGGGAA
>Ga0265327_10005384_pt1 | contig 10692 bp, 9 predicted proteins | sample 41621metaG_FD_202089 | JGI IMG/M metagenome (GOLD analysis project Ga0265327, IMG submission 202089) | Rhizosphere microbial communities from Carex aquatilis grown in University of Washington, Seatle, WA, United States - 4-16-21 metaG | ecosystem: Host-associated > Plants > Roots > Rhizosphere >... | reverse complement strand
ACGATCAGCAGGTCCCCCGGCTGAGCGCCCTCCACCGAGAACGGCCCCGACAGTGCGTGCACTGTGGTCAGTGGTGCGTCACGGATGTCGTCGGCGGAGTCGTCATTGTGGATGGCACCGTCGAACCATTCGCGGCAATGCACCCGGAATGAAGTACCGGGTTTGACGACGGCAGCCGGCGGAATGTCGGGGTGCCACCGGTTATGCCCGACGATCTGTTGTTCAGTGAACTTCTTGCTCGAATCCAACGGGAACAACACTTCGGGCATGGCAATCCTTCCAGTCAGGGGCGAGGCAACTTGCGATGCAAGGGATTTGATGTCACGGGAATCGCCCGGCGCGCGGTGGGCAACGCAGCCACCACGGACGGCTCACTGGCGCTGCGCTGGGTGTCGTCAAGCAGACGCATGCGAGACGAGGCGCCCCGGCTCATCCCGGCTATACCGAAAACTCGGCGTGCCGACTCAGGGCAGCCGGGGCAGGACACGCTATCGGGGGCGGTCGCCAAGGGAAAATTGCGCGACGTACTGCCGCAGCTCGTGCAGCGATACTCGTACAACGCCATGACCCGCCCTCACCGAGGTAACACCTGGATCTGAGACGTTACGCCGGATCGGCCAGGCCCGCAGAGGAAATCGATGGCAGGCCGGTTACAACCAGGTGTCCTCGGTGGTAGCGGTGAGGAACGCCTCAAGGTCATTGCGCCAATCGGCGGGCGTGGTCTTGTCGGGCTCGATGCCGGTGTACTGCCCGCGGTAGAACAGCAGTGGCCGGGTGGCCGTCGGCTTCTCGGGGATCTCACTCAGCTCGTTGACCGACCCGAACACCACCCAATGGTCTCCGCCGTCGTGGACGGTGGCGACCTCGCAGTCGATGTGCGCCAGCGAGCCGTCGATGATCGGCGATCCGAGACCCGATGGATGCCAATCTATTCCAGCGAACTTGTCCGGCTCTCGTGAGCCGAACCGCGCCGAGACCTCACGCTGGTCCTCGGCCAGCACGTTTACGCAGAACTTGCCCGATGCCTCGATAGCAGCCCAGGATCGCGACTGCTTTGTCGGGCAGAACAGCACCAGCGGCGGCTCCAACGAGAGCGCCGCGAACGACTGGCATGCAAACCCCACCGGCTCGCCGTCGTGCGTCGTGGTGATGATGGTGACGCCGGTGCAGAACTGCCCCAGCACATTCCGGAACGCCCGCGGGTCAATAGCCGTCACTGGTTCAGCTTCGCACCGATGGTGAAGTCGTGGCCCCACAAGCTAACCGCGGTACTCTCCCGCGCAACCCAGGACTCGTCTTCGACCTGGCGTCCCTCACAACCGAATTCGATGTCGAATCCGCCCGGTGTCTTCATGTAGAAGGACAGCATCAGGTCGTTGACATGTCGCCCCAAGCTGGCCGACATCGGCACCTTGCGACGCAATGCACGGTCCAGACACAGACCCACATCGTCGGAGTTCTCAACCTCGACCATGAGGTGCACGATCCCGCTCGGGGTCGGCATCGGCAAGAACGCCAGGCTGTGGTGGCGCGGGTTGCAGCCGAAGAAGCGCAGCCAGGCTGGCTCGCCGTCGGCGGGACGGCCCAGCATCTGCGGTGGGAGCCGCATGGAGTCACGCAGCTTGAACCCCAGTACATCTCGGTAGAAATGCAGCGACTCGGCGTCGTTCTTGGTCGACAGCACCACGTGACCCAGGCCCTGCTCCTCGGTGACGAACTTGTGCCCGTACGGGCTCACCACCCGGCGGTGTTCCAGGGCAACACCGTGGAACACCTCTTGGATGTTGCCCGACGGATCCTCGAAGATGATCAGCTCATCGACACGGCGCTCGGCCTTCTCCTGCGCGGTGCCCTCCTTGTACGGAGTGCCGTTGGCTTCCAACGCCTCCCGGACCTGCTGTAGTCCGGCAGCGTTGGCGGCTTCCCACCCGGTAACCGACAGTCGGTCGTGCTGTCCGGGGAAAATCACCAGACGGGCCGGGAAGTCGTCCATGCGCAGGTACAGCGCACCGTCAACCGTGCCCTTGCCTTCGACCATGCCGAGGATCTTGAGCCCGTACTCACGCCAGGCCGCCATGTCAGTGGCCTCGATGCGCATGTATCCCAGTGAGCGGATGGCGTCCATTCTCGGATTCCTCCTAATACCCGGCGTTAAACCATTGTGTCGGTGGCGGGCAGCTCGAAGGCGTGGTTACCCCAGATTTGGTAAGCCCGCTCGGCGTCGTTGGCAGCGTGCACACGACCGGCGTGGGCATCACGCCAGAATCGCTGAACCGGAGCGTCATTGGACAGCGCGGTAGCACCGGAGTTCTCGAACAGCAGATCGATCGAGGCGATCGCCCGGCCGGTGGCACGCACCTGGTCGCGGCGGGCCGCGGCGCGCAGCTCGAACGGAACCTCCTGGCCTGCCGAGATGAGCTTGTACTCGTCGCCCACATTCCCGATCAATTGGCGCCACCCGGCGTCGATATCACTGGCCGCCTCGGCCACCCGCACCTTGGTGAACGGATCATCCTTGGCCTTCTCACCGGCGTACGCCGCGCGCACCCGCTTGCCCTGGGCCTCGACGTGGGCGTCGTAGGCGCCATATGCCATGCCCATGATCGGCGCGGTGATGGTGGTGGGATGCATGGTGCCCCAAGGCATCTTGTACACGGGTGCCGTGTTGGTCTCGTAGCCACCGGCTGTCTGGTCGTTCATCTTCTTGTACGACAGGAAGCGGTGCGACGGCACGAACACGTCCTTGACGACGACGGTGTTGCTGCCGGTGCCACGCAGACCCACGACGTTCCACACGTCGTCGATCCGGTACTCGGTACGCGGGATCAGGAAGCTGCCGAAGTCGACCGGACGGCCGTCCTTGATCACGGGGCCACCGAGGAAAGCCCAGGTGGCGTGGTCACAACCCGAGGACCAGTTCCACGCGCCGTTGACCAGGTACCCGCCGTCGACGACGACGCCGGCACCCATCGGCGCGTACGAGGAGGACACGCGCACGTTGGTGTCGTCGCCCCACACCTCCTCCTGCGCCTTCTGGTCGAACAGGGCCAGGTGCCAGTTGTGCACGCCGATGATCGAGGAAACCCAACCGGTGGAGCCACAGGCGCTGCCCAAACGACGCACCGCCTCGTAGAAGGTGGTGGGGGCGGTCTCGTACCCACCCCACTGCGAGGGCTGCAGCAGCTTGAAGAAGCCGATCTCCTGCAGTTCGGCGACCGTGGCGTCAGGCAGACGCCGCAGGTCCTCGGTCTCCTGCGCGCGCTTGCGCAGGATCGGCAGCAGGTCGTCAATTCCTGCGAGAACCGCCTGAATCTCGTCCCGCTGTTCGGTCGTCGTCACTGCATTTCCTCCACTGCTGTAGTTAGCATCAGTCGGCACAAACTAGGGCTAGTAGTTCGCGACACCCGCTGTACACCCACGGTGGTAGCGCGTGTTCCCTGCTGAGACTAGAACACGTTTCGATCTGTGTCGACACCGCCTCGCCTACCCCAGGAAGGCGGGCTCATCTGGAACGAAGCGACGACGGTGTTGTAGGGCCAAAGGTCAATTCTGTAACCTGTTCTAGTTCCACGAAGCTGGCGGCTCTTCGCGCAAGCGGCTCATCGCCCCCGGGCGACGTACAACTGACGGAGGAAATCACGTGACGGACGTTCCGCTGGGGAAACACGTCCTCGAGGTTCGCATCGCCGAGGTGATCGACGAGACCGCCGACTCCCGGTCGCTGGTCTTCGACATCCCCGAGGACGCGGCCGACAAGTTCGCGTACACACCCGGCCAGTACCTGACGCTGCGCATTCCCTCCGATCGCACTGGATCGGTGGCACGCTGCTACTCGCTGTCCAGCTCACCGCATATCGACGAGCGGTTGACTGTCACGGTCAAACGCACCGTCGATGGTTACGGGTCCAATTGGCTTTGCGATAACGCGCATGCCGGCATGCACATGCACGTCCTGGCGCCCTCCGGAGTATTCGTCCCCAAAGAACTCGATCGTGACTTCCTGCTGCTGGCCGCCGGTAGCGGCATCACCCCGATGATGGCGATCTGCAAGTCCGCACTCTCACAGGGCAGCGGCAAGGTGGTGCTCATCTACGCCAACCGCGACGAGCGGTCGGTGATCTTCGGTGCGGCACTTCGCGAACTGACGACGCAATATCCAGATCGGTTGACCGTCATCCATTGGCTCGAATCGGTCCAGGGGCTGCCCTCACAACAAACCCTGGCCACTCTGGCCGCCCCGTTCGCGGCCGGACACGAAGCCTTCATCTGCGGTCCCGGGCCGTTCATGGACGCCTCGGAGGCTGCGCTCAAGGGCAATGGCATGCCCGAGGAGCGCGTGCATGTCGAGGTTTTCCGTTCCCTGGAGAGCGACCCGTTCGCCGAGGTGGTGCTGGCCGAGCCCTCCGACGACGATGAACCGCCTGCCACGGCCACCGTCGAACTCGACGGCGAGACCCACACGGTCAGCTGGCCCCGGAGCACTGTCCTGCTCGACGTCCTACTCGCAAAGGGACTGGACGCACCGTTCTCTTGCCGCGAGGGGCACTGCATGACCTGCGCCTGCATCTTGAAGGACGGCAAGGTCCGCATGCTCGTCAACGACGCGCTGTCGCAGAACGACCTCGATGACGGGTACATCCTGGCGTGCCAGGCGGTTCCCGAGACCGACGATGTCAACGTCACCTTTGATGAGTGAACGCCAGGTTCAGAAAAAAGATCTCAGCGACGCGGCCCCACCGGGCCGATACGATTCCCCCATCATGAGCTCCCTGAAAGCGGCGCTGGCCGCCGCATCACTGGTGGTCACGTCCCTGGTCTTCCCGGGCACGGCCACCGCCGAGGTCAAAACCACCGACGTCAGCACGCCCGTCGACGAGGGGCGTCAGCTCGAGGTGCACGCCACGGCCGACTGCCGCAAGGCCGAACGGCAGTGCTATTACACCGCGAGCTTCAACCTTCGGACTCCCAACGGAATTGAGGGATTCGGGGGAGATCTGTGGGCCAAGCAGACCACCGAGCTGCGTACCTCGGACCGGATGAACTATCTCTGGGTGCAATGGGCCGACAATCCGAACACCGTGGAGCACAACGGCGGTAGCACCTGGCTGCTCACCACCGTCTACTTCGGTGGAGGTGACGTCGACCGTTTCCGGATCACCGGCACCACCCAGCCGACCGACTGGGCGACCGGACAACCCAAGCTCGACGCCGACTACATCGTGTGCAGCCACGTGGAGGCCAGCATCGGCGGCCGGAGCGTAATCTCGCCCGACGCCTGCGCACAGGCCCGCTTCAGCTAACCGTCACCAGACGGCGTACTGAGCACCCGCTCTGACCATGTAGGTGTGCTGCCCGCGTCTATGCGACAACAATTGGTCAGGCCGGTAGTTGTCGCATAAACGCGGGCATCAGACGTGTGTTGTTTAAGACGCCAGTCCGACAATGTCGGCGCACCGTGGCATGGTGCTGAGCATGAACGCTCGGGCCCGGTCGCTGCGCACCGATTTGCGTTACCTGCTCGTCCTGCATATCCATCGCCACGGGCTCACCACGGTATCCGAGATGGTCACCATGTTGGCGGACATAGGTTTTGACGTAGATGGGCGACCGTCAAAGACGATCTCGGATGCACTGCGCACCGATGTCAAGCTCGACCGAGTTCGTCGACGCGGCCGTGGCCTCTACAGTCCGGGCGCTCTCCCGCGTAGCACCCAACACCGCATGCGCATCCGAGCTGACTGCTGGCTGTCAACGCGGCAGACCGAGCAACCGCTCCCCTGCCACGCTGAGCAGGATCTGCGTGGTGCCCCCGGCAATCGACAGGCATCGGTCCCGCATGAACAGCCACATCTCGTGTGACTCCACCGCTCCATGAGAGTCCACATAGTCGAGGATGTGCTCCGACAGCCCCTGCCGATGCCGCACTCCGACGAGCTTGCGCACGCTCGAGGCCGCACCCGGATCCTGACCACCGATGGCGCGCAGCGCGGTGCGCAGATCCAGCAGCGCACCCGTCTGCGCTGAGCACACGAATACACCAAGCGTATCCAGTTGTGCCCCATCTAATTCTGCGTCCCCGATGAGCGTCAGCAGCGACTCCATGGCCTCGTCGAGCGTGCCGCCCCCGGCCATGGCCACCCGTTCATTGGCCAGTGTGGTGCGGGCTAGACGCCATCCATCGTCGACCGATCCGACCACATTCTCGTCCGGAACAATCACACCATCCAGGAAGACCTCGTTGAACATCTCCTCCCCGGTGATCTCACGCAGCGGCCGCACGGTGATCCCCGGGGTCTTCATATCGAGCAAGAAGTACGTAATGCCCTTGTGCTTCGGCACATCGGGGTTGGTTCGCGCCAGGCAGATCGCCCAGTCCGCGATCTGAGCCTTGGAGTTCCACACCTTCTGTCCGTCGAGCTTCCACCCACCGTCGACCCGGGTTGCCTTGGTACGCAACGCCGCAAGATCGCTACCGGCACCGGGCTCGGAGAACAGCTGGCACCATTCGATCTCACCGCGCAGTGTGGGAGCCACGAATTGCGCTATCTGCTCCGGAGTTCCGTGCTCGAGAATGGTAGGAGCCGCCCACCACCCGATCACGAGGTCGGGACGGATGACTCCCGCAGCATGCAGCTCCTGATCGATGAGCAACTGCTGCGCAGCCCCCGCGCCCAGCCCGTACGGTGCGGGCCAGTGCGGGGCCAGGAAGCCCGTCTCGGCCAGCCGAACCTGGTGTTCGTCTTTTGGTGCCGAGGCGATTTCCGCAGCGGTGGCAGCGACCTGAGCCCGCTGGGTCTCCACCTCACCGAGGTCGATGGTCAGGGAGCGGCGAGTTCCCCCGAGGGTCAGCGCGGCGGCCTTACGCCGCCATACCGCCGGCTTACCCAGGAAGGACTGCAGTGCGTAGGCACGCCGCAGGTACAGGTGCGCGTCGTGCTCCCACGTGAACCCGATGCCGCCAAGAATCTGAATGCAATCCTTGGTGTTGACTACCGCGGCATCGACCGCCACGGCCGCCGCGACCGCAGCGGCAAGCGAAAGCTGCTGGAAATCAACACCATTGGCCACCGCATCCTGCGCGCATCCGGCGGCATCCCAGACTGCGACATCTGCCTGCTCGACCCTGCACAGCATTTCGGCACACATGTGTTTGATGGCCTGAAAGCTGCCGATCTGCTTACCAAACTGCTCACGCACCTTGGCGTACTCGACGGCGGTCCGCAGCGCCCAGCGCGCCACACCCACCGCCTCGGCCGCGAGGGTCACCGTCGCAAGATCGGCGACCACGGCCTTCGGCAGACTCACCGGATGCGCCTCGGCGCCGTTCAGGGTGATCGCGGCCCACGGGCGCGAGAAATCGGTGGCCTTTTTGACGTCCACCGTGGCACCCGCACCCGCGCAGTCGACCAACACCCAACCATCGGGCCCCGGCGCAAGCAGCACTCCATCGACGGTGCCACCCAGCACCGCGGGCAACACGCCCGAGGCCAGCCCGTCGGCGACGGTCAGGCTCCCGGTGAGGGCCAGGCCCGCCGTGCGCTCACCGGAGGCCAGCGCCGCCACCAATTCCGCCGGCCCGGCGGGCGCGAGCACCACAGCAGCCAAGGCACTGGTGGCAACCGGCCCCGGCACCAAGGACGCCGCGGCCTCGTCGACCATGGCGATCATGTCGTCGAATCCGGCACCCGAACCGCCTGCGGCCTCGGGCACCGCGACACCGAATATTCCCAGCTCAGCCAACCCGGCATAGGCCGGGCCCCACCCGTGGGGGTCGGATTCCATCTTGCGGACCGATTCGATGACAGCCGCACTCTTGGCCCACTGACGGACAGCGTCCCGGGCGGCTTCCTGAACATCGGACGACACAGATTCTCCTCGGCTTGATTCGGGTACACGAGACTAGAACGTGTTCTAATATCGTGATTGGGTTCAGTGTAGTAGGAACGCATTCAGGCTGTACAGAGCACTACCGGAGGGCCAGGGAGACCTGAAACGACCGACGGTCATCCGTATAGTCGTGCGCTGAAACCGTCCCGTGGACACACGGGATTGAGCACAGGGAGTACAGACGCCATGGCAACGCCTCGGACATCTAACGCATCGGAAGCCGTGCAGTCGGATAACGGTGACACCGACGCCGCGAATCAGCCTGCAGCCGTCTCAGCACTGTCCGATGACGATCTCGGTTCGACCGCGCAGCGCGAGCGCCGCAAGCGCATCCTGGATGCCACCTTGGCCATCGCGTCCAAGGGCGGGTACGAAGCGGTGCAGATGCGTACTGTCGCCGAGCGGGCAGACGTCGCCGTGGGCACGCTGTATCGGTACTTCCCCTCCAAGGTGCACCTGCTGGTGTCCGCGCTGGAGCGCGAATTCGAGCAGATCGACGCCAGATCGGATCGCAACACCGTCAGCGGCGGCACCGCGTATGAACGCCTGCACACGGCGATCACACGGCTGAATCGCAACATGCAGCGCAACCCCCTTCTCACCGAGGCGATGACCCGCGCCTTGGTCTTCGCGGACGCTTCCGCCGCCGGTGAGGTTGATCACGTGGGCCGGCTGATGGACGGTATTTTCGCCCGCGCGATGGCCGGTGACGACGACCCTTCCGACGCGCAGTTCCACATCGCCCGTGTCATCTCGGATGTCTGGACCTCCAACATGATTGCCTGGCTGACGCGTCGGGCGTCGGCAACCGACGTGAGCCACCGGCTCGATCGCACCGTCAGATTGCTGCTTGGCATTACCTGAGCAGCAACGCTTGGCCTAGCCAGCCCGCCGTAGGTAGCGGACGTAGACTCGGGACCCGTGGTGAGTGCCCAAGATCTGCCTGTCGAACTGCGCCGGGCTCTTTCCGAAGTCGCCCGTACTCCTCGGCTGTTGGTGGCCTCCGACTACGACGGAACCATCGCTCCGCTGGTCAACAACCCCGATGACGCACGCCCACACCCCGAGTCGACGACGGCGTTGCGGGCGTTGGCGGGACTGCCGTCGACAACCTCGGCGCTGATCTCCGGGCGCGCACTGCGTGACCTGGCGACCCTGTCGCGGCTGCCCTCCGAGGTACATCTGGTCGGTAGCCACGGATCGGAGTTCGATGCCGGCTTCGTGCACGCCATCGACGGAGACGCCAAGGCGCTGTTGAAGACCATCGCCAACAAGCTGTCGGCCATCGCCGCCGAATACGCCGGGGTGGCTATCGAGCTGAAACCGGCGAGCGTCGCACTGCACGTGCGTAATGCCTCGAAAGAGGACGGCGATGCCGCGCTGTCCCAAGCACTTACCGTGGCCAACGGATGGGGCGCGCAGGTCACCGAGGGCAAAAAGGTTCTCGAATTCGCGGTTATACCCACCGACAAGGGACAGGCGCTCGACATCTTGCGCCATCAGGAAGGCGCGACCGCCGCGGTGTTCTTCGGCGACGACGTCACCGACGAGAAGGCCTTCAAGCGACTGCATGGCCCCGACGTGGGTGTCAAGGTGGGCGACGGAGAAACACTCGCCGAATACCGCATCCCGGACACCGAATCGGTGGGCACCGCACTGGCTTTCCTGCTTGAGGAACGTCGCACCTGGCTGCTCGGCGGTCACGCCACCCCCATCGAGCGTCTCACCATGCTCGCCAACTCACGCACGCTCGCGCTGGTGACCCCCACCGGTGACATCACCTGGATGTGTCACCCGGAACCCGACTCGGCGGCCGTCTTCGCCCACCTCCTCGGTGGGGATGAGGCCGGGCACTTCACCATTGGCCCCGCACGGTCAGCGCTGCCACTCGGCCAGAAGTACATCGACAGCACCATGACTGTTGAAACCCGTTGGGCCAGCCTGCAGGTCACCGACTACCTGGCGCACGACGAGATTCCCGGGCGTACCGATCTGATCAGGGTTGTCACCGGTGAGGCCGATGCGGTGGTCACGTTCGCCCCGCGCCCCGAGTTCGGTCAGACACCAGTGCAGCTGGTAGCCGACGAGGGCGGTCTGCGGGTGCTGGGCACCAACGACCCGATTGTGCTGCGCGCACCCGGCGTCACCTGGAGCATCTCCGCCGACGAACAGACCGCCACCGCGACGATCAGCCGCTCCAACCGGCCGATCGCTCTCGAATTACGCTGCGGTACCGAAGATTTAGGGCCTAACCCGGTCCCCGAACCTGAGCTGCGGCGCCGCGCCGAGTCGTATTGGCGCGACTGGGCGCAGACCCTGACACTCCCCGAGCGCAAGCCCGGACTGATGAAGCGCTCGGCGCTGACGCTGCGCGGCCTGGTGCACGCCGAATCCGGCGCGATCCTTGCGGCCGCCACCACGTCATTGCCGGAAGACATTGGCGGCATTCGCAACTGGGATTATCGGTACTGCTGGCTGCGCGACGCCTCGATGACCGCATCGGCCCTGGTGGCGTTGGGATCTCTAGGCGAGGCCGAGGGCCTGCTGGGCTGGCTGCACCGAGTACTGGAGCACCTGCCCGGCCCAGATCGCCTACACCCGCTGTACACCTTGTCTGGAACCGTGCTGCCGCCCGAGGCGGTGATCGACTCGCTGCCCGGATACGCGGGCTCACGCCCGGTCCGCGTCGGCAACGCCGCCAACTCACAAGTGCAGCTGGACGTCTTCGGTCCCGTGGTGGAACTGATCCACGATCTGACTCACGCCCGTAAGCGTCTCGGACACGCCGAACCGCTGACCGATGCC
>Ga0265327_10005383_pt1 | contig 10696 bp, 7 predicted proteins | sample 41621metaG_FD_202089 | JGI IMG/M metagenome (GOLD analysis project Ga0265327, IMG submission 202089) | Rhizosphere microbial communities from Carex aquatilis grown in University of Washington, Seatle, WA, United States - 4-16-21 metaG | ecosystem: Host-associated > Plants > Roots > Rhizosphere >... | reverse complement strand
ATCACCAACTGGCTCAAGGTGACGATGGAGAACATCCGGCTGGAGCTGCCGGGGTTCATCCACAGCGGCAACCAGGACGGCATCCACGTGCAGGGACCGGGCCGTTTCCTCGTGCTGCGCAACATCCAGGGCCGCACCGGCGACGACTTCATCGCGCTGAACGGCGACGAGGAGACCAACGGCGAACAGAGCTGGGCCCATCCCTGCGCCACGGTCGGGCCGATCACCGACGTGCTGATCGACACGGTGATGGTCGACGACGCCGCGCAGGTCGTCCGCATCCTCTCGCGCGAGAGCCTCCACGACCGCATCACCATCCGCAACGTGAGCGGCCACTACCGCAGCTTCGGCTTCTACCTCAGCGCCTGGGACTACAAGCGGAAGGGCCTGCCGGGAAACTTCGGCTCGCTGGTGTTTGAAAACATCGACCTGCGGCAGACCAAGGCCGACTACACCTACACGGAACCATTCCTGTTCCGGATCTCCGGCCGACACCGGAGCCTCACGCTGCGCAACATCTCCTACCACGACCCTGCCGACGACCGCTACCTGGTCCACTTGGAGGGCCGGACCGACATCCCGGACCTGGGTGACACGCCCGCGGAGGTCGAGTCGCTGGTGATTGACGGCCTGCACGTCCAGGACACGAGCCCGACGCCCCAGACCCGTCCCTATATCCGGGCCAGTGGACATGTCCGGCACCTCGTGGTGAAAAACAGCGAGCTGCTCTGCGCGCCCGGCAAGGGGACCGTGTTCCTTGCGACCGAGGGGGAACTGGCCGCCATTGATCGTCTGACCCTCTACAACCTCTGCACGGAAAATCTCGCCACCCTGGTGTCCGACCCGGGCAAAAAGATCCGCCACCTCGAGACCAGCAACGTGCTGCCGCGGCCGGCCTAATTCACGAGTGGCGGCAATTTACTGAGTTGAGGAAAGGGCGTGATAGTCCTCGCGACTGCGCCTGCGGCGGAATATCGTGCCAGATGGCCGGTCGTTTTTTCACGACCTGACCGATCTATGAAGGTGCTCCTGGTCAGTCCGAAAACTCCCGACACGTTCTGGAGCTTCAAGCACGTGCTGCGTTTCGTCGCCAAGAAGGCGGCCTTTCCGCCCCTTGGTTTGCTCACGGTCGCCGCCATGCTGCCACGGGACTGGTCGCTCAAGCTGGTGGACCTCAATGTCGCCCGGCTCGAGGACCCCGACATCCGGGACGCCGACTACGTGCTGCTGAGCGCGATGATCGTGCACCAGGAGTCGGTGCGCGAGATCGCCCGCCGCTGCGCGGCACTCGGCAAGCCCATCCTCGCCGGCGGCCCGCTGTTCACCACCGGCCACGAGGCGTTCCCGGAAATCTCCCATTTCGTGCTCGGCGAGGCCGAGGTCATCATGCCGCAGGTGGTCGCCGACCTCGCGGCCGGCACGCTTCAGCCCCTCTACCGGGCCGCCGAGTATCCCCCGATCACCCTCACGCCGGTCCCGCGCTACGACCTGATCAATCCGCGGAACTACGTGACCATGGCCGTGCAGTTCTCGCGCGGCTGCCCGTTTGACTGCGAGTTCTGCGACATCGTGGTGATCAACGGCCGCGTGCCACGCACCAAGAGCGCGGACCAGCTCATCGCGGAGCTCGAGGCGCTCCGCCGGCTCGGCTGGAAGGACATGGTGTTCGTGGTGGACGACAACTTCATCGGCAACAAGCCCCGCACCCGGGCCCTGCTCCACGCCATCATCGCCTGGCGCGAGCGCACGTCGGCCGCGATGGGTTTCCTGACCGAGGCGTCCATCAACCTCGCCGACGACGCCGAGCTGTGCGCGCTGATGGTCGCGGCGGGCTTCCGCAAGGTGTTCGTCGGGATCGAGACGCCGTCCGCGGCCGGCCTCGAGGAGTGTCACAAGTACAACAACTCCGGCCGCGACCTCGTCGCCGCCGTCCAGGTCCTGCAGCGCGCCGGCCTTGAGGTGATGGGCGGCTTCATCGTCGGCTTCGACAGCGACACCCGGGACATCTTCAAGGCCCAGTTTGACTTCATCCAGCGCTCCGGGGTCGTCACCGCGATGGTCGGCCTGCTCACCGCGCTGCCGCAGACCAAGCTGTACCAGCGCCTGCAGCGCGAGGACCGGCTGCTCGGGGAGAGCTCCGGCAACAACACCGCGGCCTCGCTCAATTTCCGCCCGCGGCTCAACCGCGAGTACCTGGAGAACGGCTACCGCGAGCTCATGCGCCGGCTCTACGAGCCGCGGCATTACTACCGGCGCATCCGCGTGCTGCTGAAGAACCACCGGCCCAACCACGAGAAACTACGCCTGTCGGCGGTGGACCTGCAGGCCTTCCTGAAATCGTTCTGGCTGCTCGGCGTCTGGCACCGCGGCCGGTTCGCCTACTGGCGCTTCTTTGTCGGCACGCTGGTCCGCCGGCCGCGCCAGTTCCGCATGGCCATCGAGCTCGCCATCATCGGCCACCACTTCCGCCGCATCGCCGCCGCCTTGTAGGCGGCACCACCGCCGTTCCTTTCTCCTTTCTCCCGGCGCGGCCACATGATGCGCTGGCGGGGTGAAAGATCCCGCCCACTCCCGCGCCGTCGGCCAGCTGGTCGCCGCCGCCCTGCTGTGGAGCTTTGCCGGCGTGCTGATCAAGGGGATCGCCTGGCCGCCGCTCGCCGTCGCCGGGGGCCGCGGGCTCATCGCGGCGCTGTTCCTCCTCGCGACAAGCCGCGGGCTGAAGTTCACGTGGTCGCGCCTGCAGGTCGGCGCCGCCCTCGCCTACGTGGCGTGCACCGTCAGCTTTGTCGTCGCCAACCGGCTCACCACCGCCGCCAACGCGATCCTGCTCCAGTACACCGCGCCGGTGTGGGTCGCCCTGCTGGGCGCGTGGTTCCTCGGCGAGCGCGCCACCCGGGCCGACTGGTGGGCGATCGTGGTCTCGTTCCTTGGCATGGGACTGTTTTTCGCCGACGAGCTCCGGCTCGCCGGCGTGCTGGGCAACCTCGTCGGCATCTTCAGCGGCGTCTGCTTCGCCGGCGTCGCGATCCTACTCCGGAAGCAGAAGGACGGTTCCGCCGTCGAGTCCATCATCCTGGGCAACCTCCTCGCCTTCGTGATCGGCCTGCCCTTCATCGCGACCGCCCCCGCCCTGCCCGGAACGGGCTGGATCCTGCTGATCCTGCTGGGCGTGGTGCAGCTCGGGCTGTCCTACAAGCTCTACAGCCAGGCCATCCGCCACGTCACCGCCCTCGAGGCCGTTCTCATCCCGGTCGTCGAGCCGGTCTTCAATCCCATCTGGGTGCTGCTCTTCGTCGGCGAGCGGCCCGGCCCGCTGGCGCTCGCCGGCGGCGCCATCGTGCTGGGCGCGGTCACGCTGCGCGCGGTCGCCTCCATCCGCCGCACCTGGCCCGCATGAACGCGCCCGTCCCGGCTTCGGACAACACCCCGGTCATCCTCCTCCATGGCCTCGGGCTGGGCGGCTGGGCCATGGCCCTGCTCGCGCGCAGCCTGCGTGCGGCGGGACACCGCGTCATCAACCTGACCTACCCCTCGCGAACGCTGCCCCTCGAGCGCCTCGCGTCCGAGTGGCTGCCGGACCGGTTGCGCGCCGCCGGACTCGCCCCATCCGACCGCCGGCACTTCGTCACCCACTCCATGGGCGGCATCGTGGTGCGGCTCTACCGGCGCGATTATCCGGATGTTCCCATCGGCCGCGTCGTCATGCTCGCCCCGCCCAACCAGGGCAGCGAGGTCGCCGACCGCCTCGCGGGCTTCGCGCCGTTTCGTTGGTTCACCGGGCTCAACGGCCGCCGGCTCGGCGTCCGCGCCGACTCCCTGCCCCGCGCGCTCGGGCCCTGGCCCGCCGGCGGCGGCGAGCTCGGGATCATCACCGGCAACCGCGCGATGAATCCGCTGTTCTCCGCGTGGCTCGGCGGACCCAGCGACGGCAAGGTGGCCGTCGCCAGCACCCGGCTCGACGGCATGACGGACTTCATCGAACTGCCCCACACGCACACGTGGCTGCAGTGGGGCGACGACACCGCCGCACAGGTGCGGGCCTTCCTGCGCACCGGCCGATTCGAAGCCGCGACGCGCGGTTGAAAGGAGCTGGTTGAAAGTTGAAGGACCTCAGGATCAGCCCGCGCGTCCGCGGCTTTCAACCTGCTGCTTTCAACTTTCAACTGCCGCCCCGCGGCTCTCCGGCTGCAGTTGAATCAGGGCGTTGGCGGCGAGGATGAGCGCCCCGCCCGTGACGAGCGCGCCGGTGAGCGGCTGGTTGGCGTAGGCGATGCCGGTCCAGCGCGCGAGCGGCGCCGGCGCGACCACCTCGGTGAGCGCCGCGACCACCGGGCTGAAGCTGTACAGCAGGCCGGCCTCGGTCGGGGTGACGAACCGCTGCCAGCGGTTCATGAACAGGAACGGTCCCGCCGTGCCGAACACGGTCGCCGCGACCACCATCGCCAGCCAGGCCGGCGAATGGTACGGCTCCGTCAGGTGCTGGTGGTCGCGGCAGACCGCGAAGGCCACCGCGGCGAAGAGCAGCGCCTCGATCAGGAACATCCCCGCCGACGTGCGCTCGGCCCGGTGCTGGGCGAAGGCCGGCCAGTTGATCGAGCACAGCAGCAGGGAGAAGAACACCGTGGAGAGGAGAACTTCCGCCTCGCCCCGGCCGAGGCGCAGCGTGAGCCAGTCCACCCGGGCGACGATGCCCACGCCGGCCAGCACCAGCACGGACGCCAGCAGCACGAGCCCGGACGGCCGCCGCCGGTGCAACAGCGCCGCCCAGAGCGGGATGAGGATCACGTAGAACTGCGTGAGGAACGCCGTGGTCGCCGCCGAGGTCCGCTGCAGGCCGTCGTTCTGCAGCAGGCAGCCAACAAACGAGGTCAGCGCCATGAAGGCCGCCTGCCCCCACTCGCCATGCGTGAGCCGCAGCGCGCTCCCGCCGTACGCCGCCAGCAGCAGCAGGACGCCGAGGGCGAACCGCGGCGCCAGGTTGTGCGCGGAGATGAACCATGTGCTCTCCCCGAGGGCCAGCGGCGCCTGGATGAGGACCGAGGCCTTGTAGAGGATGAAGCTGCCGCCGCTCGCCACCGTGCAGACGGCCAGCACCAGGAACGCGGTCCAATGGCGGGCGCGGGGGTTCATGCCGCCGGCGCCTTGAGCCGCGCCACGCCCAGCTGCACCACCACGTTGGCGGCGAGGATGAGGCCGCCGCCGAGCAGCAGGTTCGCGCCCAGCGTTTCATTGGCATAGACCAGCCCGCCCCACGCCGCGAACCACGCCGGCAGGAACAGCACCATGAGGGAGGTGAACACCGGCTCGGAGCAGTACAGCAGCCCGGCCTCCGTGGCCGTGATCCGCGGCTGGAACAGGTTCATGAGCGTGAACGAGCCGAGCGTGCACAGGCCCGTGAGGATCGCGGTGAGGCCCAGCCATGGCCCGCTCGCCACCAGCCGGCCCAGGTCCGCGCCGGCCGGCGCCAGCGGCAGCATCGCCGCGGCCCCCGCGGCCTCGATCGCGAACATCACCACCGTCACCGGCAGCATGCGGTTGCCGGTGAACTCCGGCCGCTCCAGCCAAAGGATCTGGCCCATGAAGAACATCGAGGCGACCAGCGTCTCCAGCTCGCCGCGGCCCAGCCGCAGGTCGCGCCAGTCGAGCCGCGCCAGCACCGCCACGCCCGCCAGCACGAGGAGGCAGCCCGCCCAGACGGTCCACGGCGGATGCCGCCGCGCCCGCAGCGCCAGGTACACCGGGATGAGGATGGCGTAGAGCTGCGTGAGGAACGCCGAGGTCGACGCCGCGATGTACTGCAGGCCGTCGTTCTGGAGCATCATGCCCACGAAGGCGAAGACCCCCAGCCCGAGGCTCTGCCGCCACTCCGAGCGCCGCAGCGTGCGCAGCGCCCCCGCGCAGCCGGCGCCGAGCAGGACGGCGCCCAGCGTGAAGCGCGGGAGGAGGGTGCAGGCGGTGATGAACCACGTGCTGCTCCCCGGCACGAGCTGCGCCTGCAGCAGCGCGAGCGACTTGATCACCGGGAAGCTCACGCCCCAGAGCAGGTTCGCGAGCAGCAGCATCCAGATCGCGCGGCGGTGCTGGGCGGGGGTGACGGTTCGCATGGGTCGAACCGCGGAGCGTGAGCCGCCCCGGCGGGGTCGCCAAGCGAATTGCCGCGGCGGCCGGTCAGCCGCGCCCGCGGCGCGCGAGGGCGAACTTCTCCAGCGCCACGCGGAGCTCGGGCATCGACACCGGCTTGACCAGGTAGTCGTTGGCGCCGATCTCCAGCGTGCGCTCCTTCTGGTCGCTGCGCGCGTCCGCGGTCAGGGCCGCGATCCAGATGTCCTTCACGTGGTCGCCCGCCCGCCCGGCGCGGATCTGCGCGATCGCCGCCACGCCGTCCATCTCCGGCATGTAGAGGTCCATGAGCACGAGGTCGAAGGGCTTGCGCGCGAGCTCCTGCAGCGCCACGCGGCCGTTCTCCGCCTTGGTCCAGCGGCAGCCCGCCGCGGTCAGCTGCTTCTGCATCAGCAGGCGGTTCACCGGGTCGTCCTCCACCAGCAGCACGCTGAGGTCCGCCGCGCCCCGCCGGGACTGCGTCACCACCGGGGTCTCCGCCACCGCGGCCAGCACGGAATACAGCGGGTCCTGGTGGAGCGGCTTGCTCAGCAGCAGCCGGAAATGCTTGCGCAGCGCCGCGCGCGTCACGCTGGGCAGCGAGAGCGGCACGAGGCCGAACACGCGCTCGGGCGGCAGGTCGGGCGACGGCCGCGCCTCGGCCACCAGCTCGGCCACGCGCTCGGGGTCAAGGTCCATCAGCGCGACATCCCAGCCCGGCGTCGCCGCCAGCTGCGCGGGCGTGGTCTCCACCAGTGTCGCGCCGAAGCGCCGGCCCAGTTCCATCAGCTCGGTGCGCAGCACGCCCTCCGGCACCGCCACCGCCAGCTTCAGCAGGGTGAGCGGGCCGAGCGGCTTGCGCTCGACGACCGTGGGGTGCGGGGCCACGGCGATGGTGAAGGCGAACGTGGAACCCAGCCCGGGCGCGCTCTTCAGCCGGATGTCGCCGCCCATCAGGGTGACGATGTTCTTGCAGATCGCGAGCCCGAGGCCCGTGCCGCCGTGGCGGCGGGTCAGGGCGTGGTCCAGCTGCATGAAGGGCTGGAACAGCCGGCCCTGCTGGTCGGCGGGGATGCCGATGCCCGTGTCGCGCACCGTAAAGGTCAGCCGCCAGCCGCCGCGCGGGTCGGCGGGGGGCCAGCGCTCGGCGCTGACGCGCACCTCGATCTCGCCCTCGTTGGTGAACTTCACGGCATTGCCCAGCAGGTTGATCAGCACCTGGCGGAGGCGGTTGCCGTCGGCGTGGATCACGGCCGGCACGCTGTCGTCCACCCAGTGCAGCAGCTCGATGCCCTTGGCCGCGGCCTTGGTGGCCACGAGGTCGAGCGCGTCCTCGACGCACTCGCGCGGCGCGCAGGGCTGCGGCTCGAGCAGGAGCTTGCCCGACTCGATGCGGGCGAAGTCGAGGATGTCGCTCGTGAGCTGGATCAGCGCCTCGCTGCTGAGCTGGATCGTCTGCACGAACTCGCGCTGCTCCGGCGTCAGCGGCGTGTCGAGCAGCAGGCTGGTGAAGCCGAGGATGCCGTTGAGCGGCGTGCGCACCTCGTGGCTCATGGTGGCGAGGAACTGGCTCTTCGCCGTCTCGCCCGCCTCCGCCCGCTCCTTGGCCTCGCGCAGCACGCCCTCGGTGCGGCGGGCCTCCGTCAGGTCGTCGAAGGAGGCGATGAAGCAGGCCAGCCGGCCGCTGCGCCGGCGCACCGGCGTGAACGCCCCGCGCACGGGATAGACGCTGCCGTCGGACCGGCGGTGCTGCCACTCGCCGATCCACGGCTGGCCGCTCTGGATCGCGTGCATGAGGTGCGTGCGGTCGACGGACTCCGTCTCCGTCATCTGGAAGTCGGTCCAGGGGCGGCCGAGCAGGTCGCGCCGCCGGCAGCCGAGCTGCTCGCAGAGGCCGCGGTTGGCGTACTCGATGTTGCCCCGGAGATCGATGATCATGACCGCGGCGCGACTTTGCTCCACCGCCTCGGACAGGTTGCGGATCGCCTCGCCCTGCTCCCGCGCGCGGCGGCGCAGGATGAAACCCGCCAGGGGCAGGCCGAGGACGAGCCAGACGAGGACCGCCGGGCCCGCGGCCGCGAGCACGAGGTCGCGGTGCCAGTGCGGCACGGCCACGTCGATGCCCAGATAATCCCGGGGGGCGCCCTCCGCGGGCGCCGGCCCAAGGGGCGCGTACGCCGCCAGCGCGGAATCCGCCGGGCCCTCGACGAGGGGCGTGCCGGCGAGGAGGCTGGCGGCCAGCGCGGGCGAGACCTCCTGGGCGGCCAGCGCGTCGCCGGGCTGGGTGTGCAGCACCGAGTCCGCCGGCACCGACTCCGCCAGCACGATCACGCGGCCGGATGCCGGCTGGTAGCGGAGGATCCGGACGCCCTGCACGCGCGGGTCGGTCTCGCGAAAGCGCTGGAGCCGCGCCACCACCGCGGTGTAGGCCGCGCCGCCGGGGGCGTCGGGCCGGCCGGTCAGGGCCGTCAGGTCGGCGAAGTCAAAGGCGACCGCGCTGTGCCGGGCCTGGTCCCGCACCTCGCCCAGGATGCGCTCCCGCGCCAGCCCGTCGCCGAGGTAGCCCGCCGCGGCACCCGCCGCGACGATGACGACCGTGAGCAGGCGGTCCTTGAGCGGGCGGAGGGAGCGGAGGGACATGGGGAGGGGGCGGATAACCGGCCCGACCTAACCGCACCCCCACCCCCCGCGCAACTCCGAAGGGGTGGCCGCGCCCCGTGGGCACAAAAAAACCGCCGCGGGCGAACCCACGGCGGTTGAGGTAAAGACGGTGGTCTTACGAGACGTGGCCCGAGACGAGCTTGGTCATCTCGAACATGCTGACCTTGCCCTTGCCGTTGAACACGGGCTTGAGCACATCGTCCGCATTGATCTGCGTGCGGACCTTCTTGTCCTGCAGGCCATTCTTCTTGATGTAGGCCCAGAGCTTCTTGGTGAGCTCCGTGCGCGGAAGCGGGGAGGAGCCGACGACGGCAGCGAGTTTGGCGTCGGGCGTGACGGGTTTCATGAACGCAGCGTTCGGTTTACGAGCGGATTTTTTAGCCATAGTGATTGTGGGTTTAGGGTGCTGTGTTACGATAGCAACGCATTTCTAGAGGGAAAACGGGTCGTTTGCCTAGGAGAAACTTGAAAAATTTGGATCGCTTTCCCTCGGTGGCGGACCGGCCGCGGCGGCGGCCAACCGCGCGCCGCGCGCTCACGCGCCGTCGTCCACCTGCACGAACTGCTGGTACAGCGCCGCGTAGTGCCCGCGCTGCGCGAGCAGCTCGAGGTGCGTGCCGCGCTCGATGATGCGCCCCTGGTCGAGCACGAGCACGAGGTCGGCCTGGCGGATGGTGCTGAGCCGGTGCGCGACGACGAAGCTGGTCCGGCCGCGCAGGAGCGTGACGAGCGCCTGCTGCAGCCGCGCCTCCGTCAGGGCGTCGATCGCGCTGGTGGCCTCGTCGAGGACGAGCAGCCGCGGGTTCGCCAGCAGCGCGCGGGTGAAGCAGACGAGCTGGCGCTGGCCGACCGACAGGCCCGCGCCGCGCTCGCCGATCTCCGTCTGCAGGCCCAGCGGCAGCGCCTCCAGCAGGTCGAGGCAGTCGAGCTGCCGCGCCGCCGCGCGCACCTCTTCCTCGGTCGCCTCGGGGCGGCTGAGCCGGATGTTCTCCAGCACCGTGCCGGTGAAGAGGAAGTTCTGCTGCTGCACCATGCCCATCTGCCGGTGCAGCGACTCGCCCGTGAGCGCGCGGATCTCGTGGCCGTCGATCAGGAGCTCGCCGCTCGTCGGCAGGTAGAACTTCGCCACCAGGTTGATGATCGAGCTCTTGCCGCTCCCGGTGTGGCCGACCAGCGCGATCGTCTGGCCGGGCGCGGCGGTGAAGCTCACGTCGTGCAGCACCGGCCGCGCGGGCTGGTAGCCGAAGGTGATGCCGCGGAACTCCACCCGCAGGCCGGTCCCGGCCCCGGGCGGCAGCGGGCGGGCCGCGGGGTCGTCCTCCCAGTCGGGCTGCGTGTCGATCAGCCCGAAGACCCGCTCCGCGCCGGCCATCGCGATCAGCGCCTGGTTGTACTGGTTGCCGATGGTGGCGATGGGCGAGAAGAACAGGTTGGCGAGGAAGAAGAACTGGATGAGGTCGCCGATCGTCATGGCGCCGTGGAACGTCCGCCAGCCGCCGAGCATGAGCAGCACCGCGATGAAGAACTGGCTGTTCAGCTCCAGCAGCGGCGTGAGGATCGCCGAGGTGCGCGCCTGCTCGATGTTGTAGCGCGAGTGGTCGGCCAGGAGCATGCGGAACAGGCCGAGGTTCGTCTCCTGCCGCACGAAGCCCTGCGTCACCCGCATGCCGTTCACCGACTCCGCCAGCGTCGAGGTCACGCGGCTGAAGCTTTCCTGCGCCGCGCGCGACAGCTGGCTGAGCCGCATCCGGAAGTGGTTGTTCACGAACCAGAGCACCGGCGCCATCGCGAGCACGACGAGGAAGAGCAGCCAGTCGCACCAGGCCATGACGACCGCGGCGAACACCATCTGGCCGAACTGGATGATGCTGACGAACAGCACGTCCTGGATGCCGGAGCGCACGGTCTCGACGTCGGTGGTGACGCGGCTGAGGAT
>Ga0265327_10005382_pt1 | contig 10698 bp, 3 predicted proteins | sample 41621metaG_FD_202089 | JGI IMG/M metagenome (GOLD analysis project Ga0265327, IMG submission 202089) | Rhizosphere microbial communities from Carex aquatilis grown in University of Washington, Seatle, WA, United States - 4-16-21 metaG | ecosystem: Host-associated > Plants > Roots > Rhizosphere >... | reverse complement strand
GATCGTCTACAACACACCGACAACATTCACACAGGGCTACAACGTGGTCGGATCGAACACGCTCGGCCCCATCGACTCGACGACAGCGCTGGCCGGGCCCGCGCCCCCGACCATCACCAAGGTGACACCGTCGAGCGGGCCGCTTGGCGGTGGGACGACGGTCACCCTGACAGGCAGTGGCTTCATCTCGGGCGCCACCTCGGTCACATTCGGTGGGACGAACATCGCGGCGGGCTCCGTGACCTTCGTGACCGCCACAAAGATCAGAGTCACGTCTCCGTCTCACGGGGCGGGAAACGTGACAGTGAAGGCCACCACCGTTGGCGGTACGTCGGGGTCAGGTGAGCACTTCACCTACGTGACCGCACCCACCGTCACCAAGGTCACACCGAACGCCGGACCCACCTCCGGCGGCACGACGGTGACCATCACAGGCACGAACTTCATCACAGGGGCCACCTCGGTCACATTCGGCGGGACGACAATCCCGGCCGGTTCGGTGACATTCGTGAGCACCACCCAGCTCAAGGTCAGCTCGCCGGCGCACGGGGCAGCCACCGTGACAGTGAAGGCCACCACCGTCGGCGGGACCTCAGGCGCCGGTCAGCACTTCATCTTCGGTTCGGCACCGAGCATCACAAGGGTCACGCCGAGCGCGGGACCGACCGCCGGCGGCACCACGGTGACGCTCACAGGCTCGGGGTTCCTCACAGGGGCCACGACGGTGACATTCGGTGGGACCAGGATCCCGGCCGGTTCGGTGACCTTCGTGAGCAGTTCCCAGATCTCGGTGAGCTCGCCGTCCCACGCTGCCGGCACCGTGACAGTGAAAGCCACCACCACCATCGGGACGTCGGGTTCCGGTGAGCACTTCACCTACGAAGCCGTCCCGACGATCACCAAGGTCACACCCAGTGCAGGGCCGACCGCCGGCGGCACCACGGTCACGCTGACAGGCACGAACTTCGTGTCCGGGGCCACCTCGGTCACATTCGGCGGGACGACAATCCCGGCCGGCTCGGTGACCTTCGTGAACGCCTCCAAGATCAGGGTCACCTCCCCAGCCCACGGCGCGGCCACCGTGACAGTCAAGGCCACCACTGCCGGGGGAACTTCGGGGGCCGGGGAGCACTTCACCTACGAGGCCGTGCCCACGATCACCGCGGTCACACCGTCCGCCGGGCCGACCGGCGGCGGGACGACGGTGACGCTCACAGGCTCGGGGTTCCTCACAGGCGCCACCACGGTCACATTCGGCGGGACGAACATCGCCGCCGGCTCGGTGACGTTCGTCAGCACCACCCAGATCAAGGTCACTTCCCCCGCCCATGGCGCAGGAACGGTGACAGTGAAGGCCACCACCGCCGGCGGGACCTCAGGCGCGGGTGAGCACTTCACCTACGAAGCGGCCCCGACCATTACCAAGGTCACACCGAACTCCGGACCGACCGCTGGGGGCACGGTGGTCACGTTGACCGGCACGAACTTCGTCACAGGCGCGACCACGGTCACATTCGGCGGGACCGTAATTCCGGCGGGCTCGGTGACCTTCGTCAACGCCACCTCTATCAAGGTGAACGTTCCCTCGGGGAGCGCGGCGGGCACCGTGACAGTGAAGGCCATCACCGCCGGCGGCACCTCGGCCGCGGGGCAGCACTTCACCTACGAAAACGCCCCGACGATCAGCTCCGTTACACCCAGCGCGGGGCCGACCGCCGGAGGCACCACGGTGACGCTCAACGGCACGAACTTCGTCTCCGGCGCGACCACGGTCACATTCGGCGGGACCACAATCCCGGCCGGGTCGGTGACCTTTGTGAGCACTTCCAAGATCAAGGTCACCTCCCCGGCCCACGCAGCAGGGGCCGTGACAGTGACCGCCACCACCGCCGGGGGAACCTCGGGATCCGGTGAGCACTTCACCTACGAGGCCGCCCCGACCATCACCCGGGTCAGTCCCGGTGCGGGACCGACGGCCGGCGGAACGGCGGTGACGCTGACAGGTTCGAACTTCGTCACAGGGGCCACTACCGTCACATTCGGCGGGACCACCATCCCGGCCGGCTCGGTGACCTTCGTGAGCACCACCCAGATCACCGTGAGCTCCCCGGCCCACGCCACCGGCACCGTGACAGTGCGGGCCACCACCGCCGGGGGGACGTCGGGACCCGGTGAGGCCTTCAGCTACGGGGCACCGACCATCACCCAGATCACACCGGCCGCCGGACCGACCGCCGGGGGGACGACAGTGACGCTGCTCGGGCACGGGTTCGTCACAGGGGCCACCACGGTCACATTCGGCGGGACGCCCATCGCGGCCGGGTCGGTGACCTTCGTGAGCACCACCCAGATCAAGGTGACCTCCCCGGCCCACGCGGCGGGGAGCGTGACAGTGACGGCCACCACCGCCGGGGGTACCTCGGCTAGCCAGCACTTCACCTACGGCGGGCCCGCCATCACGTCGTTCACGCCGACCGGCGGCCCGTCCACGGGCGGCACCACCGTCACGATCAACGGCAGCGGGTTCACCGGGGCCACGGCCGTCCACTTCGGGAACAAGACGGCGGCCAGCTTCCACGTGACAAGCGCCACAAAGATCACGGCCGTGACCAAGGCCCACCCGCTGGGCCCGGTGGCCGTCACGGTCACGACGGCCGGCGGGACGGCCACGGCGGCTGCCTCGTTCACATATGAGACGCCGCCGACGGTCACAAGCTTCACACCCGTCATCGGCACGGCCGCCGGCGGCACCGCGGTGTACATCACAGGCACCGGATTCGTGACAGGCGCCACCACGGTCAAGTTCGGCACAACAACAGCGGCCAGCGTCACCGTGACAAACACCACAAACCTGATCGCCGTCACCAAGGCCCACCCGGTGGGCACAGTGCAGATCACGGTGCGCACGATCGGTGGGTCGGCGACGTCCATCAGCAGCTTCACCTTCCTGCCGGTGCCGACGATCTCTGCGATCACACCGGTAGCCGGCCCGACGGCCGGCGGGACGACGGTCACGATCACCGGTACCGCCTTCGTCACAGGGGTCACTTCGGTCAAGTTCGGGGCGACAACAGCGCGCAGCTGGACGGTGACATCGCCCACCAAGATCACGGCGGTGACCGAAGCCCACGCCACGGCCACAGTGACAGTGACGGTGAACGTTGCCGGCGGCATCTCGAATGGTAAGCACTACGCCTTCGACCCCGTCCCGACGCTGTCTGCGGTGACACCGGCCGCCGGCAAGCTCGCCGGAGGCACAACGGTCACCCTGACCGGCACCGGCTTCCGTTCCGGGGCCACCACGGTCACATTCGGCCCGGCAAACCCGGGCACGACAGTGCACGTCACCGGGACAACCACCCTCACCGTGGTGACCCCGGCCCACACAACCGGGACGGTCACAGTGACGGTGGCCACCCCCGGCGGGTCCTCGCACACCGTGCCCTACACCTACGACCCCATCCCGACGTTGTCGTCGGTGACACCGATCTCCGGCAAGCTCGTCGGCGGAACGCATGTCACCCTGACCGGCACCGGCTTCCGCTCCGGGGCCACGACGGTCACATTCGGCTCGGGGAACCACGGCACGACAGTGCACGTCACAGGGCCCACATCACTCACTGTGGTGTCCCCGGCGCACACCGCCGGGACGGTCACAGTGACGGTCACCACGCCGGGCGGCACGTCGGGGTCCAAGCACTTCACCTACGAGCCGATCCCGACCCTCACCTCGATCACACCGACTGCCGGCAAGCTCGTCGGCGGGACGACGGTCACGCTGACCGGGACCGGGTTCGTGACAGGGTTCACGTCGGTCAAGTTCGGGACAACAATCGCCCGCAGCTGGACGGTGACATCGCCGACCACCATCGTGGCGGTGAGCCCGGCCCACGGCGTAGGGACAGTCACAGTGACTGTGACCACGCCCGGAGGGACGTCCAACGGTGAGACGTACGCGTACGACCCGATCCCGACGCTGTCATCGGTGACACCGATTGCCGGCAAGCTCGTCGGCGGGACGACGGTCACGATCACCGGCACCGGGTTCCGCACAGGAGCCACGGCCGTCACATTCGGCTCGGGCAACCACGGCACGTCAGTCGTGGTCTCGGGGACGACAACGCTCACCGTGCTCTCGCCGCCGCACGCCACGGCCACAGTCACAGTGACCGTCACCACCCCGGGCGGGACCTCGAACGCCCTGACCTACGCCTTTGACCCGATCCCGACCCTGTCAACGGTGGCGCCGACAGCGGGCAAGCTGGTCGGCGGCACAACGGTCACCCTGACCGGCACCGGGTTCCGCACGGGAGCCACGACCGTCACATTCGGCCTGGGCAACCTCGGCACCACAGTCGTGGTCGCCGGTACAACATCGCTCACCGTGAAGACCCCCGCCCACGCCACGGCGACGGTGACAGTGACCGTCACCACCCCGGGTGGGACCTCGGGCACCAAGCACTACGCCTATGACCCGATCCCGACGCTCTCGTCGGTCACACCGACCGCCGGCAAGGTGGCCGGCGGGACAACCGTCACCCTGACCGGGACCGGGTTCCGCACAGGGCTGACGAGCGTCACATTCGGCTCGGGCAACCACGGCACGACAGTGCACGTCTCGGGGACGACGTCGCTCACCGTGAAGACGCCGGGCCACTCGGTGGCCACCGTCACAGTGACCGTCACCACCCCGGGTGGGACCTCGGGCACCGAGCACTACACCTATGACCCGATCCCGACCATCACCTCGCTCACACCGATCGCCGGCAAGGTGGCCGGCGGCACAGTGGTGACGGTGACCGGGACCGGCTTCCGCACAGGGGCCACGGCCGTCACATTCGGTTCGGGCAACCACGGCCTGACAGTCCACGTCACGGGGACAACGACCCTCACGGTCAAGACTCCGGCGCACTCGACCGCCAATGTCACAGTGACCGTCACCACCCCGGGCGGGACCTCGGGCAGCAAGCCGTACGCCTACGACCCGATCCCAACGCTGTCGGCGGTCGCACCGACAGCCGGCAAGCTGGTCGGTGGCACAACCGTCACCCTGACCGGTTCGGGCTTCCGCACAGGGGCGACCACGGTCACATTCGGCTCGGGCAACCACGGCGTGACAGTCCACGTCACGGGGACAACGTCGCTCACCGTCAAGACCCCGGCCCACGCCACGGCGACGGTGACAGTGACCGTCACCACGCCGGGCGGGACGTCAGGCGCCCAGCACTACGCCTACCGGATGATCCCGACGCTCACGGCGATCACACCGGTCGCCGGAAAGCTCGCCGGCGGGACAACGATCACCCTGACCGGCAGCAACTTCGTGACGGGAGCCGTGGTGACATTCGGCGCCGGGAACCACGGGACGACACTCCACATCGTGGGGACAACCTCGCTCACCGTGAAGGCGCCGGCCCACGCCACCGCCACCGTCACAGTGACCGTCACCACCCCCGGTGGGACGTCGGGTGCCAAGCACTATGCCTACGACCCGATCCCGACCCTTACGGCGATCACACCGGTGGCCGGGAAGCTGGTGGGCGGCACAACGGTCACCCTGACCGGTTCGGGGTTCCGCACAGGGGCCACCACCGTCACATTCGGCGCCGGGAACCACGGCACGACAGTCCACGTCACGAGCACAACGTCCCTCACCGTCAAGTCGGCGGCCCACGCCGCCGGCACGGTCACAGTGTCGGTCACCACCCCGGGAGGGTCCTCAGGGTTCAAGACGTACACCTATGACGCCGGTCCCACCATCACCTCCCTCTCGTCTCGGACAGGGTCGATCAACGGTGGCGCCCGGTTCAACATCACAGGGACCAACTTCGTGTCGGTGCAGCACGTGAAGTTCGGCACAACCACAGCCGCGAGCTTCACGGTGACATCGTCCGTCAAGATCGTGGTCACCTCCCCCGCGCACGCGGCGGGGACAGTCCACATCAACGTGACGACGCCGGGCGGGACGACGCCGACAACCACAACCAACAAGTACAAGTACCTGAGTCCGGCGCCGACGGTGACGTCGATCTCGCCCGTCGCCGGGACGCCGTCCGGCGGCACCACGGTGACGGTGAACGGCTCCAACTTCCTCGGGACCACGAAGGTCAAGTTCGGCACAAGGACAGGGACGACAATCTCGGTCAACGCCGGAGGGACCCAGCTGACGGTGAAGAGCCCGTCTGGGACCCAGGGAACCACGGTCAACGTCAGGGTGACGACGCCGGGTGGCACAAGCGCCATCGTGACGGCGGACCAGTTCACCTACGGTCCGGTCATCACCTCGATGTCTCGGACAGGTGGGACTCACTTGGGTGGCACCCGATTCAGCATCACAGGGAAGGGCTTCGTCACAGTGCAGCACGTGAAGTTCGGCACAACGACAGCCACCTCCTTCACCGTGAAGTCAGCCACCGTGATCACAGTGACCTCGCCGGCGCACGCCGTCGGGACGGTCAGGGTCTCGGTGATCACGGCCGCCGGGACGACGCCGGCGACCAACGCCGACCTGTACGCCTATTCGTAGGCGGGGTCACCAGCAGCGCGACGGGCGGAGGCCCACGGACCAGCAGTCCCCCGAGCAAGGGGAGAGAAACGAGGGAGGGACGGCCAGGGGGGACGGGAGCGTCCCCCCTGGCCGCACCGCCCCGCACCGACGGGTCATTGTCGGGGGCCAGGAAACGACCGCTCTGGGGCCGACCAGATCGGGCCCAGAGCGGGCGTCCTCCCAGGTAGGGCACCCACCGAACCCCGGGATTCGCGGTCGGTCGGTCGTCGAGACCGGTGACGGGGCGAGCCGCCCGTAACGGAGGGGGCGGGGCCGGTATCTTTACCGCCGTCGAGCGGTCGCCGAGCCCGTGGGCTGCACCAGAGCGGGTCTGACCCAGGGAGCGCACGCTCGAGGCGGCCGAGGCGAGCTCAGCTGGAGCGCCACGGTCGAAAAGAGGAGGGGACATGGCACGGCGGGGGGCCGGGAAAAGCAATGTGAAGCCTGGCCAGACCGGGAAGAAGGCGGCGTCGGGGGCGGCTGGCGAGGGCAAACCGACCGCGCCAGCAACCAAAGGGCGGTCCCAGCCGCCGAACAAAGCCGGGGCACCGGCGACGTCGGTGAAGCAACAGAGTGGCGCCCGTCCAGCCGCCGGAGGGCCGGCCGCCGGAGGGCCACCGAAGAAGAAGACGTCGCCAAAGCCACCGCGTCCCGGGCCGGTACCGGTCAAGCAGCGGGAGTGGATCTCCGGCCCCCTGGCATGGGTCTCGCGTCACCGCTACCCGCTGATCGGCCTGGCCGCCATGGTCGGTTTCTTCTACATCTTCACCACGGCCTTCTCGGGGTGGTACATCCCCAACGACGTGTGGTCGCCCTGGCAGGGCGCCCAGTTCGTCGACCACGGCTGGTACGGGGACATGTACAAGGTGATGCCGACAATCGCCGAGTTCCCCGCCTTTCCCATCGTGCTTGCGCCGTTCAAGGCGCTCTCCGACGCCTTCGGACTGACGAGCGGGTTCGTGTTGGTCGGAGTGGAAGTCTCACCTGCTCGAGCCGGAGCTTGGCTCGTCTACGGTCCCGTGTGCGTGGCGGTGGCGAGCGTGGTGCTCTTCGCCGGCGACGCACTGGCCGTCGCCCTGGGCGCCACCCGCCTGCGCCGGATGCTCATTGTCGCCGGCCTGACGGCCATGGCCTTCTACACGGCCATCTGGTGGGGCCATCCCGAGGACCTGGCGGCGACCGGCTTCATCCTCTATGGACTGCTCGCCCTGCGCAACGGTCGCCCGCGAGCTGCCGGGTGGCTCACCGGTGTCGCCCTGGCCTTCAATCCTCTCGTCATCCTGGCGGTACCGGTGCTGCTGGCCCGACTCTCGAAGGCCACCTGGAAGCAGTTCGTGCTCCGAATGCTGGCCATCCCGGTCGCCCTGCTGTTGCCGCTCATCCTCACCGACCCCAGAGCCACCTGGAACGCCATCGGAGAGCAGCAGAACTCACTTCTCAACCGTCACACCATCTTCGCCTCGTTGGGCCACCACGTCGGGACCGCCATCGTGTACGCGGGCCCGATTCGGTCCATCGTGGTCGTGTTGGTGGCGGTGGCCGCCTTCTTGTTGGCCCGCCGGCGTGGCGACCTCGCCTGGGCCACGGCCATCATCGGCGCGGCCCTTTTGTGCCGGCAGGTGGGCGAACCCGTGCTGAACCCCTACTACCTGGTACCGGGCATCGCCGTCCTCGGCATCGTGATGGCGGCTCGACGCCCCGCCGCTCGGGCGGTCATCGGGACGGCGACCGCCTTCCTCCTCCTGCTCGTTTCCACGCTCACCCCGGCGCCGTGGCTCTACTCGCTGCTGGTGGCGGCCGGATCCGTGGCGTTCGCGTGGGTGGCATGGCCCGCCGCGGCCCCAGTCGAGGAGAGCGCACCTGCGGCGATCGCACCCCAAGAGCGCAGGCAGCCCATCGTTCGCATCGCCGTAGCCTGCGTCATCGTGCTCGCCGCCGTTCTCGGCCTCACCGCCTACGGCAGGTCGAGCTCGGGAGCGCAAACGTCCCTCCAGGCGCAGGACTGGAAAGGCGGGGTGGCGAAGTACGGCAATTACCCCTACGGCCTGCCGATCCCGAGCAATCTCAACGACCGCATCTACCGGGTTGCCGGCACGAAGGTGTTCTCCGACCCGACGCTCAACCCCGTCTCGATCTGGGCTGAATCGTCCTCGACCCAACGATTCCTGCGACAGGCGGCGAACTCGGCCAATGCCGTGGCCCAGCGGTGGCGCACGCTGGCGTGGATCGACCCGGCCAAGGCTACGTCGGGCAAGAACTCCAAGGACGCACACTCGTTGGCGGCCGCATGGGTCGCCAAACTCGGCATGTCCTCCTCGCCGTACAAGGCGACGTGGACGCGAGGCCCCAACTTCTGCCCGCGCCACGGAGGGCTCACCAAGACACAGCAGGGTGCTCCCGACTACCGGATGCTGCTCTGGGACGGTTGCGGTTCGCAGGCGAACTGGGTGGACACCGACACAGGCGTCCACTTGCATGCCACGACGACGGACGTGTCCGTTGGTCCGCAGTTCAATGGGGCCTACGTCGTGACCAACCCGTCGACCACGAAGGTCCTGGCGGTGTACATGGCCTGGAAGGTCAAGGCCACACTGTCGGTGACACCGCCGGCCGGCCAGACCGGCTGGACCAACCAGTCGACGATCGCGGGGCAGATGGTGCTGCGCCCCACCGCCTCGGGCTACCGCATTTGGAATCCCTGGGTGAAGTACGGGTTCTCAGGGCAGAACACCGCCCACTGACGCTCGCATGGCGCCATGGCCGAGCGCCATGCCCGGTTGGGCGGTCTTCCCGCGGGCGCCTCAGAGGCTGACGAGGTTGGGCGGCGTCTTCCCGGCCAGCACCTCGGCCACCCCCTGGGCGGCCAGGCGGGCCATCTTGGTCCGGGTCTCGATGGTGGCGCTGCCGATGTGGGGGAGGAGCACAGCGCGGGGGGCGGCCAAGAGACGCGGGTTGAGAGCCGGCTCGCCGTCGAAGACGTCGAGGCCGGCGGCGAAGATCGTGCCGGCCTCCAGGGCGTCAGCAAGGGCCTCTTCGTCGACCACCGGTCCCCGGGCGGTGTTGACCAGGACACCCGTCGGTTTCATGGTGGAGAATTCGGCGGCGCCGATCAGGTGGCGAGTGGCGTCGGTGAGCGGGACGTGCAGGCTCACCACGTCGGCCGTGGCGAGCAACTCGGACAGCGTTCCCACGTAGCCGGGGAAGCCGGTAGGGGTCCGGGTGTGATGGAGGACCTCCATGCCAAAGCCCTCGGCCCGGCGGGCGACCTGGCGGGCGATGCGGCCGTAGCCGACGAGGCCGAGGATCCCGCCGTGGACGTCGCGGGCCAGGTGGTCCATGAAGCCCCAGCCCTCCCACCGTCCGGCGCGCAGGTCCCGCTCGGCCCCCGAGGCGAGGCGCGTGGCTGCCAACACCAAGAGGAACGCCAGGTCGGCCGTGGTCTGATCAAGGACACCCGGCGTGTTGCAGACGGCGATCCCCAGCTCGGCCGCAGCGACGAGGTCGACGTTGTCGTAGCCGACCGCCGCATTGCCCACCACCTGGAGCTTGGCGGCTGCACCGGCGGCCAGAACCTCGCGGTCGATGCGGTCGGTGAGGAGGCACACCATCCCCTCGACGTCGGCGACCGCCTGGACCAGCTCGGCCTGGGTGTAGGGGACGTCAAGGTCCCGGCGCACCAGGCGGTGACCCGCCTCCTCGAGGGGGTCGAGCCCGCCCTCGGGGAGGTGGCGGGTGACAAGGACTCGGGCCACCTCAGTGGTTGGTGTAGTCGATGGGTCCTGCGCCCTTGAGCCCGATGGCGAAGCAGAAGCAGTGGATCGGTGCGTTGTCGCTGATCGGACGCAGGGTGTGGACGGCGTTGGGCGGGATGTGCACCAGGTCACCTTGGGCGATCTCGCGGTTCTCGCCCTCGATCGTCATGATGCCCCGGCCGTTCAGGACGTAATAGAACTCGTGGGTCGGATGGGAGTGCGGGTCCACGGCGCCGCCACCGGCCACCTCGAACTCGTTGACCAGCTCCAAGAACCCGCCGTCGGTCATCTCCTTCATCTCACGGGCCTTCACCATCCACCAGACAGGGACGGTGCCGTTGTGCTCGACGATCGGCGTCACGTCCTCGATGCTGCGCACGTCCATGACCGTTGCCTCCT
>Ga0265327_10005381_pt1 | contig 10699 bp, 9 predicted proteins | sample 41621metaG_FD_202089 | JGI IMG/M metagenome (GOLD analysis project Ga0265327, IMG submission 202089) | Rhizosphere microbial communities from Carex aquatilis grown in University of Washington, Seatle, WA, United States - 4-16-21 metaG | ecosystem: Host-associated > Plants > Roots > Rhizosphere >... | reverse complement strand
GCTGAAGTGGGGCAAGCCCTGCTATGCGTTCGAAGGCGGCAATATTGCGATCATCACGCCGATGAAGGAAACTTGTGCGCTCGCGTTCATGAAGGGTGCGCTGCTGAAGGATCCCGAGGGCATCCTGGTCCGGCCCGGTGAGAATTCGCAATCGGGGCGCTGGATCAAGTTCACGTCGGTCAAGGAAATCGGCGCCATGCAATCCGTGCTGAAGGCTTACATCAAGGAAGCCATCGAAATCGAGAAGGCTGGCCTGGAAGTGAAGCTGAAGGAGACGTCGGAATTCGAAGTGCCGGAAGAGTTGACGGAGATGATGAAGGAGGATCCCTCCTTCAAGGCCGCGTTCGAGGCCCTGACTCCGGGACGCCAGCGCGGCTACCTGCTGTTTTTCAACGCGCCGAAACAAGCCAAGACGCGCGTCTCACGGATCGAGAAAAGCCTGCCACGAATCCTCGATGGCAAGGGAGTCCACGACCGGTGACTCTTTAACGGATGGAACAACGTTTTCGCAACACTCCGGTCCAAACCATCACGCGGTCGGCAGATCCGATCCTGACCGGCACAACCTGTCATGAAGTTCCAACACCGCCGCCGCCTTCGGATCGACGGGGCCGCTTCCCAAGGCAACCAGAAAACGGCACGAGGCATGGCTGCGGGCCGCTGTTTCATACTTGGCGATCCAGTCACGTCTGGCCGGCAGACGGTCCTCCGCCACCGGCCAGATTGCCGGTCGTGGGCGGATTCCGATGCGCCACGGTTTCGGGCTGACACGAGCCCGGAAGCAATGCTGTTTCCGGCACATCCGCGCGTAAACCGGATCGCACTCCAAAGTGTCGAAAAACGCGGTGACTTCGGATTCGTGCGGGTCGAACGTCCGGTGCAGGGCCAGGACACGCAGACCTGCCGGAGTGCGGTAAAGATTCAGCCGCCACTCTGGACGGTCTGCCATGAAATCCTCCACCCGCTTCTTTATTGCGGCCATCCGTTCCTCCTTCTCCACTGCCCGCGTGGCTTTCTGCCTGTCCAGCATCACCTTCGCCCACACCACGAACACCGCGATGATCGCCGCCATTCTCGCGATCCCCGCAGGAATGAAAATGACCACCGTGACCACCGCAGTTGCCAGAGCGGCGGCCGATTTCCATCCGGTCTTCAATCTTCCGCCTTCATCCGCATCGATGTCGCCGAATAAAACGTCCGGCGTGTTCAAGCAAAGAGCTCCGTAGATGTTCCGGCTCACGATCACATCGCCATGCTCGCTCACAATTTCCTCGCGGATCGGCACACCGTCAGCGCCGTTGTAGGACAGCTTACGATCCCGTCTCGGTAGCTTTTCGCCCGCGAGTATGCGTTCCAGTGCGTCCCGCGTCCGTTCGTCCGCGCACGCCTGCGCGTCTTCCAGGCCGATATTCGACCAACCGAAACGCCGCACCGTGACCTGGCGTGTTTCATCGTGATGACACGCACGGCCTTCCGCCCAATACCGGGGAACGATCATCATCTAACCGGTATGAAACACCCCCGTCAGAGCATCGTCAATGCAGGCTCGATTTTCACTTCCCCCGAAGGAAAATCTCCGGCACGGCGAACATGCCAATCACCGTCACGATGGCCAGGGCGGCTATGCCCCAGTAGCCGGCATGGAACATCCAGATCCCGACCTGGGCGAGTAGGCCGATGAGTCCGATCGCCACCGGCAGCTTGCGGTTGCCCTGGATCCAATTGACGATGGTGACGACGACCCAGGCCGAGCTGACGAGATAATACATGAGGGTGGAATCCGGAACGGATTGGGAAAAATCCTAGCGAACCTCCAACCTTTCCGCAAGCAGGCAGGAGCACGGCCCCACCCTAAAAATGGAGGTGTCGGGAACCATTTCCGCCGCGTGAATCTGCTATGAAAGCCGGACGATTTCTTGAAGACTGCCGACTTAACGCGCGATCTCGTCGGCTACGCGGGAGCCTCTGAAATCTCGGTCCTACGTGGATTGCAAGCCCTATGGATTCCATGATTTTCCGGCGCTCTTGACCATCAAACTCTGGCTCTGTCCAAAGTGTCAATTTTCCTCACGATTGTTTGTTGCCCGTAGCGCGGGAGCCTTTTAGCATGGCGGCATGCGTTTGAAACCCGCTCTGTTGTCGTTACTTGTTGCATGGTCATCGGTGCTGTCATCGTCAGCCGCTGTTTCCATGCCGGTGGATCCCTCCGTGACCGTCTCGAAGACCCCGGAGGGCCCGGCCAAGGATGCGCTTGATGCATTCAAGGACGGTCGCCACGCCAAGGCGGTCGAGCTCGCCAAGCCCCTGGCAGAACAGGGAAATGCAGATGCCCTTTACCTTCTCGGGTTCGCGCATGAAAGCGGCCAGGGCCTCGAGGCCTCGAAGGAAAAGGCCATGGATTACTACAAGCAGGCCTCGGCCAAGGGCCAGAAGGACGCCACCTACCGCCTGTCCTTCATTCTGCTTGCGTCCGAGGACGAAAAGGAGCGCACCCAGGGCAAGGAAGCGCTCGAAAATGCCGCCAAGGACGATCCGGCTGTGGCTGGCCGCATTCTCGGTGAGGCGTGGCTGCGCGGTCGCCTGAGCAAGGAGCCGGACTATGACAAGGCTCTCTCCTGGTGGACCAAGGCTTCCGAGGCGGGCGATCTTCCGTCGATGTTGCTCATGGCCCGTCTTTACGAAGGCCAGTTTGGATTTCCCGAGAAGAAGGACCTGAAGAAGGCAAATGACACCTATCGCAAGGCCGCCGGCCTCGGCGACGCGAGCGCCATGGTCGCCCTCGGGTCCCGGCTGCTTAACGGCCCCGAAGCGCAGCGCAATGAAAAGGAAGGCCGCGATTGGCTCAAGAAGGCCGCGGATGCAAAGGAATATTCGGCCTATCTCGCGCTTGGCGATTTCGAGGAAAATGTCAAAAAGGACCTGAAGACCGCCCTCGAAACCTACCGAAAGGGTGACGACGCCGGTCAGGTTGATTGCACCCTCCGTACCGCTGATGCCTATCTTCAGGGCAAGGGCGTGGAGAAGGACGTCGAACGCGGCACCAAGCTTCTTGAAAAGGCGGCCACCGCCGGCAGTGCGGCCGCTCATCTCCGCCTCGCGGTCAATAGCCTGTCCAACGACAAGCCGGACCTCACCGCCGGCTACACCCACCTTCTCGCTGCCTCCACCGGAGGGTTGGCGGAAGCGCAGAACGAGCTCGCGCTGCTCTATCTCTCCAAGAAGTTCGGTGATGCAGACCCGGTTGCCGCCGTGGCGTGGCTGACCCGTGCGGCCCAGGGCGGATTCGCCCCGGCGCAGAACAATCTGGCCACCATGTATGAGCGGGGTGCCGGCGTGCAGCAGAACATGAACAACGCCGGCCAGCTCTACGCTCTCGCGGCGAATCAGGGCCACGGCCCGGCCACCTTTGCCCTGGCCCGCTTGCTCGCGGCCGGCAGCGGAACCAAGCAGGATCTGCCGAAGGCATGGGCTCTCGCCACACTCGCTGGTGAACGCAAGGTCGAGGACGGTGAGAAACTCGCCAAGGAGCTCGATTCCAAGTTCACTCCCGAACAGAAGACCGAAGCGAAAAAGGACCTGGAAGACATCCGGGCCAACAAGCCGCAGGCAGAGCCAAAGCCCACTGCCGGCACCACGCCGAAACCTGCTCCGGTGACCGCCACCACGCCTCCCCAGTCGATCGAAACGGCCAAGCCGAAAGCGACTCCGGCCAAGCCGTGAATCATGAGGCCATTCCGCCAGAAACCCTCCTCGGTGCCTATGCCCGGGGAGTGTTTCCCATGGCGGATCAGGGCGATCTCCTCTGGTTCTCTCCCGAAATGCGCGGCCTCATTCCGTTGGATGAGCGGTTTCACATTCCCCACGGCCTCGAACGGGCGCTTCGCAAGCAGCCGTTCGTGGTCCGTTGGGATACGGCCTTCCGGGAGGTCATGCTGGCCTGCGCCGAGCGCGCGGAAACATGGATCGACGAGCGCATCGTGGCCAGCTACTGCGCCCTGCATGATGAGGGCTTCGCCCATTCCGTCGAATGCTGGGATGCGGACGGCCTCCAGGGCGGTCTCTACGGAGTCGCCCTCGGCCGAGCCTTCTTCGGCGAAAGCATGTTTTCCCGCAAGACCGACGCCTCCAAGATCGCCCTCGTGAACCTGGTGGAAACGCTGCGCCACAACAGCTTCGAGCTACTGGATACCCAGTGGCTCACCAAGCACCTCTCCCAGTTCGGCGGCTACGAGGTGCCACGGAAGGAGTATCTGCAGTTGCTGGGGAAAGCGCTGGGGTAGCGCTTGCATGGGCATTGTTCCCGGTCGAACCGGAAATCCGCTTTGGCGATCCTTTGTCACCAGCTCTTTTCTCCGCGCGCCTCCTGGAACGCCGGGTCATAGAGGTTGAACTCGATCCGGCTGAACGCTTCGACCTTGAACGTGGCGGTGCCGAAATTCTGGCTGTACCCGGTTAGGGTTTCAGGCGTGGCCGAGTCCAGACGGAACACCACCCGGCTGCCATTCGCGAACCAGGCGCGGATGTCGCCATTGCGCAGTTTCGGAGTCTCCAGCTCGGCAGGCTTGAGCATGATCGTCTTCAGACGCGAGACCGGGAGGTTTATCTCACTGAACCGGGTCTTCACCTTCATGACACCGTTCTCGATGCCCAGCACCTCTCCTGCGAGGCTGTCCCCGTTGCGCAGCATCATGCGGCCCGCTTCGACTTCCTTGGCCTTGTTTTCCTTGGCTTCGTTGTCTTGTTGCTCCGCCACGTTCAAATCCTCGGAATCGGGCATCTGTTCGATGACTCCGTCCCAGGCTGAGACTTCGATTCGGGAGATGCGGATCGGATTGTTGTCCTCTGCCACGAAATGAAACGCACCACCGGTGGGGATATCCTTCAGTTCGTTGTCATTCCAGACGGCTGCGGAGCGGCCATCCACGATCAGGTTGAAAACGCCCTTCTTGCGGTCCACGCACAGCTCCACCCGCGCGCTTTCGTTCTCGGCGAACTCGGGGATGTTCTGGTTTTGTCCAAGGACGCTCGGGCCGCGCAAGGGGGTCTTCTTGCGGAGGTAGGCGAAGCGCCGCTGCATCGTGAGATCATAGCAGTTCGTCGGGCTTTCCGCGTCCACCTTGTCCGAACAGCAGATCAGATGAATGCGCAGGGAAGCCCTCCACTCCATGTTGAAGGCGATGCGGAATTGGTCCGGTAGTTTCACATCCCGCGCGATGCTGCCGGATGCGCCGGATATCAGATTGCCGGACTCATAGGTCCAGGACTTCGTGCTGCCACCCGCGCGCGTCCAGCCATCGAGCGAGTCGGGGCCGTGGTACAGAAGCTTCGCCCGTTCCTCGATCTTCACGGATTCCACCACCACGCGATTGAGAAGGATCCGGCCGGCATACCAGGTATCCAGCTCGATGCCCTTGTCGTTCACCGAGGCAAGCTGCCCGCGCAGGGTATCGCCATTTGTGAGGGAAACCACCGCTTCATAGCCCGGTGCCAGCTCCGGGGAAATGGTCGGCTGGTTGATCTCCAGGATCTTGTTCAATTGGAAGGGAGCCGGCTTTTCCAGCAGCGGGGAGCTCCACACGATGCGGTCCTTCTCGATCGCGGCAACCGTGCCATTGAGCTGGTCGTGATTGAGAAATTGGATTTTCCCGAGCGACGGGGCCGCCACTGCAGGAAGGGCGAGCAGGAGGAAGGCGAGCAAGGGGCGCGGATTCATTCCTTCGGTTTGGGAGGGGTGGAGGATGCACTCTGCTCGATGGAAAGCACCGAACTGCGCTTGATGGACAGCGGGCCGAGCAAGGCGTGTGTGGCCTCGATCCGCGTGCCCGAGAAGGTGCACGAGTCGACCTTCAGGCTACCGCCTCCCTGAAGCTTCAAGACATAAGGTTTCCCGGCAGGAGGAACTGGTGCGGGCTTGGGCACCTTGAAAAACACCGTCGACACCTTCTTGGCCGGAATCGTCATCGCCTGCTCCAGCAGGGGGCTCTTGAAGGAAAGCACCGTGGCTCCGTCCGTCCCGGCACGGATCGACTCCAACTGCCCGCTGTAACGGTCCCCTTCGGCATCGATCAGCGCATCGGAGCTGGTATCGCCCCGGTCTTCGGTGCGATGGCGGTCTCCTTCCGCATCCCACGCCAGCAGGCGGATGTTGGAAACGCGATGGTCGCTCTCGCCGCTCAGATTGACGTTGAAGGCAATTCCGCCACCCTTCGGGGCGGGTTTCACCGGATCCAGGAAACGGCCCTCCTGGGCTCCATCGATGTAAAGCCAGAGCAGCGATTGCGTCCGGTCCACGCGGATCTCCACGTCCACCTGGGAGCGCACGAAGCTGTCCGGCAAACGATTCAGGGTGACCAGTGTGGTGAACTCCCGGCTGGACGTGCTCTGGCGTTTGATTTCGATGCCTGCCGCATTGAATAGGAGGTAATAGCGATCCGTGGTTTGTCCGGGTTTCAAGGAAGAGTCCGCGAAGTAAACCTGGAAATTCGGAATTCCCTTCCACGCCAGGTGAAAGCGCAGGATGAATTGGTCCGGCACTTCGAACGGGTGGGTCAGCAGCCCACCCCGGGTGCTGGTGAACTGGCCGTCCTGAAACTGCCACTTGTCCGATTCCCAGCCCTGCATCGATACCGGTCCGGAGTAGATCATCTTTTCCGGATGAATGCCCAGTTCCAGGGAGGAGAGGGCCGTGCGGGGCACCTGAAGGTCACCCGCGAAGGCTGTGGAAATGGAAAGCGTGTTATCGTCAAGACCGTGCAGTTCGCAGGGCACGACGTCCCCGTCGGCGAGCTTCAGGCGGGTTGCGCCGGGGGCCTGCCCATCGGCCGAATCCGCGAACAGCACCCGCTTCACCACGCCGGCGCGCAGCGTCAGGGGCTCGGGCGACAGCGGTGAAGTCAGTTGCAACCCGCCGCCTGCGGTGATGGCGCTGACGGTTCCGGACAGGTGAGAATCGCCCTCAATCACGATTTCGTCCGCATGGAGGGCGGATGTCGCGGCAAGGGCAAGGCTTCCAAGCAGGAAGCGGGCTTTAATACTGGGGATCCCAATCATCGAGGAAACTGGTCGAATTCTTGAAATCGACCATCACCGCATAGTCGAGGTTCAGGTTGATCTTGCCGGACAGTGGAGTGGTCAGGGAAAGAGTACCAGCCGGTCCGTCGGATGGCGCTCCGGACACCCGGCCGAAGGGGTGGAAGCGGACGAAGACTGCCTCGGAAGGCTCGGCGGCTTTTTTCGCCTGATGATTGCGGGCGAAGCGCACCTCGGAAACTTCGGAGATCGGGAAGTCGAAATTCCCGTAGCGTCCTTTCAACTGCAGCTTTCCTTCGGCCAAGCCGCTCACCTCGCCGGAGAATCGGTCGGTGCCGTTCGTCAGCAGCACGATGTCCTGGTCATCCGCCTGCAGGCTGCGCGCCGCATCCGGCATCCCGTTCCATTCGGCGGCCACCACGTCGGAAACCCGGACCGGTGTGCCGGAGCTCTGCACCATGAATCCCAGTGCACCGCCCTGGCCCGCGTACCCGTTCTTGCCGGCACCTGTCGGTTCGGTCCACTGCAGGGCGAATTCGCCATTGAGAAACAGGGAGATCTCGCCAGTCAGCCGGTTGCAGCGCAGTTCCACGTCCGCTTCGCCCGCTTCAGCCAGGCGGATGTTTGTGCCGCCCGCCTGGATACGGTCCACGTAGGGCTTTCCATCGGCGTCGTAACCGCTTCTGTAGAGGATCACGTAGTTCGGATACAGATTCATCACGTAGGCGTTTCCAAACAACTTCGGGTAAGAGGTGGAACCTCCCACATCCATGCCCATGCCCATCCGTCCCGGTGCTTTCGCTTCCTTGCCCTCTTCCGCATTCTTGGGCTTCGGAGCCTCCTTCAAATCCGCTTGGAAGGCGACTGCGATCGCCAGACGCGATTTCCAGGCGAGATGGAAGCGCACCACCGAGCGGTCGGTCAACCCAACGTTCCGGATCAGCGCGGATTGCCCCTGGCGGCTGTACCACGAGCCGCCGGAATAGGACCATGCCGGCCCCTTCGGTACATCGTCGTCGTCCTTCTTTTCGTTGGTCGGCGGCAGCGTGAGCCCGCTACGGTCTTCCTGGGGGGCGCTTTGGGTCCAGCCCTCGCCGGAAAACGGACCGCTGTAGAGCAGTCGCCCGCCGAGTGGATTCGGTGCCAGAAGGCTGACGTTGTCACGCCGCACGATCATCGGGCCGGCGAACACGGTGTCGATGGTGACCTCATGGTCATTGAGCGAGGTGATCGTGCCGGGGATCCGGTCGCCATTGATCAGGCCGATACTCGACAGGTCGGTGAACGGTTTGGCTGCATGGCCGCCGCGGAGCACGACCTGCCGGAGCTGGCTGGTTTTGAATTCCACCGGCGCGGCCACGTCGTCGCGCTGCCACAGTAGTGTCGGGCCGGGCTTCAGCCCCCCGAAATGGCCGTCGAGCCGGTTGCCGTTCGTGAAGCGCAGGAGATCGGGCGGAGCCGGATCCTCCGCTGCCCGGACGGGTAGCAGGCCGAGCAACAGGGCGGGGAGGAGACGTTTCATTTTTCGTAGATCGGCAGAAACCGATAGTTGAGCGCCAGGGAAAGAAGAGCTCCGGCCGTGCTGAAGGACGCTCCCTGGTTGCCTGGCCACGAGCCGTCGCGAGCCTGGATCGTGGACATGTAGCGGATGTTGCGGGCGTTCCAGTCCCGCCACGTGGCCTCATCGGCATGGAACAGGGCCTGCGACATATAGTATTCGTAGTAGAACGGATAGTAGCGGTCGCGGTAGTCGAGGTTCTTTTTCAGAAAGGTGAGGCTGTCCCGGTAGCCTTTCGAGTCCTTGTCCTTGGCCAGCGACAGGCACAGCGACCCGATTGCCGTCAGGGTGGGTTTGCCGCCGCCCACGGACGTGTAACCGTAACCGCCATCGGTGTCCCGGTTTTTGGCCAGATAGGCGAGCCCCTTGGCCATCGCGTCGTCCGGCACGCCGAGCCCGGCATTGCGCGCGGCGTAGAGGGCCACCATCTGGCAACCGGTGACGGTCGTGTCCGCGTCCTTGCTGTCCGGGGTGTAGCGCCAGGCGTTGAAGCGGCTGTTGCGCTTCTGGGCACTGAGGATGAGATCCACGGCCTTCTTCAACGCGGGGGCGATCTTCGGGTTGTCCACCATGCCATAGGCTTCAGCCAGGCACAGGGTCGAAAACCCGTGGTTGTACATACTGTTCCCGATGTAGCCGTTGGAAGCGTTCTGCTGGGACAGGATGTAATCGATGCCCTTTTTGATGAACGGAGCGTTCGGGCCTGCGTTTGGATCGTCGCCATGGGCCAGAAACGCCAGCACGCACAGGCCCACTACGGCCGGTTCGCGGCCCACGCTGTCATCCCACGCGCCCTGCGTGTTCTGGGATTTCGAAAGATACTGCAGGCCTCGTTGGTACATCGACTCCACCTGGGCCGGGATCGTGTCATCCGCATGGTGCAGGAGTTCCTGGCCGTTGGCGACCGGCAGACAGGCAAGGAGGACTGGAAGAAAGCGTCGCATGAAAGGGTGGAGAGTCATTTCGCCAGCTTCTCGGCTCCGCGGTTGTAGGCGTCGAGAGCGCCACGGAATTCTTCGGGCAGCGCCTTGCCCGCCACACCGGCGGCCTTGGGCACCCGGCGCTGCTCCTGCTTGCCATCTCCGCCGCCGGCCACGGTATTGTTGGCGGAATCGGAATCACCGTGCTTGCCCGCACCTCCCTGATCGGAGGCCTCTCCATCTTTCTTGCCCGGACCCTGACCATCGCCTTCGGGCGTCTTGCCCATCATGCGCTCCATCATGTCCATCATGGCGCTGCCGGCCTGGCCCTGGCCCTGCTGCTTTTGCTTTTCTTTGGCCGCTTCGTAGATTTTTTCGATTACTTCGGTCTGCGCCGCGATCGTCTCGCCGCCGGTATCGTGCTTGCCCAGCCGGTCGGTCGCCTCGCCCATGATGTCCTCGCAATCCTTGAGCATGTCGATGACCTTCTGAACCGTCTGCTCCAGCGCCAGTTGCTGCACGTCCGCGGCCAATTCATCCTGCCGTTGCGAAAGCTTCTCGGAGCCCTTGTGGTGCTCCTGATCCTTGGCCGCAATATCCTCGGCAGTAGGGGCCGGGGCCGGTGGGGCGGCGTGAAGGCTGGCGGTGGAGACCATGGCCAGCGCCACCAGCAGGGCCGGTAGACGCGGCGAGCGGCAGACCGGTGCCGGAACGGGTTCTGGCAGTTGGAAATCGTCGGACATGGCAGAATGGATGGAAAGGCGCTTCCCGTTCTCCGGCGGAAGCGCGACAGGACAACCTTCCAGAGATGGGGTCGGGTTTCCAGTCGATTTATCGGGTGGCTCTGTAGAAGAGGGCGAGGGGACGTTCGAGACCGTCAAGGAGGACAAGGTCCTGCCTGGCACGAATGTTCCGATCCACTCCGAGCACAAGGAGTCGAAAGGCTTCCAGGCCAAACAGGTGGTGTCCGTGAATTCGACCAACATCGCCCAAGTCGAAAAGGTCTCGCGTGAAATCACGACCCTGCTTGAGCAGGGCGTGGACGTGACCTCCCACGATCCCAGCTACTACTACACCCGTCTCGGAGAATTGAAGCTGGAGATGCTTGCGGAAGCCGCGAAAGACGCCCGCGCCCGGGCCGAGAACATTCTCCAATCCGCCGGTAACACCAGCGTGGGCAAGCTGGTCTATG
>Ga0265327_10005380_pt1 | contig 10700 bp, 7 predicted proteins | sample 41621metaG_FD_202089 | JGI IMG/M metagenome (GOLD analysis project Ga0265327, IMG submission 202089) | Rhizosphere microbial communities from Carex aquatilis grown in University of Washington, Seatle, WA, United States - 4-16-21 metaG | ecosystem: Host-associated > Plants > Roots > Rhizosphere >... | reverse complement strand
ATCGAGACCTTCGCGAAGCAGGTTCACGCCCACCAAAATATCAAACTCACCCTTACGAAAGGCCGTGAGAATGTCGATGCGCTCGATGGTCTTGATGTCTGAGTGAAGGTATTCAGACTTGATTCCCTTCTCGCGTAGGAACTCTGCGAGGTCTTCGGCCATTTGCTTGGTGAGTGTGGTCGCGAGTACGCGTCCACCACTCTTGATGACCTGTATCGATTCCTCTATGAAATCAGCTACCTGACCCGGGTAGGTATCGGTGCCGACTATTGGACGCACGATGAGCTCTGGGTCTATGAGGCCTGTAGGGCGAATAATCTGCTCCACTATCTGGCCATCAGGCGCTACTGAATGCTCGCGCTCATAGTTTCCTGGCGTAGCGGAGGTGTAGATGACCTGACCAACGCGCTCCTCGAACTCTTCAAACCGAAGCGGGCGATTATCACGTGCAGAAGGAAGACGGAATCCAAACTCAACGAGATTATTCTTGCGGGACTGATCACCAGCGTACATGCCACCTATCTGAGAGACGGTCACGTGCGACTCGTCGAGGACGGTGAGGAAGTCCGCTGTGCCGTCTTTCTTGTGTGGGAAATAGGAGAGGAGCGTGTGTGGTGGCTCGCCTGGGGCGCGTCCGTCGAAGTGTCGTGAGTAGTTCTCGATACCGCTTGTGTAGCCCATCTCACGAATCATCGCGAGGTCGTGCTGGGTACGACGCTTCAAGCGCTCAGCTTCAAGTGGCTTCTCCTCACGCTTCAGTTGCTCCAGACGCTCTTCAAGCTCAAGCTTGATGTCTTCCGTGGCACGCGTCCGATCATCTTCGTTAGACACGAAGTGCTTTGCTGGGAAGATAAAGAGTGAGTCTGGCTCACCGGTCTTTGCACGCGAGATAGGGTCGAGACTATCGATATGTGCGACTGTGTCGCCGTCGAACGTCACTTTATAGATAGCGCGCTCATTTACCGGCATGAGCTCGATAGCGTTTCCTACGGCGCGGAGCTTACCTGGCTCGAGGTCTGCCGTCGTGCGTTCAAAGTAGATACCGACGAGTTTACGAATCAAGGACGCTCGGTCTCCCTTCTCACCTACCTGAAGCTTCACGTGCACCTTTTCATAATTCTCAGGCGAACCGAGACCATAGATGGCGGACACTGACGCGACGATAATAACGTCCTTACGGGTGAGGAGTGCCTGAGTAGCAGCGTGACGCAGACGATCTATCTCGGCATTTATCTGAGCCTCCTTTTCTATGTAGGTATCGGAGTGCGCGATGTAGGCCTCCGGCTGGTAGTAATCGTAGTACGAAACAAAATAGTGCACCGCATTTTCTGGAAAAAACTCCTTGTACTCCTGCGCGAGCTGCGCGGCGAGTGTTTTGTTGTGAGCCATCACGAGCGTGGGCTTTCCGATGTTTGCGATGACGTTGGCTGCGGTATACGTCTTCCCTGAGCCAGTCACACCAAGCAAGGTCTGATGATGCAGACCTTTTTTGATGCCCTCAGTGAGCTGTTCTATTGCCTTAGGCTGATCGCCAGCCGGAGGAAATGGAACGTGAAGCTTAAATTGACCCTCCATACCCCTATTGTATAGTCAGTCGCAGAACTTCGCACACACCAAGAAAGGAGGGTGCCATGGTCGAAGATACTGTTATGGACGCTCTCGTGGGCGTGCCGAAGACAAAAGAACTGTACCTAAAGCTGCTCAAGCTCTACGCCTCATGTGGCGGCTGCGTGCTCATCTGCGAAGACCCTATCTATGTCTACAAAGATGGAGCCGTCTTCGAAGGCACGCGGCAGAGTCTGCAGGCATCTCGTCCTGGCGAAAGCCAGCAGGGCGATATCCTCGATGAGCTACTTCTCGTTGCCGAGGGCATCAAGACGGAGCGCTACAACGGCAGCGATAAAGAAGTCTTTGAAACGGTTAGCACGCACGTGATGCACTCGGTCGACCGCAGCAAAGAGAGTTTTGAACGCTACTACAATTCTCACCCATGGATAGCCAAAGGAGTTCATTAAGAAAGGGCCGCGACCAGCTATCTGGTGCGGCCTTTCTTGCTACCTACCGTAAGACTTTATTCACTCAGCTCACTTGATGGTAGTACGACTCGGCAAAAGCTTTTCGATATTCGGCAAAGGTTCCGTTTCGTATTGCTTCGCGCGCTCCATCAACAAGTTTGATGATGAATCCGAGGTTGTGTATGGAGCAAAGAATAGAACCAATCATTTCTCCTGCCTTTAGTTGTGCGCAAATATAGGCGCGTGAGAAACCTTCAGTCCCTGCAATGATGGTGTCTGGGTCGATAGGACCGTAGTCGTCTTTAAAGCGCTCACCTTTGAGGTGAAGAATGCCTCTCGTCGTGTAGACCGAGCCGTGACGCCCGATGCGTGTGGCTGCGACACAGTCAAAGAGGTCCATGCCCTCAGCGATGCCGGTCAAAATATCTCCTGGCTCTCCGATACCGAGAAAGTGTCGTGGCTTCCCTTCAGGAAGTTCTGGAATAGCCGCCTGAAGTGCGCCCTCCATATCTTCCTTACTAAAGGAACCACCTATGCCGAAGCCGTCGAAGTCCATACTCGCTATCTCACGCGCGCTCTCACGACGGAGATCTTCGTGACGTCCACCCTGCACGATGCCAAAAATACTTTGTGTTTGATTTGCTTTCAGATTTTGACGGTGCGCTTTCAGGGAGCGTTCGGCCCATTTATGGGTGCGTATCATTGCTTCTCGTTGATACTCGTAAGGCTCGGTCGGGGACGTGCACTCGTCAAACGCAAAAAACATATCGGCACCGAGCGCATGTTGGATTTCTACCGAACGCTCCGGTGTGAAGCGATGCAGTGAGCCATCGAGGTGAGAGGTGAACGTCACTCCCTGGTCGTCGATGACGGCAAGCTGTCCGTGCTGACTCGCAACGTCTTCGTCGTAGACGGCGACTCCCTGGTCGTTCGCATTCTCCTCGCCCTTTGCTATTTTTGTAATCGTCTTTCCAAAGGCAGCTCCAAGTGAGAACACTTGAAATCCACCTGAGTCCGTCATTGTTGGTCCGTCAAAGGCCATGAACTTCGCGAGACCTCCTGCATCTTGTACGATTTTCTCTCCCGGCTGGAGATAGAGGTGATAGGTATTTGCGAGCACAACCTGAGCGCCAATCTTCTTTAACTGCTCGGGAAGCACGCCTTTCACTCCGGCTTTGGTGCCGACGGGGACAAAGGCAGGAGTCTGTATGACGCCATGCGCCGTAGTGAGTGTCGCTGCTCGTGCGGCGCCTTCCCTCGCGTCTATCGTAAATGTGAGCGGCTTCATCTACGTACCGTAGCGACAAGGTAGCCTTTTAGCAACTAGATACGCCCTTCTTGGTGCTTGACAAAGGTCAGTGATGTGCTTATAATACTCACCAAAGCTCTTTCCATATCTATAGTTCAGGACAGAGCCCAAAACATTCCCCAACCCTCATACAGCACGGAGACTCCAATGCTGAAGACTCTTCTCAAGGTTGGAGCGCTCTGTGCGTTCCTCGGAAGCCTCACGGCTTGCGCCTCGGGGCCGACCAACGGCTTCGTAATGGCCACCCCGGGCCGCGATGCGGCACGGGTCCAAGCGGGCCAGCCCGACACGGCTGCGGCGGCGCAAATTGCGACCGCGCAGAACCCGCTCATCAACGGCGGGATCATGGACCAACGCGCCTTCCGTCTGGCGGAGATGCTCAACGTCTCCTGCCAGAACCAGGTGCGCCCGCAAATCGCGGGTCCAGTGTCCTCCACCGCTCAGGGTGCCGTCGCAAACGGCCTCCTCGGCGGTGGCGGCACGGGTCTCGGCAGTCTGGTGTTTGCGGGGACCAGCGCCCTGCAGTACACCGGGTATGCCGCCCCGGCCTACGCCCTCGTCGGTGGCTATAACGGCCTCACAACCGGGAGCTACGGCGCGGACGGCTCGATTGGTGCCTGTACGAGGGATTTCGTGGATGACCTCCGCGGACGTCCCGACATGGGCTACCTGGACGGCTTCCACGTCGAAGTCGTCTACGCCGGCAAGGGCAGCAACACGCCGCCCGCGCTGAATCCCAACTGGAACGGCTGGGGCCACGGCTTCGCCTTCGACCCCTCCGCTCCGATCGGGAATGATCCTCCTCCGCCGCAAGGTGGAACGAGGCAGCCCCAAGGCGGCGGCCAGGTCGACCATCACGATCTGCCCCCAGCCCAAGGCCAAGGTGGCGATCACCACTGAACTATGGATTAAAGCCAGCAATGGCTAAGGGCCGCGCGAGCGTGATTCTTTCAGAATCACAAACGCGCGGCCCTTTTCCTATTTCCCTTTTACTTACTGCGAGACTTTCACGAGCTCAACCTCAAAGATGAGCGTTGAGTTTGGAGGAATGGCACCGAGATCACGATCTCCGTATCCCATGCTAGGTGGAATGATGAGCTTACGCTTCCCTCCCTCTTTCATACCAACGATGCCCTGGTCCCAACCGGCAATCACCTGGCCCGCGCCAAGCTTGAAGGTAAAGGACTGGCCGTGCTTCGCGGAAGCATCGAAGACCGTACCATTTGGAAGGGTACCAACGTAGTTCATTTCTACAGTATCGCCGGCTTTTGCTTCGGCTCCTGTTCCTACTACCTCATCGGTGACGGTAAGAGTGGTAGGCAACGGTTGGGTAGCTGCAGGTCCAGAAAGATTTGCAGAGGCTCCGGTAGCTTGTGGTTGCTGATTAGTTGGATCGGTCATAGGCTCGGTAACTGACTGCGTTATAGCTGTCGTACTCGCGGTAGTTGCAGCCGTCTGTGGCGCAAGAAAGCGCTGGCCGTAGAACAGAAAGCCTCCGGCAACAACGAGCGCGAGTGTAACGGCGATAGCAGTAGTGGTGATATTCATACCTTAAATGCTAATTATGCTGTGCCGCTAGTATATCATCTGCAAGTTCACGCGCAGTGTCAGCCCCTATTTGGGCCGCAGCGGGCATATGGGTCTTTAGGAAGGCCACAAACTCCTCCTCTTCGGCATCGCGCTCTATGAGCGCCCGCCAGGCTTCGAGGGTCTCATCGTCCATTTCAGTGACGATACGCACGAGTGAAGCTCGAAAGATAATGCTTTCAATCTCAGCTTCGAGTTCCTCGCGCTCGTAAGCGGGTAGATCGCTCTTACCGAGTGCGCTGAGTATCGTACGGACCGGAGAAGCGGTAGCCATACTACTCAGTCACATCAGTGAGCGTATCTGGGTTCGGAAGAGGTAGCGGACGATTGGTATCTGGGTCAAGTACGGTCGGCATCGGAACAACGACGCCTTCACCGGTCGAATGGAAGCCAAGCACATAGGTGCCGGGCTGATCGTCTGGACTTGCATCAAACAACACCGTTGTATTCCTGTGAGTGAGAGCGTAGTTGTCGGCAGTACGGAGGCGTTCTTCATAGGTACCTCCCACCGCCCAGAGTATGTCGACTATCTGACCGTTCGGACGTACATGATGCTCTTTGCGCATCGCAACCGCAGCTGGAGCTGCTTCTACACGTGCAGGGGGTTGTTGCGGTTGTTCGGGCGCAGCTGGTGCGGATTGTTCTGGTGGTGTTACCGGACCTTCTGGTGCGCGTACAAGCGGTTGCTCTGGAGCAGGTGGTGGTGCAGCGGTCACTTCAGGCTTCGGACTTTGACGCTCTACCGTGATAGGTGCAGGTGCGCTGCGTGCCGTAGCACGTCGGGCACGAATCTCACGCAGTACTGCATCAAGTCCTGCGGCGTCTCCCGGTAGGCCCCGTGCGTAGGGACCATTATTCGGATGCTCAATTTCATACGCCTGCAGATCTCTCTGATCAAGAGCGCCTTCAGCTTCCCTATCTCCCGCAGCCTGTCCCACTGCCACTGCGCCTCGTTCTGCATGGTGAGCTCCTGCGTGTTCTGCTACATGCCCTGGATGCTTTGTTGTGTGGTGTTCAAATGGAGTCAATCGTCCATGGAACGTATCGACGACATGCACGCCATGCGGGTACTCCTTACTCTCTGGAGTCGATTCCATGAGTATGGTGCTTCTTCCTGGGGAGAAGAATACGAGCTGACCGTTGTAGCTAAGTTCTAGCGAGTAGCCACCGTGCATAATGGCTTCACCTTTAGCATTCTCAAAGTGAAGCGAGCGAGCGAGGTGGTCTGGCGTCTGGGTAAGAATCTGTCGCGTCACTGCGTCAGGAGCGTCTTCTGCTTTTGGATACTGTGCATGAAGCTCGGTGCGAAGACGAGCAAATAGATGAGCGGCGCGCTCGCCCGGGTGAGCTCGTGCAAAGACAGACTGGCGCGTGCGCTCAGCTTCGATTGAGGCAGGGGTCATGCGACCCTCGCCCGTGGCACTCTCGCCGGTCGAATATATTTCGATGTGCTCAGGTTTTGCTGAGGTGCTCACTGTTTGCCTAGCAGCGTCGAGGCGCTCGGCTGCGGCCGTGCGATCAAGCACTCGCCTGTCGTGTGTGGTGTTAGCTGCAAGCTCGCCTTGAGGCGCTGTAACGAGTCCGAGCGCAGCAAGGCCGGCGAGTATGAAGTTCTTGCGTCCTTTATGATTTTTTCCTTTCTCTGCACGTCTGCCGAAGGCGCTGTCGATAAGCCGACCACCAACAAATGGTAGTGCGCTCTCTTCCTCCGCAATCTTTGCTTCGAGTGCGGGTGCTACGCGCTCCCTGAAAGCGACAGCCGCCTCTCCTCCTTCGCGTGATGCCTTGCGTGCTTCCCACTCAGCGAGCGTAGCCTCTGGGAACGTGAGTATATTTGAGCCTTCCGCTACCGTTGCCGTTGGAACCTCTGCCTCAGCAACGTTGTCGTTTGCAGCGGTACGCATCATTTCAGCTTCCGGATGCTGCTTCGCATAGAGCTCCTTTTCTGCTGCGATGAGGTCATGCTCGGCAGTCGCAATGCGCGTGTGCACATCTGGCGGTATCTCGTTCTGTTTCCTACCGATGACCTTTCCCTCTGCATCACGCTCGAGCTCAAACGATTTGAAACGATCCGTCTCCTTAGCCCCGGGAGCTTCAGCTTCCTTAATAAGTTCAGAAATCTCCGCACGACGTGCGGCAATAGTGTCCGTAAGCTCTTCGACTGAACGACGAAGAACCTGTCGTTTTTCACGATGCGTCTGTGGCTCACTCACTTCCTGTGATGACTCCATTTCTCCCATGTGTCTCAGCGCCTGCTCCTCTTCCGCCGGCACCGCTGCACCCTCTATTTCAGGAGTTTCCTTTTTTACTTGCCATGGCTCTGGCTCGCTGAAGACTTTCGGCACATACATATCACCCCCCTCGCTTATCGACTTACGTTTTCCTCCTGGCTTCCGCTCTTTGAGGCCCGCCTGACGGGAGAGGACAGGATTCACCATGACAATAGGCTCTGGAGTTGGGTCGCCTATCTTGCCCTCGAAGTTTTTTGTTCCTTCGTCCGACTTTTTCTTCTTAGGAGGAATATTTAGATTTCCGAATTTCATACGCGATTAAGAAAGGTAACGAGCTCTAATGGATGACTCAACTGTAGCACGGTCGCGCCCGTAGGTAAGCGCCGAAAGCTCGCGCAAGTCGTCAACTTGTTCCAGATTTCCCGGTGCAAGATTGAGGGTCTTCATATTGAAGGGCTTCTGCGGCACACCACCAGCAAGGAGTCTCACGTAGGCGTTACGATTTTCGATATTTACGAAGTCGAGCGTCTTAAAGACTGGTGCGAACTGCTTCTCAAAGAACGCACCATCTTCCTGACCTACACGGAACACACTCATCGAGCCCACGTTGCCGAAGACGGCATCGCGTATCTTCTCGTCCACCTGTGCGAGGAACTGGTGCGCGATAGTGAGCGAAAGTTTATATTTGCGAGCTTCAGAGAGAATACCTGGAATTGAGTCGGTGGTGATGTTCTGGAACTCGTCGATGTAGACATAGAACGGCGCGAAGTCGCCACGCGGATTATCAGCGCGTGAGAGCGCCGCCATGAAGAGCTTTCCTACCAAGATAAGACCAAGGAGGTTTGCGTTTCGTTCCCCGAGACGGCCCTTTGAGAGATTCACAAGAAGGATTTTCTTGCTATCGATAACTTCGCGGAACTTAAAGGAGGATTCCTGCTGACCGATGATAGGACGCATGAAATCGTTTGCGGTGAAGTCATCAAATTTGTTCGTGATGTACGGCACGATGTTAGCAAGCGAGGCCTCACCCTCAGCCTGTGTCGCAATTTCATTCCAGAACTGATTCACTATCGGATTATTGCTTCGTGACAATTTCAAATCACGGAATGGCTTATTGGAAAGAACGCGTCCGATATCCATGAGCGTAGAGCCCGAAGCCGGATCTTCCATAACGAGTAGGGTCGCATTGCGGAAGTACTGCTCGAAAGCAGGGCCCATAGACTCAGGCACATCGCCATACAGACGACGGAAAATGGCGAGGAGCTCATTTACGATGAATGTTTTCTGTTCTGGATAGTTCTGATCGTATTCGAGGAGGTTTAATCCAAAAGGTCGCTCGAGCGCTGCTGGGTCGAAGTAGATGACGTCTTCATAGCGCTCAGGCGGAACTGACGCGAGTACATCGAGGATGTCATTTCCGTGCGGATCGATGAAGCAGACTCCCTTACCATTTTTTATGTCTTGCTCGATGAGCGTTTTCAAGAAGCCCGTCTTACCGGTACCGGTCTGTCCTATCACATAGAGGTGACGAAGTCTGTCAGCATCATCGAGACGAATCGTCGTCTCCTGTCCACGATAGGTATTCGTACCAAGCATGATGCCATCTGCAGGCAAACCAATAGGGGCCGGTGCCTGCGTGAAGCGTGCCTGCACCAAGTGCGGAGAAGAGTCGATACCCTTCGGTGGGAAGTGATACATCGTCGTGAGCTCGCGGAGCGAGAGCACCACCTCCTGGCTACTTGAGTAGAGTCTGAACGCAAACTTCTTTATAAACTCCTTAAGGCCTCCACCGCCCGTGATGCGCTTGAATGAAAGACGGTTACCGAGCGTGTTGTGATACTGATTAAAAGAAGCTTCGAGCTCGTCCATGATGGCCGCAGCGCGCTCAGGATTTCTCGACGAAGCGACGAGGCGAATGTTCGTTTCGACGATCGGAGTCGCCATCTTCTTCTCCACCTGCTCGATAGCCACTTTGTCTGCCTTACTCGCATCAAGTGGCGCTTTTGATTTCGAAGAAGTCAGTATGCCGAAGGCTTCCTTTGCAAGGTCGCCTACAAAAGTCTCAGGAAGTGCAAAGGCTCGTGCGCGCGTCTCACCCTTTAAGAGCTCCGCATGGACACGCCTGTAGTAATGGCTGTAGCGCGTGCCGGCCGGGCGCACAACTATCTGAAGCGCTGCACCCTCGCCGTCCGGCGCAATTTTTGCAAACGCGCTCAAGATAGAGTTGAGAGGATCGTAGTCAAACTCACTGTAGTCTTTGAGCGGCATGACCGACTTATCGGTGAGGTGCGCAGAAGAAACCGCAGATACACCATCTCCTACAAAGACGTTGTAGTCGTTTGGCTGAATGACTGCGCTCGCGTCGGGGAATATCGCGAAGAGTTGCTTGGTAAACAGGTCTCGGCGGGAGTTTGGTACCGCTGCATAAAACATGAGGTGCGCCTTATCAACAGGAACCGCGAGCTCAATAGTGAAATACGGAAGCTCAGCCGTATGGGCGTCTCCTACGGAGAGGAGTCCGGAGTAGAACTGCTCCATCGCAGAGATGAGCTCCTTGAGTGGTTTTTTAAAGCCGTTAGCGTCATCTCCCTCAGGCTCAGGAAGTGATATTTCATAGAGTGTCATGTGAAGTGCCTTCCATTCGGGCGCATTCTCAGCGAGTCCCTGAAGCGGCATGCCTGACAGCACATATGCGACGAGGAAACGATGGAAATCGTCCTCAAGGTGCGGACTATTGAGCTTCTCAAGTACCGAGAGTGCGTTCTTGATTCCCTTGGACTCCATGATGTTGCGGAGCTCACTCATGGTAGCGTCGTCACTTTCAGGATCGAGATTAAGTGCTATCTCATGCGCCTGCTGCTCAGGAAGTTTATAGGTGGGTGCGAGCACCGCCTCCGCAGGCTGCGCGTGATGATGCACGATACGCTCTGCCGCTATTTCTTCGCGCGGTTTTGGCTCTTGTATCCGCGCAAGCTCTGCTTCTTTTGCAGCAACTTGCTCACGCAAGTACGCGAGTTCTTGCGCTGGTGTCGCCAGTGGCTGTAGCGGGCCCTCCATTACTCCTTAGTATACGGTATGAAAATCGAGCGAGAGGCGAACGCGAGGATAAAAAACGCCGCCGGGTGCTCTGCACCCGGCGGTCATTTCTAGAAAGGCCCTAGAGTTTAGAACAGAGCATTACTCCGAGAGGCCATAGAAGAAGCGGTCGATCGTTTGGCCAACGATGGCCTCGAACGCTTCGTGGTAGGCCGCGACGATGTGCGTGACCTCGTACTCGTTGAACTCGAGCGGGACTTTCGGCCCATTGCCCCACTTCTGTAGGGCGATTTGTCGGGCCACTTCCTTATCGAGCCAGCGAGGCGGTTTACCCGTCTTCACCGCCTCCTCCACGTCCTTCATCCAGGCCATGCGGCAGCAGTCGCCGGTGCCCCATTCGTCGACCAGCGTGCCTTCGTTTGTCGCTTCGAACTTGCCGTCGAGGAGCTCGATGCCACGTTCCCGAAGATAGCTCTGGATAGCGAGGTAGGCGCTCCGGACATACTCGACGGCGACCGGATA
>Ga0265327_10005379_pt1 | contig 10702 bp, 10 predicted proteins | sample 41621metaG_FD_202089 | JGI IMG/M metagenome (GOLD analysis project Ga0265327, IMG submission 202089) | Rhizosphere microbial communities from Carex aquatilis grown in University of Washington, Seatle, WA, United States - 4-16-21 metaG | ecosystem: Host-associated > Plants > Roots > Rhizosphere... | reverse complement strand
CTATTGGCGGTCTCCGATGGGATTCGCCCGTCCGGATGGTTCCGTCCACCTGTTCGAATCCGGTGGTCGTTACCTCGACGAGCTGGTTCGCACCGGCACGGGATGGCGCATCGCCGTGCGCGTCACCGCGCAGGACTGGATGGCGGGCACGCTGCCCCCCGAGCTGGCCAGCGGGTTGGAGTGAGCTGGGATGCGCCGAACCGCGTCAGGATGTATTGTCACAACTACTTGATCAAGGTCTTGATACTCAACGTGCAGAATCCGGGGGGAGAGCATGGCAGGTCGGCTACGTGACAAGGTCGCACTGATCAGTGGTACCGCGGGCGGCCAAGGCCGTCGGGCGGCGATCCACTTCGCGGCCGAGGGCGCCAAGATCGTGGGTTGCGACGTCAAGGTCGCCGAGGCCGAGGAGACCGTCGCGATGGTCCGGGCCGCGGGCGGCGAGATGGTCTCGCTGCAGCCGGTGGACCTCACCGACGAAAGCGCAGTCGAGGCGTGGATCGCGTTCGCGGTCGAGGCCTACGGCGACTTCGACATCCTGTACAACAACGCGGCGGTCGCAAAGGCGGCGAACCTCGAGGACGTGTCGCGTGCCGACTGGGATTGGAACTTCGCGAACGAGTTGACGCTGGTGTTCCTGTCCGTGCAGCACGCGCTCCCGGTCTTCGAGCGGCGCGGCGGTGGAGTCATCATCAACGTGGGGTCTATCGCCGGCATGGTCGGGTCGGGGATGCCCGGGAACGCGGCCGGGAACCTCGTGCACTGCGTCGCCAAGGCCGCGGTGATCCGACTCACCGAGAACCTGGCGATAGAGCTTGCGAGCCGCAACATCCGCGTCAACAGCATTTCGCCAGGCGTGATCGACACACCGCAGCTCCGGCCGTTCCTCGGCGACGAACCTGACGCTCCGCTGCGCACGCTCTTCGCGAGCAAGTGCCTGATCCCGCGCATCGGCGAGGTCGAGGACATCGTGAATGCGGCGGTGTTCCTCGCGTCCGACGAGTCGGCGTACATCACCGGGGTGAACCTGCCCGTAGACGGCGGGTTCAGTTGTTCGGGAGGCGTCGGGCGCCCGACCACCGAAGTCGACGAGGCCGTCGCCAAGGCCATGACGCGCTACTGAGTCACCTGCAGATCTGGGATTCCATCAGCGAGAGAGGACACAGACATGTTGACCCCGGAGATCATCGCCACGCGAGAAAAGACGCTCGCCACTCATCTTGACGGTGAGACCAGAAAAGACGTGGAGACGGTGCTCGACACCTTCAGCGGGGAGCCGGTCTATGACCTCGTCCCCGCAGGCAAGGTCATCGCCGGGCGCGAAGAAGTTCGGCAGTTCCTCCAGATCTTCTTCGATTCGATGGGGCCGAACACCCATCTCGCGCAGGCCTTCTACCACTCGCCGGAGGCGACGGTGGTTGAAGTCCTGACCATCTTCCACGACGGGTTCGACGGCCAGCAGAAGGGTCAGAACCTCGAGATCCGGTCGGTGGGCGTCTTCCCATTCGACGGTGACCAGCTCATCTCCGAGAAGCTCTACGCGGACGTGACGCCGCTCTTGCCCTTCATGCCTTGGCTCGCCGAGTAAGGGGAACCGAGCGCCGAGGACATCAGACCGTTCGATCCGACGAGGGGGAATCGTGGGACCACCCGTGTACCGCACGAGGACGCGGCGTCTGCCAGTGCAACTCGTCTCGCTCGATGCGATGGGACCCGCCGCGTCGCTTCCGACGCGGACGGGTTCCCGTGCCTGGGTGTACGCCGCGGGGAGGGCGCTGGCGATCCTCGGACAGCACGTCACCGCGAGCGCGTGGCTGGCGCAGCACGCCACATCGGCCGAAACGTCGGACGACGTCACGATGAACATCATCGAGCAGCCGTGGCCCATCCCGGGGTGATGTCGGCAGGCGCCGCAGTTGTCGAACCGACGTTCGCGTCGGTCGAGGAGGAGCGCGCACATCGGAAGGGCCGACTCGCGGTCGCCTACCGGCTGTTCGCCGAGTTGGGCTACGACCATTGGGTTGCCGGACACATCACGGTCCGCGACCCCCAGTTCCCCGAGCAGTTCTGGGTGAATCCGTTCGGGCGGAGCTGGCGTCATCTCTGCGCGTCCGATCTCCTCCTCGTGGACCTCGACGGGCGATTGGTGATGGGTGAAGGCGCAGTGAATGCTGCGGCCTTCGCGATCCACTCCGAAATCCACCGGGCCCGACCCGATGTAATCGCGGCAGCACACGCGCACACCCGTTTCGGTCGCGCCTGGTCTGCGACGGGGCGCCTGCTCGAACCACTGAGTCAGGACGCGTGCGCGTTCTACAACGACCACGCCGTATTCGATGACTTCTCGGGGGTGGTCTATGGCACCGACGAAGGTGGTGCTCTGGCAGCCGCCCTGGGTGCGAACAAGGCGTTGCTGCTCCAGCATCACGGCCTCCTGACCGTCGGCGCATCCGTCGACGAGGCCGCGTTCTGGCTGCACCTCCTCGAACGCTGCTGCGAGGCGCAGCTCCTGCTTGCTTCGCTGCCAGTCATGCCCGACGGATCCCCGCCGTACCGGGCACTGGGTCCGGCCATCGCCGCACACACCCACGAACAGGTGGGTCAGCACCTTCATGGCTGGATGGGATTCCAGCCATTGTGCGAGGAGATCGTCCGGGCCGATCCCGGCGTTCTCGATTGATCTTCGTCCGTGAACACCCGTTGAAAGGGATTGGTATGTCGTACCGCGTCGTCTTGTGGACCACCGGCCACGTTGCGAGCTTTGCCGGGCGCGCGATTGTCGAGCACCCGAACATGGAGCTCGTTGGCGCCTACGCCTGGAGCCCCGAGAAAGCCGGCCGCGACGTCGGCGAGCTCATCGGTACCGAGCCGCTCGGGATCGCTGCGACCAGTGACGTCGACGAGCTCCTCGCGCTGCGCCCCGACGTGGTGGGTTACTACCCGATCCTGCGCACCCCGGCCATCCCCGAGCACATCGACACGATCTGTCGGTTCCTCGAGGCTGGCATCAACGTGGTCAGCACCGCCAATCTCATCACGGGACGCTGGTGGGATGCCGAGGCCCGCTTCGCCGAGTCGGGTGCCAAGGGAAACGCCTCGCTCTTTGCCAGCGGAGTGAACCCGGGATTCGTGAACCAGCTGATGCTCACCGCGACCGGCGTGTGCAGCGAAGTCACCAAGCTCTCGGTCTGGGAGGAGGCGGAGTGCTCGGGCTACGACTCGCCTGAGCTTTGGGAGACCGTTGCCTTCGGCCACGACCCTTCCGAGCCCGACCTCGACAAGTACTTCCACCAAGGCACGGCCGTGTTCGAGGACACAGTCGAGATGATGGCCGACGCGTTGGAGCTGAAGCTTGACGAGATTCGCTACGTGCCCGAAGTTGCGCTGGCCACGAAGGATCTCGATCTCGGGTGGATGTTCATCAAGCAGGGACACATCGCGGGCCTGAAGAACACCTGGCTCGGGATTGTCGACGGCGCCGAGGTCATCGAGCTCGGCACCATCTGGAAGATGACTGAAGACGTCGAGCCGAACTGGGAGGTCCGCCATGGATGGCATGTGCAGATCGACGGCATCCCCACGGTCAAGATGCACTTCGCCGGTTGGCCGCCGGAAGGAAACTCCGACTCGGAGTTGCTCATGGGCCTCGCCATGCTCATGACCGCCTTGCCGACTGTGCATGCGATCCCACACGTTGTCGCAGCGAAACCCGGCGTGGTCAGCTACAAGGACCTGCCCCTCGTCACCGCCGCGCACTGTGTACACCCGAAGGCCTGAGACTCGAGCGAGGAGCAGACACATGAGCCAATCGCAGATCCCGGACTTCACGGGAAAGGTGGCGCTCATCACCGGTGGAGGGTCGGGCATCGGCCGCTCGACGGCGATGGCATTCGCGACGGCGGGCGCGAGCGTGGTCGTCGCTGACGTCGACCACTGCGCGCTCGAACTCGTGGTGAAGGACATCGAGGCGGCGGGTGGGCCGGGCAACTGCGGTTGACTGCGACGTCACCCGTGCGGCCGACCTCGAGCGTGCCGTGTCGACGGCGGTCGACACCTACGGCGGACTCGACGCAGCGTTCAACAACGCCGGCATCGAGGGCGCCGTCGCCAGCGTGGCCGACCTCGACGAGGAAGTGTTCGCCCGCGTGCTCGCGATCAACGTCACGGGCGTCTGGCTCTCGATGAAGTACGAGGTCCCGGCGATGATCGCCCGCGGCGGTGGCGCGATCGTGAACGCGTCGTCGGTGATGGGACTGCGCGGTGCCGCCGGGGGTACGGCCTATTGCGCTTCGAAGCACGCAGTCGTCGGACTCACCCGGGTGGCCGCGCTCGACTACGCGACCGCCGGGATCCGAGTCAATGCGACTGCGCCCGGGATGATCGAGACCTCGATGATGGAGCGCACTGCCGAGAACATGTCGATTCCGGCCGGGGCGTTCCAGGAGATGCATCCTGTCGGACGCGTCGGGCAACCGACTGAGGTCGCCGCTGCCGTGCTCTGGCTCTGCTCCGATGCCGCGGGGTTCCTCACCGGCGTGGTCTTGCCGGTCGACGGTGGGTACACCGCACGGTGACGGACGGGAGTTCCTGAACGCGATCCGGTTCCTTCGCGGGTTCACCACCTCGATGCACACCGAGCCCTTTGGGCATCGCGCCCTTTGGACTTCGCGCCCTTTGGGGCGCCGCGGCGAGCAGTCTCGGAGGTCCAGCCGGGCCGGCTGGACCGACTTGCAGCTCGATGCAGCGCTCAGCCCGTGAAGAAGTTGTTGGTCAGCGCGTGAACTTGCACGTATCCAGCGAGACCGGCGCGGCCTGGCTCGTCCAGATCGCCGGGATCCCGCGGGTGAAGGTGCACCTCACGCGGGGTCATGGCTCCAGCACTACCTTGATCGCACCCGATCGCCGGTCTGAAGCAACCCGGAACGCTTCCGGCGCGTCTTCGAGCGGGAAGCGGTGCGTAATGAGTGCGTCCGCCAGTTCGGGGATCCGACCAAGAAGCGACGCCGCGTCGTCGAATTCCCGGCTGCCGTGATGGTGGCCGTACGTGAACGCAGGAACTAGGGAGACCTCGGCCAGGGAAACCTCGATGCCGAAGCGCACGCCCGTCGGGTAGGTCGCCGCGAGCGCGATCGAGCTGCCGGGCCGTGCGCGCGCGACTGCCGTGTCGAATGCGCTCTGCGTCCCGGCCGCTTCGATGACAGCGTCATACTCGCTCGCCTTCGCGGACTGGGCGCCCAGAACCTCCGCCGCGCGCCTCTGATGCTCGTGCCTCGCCTCTACCGCGGACTCGATCCCCAGGTCGCGGAGCACCGCGACGCAGCAGAGTCCGATGGCGCCGGCGCCGACGACGAGCACCTGGGCGCCGGGCTGGAGCGCGAGGCGATTCACGGTGTGCAGCGCGACCGCGAGCGGTTCCACGAGGCATGCATCCCGGCCGTCGACCGTCTGCGGGAGCGGAACGAGGCTCGACGGCGCGACGGCGACCGCCTCGGCCATGCCGCCGTCGCAGAAGAACCCGTGGATCGTGGGCCGGAGTCCGCGGCAGAGCTGCACGCGTCCCTCGAGGCACTGGTCGCACGCGCCACACGCCACGTTGGGCAGCACCGCAACGATCTCGCCGGACGGTGCGCGCGCGCTGAACTCGTGGCCGAGCGTCACGGGCTCCGGCCCCATGTCGATGCCGAGGAGATCGGAGCTGCAGATGCCCGACGCCACGACGTCGACGAGGACGCGGTTCGCACCGCTCGGCTCGGTCACGTCGACCACAGCCGGACCATTGGGAGTGTTCCGGACCGCGCGCACGAGATCTGGGCCCGGCTCAGGCGATCCGGTTCACGAGCCGGCCAACCAGCTCGATCTCTGCGGTCACGACCTCGCCCGGCTGCAAGAAGCGGTCCCGCGCGAACCCGACACCAGCAGGAGTCCCGGTGGAGATGACGTCGCCTGGTAGCAGCGGCACGATGGCCGACAGGTACTCGATCTGCTCCGCGACGCTGAACAACATCTCCGAGGTGTTCGAGTCCTGCATCAGCTGGTCGCCCACCCAGAGCCGGAGTGACAGGTTCTGGGGATCGGGTACGAAGCGGGCGGGCACGATCGCCGGGCCCAACGGGAGACAGGTGGCGTACGCCTTCGACCGCAACCAGTCGACACCAAATGGCGTATCGGGTCGCAACGCGAAGTCGCGCATCGAGATGTCGTTCGCGATGGTGTATCCGGCAACGTGGTCGAGCGCGTCAGCAATCTTGACGTGGTCGGCCCGCCGGCCGATCACCACCCCGAGCTCGATCTCCCAGTCCAGCTTCGTGCATCCGTCGGGCGTGCGGACCGTGCGTTCGTGGCCCACGACCGCCCCGCCCGGGACGACAAAGTGGTAGGGCGCGCCCTCGCCTCGGGCGGGACGATGGCCGGTCATCTCCTCGATGTGATCGACGTAGTTCGCCCCCGCGCAGTACAACGTCGGCGCGGCCACCGGGGGGAGATACTCGACTCCGTTGACCCAGTCGCACCCGCCACGCTCAATCGCAGCGAGAGCGTCCTCGACCTCGTCGCACCAGTCGTCCCAGCGGGCAAGGAGGTCAACGAACGTGCGCGCAGCGTCTGCACCGTGCGGGCGTGTCGCAAGTGCAGCAAGCTTTGCGACGCGGTCGCCGGAGCGCACTGCGAGGAAGCCGTCACCGGGCGCGTCCGCCGGGTCGCCGGCGATCGTCGCGAAACCGAACATCGAGATCAGTGCGCCGGCTAGAGGCGGATCTGGCCGCCGTCGACCATGAGCGTCTGACCGGTCATGAACGCCGAGTCGTCGCCCGCCAAGAACGACACCAACCCGACGAGGTCGGCGGGCTCCTGGGTGCGCTTGATGGCCTGCATGTTCCGGGTCATCTCGAAGACCGCGTCGGCGGTCGTGCTTGCCATGGTCGCGGTGCGCGTGAGCCCAGGTGCGATGGCGTTGACGGTGATGTTGTGGCCGCCCAGTTCTGTGGCGAGCGCTCGGGTCAAGCCGATGACTGCACCCTTGCTCGCGAGGTACGCGGCCATGTCGGGAACGGGAAGCCAGAACGTGCGGGACGTCACGTTGATGATCCGTCCCCAACTCGCGGCGGTCATGGCCGGTGTGCATGCCTTACACATGAGGAACGCGGACTCGAGGTTGATCGCCAGTACTCGGCGGAACTCGTCGAGGGTCAGCTCGTCCCACTTGGTCACCGGGTAGGTGCCCACGTTGTTGACGAGGACTGCCGGTGTCCCCGCGGTCTCGGAAATCTCGGCGACGCAGGCGTCGACTGCCTCCGGATCGGTCACGTCGGCGGCAAACCCGTGAGCGATGCCGCCGGCGGCGGCGACGGCGTCCGTGGTTTCGGCGGGGGCCGCGAGATCGACGGCCGCGACGACGAGGCCGTCGGCCGCGAGCCGCTCCGCGTAGGCGCGGCCGATCCCGGCGCCCGCTCCCGTGACGACGGCGACACGGCGGGTGGTGCTCATGGTTCACTCCTCGATTGATGGCGGTCGGTAGTGGTCGTGGTGGGTGGCAGGTCGGCGAGCGCACTCGCGAGCTCCGACTGGTACCGCTCGAGGTTGCGGTGCTTCACCTCGGCGAAGCCGCGCACCATGTCGACGAGTCCGGCGATCCGCAGCGCCTCGGTTGCGGCCGGTGTCGCGAGCAGGCCGGCGAGGTCGTCGACCAGCGCCACGTATTCGTCGATGAGCCGGCGTTCGCGGCGACGTTCCGCCGAGTAACCGAACGGGTCGAGACGGGTGCCGCGCAGCTTCACCGTCTTGGTGAGGCCCCAGAACATGGGTTGGGCGGCTCCGGCGCGCACGGCGAGCTTCCGGCGCAGCCCGAAGCGGTTCGCGATCGGCGGTTGCAGGAGGAAGGCGACCTTGGCGCGTTCGCCGAACGCTTCGGTGATCTGGTCGTCGAACGCGGCTTGGCGGTGGAGGCGCGCCACCTCGTACTCGTCCTTGTACGCCATCAGATGGAAGAGATTGCGCGCCACGGTGGCCGAGAATTCGCTGGTGCCACGCCCGGCGTCGAGCTCCGCCCGACGAGCGCGAGCGACGACATCGATGTAACGAGCGGCGTAGCGCGCGTCCTGGTAGGCGATCAGCTCGGGCACGCGGAGCTCCACGACGGCGCGCAGGTCGTCGTCGGCTTCAAGACGGGCGCAGAGAGCGCGTGCCTCGTCGGTGAGCGCGGGCGTTGACGACGGTGCGTCTCGCGTCACGGCGGTCGGGTCATCGCCGATCCTTCGTCCGAGGCGGAACGCAGCGGTGTTCGTGTCGACCGCGACACCGTTGAGCTCGATTGCCCGTTCGATGCTGGCGGCCGACTGCGGGAGCAGACCCCGTTGGTAGGCGACGCCGACCACGACGAGGTTCGCCGCGGGCTGCGAGTCGAACTCGGCGAGAGCGATCGCCTCGGCATCGATGTAGACGCTCTCGCTGGTCTGCTCGTCGAGACGCTCGCGAAGTGCGGCGAGGTCCGGGAATTCCTCGAGTGCAACGTTCGCAACCATCGCTCCGGTCGGCACCTGGGCGGTCGAAACCACGGCCCGCGTGCGAGCGGGATCGAGGCGGCCCAGGTTCACGGGGTTCACTCCGGTGAGGAGGTCGAAGACGAGGTAGGCGTCGGCCCGGCCTTCTTCGAGCCGCGCGGCGCCCGCCATCGCCTCACCACCGATCCGCAGGTGCGACACGACGGGTCCACCCTTTTGCGCCATGCCGGTCTGGTCCACGCTCGACACAGCGAGTCCGTCGAGGTTGGCGGCGGTGGAGAGCACCTGGCCGACGGTGACGACTCCGGTGCCCCCGATGCCGGCGATGAGGAGCGCGGCGCTCGGTGGGCGCAGTGGCTCGCCGGGCGTCGGCGATCCGGGGTCGCTACGGCGCGGTGTCGGACCTCGGTCCGCTCGACGCCGGGGTGTGATGGTCACGAACGCAGGGCAGTTGCCCTCGACGCAGCTCATGTCGAGATTGCAGGAGTCTTGGTGGATGCGCGTCTTGCGGCCGAACGGCGTGTCGACGGGGTGGACGCTCAAGCAGTTCGAGATGTCACCGCAGTCACCGCAGCCCTCGCACACGGCCTCGTTGATCATCACGCGCTTGGGCGGCGTCGGGGCGCGACCGCGCTTGCGCTCGCGTCGCAGTTCTGCGGCGCACGCCTGGTCGTAGATGAGCGCGCTGACTCCGGGTGTCTCGCGCAACTCCCGTTGCACCTGGTCGAGGTGAATCCGCGTGTGTACCTTGACACCCGCTGCGAATCCTGGGCGCCGTCCGTAGCGCTTCGGGTCGTCGCTCACCACTTCGATCCGGCGAACGCCCTCGGCTTCCAACTGGCGTGTGAGCGCAGGGATTGACAGGGAGCCGGCTGCATGCTGGCCGCCGGTCATCGCGACGACGCCGTTGGCGAGGATCTTGAAGGTCACGTTGGTGCCGGCGGCGACCGCCTGGCGCACCGCGAGGAAGCCCGAGTGTGCGAGCGTGCCGTCTCCCATGTTCTGGAACCGGTGTGTCTCGGTGCTGAACAGCGACGCGCCGACCCACTGCGCGCCCTCGCCGCCCATCTGGGTAGTGCCAGTCGCGCGATCGCGCGTGAAGAGGGCCATACCGTGGCAACCGATGCCACCACCGGCGATCGAACCCTCGGGAACGACGGTGCTCCTGTTGTGTGGACATCCCGAGCAGAAGTAGGGCGTGCGGGCCGGAAGGTCGCCCGCGACGACGATCCGGGTACGTGGGGCGCGCAGTTCCGACCCGTCGAGGTAGCACGACAGCCGGTTCCGGAGCGCGGCCGCGACGATCGTCACGTCGAGGACGCCACCGGCGGGAACGAGGCGACTGCCTCCGGGATCGCGCTTTCCCGAGATCACCGGCGCGTTCGCCATCCCGTACAGCACCGACTTCACCTGGTCTTCGAGGAACGAGCGCTTCTCCTCGACGACCACGATCTCCTCGAGTCCGTCGGCGAAGCGTCGCACGATCGTCGGTTCGAGCGGCCAGACCAACGCTGGCTTCAACAGGCGCACGCCCAGCCGGTCGAGGTCGGCGAGGCTGATCCCGAGGTCGGCGAGCGCCGTGACGACGTCGCCGAAGGTCTTGCCCGCGGCGAGTATGCCCATACGAGCGGGACCCCGGCCGTGGAGGACGTCGAGCCCGGCATGGACGACGTAGTGGTGGACCGCTTCGAGGCGGGCACCGATTGCCTCTTCCTCGAGCTGCATCGACCACGGTGCGAACATCCGGTCGTCGAGGTGGGCCGCCCACAGCTGTCCGTCTCGCTCGAACGCCGGGACCACCGCCATGGGGCGACCGACCTCGACCGTTGCGTACCCGTCGGCGACGTCGCTGTGGATCTTCAATCCGACCCACGACCCGCTCCGGCGCGACATCTCATAGCCGTGTCGTCCGAGGTCGAGCACCTCTTGCACCGATGCCGCAGCGAGCGCGGGCATGGCGAGATCGGCGAGGGTCCACTCGGTCGACGACGGAACTGTGGACGACTTGCACTCGGGATCGTCGCCCACTGCCGCGAGCACTCCGCCGGTGGGAGGGACGCCCGAGAGGTTCGCGTGACGCAACGCGTCGCCGGAGCGGTCGAGCCCGGGAGCCTTTCCGTACCAGAGGCCGAGCACGCCGTCCACCGTGGACGTGGCCTCCTGCTGCGACCGTTGGGTTCCCCACAGCATCGTGGCCGCGAGGTCCT
>Ga0265327_10005378_pt1 | contig 10706 bp, 10 predicted proteins | sample 41621metaG_FD_202089 | JGI IMG/M metagenome (GOLD analysis project Ga0265327, IMG submission 202089) | Rhizosphere microbial communities from Carex aquatilis grown in University of Washington, Seatle, WA, United States - 4-16-21 metaG | ecosystem: Host-associated > Plants > Roots > Rhizosphere... | reverse complement strand
CCCATCGCCTGGGCAAACGGCAAGAGGCCCGATATCGGGCGCAGCATGACGGTGAAGTCGGCGATCAGGCCATCGTCGTTCAAGCGCAGCAGGTCGATCCCCTCGATCTCGCGCCCGCCGATCGCGGCCTTGAAGACGAGTATGTGGGCGCCGCCACCCTTCAGCTCGTCGGTGTAGCGAAAGTCCTCGAATGTCTCAGCCACCAGTCCCAGCAGGCGCGTCACAGTCTCGCGGCCGACGAAGGGATGGAAGGTCGCGGGGCTGTGAAAGACGATGTCCTGCGCGAACAGCTCGGCGGCGGCAGCGATGTCCATGCTCTCGACCGCGGCCCGAAAGCGGGTGGCGACATTGTCCCGATCGGCTGTCATCTCATCCTTCCGCTTCCCGCCAGACCTCGACCGAGACCTCCTCGACGCTGAGCGCGATCGGCGGCTCGGGCTTGGCGGCCTTGACCCATACGCCCTCGAGATCGTAGTCGGCGAGCAGCCTGTCGGCGATCGTGCTGCACAGACGCTCGAGCGTCTTGTGGGAGCGCTGCTGGGCGATCAGGGCAACGAGCTGGCAGACCTCGGCATAGTCGACCGTGTCCTCGATCGAGTCTGTCACGGTCGCGTCGGTTTCGCCCACGTCGAGGCGAAGGTCGAACACCAGCCGCTGGCCGACCTCGCGCTCCGCCTCGCTGACCCCGTGATTGGTGTAGAGGGACAGTCCCGCGATCTCGATCGTGACCGACTCGCCCGATTCCTCGCGCTCGTCGTCGAGATCGCGACCGTCGTCGTCTAGGTCCTCGCTGTCGTCCCCGCGCCCCTCGCCGTCCATCGCCCGCCCAACGTAGCAGCCGTCACGGCAAGGGCGTCACGAACCGGGGCGACGTCGTGGACCCGGAACACACTCGCGCCACGCTCCAGAGCCAGCACGTTGGTCGCGATCGTGCCGGCCAACCGCTCGTGCTCTGAGCGCTCGCCCGTCAGCCGACCGAGAAAGCTCTTGCGTGAGGTGCCGACAACCAGCGGACGACCAAGGCTCAGCAGCTCGTCGAACCGTCGCAGCAGCTCGAGGTTGTGCGCGACCGTCTTGCCGAAGCCGATGCCCGGGTCCAGGAAGATCTTCTCCTCAGCGACCCCCTCACCCACCGCAAACCGCAGCCGCTGCTCGAGAAACACCTTGACCTCGTCGACCACGTCCTCATAGACGGGGTCCTGCTGCATCGTTCGAGGCTCGCCGAGCATGTGCATCAGGCAGCAGTCGGCTCCGGTGTCGGCCACGAGCCCGGCGAGCAGAGGGTCGCCGCGGAACGCGGTCACGTCGTTGACGATGCTCGCTCCCTCACGCAGAGCAAGCTCGGCGACGGCCAGCTTGGAGGTGTCGATCGAGATCTGGACCTCGCCGAGCTCATCGGCCAACCCTTCGATCACCGGCCCTACGCGGGCGATCTCATCCTCGACCGAGACCGGCTCGGCCCCCGGCCTTGTCGACTCCCCCCCGATGTCCAGGATGTCCGCGCCCTCCTCGACCAGCTCGAGCGCATGCGCGATCGCAGCATCGGAGTCCAGGAACCGCCCGCCATCGGAGAACGAGTCGGGCGTCACGTTGACGACGCCCATGAGACGGTAGGTCAAAGGCATGTGCAGAACCTAGCGCCGGGCAGGCCCGAGGCGGCTGTTCGAGAATTCTCTGAGCTGCAGAGCGGGACGGCGAGAAGCCGGTGAATGCCGCTCGTTAGAGCAATCGGTGTGTCTCGCAAGGACGCAGGGAGCGTGGCGTGCGGGCCAGCACGCGAGCGACCGAGGACGCCGCGAGACGCTCCGATTCAGGCGGGCTCGGGGCGCTCTTGGTCGGTAGCGCGGATCTCAGCCGTCCCGCCGGCGAGCCCCGGGCGGGGAATCGTGCGCGGCGTTTCACGCTCGGGACGGTCGAGTGGGGCAGGCGCGGCAGGAAGCTCGGGTTTGGTCTCCTCGTCGACACCGAAGACCTCCTCCTCGCTCTTCCCGGCCAACAGCGCGATGAACTCTTCCTTCTCGATCGTCTCGCGCTTGACGAGAATCTCGGAGATCTTGTTGAGGTCGTGCTGGTGTTCGGTGAGGATCCCCTTGGCACGCTGGTGGGCGGACTCGATGATCCTGCGCACCTCGTCGTCGATCTCGCGGGCGATCTCGTCCGAGTAGTCGGGCTCGGTCTGGAACTCGCGCCCCAGGAAGGGCTGTCCGTGGTCGTGTCCGAACACCCGCGGGCCGAGTTTCTCGCTCATGCCGAAGCGCATCACCATCTGCTTCGCAGTGGCGGTGACCTTTTCGATGTCGTTCGAGGCGCCCGTGGTGATCTCGCCGAAGACGATCTCCTCCGCTGCGCGCCCGCCGAGCGTCATCGCCATCGTGTCCTCGAGCTCTGCACGGGTCGTCAGGAAGCGGTCCTCTTGCGGCATCGAGATCGTGTAGCCGAGCGCCTGTCCACGCGAGATGACCGAGACCTTGTGGACCGGGTCGGAGTGCTCGAGGAAGTGCCCGACGATCGCGTGACCCATCTCGTGGAAGGCCGTGATCAGGCGCTCTTTCTCGCTCATCACACGGGTCTTCTTCTCGGGGCCGGCGATCACACGCATGATCCCCTCCTCGAGCTCGTCCTGGCCGATCTCGCGCTTGCCGGTGCGAGCCGAGAGCAGCGCAGCCTCGTTGATCAGGTTGGAGAGGTCGGCACCGGTGAAGCCCGGTGTCTGTCCGGCGAGGGCGTCGATGTCGATCACTTTGGCCAGCGGCTTGCCGCGGGTGTGGACCTCGAGGATCTTCGCCCGTCCCTTGCGGTCGGGACGGTCGACGGCGATCTGGCGGTCGAAGCGGCCGGGGCGCAGCAGCGCGGGGTCGAGGATGTCGGGCCGGTTGGTGGCCGCGATCATGATGATGTTGTCCTTGGCCTCGAAGCCGTCCATCTCGACGAGCAGCTGGTTGAGCGTCTGCTCGCGCTCGTCGTGGCCGCCGCCCAGGCCGGCGCCGCGGTGGCGACCGACAGCGTCGATCTCGTCCATGAAGATGATGCACGGGGAGTTCTGCTTGGCCTGCTCGAACAGGTCGCGCACACGCGAAGCGCCGACGCCGACGAACATCTCGACGAAATCGGAGCCTGAGATCGAGAAGAAAGGCACGCCCGCCTCGCCGGCGACGGCGCGCGCGAGCAGGGTCTTACCCGTCCCGGGAGGGCCGTACAGCAGCACGCCGGTGGGTATTCGCGCGCCGAGGGCCTGGAACTTCTTGGGGTTCTCCAAGAATTCCTTGATCTCGTGCAGCTCCTCGACGGCCTCGTCGACCCCGGCGACGTCACGGAAGGTGATCTTCGGAGAATCCGCGGACATGCGCTTGGCGCGCGACTTGCCAAAGCTCATCACGCGCGAGCCTCCGCCTTGGACCTGGTTGATCAGGAAGAACCAGAAGCCGAGGATCAAGACCAAGGGCAGCGCGAACGTCAGCAGCGACGGCCAGATCGAAGTTTTGTTCGATTCGATGTTGAACTGGGAGCCGGACTTTTCCAAGGCCGTAATCAGTTGGGGCGAAGCCTGGTCCACGTAGCCGACTTCGTATTTTTCTTCTTTGTTGGTGTTGAGCGTGACCGCGACCGAGTTGTCTTTGACCTTGAGCACGGCCGACTTGACGCGGTGCTGGGGGATGTCTTCGGTGGTGAGCGTCTTGTAGCTGTGGACCGGGCCTTTCTGGGTGCTCGGCACGACCAGCTTGGACAGGAAGAAGGCGATCACGACCACGATCAGGATCGGGAAAGCAGCGCTCTTGAAGAATCGGCTCATGGGAGAAGGTTAGCGTGCCAGAGCGGCCACAAAGGGCAGGTTGCGGTGACGCTCGGCGTAGTCCAGGCCATAGCCGATTACGAAACGATCGGGGATCTCGAAGCCGACATAGCGAGTGGGAAGATCGACCTTGCGGCGATCGGGCTTGGTGAGCAGCGCACACACCTCCAACGACGCGGGGTTGCGCGAGCCCAGATTGCGCAACAGATATTGCAAGGTCAGCCCCGAGTCGACGATGTCCTCGACGATCAAGACATCGCGACCCTCGATCGCGATGTCAAGGTCCTTGAGGATGCGCACGACCCCCGAGGAATCGGTGGCCGACCCGTAGGAGGCGACCGCCATGAAGTCGACCTCCACTGGAATGTCGACGTGGCGCATCAGGTCCGAGAGGAAAAAGACGGCGCCCTTCAGCACCCCCACGAGCAGCAAGGGGCGTCCGGCGTAGTCGCGCGAGATCGCTTCGCCCAGCTCGCGCACGCGCTGGGACAGCTCCTCGGCTCCGACCAGGACCTCCCCCACTTCGGAGTCGGCGCCGGGCACGGTCGCGAGACGCTCGGGTTGGAGTGCCACCCGGTGCAGTGTATTAGTACTGGGCGCGCGGCTCGATCGCGACCATGCGCAGCTCGCCGCCCTCGACCACGGCGGAGACGAGCCCACCCACATGCAGTTCGGCCCTGCCGGGTCGCGTGGCCAAAGCGAGTATCTCGGCCACGCGATGGCCTGCCTGGGGCACGAACCCGCGGGCGGCGTCCTCGGCCAGGCGAATCACCAGCAGCCGCGCCAGCGCGGGCGGCATCGCGCGCAAGCGCTCGATCGCAATGCTCGCGCCTCCCGCGCCTCCGGCCTCGCTCGCGTCATTCGCGAGCTCGGCGTCGACGAGTGCGTCCAGCAAATCGGTCTCCTCCCGCAACAGGGCGGCAGTGCGGAGCACATTCGACGAGGCTGCCGGGTGGACCGCCTCCAAGGCCGGGAGCAAGCCGTGGCGCACTCGCGCGCGCGCATAGACGGCACTGTCGTTGCTTTCGTCTTCGCGCCAGAGGAGCCCTCGCTCGCGGCAGTAGTCGGCTGTCTCGCCGCGGGTCAAGCCCAACAACGGTCGCACCAACCGGCCCTCCCGTTGATACATGCCGAGCAGCGCGCGCCGCCCGGGCGAGGCGGCGAGACGGTAGAGGATCGTCTCGACCTGGTCGGTTGCCGTATGGCCGGTCGCGACCAGAGCGTCTTGCTCCCGGGCCAAGGCGTCTGCCGCGTCGTAGCGAAGCTCGCGCGCCCACGCGTGCAAGTTGCCCTTGGCATCGGCGTCGCGCTCGACCTGCACGACCTCGATCTCCACATCGAGTTGGCCGCACAGCTCGCGACAGTGAGCCTCGTCGGCGTCCGCATCCGCGCGCAGGCCATAGTTGACGTGCAAAGCAGAGACATGCTCGGCGCCGCACAAGGCCACCGCGATATCGATCAGACAAACAGAGTCGCGCCCGCCCGAGAGCATGGCGACGACCACACAGTCTTCGCGAAGCAAACCCTCGGCTCGTACGCGGTCCCGGATGCGAGTCGCGCTCATACGAAACGCTGCCCGCAAGACCGGCGCAGATGTCTATTCGAAATTATCGATTCGTGTTGCCACGAAACAATTACAAGTAGAAAGCTTCGCAAAAAAATACACATACAACACAGCCCGACCCTCAGCGGCAGCCCTTGCGAGGTCAACCGTCGCCCTTGCGAGCTCAACCGCCCCCCTCTCGCGAAGAGAGCGCGTCGAACAGCTCGATCGGCTCGGTGAAGCCCTTCAGGCCGATTTCGCCGATCAAATCGAAGCGCACGCCCTCCACGCCCACGGCGCTGTCCACCACCGGGCGCGTCACCAAAACCTCCCCCCCGGCGGCCCTGGCGACCACGCGCGCGGCCTGGTTGACGTCACGGCCGTAGTAGTCGCCGTCACGGTAGAGCGCCTCGCCATAGTGGATGCCGATGCGAGGGGCGGGGTCCTCGGGCTCGACTTCGCGCTGGAAATCGACGGCCCAGCGGGCGAGCGCGACCACGTCGGAGCCGACGACCATGACCTCGTCGCCGAGCGTCTTGATCACGCGGGCATCGATTGGAAGGGAGTGCTGGACCGCGTCGACGAAGCGTTCGACCACGCCGACGGCCTCCTCGTCGCCACGCTCCTCGGTGAGCTTGGTGTAGCCGGCCAGGTCGGCGAAGGCGATCGCGACTCGCAGACGTCCCTCGTCGGGGATGCCGCCGGCGAGGTCGGCCTCCATGTGGCCGATCACGTCCTGCTCGATGAAGTGCCCGAGGAAGCGACCGTGCAGGTAGCGCATGAAGGGCGCCGCGAAGGGCAACAGCTCCGCGGCCAAGCCCTCCATCGCCTCGGCCATCTGGGCGCCGGGCATGCCCTCGCGCATCATCGGCTCGTGCACATGCAGGTGGATCAAGCGCACCTCGGCATCGGCGATCTGGGCCAAAGTCTGGCCGTACACGCGCGCCAATTGCAGAAGCACGGTCTCGGGCATCCCCGCGGCGAGCATCGCCGCGATGTAGCGAACCATCTCCAGGTCTTCCTCGCCGATCGAGTCGAGCGAGAGGGCACTGAGCCCGAGGCTCATGTAGATGCGTTCGATCATCTCCTCGTCGATTTCCGTCTCGCGCGCCACCTGGGCGAGGGTGTAGCGGCCCTCGGGTGGGGCGAACATGCCCTGGACGTAGCCGGCCAGCTGTCCGCTCTGGTAGGCGCGACGGATGTCGGCAAGCGTGTGCCCGCGCTCCCGCAGCCTGCCCACGATCCCGACTTGCGCGACCGCCTGCGGGGTCCAAGCGCCTTCGTACTGGGGCACCAAGCCCTCCTTGACCCAGCGCCTGACCGTGGCGGCCGAGACGCCCGCGCGGGCGGCCACCTCGCCCAAGGTGGGCTCCTCGGGCGCGAACTCGGCCGGCTCGCTTGTGGGGGACGCCGCCATTCAGCGCAGTCTAAAGTCGCCGGACATGAAGCACGGTGAGACAGTCCGACAGGCCGAAAACGAGCCGATCCACCTGCGCCCGACGGCAGCCGTTGCCGAGCGCGTTTTGCTACCGGGCGACCCGGGCCGGGCCTTGCTACTGGCCCAGTACCTGTGCGAGCGGCCCCTGATGTTCAACCACCATCGCGGCCTGTGGGGCTATACGGGCACGGCCGCCGACGGCGAGCCATTGACGATCCAGAGCACCGGCATGGGCGGGCCGAGCGCGGCGATCGTGTTGCACGAGCTGATCGCCCTTGGAGTCACACGCGCGATCAGGGTCGGCACCTGCGGTGCGCTGGACCCGACATTGCGCCTCGGCGAGCTGGTCGTGGCGCGCGAGACTCTCGGCGCGGATGGGACCAGCATGGCCCTGGGAGCCGATCGGCTGACGCGTGCGGACGAGACGCTGGCCGACGCTTTGGCAACGGGGTCTGAGCGCTACCGGCAAACTGGTGAGCGCGCTTGGCGCGAGGGACGCATCGTGAGCACCGACCTCTTTTACGAGCGCGACTCCGAGCGCAACGTCGCGTGGCGCACGGACGGAGCGATAGCGGTCGAGATGGAGGCTGCGGCCCTGTACGCGGTCGGCGCCGCGGCGGGCATCCAAGTCGCGTGCATCCTGCTCGTCACCGACACCTTCGACGAGCAGGGAGAACGCACTCGCATCGATGACGAGGCACTCACGCGCGGCGCCGAGGCGATGGGCAGCGTGGCGGCGGCCGCGCTCGGGGCCGCCTAGCTCAGGCGCTCTTCTTGGCGGGGCGCTTCGGGGCGGACGCTCGCTTCGGCGCGGGCTTCTTGGGCGCCCCAGGCGACAGCTTCTCGCTCAACACCTTCAACTGCTCCTCCATCGCCGCCAACCGGCGCTCGACCGACCCCTCAGACAAGGCGCGATTGAGGCGGTGCACGCCGTCCTCGATGCCCTCCAAGCGCTGGGAGACCGAGCGCAAACGCCGCGTGAGCCGTTCGATGTCGGCAGCGGTGGGGATGTTGAGCGCGCTCAAGGCAAGCTCCTGAGCTTGGGCGGCGCGCTCGCGGGCGTCGAAGGCCCTTCCGATCGTGCCCGTCACGAGCGGGTTGTCGAGCAGGTCCGCCAGGGCCCGGCCCAACTTGTCCTCTGTGCCGGTGGTCAAGCGCTCGCGCAGCTTGGCGGTGTGGCTGGCCCCGTCGGACATCGGCCAAAGGGTACCGTGCCTGTGTGTCCATGCGCCTGTTCACCTTCGTGCAGATGGAGCTTCCCTGGGAGCTGGGACCGTCCGACGGGCGCTATCTGCTGCGCACTCCGGCCGGCCCGGACGGCAACGAGCCCCAGCACGTGGTCGTGCTCTCGACGGTCGGCGCCGAGCGCAGAGGCATCTTGGGCGGGCGCTCGCGCACGCGTCGCACCAATCCGGCGCCGGCGCCCGTGCCGGTCACGCGGGCGACGGTGGTGGACCCGGTGGCGCTCTCGCTGAACAAGCAGGCACGCGCGTGGCTGGCGCAACTGGACCCCGAGCGCGAGGCCGACGCCGCCGCCACAGTGCTCAATCGGGTGCTGTGGGCTCATCGCATCGCCGGCGCCGAGGCTTACGTGCACGAGGTCTCCCCTGCCCAGGCGCTCGTTGTGAGGGCCGGATACGGCGAGGGCGAGCAGGTGGCCGACGGGCTGTGGAGCGACGCGCGCGAGCTGGTCCTCTCGCGCAAGCGCTCGGGACGACGAGCGACGGTCCTGCGCCCCCAGGAGCGTTTGGCTTTGCTCCTATCCAGCCGAGGCGAGGTCCTGCTCTGCGAGGAGCTGGTCTTGCGCGCGCGCGTGGATCTCGACGCCGGCCGCTTGGCGCTGGCCGCGATCGAGCTGGAGCGCGCCTACGCGACCGCGCTGCTGGAGTTGCCAGCTGAGCAGCGAGAGGACCTGAAGGCGCGCGTCGAGGAGCTGGCCGAACTTTCAGAGCAGGTCGCTCGAGCGGCTCGCGAGGCGCTCCCGGACGTCACGGCCCTGCCCGAGGAGCAGGTCGTGCGCCACGCCTTGGAGCGCTTGGAGGCGGCGCTGCGCGCACGGACTGCGGCCGGCTTTACAGTGAGCTGAACATGGACCCCACGCACACAGCCATCGGGACCTGGAGCGGAGGACGCTTCATGCACTTCGGCGAGCCGCTCTCCGAGGAGCGTCTACTCTCCCTACTGCGACCCGGCGAGGGCATCGACACCGTCATCAGCTCCGACGCCTATGGCGCGGGCGAGGCCGACGCGCTGCTGGGGCGCGCGATCGAGGGCGTGGATCGCGATTCGTTCTGTTTGATCGGGGCGATCGGCCACGACTTCTATGAGGGCGAGCGCGAAGGCGCCAAGGGCTTTCCCCGCTTCACCGACCCTCGCCTGCGCGGCGAGGATCGTTACGGCGATTACATCCGCATGGCCGCCGAGCGCAGCCTGGAGCGCCTGGGCGCCGACGCGTTCGACCTGCTGTTGCTGCACAACCCGGACCGCACCGGCTACACCAGCGAGGCTGTGTGGGAGGGGATGAAGGCGCTGCGCGAGCAGGGCCTGACACGCTTGCTGGGCGTGGCACCTGGTCCAGCCAACGGCTTCACGCTCGACTTGATCGACTGCATCGAGCGCTTCGGGGAGGTGCTCGACTGGGCGATGATCATCCTCAGCCCGATGGAGCCGTGGCCGGGCGAGCTGGTGCTGGACGCCGCCGCGGCCAACGACGTGAAGCTGATCACGCGGGTCGTGGACTATGGCGGCGTGTTCCACGACGACGTGCGCGCGGGACACACGTTCGCGGAGTACGACCACCGCAAGTTCAGACCGGCGGGCTGGGTCGAGGCGGGGGTGGAGAAGCTGGAGCGGATGCGCCCCTACGCCGAGCGGCACGAGCTCACGATGCTGCAGCTGGCCTGCCAGTGGAACCTCGCCCACGAGGCCGTCCGCTGCGTGGCCCCCACTCTGATCCAGGAGAGCGGGTCGGACGCCCGCCCGATAGAGGACAAGCGCGCTGAGCTCGGCTCGCTACCCGCCGAGGTCAAGCTGAGCGAGGCCGAGGTGGCCGAACTGCGCGCGATCGGCGACAACAGCGGCTCGATGGCGCTGAAGGGCGCAAGCTCCGAATACGAAGGCGAGTCGCTGGCCGATCGCTGGACCTTGGACTCCGAACTTGACGAGCTGGCGGCGCGCTGGCGGATCGAGCCGCGGCGCGATCTGGCCAAGACGCGCTGACGCTCAGACGCCACGGACGTGTGGATTGGGCCTTCAGGCGGTGAGCGAGGGGCCCTGGGAAGCCGGCGCGGACTCCACCGATGTGGCCCACTTCTCCAGAAACAGCTCGCATTCGGCGACGTCGAGCGGACGGGCAAACAGGAAGCCTTGCCCGGTGTCGCAGCTCTCGGCCCGCAGCAAGGACAGCTCATGGGCCTGCTCGATCCCCTCGGCCAAAGTCTCGATCGAGAGTGACTTGCCGAGCTGGACCAAGGTCCTGATCAACGTCTCGCCCTCGCTGTCCTCGCCCATTTTGGCGATGAACGAGCGGTCGATCTTCAGGGCGTCGACCGGGAAGCGCTGCAGGTAGGCAAGCGAGGAGTAGCCGGTGCCGAAATCGTCGATCGCCACGCGCACACCCAGGTCCTTGATCGCGGCCAGGCGCACGGCGGTCTGCTCGGCGTTGGCCATGATCGTGGTCTCGGTGATCTCGATCGTGAGCGCGTCGGCGTCCAGGCCGGTCTCGCTGAGAACCTCGGCCACTTCGCCGACCAGCTCGTCGCGGTCGAGCTGGCGCGCGGCAACGTTGACGGCGATTCCCACCTCGCGGCCGGCCTCGCGCCACTCGGCGCCTTGCCGGCAGGCCTCGCGCAAGACCCAGCGGCCGACGTCTACGATCAGGCCGGTCTCCTCGAGCAGAGGCACGAAGTCGTCGGGTTGCACGACACCGCGGCGGG
>Ga0265327_10005375_pt1 | contig 10709 bp, 8 predicted proteins | sample 41621metaG_FD_202089 | JGI IMG/M metagenome (GOLD analysis project Ga0265327, IMG submission 202089) | Rhizosphere microbial communities from Carex aquatilis grown in University of Washington, Seatle, WA, United States - 4-16-21 metaG | ecosystem: Host-associated > Plants > Roots > Rhizosphere >... | reverse complement strand
CATGGGCATCGTCAATGCCGGCATGGTCGGCGTCTACGACGACCTCGAGCCCGAACTGCGCGAGCGCGTGGAGGACGTGGTGCTGAACCGTCGCCCCGATGCCGGCGAGCGCCTGGTCGAGGTGGCCGAGACCGCCAAGAGCGGTGCCAAGGACGAGAGCAAGAAGCTCGAATGGCGCGGCACGGCCGAGCACCCGGTGCACGTGAACCAGCGGCTCTCGCACGCGATGGTGCATGGCATCACCGACTTCATCGTCGAGGACACCGAAGAGGCCTACCAGCAGATCCTCGCCACCGGTGGGCGCCCGCTGCACGTCATCGAAGGCCCGTTGATGGCCGGCATGAACATCGTCGGCGACCTCTTCGGCCAGGGCAAGATGTTCCTGCCGCAGGTGGTGAAGTCGGCGCGCGTGATGAAGTCCGCCGTGGCCCACCTCATTCCCTACATCGAGGAAGAAAAGCGCCAGGACGAGGCCGCCGGCCGCGACGTGCGCACCAAGGGCAAGATCGTGATCGCGACGGTCAAGGGCGACGTTCACGACATCGGCAAAAACATCGTCACGGTCGTGCTCCAGTGCAACAACTTCGAGGTCGTGAACATGGGCGTGATGGTGCCCTGCCACGAGATCCTGGCGCGCGCCAAGGTCGAGGGCGCGGACATCGTCGGGCTCTCGGGCCTGATCACGCCGAGCCTGGAAGAGATGCAGTACGTCGCCGGCGAGATGCAGAAGGACGAGCATTTCCGCATCCGGAAGATCCCGCTGATGATCGGCGGCGCCACCACCAGCCGCGTGCACACGGCGGTCAAGATCGCGCCGCACTACGAAGGCCCGGTGGTCTACGTGCCCGATGCCTCGCGCAGCGTGAGCGTGGCGCAGTCGCTACTGTCGGACCAGGCGGCGAGCTACATCGACGAGCTCAACGCCGACTACGACAAGGTGCGCCACCAGCACGCCAACAAGAAGCAGGTCGTGCTGTGGCCGCTGGCCAAGGCGCGGGCCAACAAGACGCCGGTCGACTGGTCGAACTACCTGCCGCCGGTGCCGAAGTTCATCGGACGGCGCGTCTTCAAGAATTTCGACCTGACCGAGCTCGCCAAATACATCGACTGGGGGCCGTTCTTCCAGACCTGGGACCTGGCCGGGCCGTTCCCCGCCATCCTGAAGGACGAGGTGGTCGGCACCGAGGCCGTGCGCGTGTACGCCGATGGCCAGCGCATGCTCAAGCGCCTGATCGAAGGGCGCTGGCTCACGGCCAGCGGCGTGATCGGCTTTTGGCCCGCCAACACGGAGCGCGACGACGACATCGTGCTCTACACCGACGAGTCGCGCAGCGAGGCCGCGCTCACCTGGTGGGGCATGCGCCAGCAGGCTGAAAAGCAGGTGATCGACGGCGTGACGCGGCCGAGCCGCTGCCTGGCGGACTTCGTGGCGCCGCGCGAGAGCGGCCTGAAGGACTACGTGGGCATGTTCGCGGTCACCGCGGGCATCGGCATCGAGAAGAAGGAGAAGTACTTCATCGATGACCTCGACGACTACTCGGCGATCATGCTGAAGTCCCTGGCCGACCGGCTGGCCGAGGCCTTCGCCGAGGCGATGCACCACCGCGTGCGCACCGACCTGTGGGGCTACGCGCCCGACGAGGCGCTCAGCAACGCCGAGATGATCGACGAGAAGTACCGCGGCATCCGGCCCGCGCCGGGCTATCCGGCCTGCCCCGACCACAGCGTGAAGGGGCCGATGTTCGAGCTGCTGAACTGCGCCGAGATCGGCATGAGCGTGACCGAGAGCCTGGCGATGATGCCGGCCGCCAGCGTGAGCGGCTTCTACCTGAGCCACCCCGACGCGACCTATTTCAACGTCGGCAAGATCGGCCACGACCAGTTGCAGGACCAGGCGGCAAGGCGCCACCAGAGCGAGACCGAGCTCGAGCGCCTGCTGGCGCCGAACCTGTGACACCAAGCGCCAAGCGGGAGTTCCTATTCAAAAGTTGATGTTCGGCGCCGCGCACTACGCGGCGATGGTGGTCTTTGCGCTCGCGTGCTGGGGCCTCGGGCGCGCGCTGCTGGCGCGCCTCGGTGCGCCGGGGCGGCGCGACGCCGCGCTCGAGGCCGCGATGGCGGCTGCGACCGGGCTCGGGCTTTACGTCTGCGTCTTCCAGGCGATCGCGCTTGCCGGGCTGTTCGGCCGCAGTGCCGTCGTCGGCGCGGTCGTGCTCGGCCTGCTGGCGGCCGTGCTGCAGCTGCCGGCCTGGCGGAGGGATCGCGGCATTCGCGTGCCGTCGGAGCCCTTCAGCTTCGTCGAGAAGCTGGCCTTGCTGGCGTTCGTGCTGACTGCGCTGCCGGCCCTGGTCGAGCCGCTGGCGCCGCCGGCCGCGTTCGACGAACTCATGTACCACCTGCCGTATGCGCGCGAAGTCGCGCAGAGCGGGCGGCTTGGCGTGCACGAATGGCTGCGCTACCCCTGGTTTCCGTACAACTTCAACCTGATCCACGCCGGCGCGCTGGCGGTCGGCGACGACGTGCTGCCGCACCTGCTGAGCGCCCTGGCCGGCTGGCTGTCGGTGGCGATGGTCTACCGGCTCGGCGCGCTGCATGCGAGCCGCCTGACCGGGCTCGTCGCCGCGGCGATCTGGCTCGGCATCGGCGACTACGAAAGCGCGCTGATCGACATCAGCGTCGCGCTGTTCGTGCTCGCGGCCTGCACCGCCCTGTGGTGGTGGCGCGAGTCCGACGATCCGGTGCGCGGGCCGCGCTGGCTGGCGCTGGCGGCCTTCTTCCTCGGCGTGGCCGCGGGCTCCAAGTACCAGGCCCTGACCGTGCTGCCCCTGGTGGCCGTGTTCGTGGTGCGGCGCGAACGCCGGCTCAAGGTCTGGGCCCTGGCGACGGTGTGCTTCCTGGTCCCCTGCATCTACTGGTACGCGCGCAACGCGGTCATGACGGGCGACCCGTTCAATCCGATCGGCGCGCGCCTGTTCGGCTTCACCAACTGGAACGCGGCCGACTACAAGAACCAGTTCGACGACGTGCGCGCGCATGCCGCGTGGCCGAACGGCTTCTTGTGGGGCGTGCTGTTCGCGCCGTTCGGGCTGCTCTGGAAGCGCTCGCCGGCCGTGCGGGCGGCGGCTGTGTTCAGCCTCTATTCGCTGGTCGTCTGGGGCCTCACCTCGCGCTATCCGCGCTACCTGACCGCCTCGGTGCCGCTGATCGCGCTGGTGTCGGTGGTCGGGTGGCAGGCATTGCTCGGCCGGCTGGCCGACGCGCTGCGCCGCGCGCTCCCCGAATGGAATTCGCGCGGAACGCTCGACCGCGCGGGCCGATGGCTCGGCGTGCTGCTGCTGGCCGTGGGCGTTGGCGGCTCGTTCTACATGACGCGCCGCAGCGTGGCCGCGATCGCGACCACGCCGGCCGAGCGCACGGCCTTCCTCGACGCCCACGTGCCGGGCTACGCGGTCATGAACCACCTGCGCGAACACACGACCGGGGGGGTCTACCAGATCGCGCTCAGCGAAGCGATCTACTACGGCCCCGCGCCGGTCTGGGGCGATGCGATCGGGCCCTGGCGCTATGCCGATTTCGTCGTCCTGCCGCCGGCGGAGTTCGCGCGCAAGCTGCGCGGCCTCGGCTTCGAGGCGATCGCGGTCGGCCCCAGCGTCGCCTCGACGCTCGCGGCCCAGCCGGGCTTCCTTGACCATTTCGCCTTGATGTACGAAAAAGCCGGTGCCAAGGCCTACCGCATCCTCCCTGCCAAGAATGACTGAACGTCCTGACCCGCACCCGCTGCGCATCGCCGCCGTGATCCCGTGCTTCAACGAGGCGCTGGCCATCACGCAGGTGGTGGACGAATTCCGCGCGGCGCTGCCCGAGGCCGAGATCCACGTCTTCGACAACAACTCGACCGACGACACCGCGGCCGTGGCGCGGGCCGCCGGCGCGACCGTGACGCACGTGGCGCTGCGCGGCAAGGGCAACGTGGCGCGCCGCATGTTCGCGGACGTCGAGGCCGATGTCTATGTGATGGTCGATGGCGATGCCACCTACGACGTCGGCCAGGTGCGCCGGCTGATCGACCTGATGGTCGAAGGCAACCTCGACATGGTGGTCGGCTCGCGGGTCGACGACGGCGGCGATGCGCAGACCTACCGGCGCGGCCACCGTTTCGGCAACGCCCTGCTGACCGGTGCGGTCGCCAGGCTGTTCGGCGGCCGCCTGACCGACATGCTGTCGGGCTATCGCGTGTTCTCCCGGCGCTATGCCAAGTCGTTCCCGGCGGTGTCGGAGGGTTTCGAGATCGAGACCGAGCTGACCGTGCACGCCCTCGAACTGCGCATGCCCTTCGCCGAAATGCCGGTGCCGTACCGCTCGCGGCCCGAGGGCTCGGAGAGCAAGCTGTCGACCTACCGCGACGGCTGGCGCATCCTCAAGACCATCTGCAAGCTGTTCGTGAGCGAGCGGCCGCTGCAGTTCTTCTCCGGCATCGCGGGCGTGCTGGCGCTGGTGTCGCTGGTCCTCGCCGAGCCGCTGGTCGTGACCTATCTGGACACCGGCCTGGTGCCGCGGCTGCCGACCGCCGTGCTGGCGACCGGGACGATGCTGATCGCGATGCTGTCCTTCGTCTGCGGCGTGGTGCTGCACACCGTGACCATCGGGCGGCAGGAGGCCAAGCGCCTGTGCTACCTGGCGATCCCGGGCGTGCGTGCCGGCGGTCGGCCATGAAGCTCGGCCGGGAGTTCCTGTCGTTCGCGGTGGTCGGCGCGATCGGGTTCGTGGTCGATCTCGGCGTGCTGTATCTGGCGGCGCCGACACTCGGCTGGTATGGCGGGCGCGTGGTGTCGTTCCTTGTCGCGGCCACCGTGACCTGGGCGCTGAACCGGCATTTCACCTTCGCCGAAAGGCGGTCGGGCACGTCGGTTGCGCGCGAGTACCTTCGCTACTTGCTGACGATGGTCGGGGGCGCGCTGGTCAACTATGCGGCCTACGTGTTCACGCTGCATTCGCTGGGCGGGCCGCTGGCGCCTGCGCTCGGCGTGGCGCTCGGAAGCTGCGCCGGGCTGGCCGTCAACTTCCTGACGGCGCGCTTCCTGGTGTTTGGCGCGGCGCGCGAATCCTGAGTGCGCCGTTCAGTGCGCGCCTGACACCACCACCGGCACCTCGGTCGCCGGCGGCGTGTTGCGGCTGCGGCCGCAGCGCACGATGCCGTCGATCATCACCATCCCGACGCCGGGAATGTCGCCGAGCTGCACGCTCTCCAGCAGCGTCTTGCCGGAGGTGTGCTGGGCGCGGTCCATGAAGACGAAGTCCGCGTCGCGGCCGGGCTCGATCAGGCCGCAGTTCAGGTTGCGCATGCGCGCCGTGTTGCCGGTAGCGAAGCAAAAGACCAGCTCGGCCGGGATGTTCGCGAACGAAGACAGGAGCGACACCATCCGCAGGATGCCCAGCGGCTGCACGCCCGAGCCGGCCGGCCCGTCGGTGCCGAGGATCACGCGGTGCGGGCACTTCAGCTCGATCGCCGCCCGGGCCGCGGCGACCGCGGTCCGCTCGTTGCCGTTGTGCACGATCTCGATGCCGCGCGTGCTCTTCTCGCACAGCTCGCACACATGCGCTTCAGGCAGCGAGGTGTGGCCGCCGTTGATGTGGCCGATGATGTCGGCGTCGGCCTCCAGCACGGTGTCCTTGTCGATGTAGCCGGAGCCGGGCACCGAAGGGCCGCCGGTGTGGATGGTGCTCTGGATGCCGTACTTGCGCGCCCAGGCGACCATTTCCTTGGCCTCGTAGCCGGCCTTCACCGTGCCCAGGCCGACTTCGCCGAGCAGGCCCACGCCGGCTTCGGCGAGCTCCTTGAAGTCGCTCTCGACCATGCCTTTTTCGATCACCGGCGCACCGGCGAGCACCTTCACGCCGCCCGGGCGGAAGGCGTCGAAGGCGCGCTGCGCGGTGATCGCGAGCGCCTTCAGGCCCACGATGTCCTTCGGCCGGCCGGGGTAGTGCACCTCGCCGGCGGAGATCATGGTGGTGACACCGCCGTTCATGCTCGACTCGATCCAGTTGAGCTGGCTCTGGCGCGGCGTCCAGTCGCCCGCGACCGGGTGCACGTGGCTGTCGATCAGGCCGGGTGCGACGCAGGTCTTGCGTGCGTCGACCACGGTCTTCGCGCCTTCGGTGTCACAGTCCTTCTCCTTGCCGACCGCGACGATCAGGCCGTCGTTCACGACGATGGTGTCGGCGTCCAGGATGGGCTTGTCGATGTCGCCCGAGAGCAGCAGGCCTATGTTCCGGATGACGACCTTGCCCGACTTGGCGCCGGCTGCGACTTCTGCCATTTCTTGACCTCGTGGGGTGATGATGTTTCTTCGTCGGAAGCTCCGGCGTCGACCGTGCGCAGCACGGTCTCGATCACGAAGTCTTCCCAATGCGTGACGGCCTCGGGGGTTTCCAGGGGCTCGCCGAGGAACGCGGTCAGCGTGTGCCGGTTCGACGTATAGAAGTAGCCGGTCGAGGCGATCAGCAGGTACAGGTCCCGCGCCGCCACGTCGTTGCGGAACAGCCCCTGCTGCACGCCCGCGGCGACGATCTCGCTGATGATCGAGATGGCCCGCGACGAGTATTCGCGCGCCCGCAGCGACTTCGCAATGTGCCGGCCCTTGTGCAGGTTCTCGGTGTTCAGCAGCGTGACGAACTCGGGGTTCTTGCGGTAGTAGCCGAGCACGAAGCGGATCACCGCAGTGAGCGACTCCACCGGCCGCGAGGCATCGAGGTCGATCGCGGCCTCGGCATCGTCCATGCGCCGGTAGATGCCTTCGAGCACCGCGATGAACAGGCCTTCCTTGCTGCCGAAGTAGTAGTAGATCATGCGGTCGTACGACTTCGCGGCCTTCGAGATCTTCTCGACGCTGCCGCCGTCGAAGCCGTACTTGGCGAACACCTTGGTGGCCGCGCGCAGGATGCTCTCGCGCGTGGCCTGCGCCGCGGCCTCGCGCACGCCGGTGCGGCGCGTCGCGGGCTTGGGCGCGCTCTTGCGCGCGGCTGCCTTGGGCTCGGCCATCGCGGCTCGCCGGCTACTTTTCAGCGAAGGCGCGCTCGACGACGAAGTCGCCGGGCGTCGAGGTGTTGCCTTCCTTGAAGCCGCGGGCCTCGAGGATGCGCTTCAGGTCGACCAGCAGGCCGGGGCTGCCGCACAGCATCACGCGGTCTTCGGCTGCATTGAGCGGCGGCAGGCCGAGGTCGTCGGTGAGCTTGTTGCTCTCGATCAGGTCGGTGATCCGGCCCATGTTGCGGTACTCCTCGCGCGTCACGGTGGGGTAGTAGAGCAATTGCTTGGCGATCATCTCGCCGAGGATCTCGTGCTTGGGCAGGTGATCGGTGACCAGGTCGTGGTAGGCCAACTCGTCGACCTGGCGCACGCCGTGCACCAGGATGACCTGCTCGAACTTCTCGTAGGTGTCGGGGTCGCGGATGATGCTCATGAAGGGCGCCAGGCCGGTGCCGGTGCCGAACAGGTACAGCCGCTTGCCCGGCAGCGTGTAGTCGATCAGCAGCGTGCCGGTGGGCTTGCGGCCCACGATGACCGTGTCGCCGACCTGGATGTGCTGCAGCTTCGAGGTCAGCGGGCCGTCTTCCACCTTGATGCTGAGGAACTCCAGGTGCTCCTCGTAGTTGGGGCTGACGATGCTGTAGGCCCGCAGCAGGGGCTTGTTGTTGACCTTCAGCCCGATCATCGTGAAGTGGCCGTTGGAGAAACGCAGGGCCGGATCGCGCGTGGTGGTGAAGGTGAACAGGCGGTCGGTCCAGTGGTGGACGCTCAGCACGCGTTCTTCGCTGAATGCACTCATAAGGGTCAGGAATGGTTATGAACGAAAAAGGGATGCATCCATTGTCGGCGATGCCCGCGAAAACCCCAATGCAAGCACCGGGCCCGTTTGCTACATTGGATCAATAAATGTAGCGTTCACCACATGAAAGTGTAGGGGATGCTACACAAATGTCAGTTTCGGCACAAGCGAAGGTGCAAGCGGGTCTCCGGCACGTTTGTTGCACTCCAGTTGGCCTTCCCACGAGATCCCCGCGATGACCGAACACACCAAGACAGACGGATTGCCCGGCATGGACATGCCGTTGTTGCCCGAGGCCGCCGGCCGGGCCCCGCTGCGCAACGAGCGCATGAACGCAGCCAAGGTCGAGTGCAACGCCTGCCCGGTGCTGTGCCAGATCTCCGAAGGCCGCACCGGCGCCTGCGACCGCTATGCCAACCGCGCCGGCGTGCTGGTGCGGGTCGATCCGGTGGTGCTGCTGCGGCGCGAGCTGGCCAGCGAATCGCCGGCGCTGGTGCCGTTTGCGCGCATCGGCAACGAGCCGGCCGAAGCCGGGCCTGCCGATGCGCCGGTGGCCGACGCCGACTGGAACGGCGATCTCCTGCACGCCGACGAGGTCTTCGTGACCGGCGTGGGCTCGTCCACCACCTACCCCGACTACAAGCCGGCGCCCTTCATCGTGGCCTCGAAGGCCCAGGGCGTCGACATGGTGACGGTGGTGACCGAAGGCATCTTCAGCTACTGCAGCTTCAAGGTGAAGATCGACACCGACCAGTTCCTGGGCGCCGAGCAGGCCAACGTCCGCTACAAGGGCGAGGTGGTCGGCCACGTCACCACGGCCGAATACGGCTCGCAGATGCTGTCGCTGGGCGGCGTGCACCACCTCACGGGCGGCAGCAAGAAAGAAGGCCGCATGACCTGCGAGCTGATGCAGCTGCTGGGCAACAAGCAGGCGGTCGAGTGCGTGATCGACGGCGGCGCCAGCATGGTGATCCAGGCCGGCCGCCCACCGATCGTCAACGGCGTCGAGGAAAAGCGCATGCGCGTGGGCTGCGGCTCGGCGGCGGTGGGCATCTTCGCGCGCCAGCTCTTCGGCCATGCCGACGAGGTGGTGGTGGTCGACGACCACATCACGGGCGTTCTGACCGAGCACCAGGCCGGGCGCTGCCTCGACATGGCGCCCTCGGGCATCCAGATGCGCGGGCGCAAGTCGACGCCGGGGCGCTATTTCCAGGTTGCCAATCCGGGCAACGGCTGGGGCGGCACCGACATCGACGATCCGCTGTCGATCATCGAGGGCTGGGAGGAGGGCGTGGCCCGGCCCGGCCTGCGCCTGCTCATGACCTCGACCACCGGCGAGCATGCCCAGTGGTACGTGCTCGACGAGGCGCTGCAGCCGGTCGAGCAGCCGATGCCGGCCGAGGTGCGCCGCATCGTCGACCGCATCGGCGAGAACTGCGAGCCCTCGCTGTGCACGGTGCTGTTCCTCGGTGGTGCGGGCGGCAGTTTGCGCGCCGGCGTGACCGAGAACCCGGTGCTGCTCACGCGCGCCATCAAGCGCGCGCTGGTCAACGTGACCTGCGGCGGCGCACCGGCCTATGTGTGGCCCGGCGGCGGCATCACGGTGATGGCCGACGTGCTGCGGATGCCCGACAACAGCTTCGGCACCGTGCCCACGCCGGCGATCGTCGCGCCGATCGAATTCAGCATGCGGCGCGAGGACTACGCGGCGCTCGGCGGCCACATGGCGCACGTGTTCTCGCTCGAGCAGGCCCTGGCGCGCGGCGCCTGGCAGGACGACGGTGCGCCGCTGGCGCGCCAGTGGCTGCGCATGGATGCGGCCAACCCCTGGCCGCTGGGCCAGCCGCCGATGCTGGGCTAGGTTCATGTCTGCGCAACGCAACGCGCTCGACGGCGACCGCTGGCACCTGAACCACGGCCCGATCGACCTCATCGCCGAAGCCCATGGCGATGCGGTCGAGGTCGCGGTGGCGCACGAGCACGCCTGGCGGCGCTTCGCCGTGCTGCTCGATGAACTGGTGGCCGAACTGCCGCTGCTGCGACGGCCGGTGGTCGATGGCGACTGTCCGGTGCGCGGCCCGGTCGCGCGCCGCATGTGGGCGGCCTGCGTACCGTTTCGCGCCGGTTTCATCACGCCGATGGCCGCGGTCGCCGGGGCAGTGGCGCAGGAACTGATCGCCTGCTACCACCGGCCGGGCATCGAGCGCGCCTGGATCAACAACGGCGGCGACATCGCATTGCACTTGGCGCCCGGGCAGCGTGCGCGCATCGGCCTCTTCGCCGACCTCGCGCGCTTCGACCTGCGCGACCTGGGGCCGATCGCGACCGACGGCCAGTTCGAGCTTCGCGCCGAGCAGCCGGTGCGCGGCGTGGCCACCAGCGGCTGGCGCGGGCGCAGCTTCTCGCTCGGCATTGCCGACAGCGTGACGGTGCTCGCAGCCGCCGCGGCCCAGGCCGACGCCGCGGCCACCGTGATCGCCAATGCGGTGGATGTCGACGACGCAGCGATCCAGCGCCGTCCGGCGAGCGAATGCAAGGACGACAGCGACCTCGGCGACATCCCGGTGACGGTCGATGTGGGCGCGCTGGCGCCCGCGAAAGTGCGCCGTGCACTGGATGCGGGCGCGGAGCGCGCCGGGGCATTGCAGCGTCTCGGGCTGGTGGCGTCTGTGGTGCTGGTCTGCCAGGGGCAATGGCGGGTCGTCGAGCCCTTAAGCTCCGGGCTGCCGGAGGGCGAGAGAAATGCCCTTGCCGATGCAGTTGGTTCAGTAATTGCTTAACGAAAAGCAGGACACCTTTTCATGATCGATATCCGCCGCGTCTTCACCCATGTCGAGCACATCCACCACGAATTCGGACCGCGCGCCGCGACGCCGCTGGTGC
>Ga0265327_10005374_pt1 | contig 10709 bp, 10 predicted proteins | sample 41621metaG_FD_202089 | JGI IMG/M metagenome (GOLD analysis project Ga0265327, IMG submission 202089) | Rhizosphere microbial communities from Carex aquatilis grown in University of Washington, Seatle, WA, United States - 4-16-21 metaG | ecosystem: Host-associated > Plants > Roots > Rhizosphere... | reverse complement strand
ACCGCGGTGTCGCCGTCAACCCGAACCGGGCGAGCGTGCCGGAGATGTTCTGGTTGGTGTTGAGCGTCGCGGTGCCGATGCGGTCGGTATTGCCGATCGTCTTGGTCCAGTACTCAAGCGAGTCGCGCCACGCCAGCGCGAACGCGACGAGCGTGACGGCGGCCGACGATGCCACCGTGGTCAGCAGAGCTCGGAAATCGCGACGCAGCAGGAAGAACAGCAGGAACACGGCGGGGGTCAGCTTCAGGGCGATCGCCACGCCGAGCAGGATGCCGCGCGGCCACGGGGTGCGGCGCGGGACGCAGTCGGCGATCACCAGCGTCATCAGGACGACGTTGATCTGACCGAAGTTGAAGTTGGCCCGCACCGGTTCCAGATAGAGCACGGCCGGTCCGACGATGGCGGCGGCCAGCCAGCAGCGGCGGGCCAGGGCCGAGCCGCCCAGCTGCGACTGCGGCCAGACGTCCAGCCGGGTCAGCACGATCATGATCGACACCAGCAACAACACGAACGTCGTCACCGTGATGGCAATGCTGGCTCCGGGCAGGGGGAGCCAGGCGAACGGCGCGAACATGATGGCGGCCAGCGGCGGGTAGGTGAACGGCAGGTCGACGCCTGCCTCGGTGCGGAAAATCGTGCTCTCGCTGTACAGCGGGGTGTTGTTCAGCCAGGCGCGGCCGCCCATCCGGTACACGTCGATGTCGATCCGGTAGGGCGTATGACCCAGCAGCCGCCAGGCGCCCCATACCAACGTCACCACGGCCAGCAACTGCAACAGCCGCCAGGCCAGCCATCCAGCGGAGGTAGGCCACAACCCCGGTCTGATACGCATCTCGCCGGACAGCCTATCGGGGGGACCGGCGCGTCGGTGCCCTGCGGGGCAGTGACACGCATACCCGGGCGTAAGTTTCTGGCCGTGCGGTCGCCCTTACCTACGGAGTTCGTGTCCAGCGGGCGGCTGCCGTTGTTGTGGTGCCTGATTGCGTTCATCCTGACGTTTTTCGTGACGCGCACCGTGGTGCGCTATATCCGCGCTCACGCCGACAACCCGGCCCCGCGCAAATGGTGGCAGCCACGCAACATCGGTCACGGCAGCCTGCACATCCACCACGTGGTGATCGGGGTCGTGCTGGTGATGGTGTCCGGGGTGACGATGGTGACCCTGGCGGTCGACGGCGGGGTCCCCGAATTCACCGTGGCGGCAATCTTTTTCGGTATCGGTGCGGCCCTGGTCCTGGACGAGTTCGCGTTGATCCTGCACCTGTCCGACGTGTACTGGGCCGAGGACGGCCGCACCTCGGTCGACGCGGTGTTCGTCGCGATCGCGGTGGCCGGGCTGCTGATCCTGGGGTTCAACCCGCTGTCGTTCTTCGACATCACCGTGTGGCGGGACGACCAGGACGTGGCTGCCCGGATCATGGTGGTGGCGCTGGCCCTCGTCACGCTGGCGATGGCGGTGATCGTGCTGCTCAAGGGCAAGGTGTGGACCGGCCTGATTGGGATGTTCATCACACCGCTGCTGGTCATCGGTGCAATCCGGTTGTCGCGACCGCACGCGCCGTGGGCCCGCTGGCGCTACACGAGCCGGCCGCGCAAGATGCATAAAGCGCTGGAACGCGAGCGGTGGCTGCGCCGGCCCGTGGTGCGGGCGAAGCTGTGGTTACAGGATGCGGTCGCCGGTATGCCAAAGTTTCCCGACGACGCGGCCGTGGACCAACAGCTCGACCGCGAGATCCACGCGGCACCCGCGCCGCCGGACCGAACGCCGACCGAGGTTGCCTGAATGAAGTTTTTCTACGACACCGAGTTCATCGACGACGGTCGCACCATCGAACTGATCTCGATCGGTGTGGCCGCCGAGGACGGGCGCGAGTACTACGCCGTCTCCTCGGAGTTCGACCCCGACCGGGCCGGCTCCTGGGTGCGTAAGAACGTGCTGCCGAAGCTGCCGTCACCGTCGTCGAAGGTGTGGCGGTCGCGCAGGCAGATCCGCTCGGAGCTCGAGGACTTCTTCAACATCGACGGCGACGAGCCGATCGAACTGTGGGCCTGGGTCGGCGCGTACGACCACGTCGTGCTGTGCCAGTTGTGGGGGCCGATGGCGGACCTGCCGCCGGCCATGCCGCGCTTCACCCGGGAACTGCGGCAGTTCTGGGAGGACTGCGGCAGCCCGCGGCTGCCGGCGCGGCCGCGGGACTCGCACGACGCCATCGTCGACGCGCGGCACAACCTGGACCGCTACCGGCTGATCGCCGAGATGATGACGGCGCCCAGATAATTCGACCCAGCTAGCTCATCCGCTGAAATTCACCAGGCTCGGAACGGCACGCTGGTCACGGCGGCGTCGTTCGGGCCGAACTGCACCGTCAGCTGCAGCGTCCACAGCCCCGGCCGCGGCGCCGTCGCGTAGCTGCTGTGCCAGCGGCCGTCGGGGCCCGCGGTGAAACGTACCGGCAGGGAGGCGATCTCGGCGCTCGACAGGGTGCCGCGCAGCGCCGTCGCGCCGCGGACAGTGACATCGATCGGGATGGCACCGTGCCGGGTGGTGTCGAGATGTACCCGCGCCTCACGACCCTGATCCAGAGCGGTGGTGGCGGTGAATTCAGGGCCGTAGGTGGTGCGGGCCGGCGGCTCACCGGTCAGGACCGTGGTAACGAGTAGGACCGACACGGCGAGCGCAGTCTCCAGCGGCACGGTGCGACGCAACCGCTCCGGGGTGAGTCGACGCCGGCCCAGATACGCCAGGGCCGCCATGAGCGTCACCAGAAAGATCTTGGCGCACAAGGCCATCCCGTAGCCGGTCGACCACAGCGCCTCGATGGGCGACACCTGCCGCCAGGCCTGGTATTCGCCGCTGAGCAGGACCGCCGCGACACAGCCGAACGCCACCCGCGACCACCGCTGTAGTTCGCCGCTGCGGCGGGCGGGCAGGACCGCCAGTGTCAGTACACACAGCCCGCCCAGCCACAGCGCCATGGCCAGCAGGTGGACGGTGGTGACGGTGGTGGCCGGCCACGGGTCAGGGCCGGCCGAGGCGTGCCCCGAGGCCGCGACGGTGGCCGCGAGCGCCGTGGCAAGCGAGAGGAACACCGCAGTACCGGCGCGGGTGGTCACCGCAAGTACTACGAGGAGGGCCGCCTGCAGGTAGAGCCGGACATCTGCTCCGGTACTGACGGCGTCGACGGCGGTCGCGACGGCCAGCAGCACCCATCCGACGCCGGCCAGCACGCGGATCCGGCGCAGTGTCAGCGCCCAGCCCCACACCAAGCGGGCCGCCGCGAGTACGCCGACGCACAGCACCAGACCGGTGTACGTCAGGCCGCGGGCCACGTCCGCCGCCAACGACGACGAGGCGACCGGGCGCACCTCCGCCGGTGCGTCCGGCGCCTGCTGGACGCCGAAGCTCACCGAGCCGGACACCTCGTGCCCGTCGGCCGACATCAGCCGCCAGGTGGCGGTGTAACTGCCGCGCGGCAGGTTCGTCGGCAGCTCGAGCTCGACGGTGGTGTTGCCCGACTGCTGCCGCACACCCTGGTCGACGCGCGTCCCGGTTGCCGAAATCACCTGTACCGCACCCGAAATCAGGCGAACCGGTTCATCGAAGGTCAGCGTGACCCGGCTGGGCGCGGCCGGCAGGGTGGCGCCGTCGACCGGATCGCTGGAGACCAGGACGGCATGCGCGTGCGCCAGGGGCGCCGGCAGCAGGAGTGCGAGCAGAGCTGCCAATAGGACGACCGGCAGTGCTGCGACCGATCTCAATTCTTTCGTCGTGACATCGCCAGGTTAGCGATGCCCAGCAGCAGCGCGACCACCGCCACGGCCAGCGCCGTCAGCCCCGGCCACGCCGGTGTCGCGGACGCCTGGGCAGCGGCTGCGGGTCGGTCGTGGTCGCCGCCCGCGGGCTTCAGATGCAGGCTGGGCGCCGGGTGCTCGGGCTCGGGCTGCCCCGGGGTGGCCTTCTCGTTCCAGTTCACGGTCTTGCCGTCGCTGTAGGTCTGCACGGCGGGCAGTGTCAGCGTGTTGGTCTTGGGCAGCGGGCCGGCCGAGATCGCGAAAACGTTGAACTGATGCGGCGGGATGGCGGCATCGGGGGCGGTGGCCTTCCACTCGACGGACGAGACGTAGTCGGTGACCTCGGCGCCGTCGTCGTCCTTCTGCGGAGCGGGCAGCTTCTTCTTGGTGATCGTGGGGGTCCAGCCCGCCTTCTGCTGCGTGCTGACCGAGATGATCGGCTGGTCGTCGGGCAGGACGACCAACAAAGAAGTGGTCGACGCGGTGTCCGACTCGGTCGGCACCCGGAAGTTCAGTACGCCCCAGCCGCCCTGGGTGGCGTCGCCGGTGACCTTGACGTGGGCGGCGGCCGGTGCGGCCAGGGCGACCGTGCAGGCGGCCGTCGCGGTGACGGCGGCAATGGCCTGCATCGGCTTGGGGGCCTGAAACAGCTTGGGCATGTTGTCCTTTCGGGGCGGTGAGAGGTTTAGAGGTTCAGAGAGCCATGACGGCGAAGGCAGCGCTCATTCCGAGTGCCATGAGCAGGTCGGCGTATGGGCGCTTCGGCCCACGCACCAGCAGATAGAACCACCACAGTGCGGCGACGCAGAATCCGGCCGCGAGCACGGCGCACACCACCGTGAACCAGGCCGGGGGAGTCACGGCAATGGCGCCGTGACCGAGATGCGCGCTGTGATGACCGGAGGCTTGCGCCCCGGAACCCGCCACTGCCACCGGAATCCCGGCGTTCGGCGCCATCAGCAGGCCCATCGACGCCATCGCGGCCATCATCGTGCAGTGGTACACCGGGTGCGGCAGCTCGAAGCCGAACAGGGCGAGATAGGCGAAGTACAGCGCGCCGGCGGTGAACACGAGGACGTACACCAGCGGCGACACCCGCATGCCGGCCGGCCACAGCATCGCGATCATCCCGGCTGACGCCAGCGCATGCAGCACCCCGACGCCGCGCTGGCCCGGTACCCGCCGCCCGGCGCCCACGAACAGCAGCGCCGCCACCGCGAACACGGCAGTCAGCGCCCAGCGCAGGGCGGAATCGGCGATCACGCTGTCATTAGTCGTACGAAACCGGTGTTCAGTTCCCGGAAGGCTTGAACCGCATGTCGGGTTGAGACCGTTCCAACGGCGTCAGCACCACACCCAGCCAGCACACGGCCAGCGTCGCGGCTGACACGAAGCCGGCCAGCGGCCACCACACGGCTACGCGGGCCGGTGACGTCTGGCACCACCAGACCGCGCCGAACCCCGCCGCGGTGGCCACGCCCGACAGATACAACGCCGCGCAGCTCACGCGAAACCGCTTGCGCCACAGCGCCGTTGCCGATGCCACCGCGGCCAGGGTGAACAGGATGGCGACGACCTTCAGCACCCATCGATGCGATTCCGACCAGCTGATCCCTGCCGACACCGCGAGCACGACGACGGCGACGGCGGTGGGGTAGCGGCGTGCGGGACCGATCCAGACCTCATCGAACACCCGGCGCCCGATGGCGCTCAGGGTGTGCTCGAGGTCGATCGCGTGGCGGGTGGACAAGCCGAACTCCGTTCAGTCTGCAGACCAGTTTCGCAGACTTGGTCGGATGAGCGGCGGCGCGGGTTCCGGGGCGGCTCAGCCCGCGCTCTGGTCCTGGTTCCCCGCCCGAAGCAGGTCGTCGCGGGCCCGGGCGACCCGGGAACGGATGGTGCCGACGGGGCAACCGCAGATCTCGGCGGCCTCGGCGTAGGACAGGCCCAGCACCTGGGTCAGCAGCAGCGCTTCGCGGCGGTCGGAGTCCACGCCGTCGAGCAGCATGCGGATTTCGACGATGTCCTCGAACCGGGCGGTCGGCTGGTGCATGTCGATGACGGTCTCGGGTTCGATGGCGCCGCTGCTGCGCGGGCGGCACTGCTTGCGCCGGATGTGGTCGACGACGACGCGCCGTGCGATCGACAACAGCCAGGTGCGGGCGGTCGAGCGGCCACGGAACCGGGGCAGCGAGCCGAGCGCCCGCAGGTAGGTCTCCTGCGTCAGGTCGTCGGCGCTGCCAGGCTCGTCGAGATAGGCGACGGTGCGCCACACATCGCGCTGGGTAGCCTTGATGAACTGCTCCAACGCGGCGCGATCACCCCGACCGGCCGCCAGGGCGAGGCGGGTCACCTCGTCGTCATCGCCGCGGCTGTTCACGGCCCGACCATATGTGACGACCGCCGGGAACTCACAGCCGGGCACGTCCGACCAATATTTTGGGCAGCTCGGTTCCCGCGGGGACAATAGGAGGATGATGACGGCCAGCTCGGTCAGCACAGTGGTCGGCAGCGCCGAGGACACGGCAGGCGCTGCCACAGCTGCCGACGACTTGCGTCGGGTGCAGCTCGACGTGACCGGCATGTCGTGTGGCGCCTGCTCGGCGCGGGTCGAGCGGACGCTCAACAAGATGCCTGGTGTCCGCGCGTCGGTGAACTTCGGCACCCGCGTGGCCACGGTCGACGTCCTTCCCGAGGTCGCCGATTCCGACCTGTGCGACGCGATCCGCAAGGCCGGCTACGAAGCTGAGCCCCGCTCCGGGGCGATCACCGGCGACCGCGACGACGAAGACCTGTCGCACGCCCACTATCTGCTGCGCCGCCTGCTGGTGGCCGCGGTGCTGTTCGTCCCGCTCGCCGATCTGTCGGTGATGTTCGCCGTCGTCCCGAGCACCCGTTTCGCCGGCTGGCAGTGGGTGCTCACGGCGCTGGCCCTGCCGGTCGTCACGTGGGCGGCCTGGCCGTTCCACCGCGTCGCGTTGCGCAATGCCCGCAATCGCGCGGTCTCCATGGAGACCCTGATCTCGGTCGGCGTGTCCGCGGCCACGATCTGGTCGCTCTACACAGTGTTCTTCGGGCACCACGCCACCGAGGCCACGGGCATCTGGCAGGCCCTGGTCGGCAGCGACGCGATCTACTTCGAGGTCGCCGCCGGCGTCACGGTGTTCGTGCTGGCGGGCCGCTACTTCGAGGCCCGCGCCAAGTCCAAGGCGGGCAGTGCGCTGCGGGCGCTCGCGGCGCTGAGCGCCAAGAACGTCACGGTCCTGCTTGCCGACGGCACCGAAATGGTGATCCCGGCCGAGGAACTCGCCGAACAGCAGAAGTTCGTGGTGCGCCCTGGCCAGACCATCGCGGCGGACGGACTCGTCGTCGAGGGCTCGGCCGCCGTCGACACCAGCGTCATGACCGGCGAAGCCAAGCCGGTGCGGGCGACGCCCGGCAGCAGCGTCATCGGCGGCACGATCGTCCTCGACGGCCGGCTGATCGTCGAGGCGGCCGCCGTCGGCGCCGACACCCAGTTCGCCGGCATGGTCCGGCTGGTCGAGGAAGCGCAGGCGCAGAAGGCCGAGTCGCAGCGGCTGGCCGACCGCATCGCTTCGGTATTCGTACCGTGCGTCTTCGGCATCGCCGCGCTGACCGCACTGGGCTGGGCCCTGGCCGGCGCAGGGCCCGACAAGGTGTTCGCCTCCGCGTTGGCGGTCCTGGTGATCGCGTGCCCGTGTGCGCTGGGCCTGGCCACGCCAACGGCGATGATGGTGGCGTCCGGGCGCGGCGCCCAGCTCGGCATCTTTTTGAAGGGGCACCGGTCGCTCGAGGCGATCCGCGCCGTCGACACCGTCGTCTTCGACAAGACCGGCACCCTGACCACCGGGCACCTCGCCGTCACCGCGGTCACCGCGGTGGACGGTTGGGAGTCCGACGATGTGCTGGCCCTCGCCGCGGCGGTGGAGTCGGCTTCCGAACATGCGGTCGCGGTGGCGATCACCGCGGCGGCGCCGGAGCATCCGGATGTCAGCGACTTTCAGGCCGTTCCGGGTCGCGGCGTCGTCGGCACCGTGGGGGAGCGCGAGGTACGCATCGGCAAGCCGTCGTGGGCGGCCGGCCGGGCCGCGGTGCCCGCGGCCCTGGCCGAAGCGCGCCGAAGTGCCGAATCTCGCGGGGAGACGGTGGTTTTCGTGGCTGTCGACGACCAGCTGTGCGGTGCCGTCGCGGTCGCTGATGCGGTCCGGGAATCGGCCGCCGGCGCCATTGCCGCGTTGCACGAGCGTGGGCTGAAGACCATCCTTTTGACCGGCGACAATCCGGCGGCCGCCGCCGCGGTGGGTGCCGCGGTGGGAATCGACGACGTCATCGCCGACGTGCTCCCGGACGGCAAGGTCGACGTCATCCAACAGCTGCGCGACCGCGGACGCATGTCGCGATGGTCGGTGACGGCATCAACGACGGCCCGGCGCTGGCCTGCTCCGATCTGGGTCTGGCGATCGGCCGTGGCACGGACGTCGCGATCGGCGCGGCGGACATCATCCTGGTCCGCGACAGCCTGGATTCGGTGCCGCAGGCCCTGGACTTGGCGAAGGCGACCATGCGCACCATCCAGATGAACCTGGTGTGGGCGTTCGGCTACAACATCGCCGCCATCCCGGTGGCGGCGGCCGGCCTGCTCAACCCGCTGATCGCGGGTGGGGCCATGGCCTTCTCGTCGTTCTTCGTGGTGTCGAACAGCCTGCGGCTGCGCAACTTCAAGTGATTTGTGCACGATTTTCCGCGTGTGACGCGGATTTTCGTGCACAAATCACTGGTTGACGTCGGGATTACTGCTGGCCGCGCTGGCGGGCCAGTTCGCGCAGCATGGCGTTGTAGGCGTCCAGGTCGTCGTCGCCGTAGTTGGAGTCCGAGTGCCGGTCCGAGCGCGATGCGGCGCGGCGATCCTGCTTGGCCCACTGCGCCACCAAGGCGATGACCACCAGGATCACCGGCAGTTCGCTCGAGCCCCAGGCGATCGCGCCGCCGAGGTGCTGATCGGCGCCGATGCTCGACAGCCAGGGCAGGCCGACGAACTTGTAGAACGGCCCGCCGATGGTGTCGGTCATGGTCATGGTCGCGATGCCGAAGAAGGCGTGAAAAGGCATGACCGCGAACAACAATCCGAGCCGGCCCAGGAACGGCAGACGCTTCGGTCCCGGGTCGATGCCGATGATGCCCCAGTAGAAGAGGTAGCCGACCAGTAGGAAGTGCACGCTCATCAACTCGTGGCCCCAGTGGTAGCGGACCAGCGTGTTGAAGATCGGGGTGAAGTACACCGCGTACAGCGACGCCACGAAAAGCACGAAAGCCACGATCGGATTCGACAGTGCGGCCGTGACTTTCGAGTGCACCAGCCACAGAATCCATTCGCGCGGCCCAGGCGGGGCGCCCTCACCGGCGGGCGGCAGCGCACGCAGCGCCAGGGTTACCGGGCCGCCCAGCACCAGCAGCACCGGGACGAACATGTTGAGGGTCATGTGCTCGCCCATGTGCACGCTGAACATCGCCGACCCGTAGGCGCGCACACCCGAGCTGCTGGTGAGAAGCAGTGCGCCACAACCGATCAGCCACGCGATCAACCGGCCCACGGGCCACTCGTCGCCGCGGCGACGCAGCTTCAGGTACCCGTAGACATACAGCCCGGCGAGCGCGATCGCGCCGACGCCGATGAACGTGTCGAACCGCCAGACCGTCAGCAGCCGAACCACGTTCGGCGGGTCTGGCAGCTCGTAGCCGAGGAAGACATCCCAGGTCGTGTACTTGTGGTGCAGCAGACGCGGCGCCGTCTGCACTGCCATGGCGGACACCGCGGCGAGCGCGGTGATCGCAGGCAGGCAGCTGGCCAACCGGGACGGCTTGCCGCGGCCCAACGCCGCGACATCGGTGATCCAGGAGGCGGCCAGCGCGATCGCAGCCACGATGGCCCACCGGCCATATCCACTGCCTGTCAGGCCGGTGGGGCCGAGCTGTTCGGCCAGTAGCAGCACGCCGTAGATCAGCGCCGCGGTTCCGCTTGCCACCTGGATGACGAGCACCCGCCGGTACAGGCCGGCAGCCGGCGGACTGACGACGGCCGCGATCTTCGTGCCGGCCAGCACGGCCAGCGCCACGGCGAACACGATGACCGCGCTGGTCGTGTAGTCGTGGTCAGGACCTTCGCTCGCGTTCCCGGTGACCGGCAGCGCCAGCACGCCGATCACGCTGGGCAGCAGCAGCACGACCATGGCGATCCACCGCACGCTGAACCGGAGCGTCAGTGCCACGACCGCGGCACACACGGTGGCGACGACCCAGCCGCGGGCCATCTCGGATGCGCCGATGGCCTCGCCCAGCCGGCCGCTCTCCACGAGCCGCAGCGCGGGTGCGCCGGCGTCGGTCGCGGCCTGCACGACGACCATGAACGCCGAGGCGACCAGCCAGACCAGCGAAACCCGTTCCAGCACAAGGTGGATGCGGAAGGCCGGCGGGTCGATGATGCCGCTCGAATCGGGGCGGGCGGTGGTGACGACGTAGGCCAGGCCGCCGAGGCAGACCGCGGCGGCGAGGATGGCCGTGAAGTACCCGACAGGTTCGGCGCACGAGGTGAACGTCCCGGGGTAACTGTCGCCCGTGGCGACGAAGCGCTGGTCGCCCGAGACGATCGCGTAGGTGACAAGGGCGGCTACCGCGGCCAGATAACCCAACAGCGGCACGAGATGATCCCGTCGCTTCACTCGCCCTGCGGCGAACCTGCCGGCCTGGCGCGGCGACGGCGCCTCGTCCGAGCCCATCGACATACCGGCCTTCCACCTGAAGAACTGATCACCGCCAGTCTACGACCAGGTGTCGTAGAAATTTTCCGGGCGCAGGAACTCCTGGCGCCGCCGGCCGACCAATACCAGTTGTGAGTCATA
>Ga0265327_10005373_pt1 | contig 10713 bp, 9 predicted proteins | sample 41621metaG_FD_202089 | JGI IMG/M metagenome (GOLD analysis project Ga0265327, IMG submission 202089) | Rhizosphere microbial communities from Carex aquatilis grown in University of Washington, Seatle, WA, United States - 4-16-21 metaG | ecosystem: Host-associated > Plants > Roots > Rhizosphere >... | reverse complement strand
CAGCATGAGCTACGAGGACCAGGATCGTGTCGTGGCTTCCCTGGCGGAGGCGATCGCGTCATGAGCGAGCAGGAGTGGGCGGTGCCACTGACGACCGTCGAGGTCTCCGAGCCTGACGTCCAGGCCGTGATGGAGTGCCTGGAATCGGGCTGGCTGACGATGGGGCCGCGGACAGCGGCGTTCGAGACGGGTCTTGCCGAGTTCGTCGGCACGCCGCATGCCGCGACCGTCTCAAGCGGCACGGCCGCGCTGCACCTGGCCTGCCTGGCAGCCGGGATCGGCCCGGGTGACGAGGTGATCGTGCCGGCCTTCACGTTCGTGGCAAGCGCCTCGGGACCCCGCTACGCCGGCGCGCAACCGGTGCTCTGCGACGTCATCAGCCCTCACGAGTTCAACCTCGACCCCCAGGACGTGGCGCGGAAGATCACACCCAGGACGAAGGCGGTGATCGCAGTTCACTTCTGCGGCTACCCCGCCCGGATCGCGGAGCTGCGGGCGCTGTGCGACGAGCACGGCCTGATCCTGATCGAGGATTGCGCCCAGGCGATCGGCGCCAGGATCGACGACTCGGGCCGCCAGGTTGGGACGGTGGGCGAGCTTGGAGCCTTCAGCTTCTTCTCCAAGAAGCAGCTCTGTGTCGGCGAGGGGGGAATGGTCACGACCGCTGACGACGACTTGGACGCGCGGGTGCGGCTGCTGCGCTCGCACGCCATGACCAGCACCACCTGGGACCGCCACCGCGGCCACGACCCTGCCTATGACATCGTCGACATCGGCTTCAACTTCCGCCTGGACGAGCCCCGAGCGGCTCTCGGCCTGAGCCGGCTGGGACGCCTCGCCGCGTCCCTGGATGCGCGCCGCGCGACGGTAAGGGCCTATCGGGAGCGACTGGCGGAGATCCCCGGCATCGAGCTGTGCTTCGGCGAGGAGGCTGTCGAGCGGGCCTCCCATTTCGCCTTCCCGATCCTGCTCCCGGACCGCTTCAGCCGCGACGGCTTCCGCGATGAGCTCAAAGCGGCCGGCATCCAGACGACCTGGTACCCGGCCCTGCACACCTTCACCGAGTACAGCCGGTTCGCGCCCGACAGCGGGCTGGCGAACGCGGCCGAGGTCGGCGACCGGCACTGTGCCCTGCCGCTGAGCGCCACGATGAGCATCGAGGAAGTCGACCTCGTGGTCGACGCGGCCAAGGCGGCCCTGAGCGTCGCCACCTAGTATCGGCCGGGCCCGCCGGATGCGGCGAGCTCCTCTCGGCAGGCGCGCCTAGAGGCCCGGGAGCAGGCGCTCGCGAACAGACTCGAACTCTTCCTGGGCCTGCTCGTAGTCGTCGTGGCGCCCGATGTCCAGCCAGTAGTCGTCGCTGGCCCAGGAACGAACGACCTCTCCGTCGGCGATCAGCCTCAGAACGAGGTCCGGGAAGTCCAGGCGCTCGCCCGGCTCGATCCTGGCGATCGCGCGGGGGGCGAAGCAGTAGACGCCCATGCTGGCGATGTAGTCGATCGTGGGCTTCTCGTCGTAGCCGGTCAGGCGGGTCGGGTCCTCGCCATCGCCGAAGCGCAGGACACCCAGTGACACCTGGACCTCACGCTGCTTGGTGGCGATCGTGGCAGCCGCGTCGCTCGAGCGGTGGCGCTCCAGCAGGGCGCCGTAGTCGATGTCGGTGAGGACGTCGCCGTTCATCACCAGAACGTCGTCCCCGGCGAGGTCCTCGATCAGAGCCAGGGCGCCGACGGTGCCGAGCGGCTCGCGCTCGCGGAAGTAGTCGATCGGGATTCCGTAGGCCTCGCCATCACGGAAGAACGCCTCGATCAGCTCAGCCAGATAGCCGGTGGCGATCGTGATCCGTTCGAATCCGTGGCGCTTGAGCTGGCGGATCACGATGTCGAGAACCGGCCGGTCCCCGATCGGCATCAGCGGCTTGGGCAGGACCGTTGTGTAGGGACGCAGCCGGGTGCCTTCGCCACCGGCCAGAATCACGGCGCGCTTCATGACACTCCTCGCCGATCTGGGCAGCAGGGCCGCATGGGGCCGGGAGGATAGGCGCTGCGGGGGACGGTCATCAGAGGCTCAAGCAGCAGCCATCGCCTGGGCAAAGAGCTCCTCGATCCGCTGAGCTACCACCGGGGCGGCGTAGGTCGCCTCGGCGTGAGCCCTCGCGGCGCTTCCCGCCCGCTCGCCCTCGCCGGGGTCCGACAGGAAGCGTTCGAGCAGGGGGCGAAGCGATGCCGGATCGTTCTCGGGTGAGGCGATCCCGCCGAACTCGGGGGTGATCATGTCGGCGACGCCCTCGGCGCCGGTCGAGAGACATGGCCGCGAGGCCAGCATCCCCAGGATCACGGCGCGGGGAGCGCCCTCGGTGGGACTGGGGCAGAAGACCGAGACATCGAATGCCGAGAGGACGTCGGGGACCTCCGAGCCGGGCGTGGAGATGAAGTGCGCACGGTCGCCCAGGGGTGCAGCGAGCTCGCGGAGCTCAGCTTCGGTCTCGCCGCCGCCGGCCATGATCAGGTGAACGTTGGGGTTCTGCAGCGCCTCGACGGCCTCGACGACGACGTCGTTTCGCTTCTTCGGGTGAAAGCGCGAGATGCATCCCACCACGAAGGCGTCGGCGGGAATCTGAAGCTCGGAGCGGACCCGTGCGCGCCCCGCCTCGGTGAAACGGATTTCGTCGGTCCGCAGGACGTTTGGCACAACGATCACCTTGGAGGCCGGGATCCCGACCTCGGTGACCGATCTGCGGGTGCCCTCCGAGACGGCCATCACCAGCGGGGTGCGGCGCCCGGCGGCGAGATAGGCGAGCTTGGGCAGGCCCTTTCGCATCGGGAAGGGCACGGGGCCCCACTCGGCCCAGACGATCGTCGAGCGAAGATCACGCGGCAGGAATCCGACCAGCAGCTGCTCCTTCTTGTAGTGGACCATCAGCACGTCGTAGGGGGCCTGGGCGCGCAGGGCGCTGCGGAGCCGAGCCAGGAGCACCGGCCAGCGGGCCGCCAGGCCGATCCAGCTGCCCGTCGAGAGCTTCGGGCCGAGCGAGATCGGCAGAACAGTCACGCCGGTGTCCCGGCCGATGCCCTGCATGTCGCTGAGCATCACCGTCTCATGGCCGCGGTCGCGGAGTGCCTCGAGCATCTCGAGGGCAGCGAACTCCGCACCACCGCTCGAGTCGGTCGTCATCACGCTGATGATCTTCATCTCGATTCCTGTCGGCTCATGAGGCCAGCGACCTTAGCGACGGCCCCCGAGGGCCCGAATCTGCCGCCGACCCCACGGACTAGGCTTCTTCGGGCCCGTGACGGACCACAGCCTCCAGACCAGAGAGCCGATCACGGCATGCCTGATCGTTCAGAACGAGCAGGAGCGCCTCCCTGCGGCGCTGGCAAGCGTGGCCTTCTGCGATGAGGTCATCGTCGTGGACGGCGGGTCAACGGATGCGACCGTCCGGATCGCGACCGAGGCGGGCGCTCGGGTGATCGAGAGCCCCTGGCCCGGCTTCGCCGCCCAGCGCAACATCGGCATCGACGCAGCGGCGACCGACTGGATCCTCGAGGTGGATGCTGACGAGCGGATCTCCCAGCGGCTGCGGGAGAGCATCCTCGAGCTTCTCAGCGACCCCCCTGCGGGCGCCGCGATGGCCGTCTTCGCGCTGCGAAACCGTTTCCTGGGTGGCCCGCTGGGGCCGTCGGCGAAGTACCCCTCCTACCGCTCCCGCCTGTTCAGGCGCAGCGTCTACCGCCACGACGAGGGGCGGGCGGTCCATGAGGGGATCGAGCTGCGCGAGCGACCGGTGATCCTCGAGGGGGATCTCGAGCATGAACTGGCGGCAACCCCCGGGGAGGCGCTGGCCGACCTGTGGCGCTATGCCCGCCTGGAGAGTGCCCACGTCCCGCGCCCGTCATCGCCGGCGGCCTATCTGAAGGGGATCGTCCTGCGCCCGGCGGCCAAGTTCGGCTATCGGACGCTGATCGATGGCGGCTGGAGGGATGGCTGGCGCGGGCTCGCGAAGATCCTGCTGGACGTCAGCTCGGACGCGCTGGTGTGGGTGAGGGTCCTGTTGGGTGCGGGGCGAGACCCGGAGTCCGAGGACGGCGAGGCCACGGACGAGCACTTCGGCAGACGCCGTGTGGGGCCGCTGAAGATCGTTGCTCTGGCGTCCGGTGACGGGGCTGCCCTAGAGGCCTCCAGGTGGCTCGAGGACCTACGTTCCCGCGGCGCCGATGTGGCTCTGATCGCAGAACGTGCCCCGGACGATCTGAGGATCCCCCATCAGGTGACCGGGCGCCTGGGGCCGCTGTCGGCCATCCGGGCTATCGAGAATGAGCTCCACGTGCGCCCGATCGATGCCCTCGTCGCCGTCGGCGGACGGGCACAGCGCATCCTGCGACTGCTCCCGTCCAGCCTCCGGCCCGAGATCGAGGGCCTGAGCCTCGACGGCGAGCCTGAGGGTCTTGAGCTCTCGGGATCCGGCCCGGGAACGCCCGCATCGTGAGCTTCAGGCCCAGATCCGCCTGATCCTGGCTCTCCGGCGGGCGCGGGTCCAGTCGAGCATCGAGTCGCCCAGTTCGTAATCCCCCCGCTGCGCGTCAGGGATACGGCCCGTCTCGACCTGTTCGATGAGGCGGGGCAGCTCGCGATAGAACTCGGGCGAGCGGTAGGGCGGGTGAAGCGACCACATTCCGGGCGGGCGGCCGGGGAAGTCCACACGGCAGAGCCCGGCACGGCGCATCGCCGCGCCCATCACGAGCTCGGCTGCCCCGTATGGCGGGTTCCCGTGCAGCTTGGCCTTGACCCGGCTGACGAGCCTGATCGGCCCGAGCAGCTCCATCGGCAACATCCGCCGGCGCATCCGTGCGCGGTCGATGAGATAGAGGCGGGTGTTCATCGTGTCAACACGTATCGCCCCCTCGACGGGGGTGAACGGCTGCGAGGGTACGGTCGGGGTGGCGCCCTCGAGCAGCGGCGGCCCCGCCAGGGGGTTCACGGCCAGAACCTCCTGATGGGCCTCGAGCAACTCGGATCCCTCGGACACCCAGGTCGGGCTGCCTCCTCCGAACATCATGTCCGAGTCGAGATGCAGGACGTGATCGTTGCGAGCCTCGAAGAGGCCGTCGAAGTACGGGTAGACGGGGGCTCCCTTGGTGTCCTTCACAGGCATCTCCGAGCCGGGGCCGAACAGCTCGCCGGCGAGAAGTCTCATACGGGCGGGGTCGTAGTCGACCTCTGCCACGCGTGCGTGCGGATGTTCGCCGCAGAGCCGCTCGAGCAGCTCGCCCATGGGCCCCCGGCGCTCCTCCCAGCCCTCGGCGAAGCGTCCGCCCCGCTCGGTCCTGTGCAGGTCGTAGGTGAAGATGATCTCCTGCACCTGGGCCGCGAAGCGGCGCATCTGGTGGGGCAGCGTGTGGACGGCATGCGGCAGGTCCGTCGGCGCGACGTTGATCTGCAGCGTCACGGGCATCGCTGGCGCCATCGGGGACACCTTAGAACGGCCCTCTATCGGGAGCCCGGGGAGATCAGGTCGTGCGGATGATCAGAACGGAGCAGGGGGCGTGGTGGGACACCTTGTTGGGAACCGAGCCCAACAGGAAGCGCTTGGCCCCGGTCATGCCCTTGTTGCCGACGATGACGAGATCGGATCCCTGCTCCTCGGCGACGTCGAGGATCGCATCAGCCGGGTCGCCCTGGCGGGCATAGACGTCCACGGGAACATCTTCGGCGCTCGCGATCTCCGCCGCCGCAGCGAGCGTCGCGTCGATGTCCTCGCGCGGGTTGATCGTCCATTGCAGGTCCTCTGGAGCCTGACGGCGTTCCTCGGCCAGGCGCTGAGAGGACACCGGCTCATAGGCACTGACGATCTGGAGCTTGGCGCCGACGCTCTTGGCCAGTGAAACCGCCTGGCGAACGGCCTCGGTGGCCGTCTCGGAGCCGTCGGTTCCAACCAGGATCGATTTGAACATCGGGATCGATCATATACGGAGCAATTCGATTGGCGGGCCTATGCAGTGAACGCCGTCGTCCGTACCATTTGCCGATGGGCACAGCGCCTTCAAACGGTGAATCACCGGCCGACGGGAGGAATTCGCGCCGGAGGCGGGCCCCGGCCGGCAGGCGTCTCGCCCTGATTGCGGCGATCTGCGGGCTCTGCGCCGCGGCAGCCCCCGCGGCGGTGTTCGGGACGACACCCTCAGCCACCGTCACAAGCGCACCTTCGCGGGCGACGGTGGTCGAAGCGCAACGTCTGTTCGGACAGCTCGGCTACCCCCTGGGATCAAAGCCACTTGGTGGGTTCGGGCCCCGAACCAAGGGCGCTCTCCGCTACTTCCAACACAAGTACGGACTGCCTGTGACGGGCCTTCCCGACCCACGCACGTTGCTCCTGATGCGGACGGTCGCAGCCTCGCTGCGGGGGCCGGCAGCCCCAGCTGCGACGCGGGCATCGCAGCCCCACGATGCTGTTGAAGGCGTGCTGGGGGGCAACGTCCCGATCCTCGCGATCGCCGTTGTTCTCGCGGCGATCCTGGGTTTGCTGGCGGTAACCGCCCGCGAACGCGCCGTCTAGGACTCGGCGGCGACGCCCACGATCGATCCGGCCTCGTGACCCGCCGGGTCGGCGCTCCAGCCGGGGGCCGCCCCGTTCCACTCGACTATCTGATGGTCCAGCGTCCTGGCGGCGAGGTGCGACGGGCTCACTCGCTCAACGGCCGGCCGTGCACGGGGAGGATGGTTCCAGTCGAACTCTCGCGCCGCCTGAGCCTGCTTGGAGTCCTGGATCCCACCGTGCCGCAGGTCCAGTCCATGCCAGCTGAGTCGTACGAATCCGAGCAGGAGCAGCCCGTACAGGACAGCCCAGTAGGCCGAGCCGACGTCGAAGCTGCTGAGCAGGCCGTGGGTGCGAAGCGAGTAGGCCATGGAGCCGACCAGGAGCGTCAGCAGCACCACGTGGGGAACGATCTGCTGCCAGTGCCAGGCGTAGACATTTTCCTTTCGAGTCACGCGGTAGCGCGGCTTGCCGTCGCGCCCGCCGGCCACCGCCAGGAAACAGGCACGCGCGTAGACGAAGCAGAGCCCCGCCCAGACGAGGCGGGCCCGCCAGAGCTGCTCGAAGGACATCGGGCGGTGGACGAGAGCCAGATACAACTCCAGGGCTACCGCGAACGGCCAGAAGTGGACGATGAACGAGCTCGTGGTGGTCACGACGGGATAGACGTGAAACAGGAACCCGAAGACCGGTGCGAGCAGGAACACGAGCGTGGCCGGCCCCTGCATGTAGAACAGGCCGAGCTCGTAGAACTGCAGGCGCTGGCGCAGCCTGAGGCCTCGCTTGTCCGCCCACAGCGTCAGGCGCACGGTGTCGAGAGCCCAGGTTCCCCGCTGCTTGATGAAGTTGGGGAGGTCCTCGGGCGAATGTTGGGCGAACGCACCGAGGATGGGCAGGTAGCAGCCCTCCCAGCCACGGCGCAGGGCCTCAAGACCGGATTGGAGATCCTCGACGAGGTTCCAGGTCGGGAAATCTCCGATCTCGTGCAGTGCTCTCCGCCGCCAGACGACGCCTGACCCACAGGGGAAGACGGCGTTGGCGGCGTACCGCGAAGGCAGGGCGCACTGGAAGAAGTGGGGCTGCTGGTTGTCGAACGGGTCATGCTGGGACACGGCGCCGGCCTTCGCCGTCTGTACGAAGGCGAGTCGCTCGTGGGCCTGAAGCTGTCCCACCGTCTCGCGTAGGAACCGGCGATCGCCGACCAGGTCGTCAGCGTCGCGTGTCTCCACGTACTCGATGCGCTTCGGCAGCCTGGTCAGCGCCGAGTTGAGGTTTCCCGCCTTGGCGTCTCCCCGCCGCCGCTTGTCACCGGCACGCGGAGGCCTGTGGTAGCGGAGGCTCGCCCGTGGATAGGCAAGCGCGAGGGTCTGTACGAGCTCGCGGACGCGCGCGTCGTGGGCATCGTCGCTCACGAGCACCCAGAGCTGCTCGTTCGGCCAGTCCTGCTCGAGGACCGAGCGCACCGTCCTCTCGAGCAACTCGAGTGGCTCGCCCAGGGTCGGGACGATCACGGCAACAGCGGGCTCCTGCCCCTCGGGGACGAGCGCTCGCTCGGGCGTGGCTCGCTCCCAGCGGTTGATCACCGACACAAGCGAAGCAGCGCAGACGACCACCGTTGCCAGGAGGAACGGCAGGCTGATCCACGCCCTGGCGAGGTCCAGGTGCGCCACCAGCCACGGCAGGAACCAGGCCATTGCTAGAACCAGAGCGATCGCCGCGAGGCGGGCACGCCAGTCGGCGTCGATGATTTTCCGGCTCACGGCACGACCCTCCCCGCGAGGGGCGACGGAGGCGCGTTGCGCCAGATTTCCACCGGGGCGCGGTAGGTCACGAACGCGAGGGTGGAGCCGAGCCCGGTGATGGTCTGACTCGACGAGTAGACCCGGTGGAAGGTTCCACACCGGGACATGGCGCGCCGGATCGAAGCGGGCCATGGCTGACCACCTGGGACTTCGATGAACCACTGGAAGCTGCAGACGTCAACGCGGTTGTGAAGCTGTTCGACCCGGGATGCGTCGTAGATGTCGTATGGAGAGTTGATGCGCCCGCGGTCGTACAGGTAGGCGGCGTCCACCCAGGAGGAGTTGGCCAGCAGCTTTTCGCCGGGATGAACATCCCGGACGAGCACGGCGGCTGACGCGCGAAGGTCGGGCCAGCCCTCGTCGATCCGCGCCACCTGGACCAGTCCGAAGGCCATCAGGCCCAAAAGCGCAGGGATCGCGATTGCCGCCCGCCACCGCTGCAGAGCAAGACAGATCGTCACCCCGATCAGCGGCAACATGAACAGGAGCCCGAACACGATGTGCTTCTGATCCCCTGAAGGATTGCCCGTGACCATGTGGTAGAAGGGCGCGCCGAGCACACCGCTGAGCAGGGCCAGGGCAACGCCGCGGCGCCTGATGACCATTGCACCGGCCACGGCGAGAATCAGAGGAACAGCCGTCAGGTAGACCTGGGAGTAGGCGATCTGGTTGTGCGAGACGTTGAAGCTCGGGTTGTTGTTCACCCGGAACGACTCGAAAGCGGTGAGCTGGCTCCGGTCGGCCAGGAAGAAGATGAGTAGAAGAGCTCCGGAGATGAATCCGAAGACACCCAGATCCATGCGGGCCCGCGGGCCTCGGGTGGCGACGGTCAGAAACACGAGCGGCGGCCCGGCGAACATCAGCACCGGGTACTTGGCCAGCACCGCCAGCGCATAGAGGACCGCGGAGGCACACAGCCAGGCACGATCGTCTCGGCGAATGAACTCGGTCAGCGTCCAGAAGGAGCAGCCGGCGGCCGCAACAGCCAACGTGTCGTAGACCGCCAGGTGCGCGAGGGCGATCACCGGCCCGCTGGTCACCGCCGCGAGGGCAGTGGCAGCCCGCACCTGCGGGCCGAACAGGTTGCCGGCCGCCTTGATCGTCCCGAGCAGTCCGAGCGTCACACAGATGGCCGCCGCCGCGCGGGCTCCGGCCAGACCGAACGCCTTCCAGCCGAGCGCCGAAATGACGGGCCACAGGAGGGAGCCAGAGAACCAGGACATGTAGTTGTCGCTGATCCCATGCCCCTGCAAAGTCCTCAAGCCGGCGGCGACATAGATCCCCTCATCCATGAAGGGCCCCCTGATTTCGAGCGAGCTGATCACGAGCTCGACGGCCAGAAAGAGCCCGAGAAGCACCCAGGGCGCGACTGTGACGGCCCGCGAGATTGCCCGCGGCTGCTCACGTGCGACGGCTCGCCTCTCACGGGTGAGCTGTCGAGGAGGCGCTCCGACGGCAACGCTCATGCCGTCTCCGGACCGTCAGGGTGATGTCTGTTGTCGAGTTCGCTCATCCGTGATCAGGGTCCCGGCTTTCCCTGAGCCCCCACGTGAACCCATTTGGCGACCGTGGGGACACCGTTGGAATCGACGAGGAACACCATGTAATAGCCGGGCGGAGTCAGGTTGGGATTGGACGGGAGGCCAACGTTGAGCTGCCCGTTTTGGTCGTTCGCGATCGGCAGGTTGACCTCGCGCTGATTTGGATCTGAGGAATGCGTCACGGCGGCTGGCCGGACGAGCACGGCTGAGGCGATCTTCGACGTCGAGGCATAGCTCAGAACGTGTTCCGTCCCGTAGTCCCACTGGGTGGTGTGGTTGACCGATCCTTCGAGCTGGTTCGCCTGCCCGTCAACGAAGTTCAGCACCGGCCTGGCGCCCTGGGCCAGATACGAGGGCGTGTAGATCGAGATGCGCGTCTCGAAGCTTTCTTCGCCGTTTGAGTTGGCGGGGTTGGAGCCAAGGGTCATGACCCGTCCGTCCGGGAGGAGCAGGGCCTCGGAGTGGTAATCGCGCCCAACCGGGTCATGCGCAACCGGGGTGAACGAGTTCGTCTTCGGGTTGAAGATCGACGCCTCGAGGACGTTCTCCCTCCTGGGGATCAGCGAGCCTCCGGTCTCGAGCACCATCCCGTTCGGAAGCGCGACCGCCGAGACGTACATCTTGCCGGCGCCCATCGGCTCCATCGCGCCGCCTTCTTCCATCGTTCCCGCGGGCAGGTCGGGGCCGGCGACCCAGTGCGGGCTCGGTTCGTCGAGTTTGATCTCATCCGTGGTGTTGGTCGCGTACTGCGCAGGCGAGTAGGTTTCGCCGCCGCCCATGATCATCACCTTCTGCTCCTGGGCCGGGGGAAGCAGCAGCGAGGCCGACTGGTCGCGCT
>Ga0265327_10005372_pt1 | contig 10715 bp, 13 predicted proteins | sample 41621metaG_FD_202089 | JGI IMG/M metagenome (GOLD analysis project Ga0265327, IMG submission 202089) | Rhizosphere microbial communities from Carex aquatilis grown in University of Washington, Seatle, WA, United States - 4-16-21 metaG | ecosystem: Host-associated > Plants > Roots > Rhizosphere... | reverse complement strand
GCCCGCCGCGCTCAGCAGGGCCAGGCCGGCCAGGGCGCGGACGGAAAAGCTGATCACAAAAACGCTCATCTTCGGCACCGCCCGGCCCAGGACCGAGAAGGCCAGGGTCACGAGGAAGTTCATCGCGATGAACGGCGCGGCGATGCGCACGCCCAGTTCGATCATATGCCCGGTGGCCCGGATCAGGACCTCGGCGGCGGCGGGATCGAGCGACGCCCGCCCCGCGCGGGCCAGCTGGAAGCTGCGCGCGAACGCATCGAGCATGAGGTGGTGGCCGCCCAGCAGGAAGAACATCACGATGGCAAAGGAGGACAGCAGCGCGGCCAGGGGCTCGGAGCCGGGCTCCGGCACGCCCATGCCGGGCGTCGCCGACAGGCCGATTTCGGACGACATCAGCCGGCCCGCCATCTCCACCGCGGCGAAAGACAGGCGGGTAATAAACCCCAGCGCGAGACCCAGCAGGACCTCGCCGCCGGTCATGAGCGCCAGTTCCGGCAGCGACGCCGGCACCGGGGCCGGCGCGACGATGCCCGCCATGAGTGTGGCCAGGCAGGCCCCGATCCCGAGCCGCACGGTCACCGGCAACGGCCGGCCCGCCAGCACCGGCAGCTGGAGCAGCAGCCCCAGCCCGCGCAGGAAGACCATCATCCAGGTCAGGAGGTAATCGAGGCTCATGCGGTCGGTGACTCCAGGCCCGGGTCGGCGGAATCGCGCGGGAACGGGCGCCGGCGGCCTAGTGGCCGAGCGTGCCCATCCGCGTGATCATCGTGACGGTGAATTCGGCCAGGACGCGCAGCAGCCACGGGGTCAGCACCAGCGCGAGCCCGGCCAGCGCCAGCAATTTCGGGATGAAAGTGAGGGTCTGCTCCTGCATGCTGGTGACCGACTGGAAGAGACTCGCCAGCAGGCCCACCACGAGCGTCACGCCGAGGAACGGCGCCACCACGTAGAGCGACACCATCACGGTGGTCTTGAAGATGTCGATGGCGAGGTCGGGATTCATGGCTCAGGTGATGAAGCTCTGGACGAGGGACTTCACGACGAGGTGCCAGCCGTCCACGAGGACGAACAGGAGGAGCTTGAGCGGCAGCGCGACCACGGTCGGCGGCATCATCATCATGCCGAGCGCCATGAGCACGGACGACACGAGGAAGTCGATGACGAGAAACGGCAGGAACAGCAGGAAGCCCATCTGGAAGGAGGTCTGGAGCTCGCTGATCACGAAGGCCGGGATCACCACGCGCATGGGCAGGTCCTTGACCGCCGTGGGCCCGAAGCCGCCGAGCTCGAGGAAATACTCCACGTCCCGCGTGCGGGTCTGCTTCAGCATGAATTCCTTCAGCGGCACCGAGGCGCGGTCGATGGCCTGCACCGAGGTGATGTGGCCGTCGAGGTACGGGTTGAGCGCCTCCTTCTGGACGCGGTCGAAGACCGGGCCCATGAGGAAAAAGGTGAGGAACAGCGAGAGGCCGACGATGATCTGGTTGGACGGCGCGCTGGGCGTGCCGAGCGCGGTGCGCACGAAGCCGAGCACGATCACGATGCGGGTGAAGCTCGTCATGAGTAGCACGATGGACGGCGCCACCGAGAGAAGGGTCATGACGATCACGATCTGGACCGCGACGCTGACCTGGCCGCCAGCCTGGCCGGAGCCCTCGAGGCCGATGCTGAGGCGGAACGGGTCGCCGGCCTTGGCCGGGGCCGCGGCGGCCGGGGCGGGCGCGGCCTGCTCGGCCTGCACCGACAGCGGCGCGAAGCCCAGGCTGGCGAGCGTCAGGGCCGCGAGGAGCAGAAAATGGCGGAGCCGTCTCATGAGGCCCTTTCGCGGGTGGAGGCCGCGTCGAGCGGCGTGAGCAGGTCGATGCGGCCGGGGCAGACCCCGAGCAGCAGCTTCTTGCCCTCGTAAGAGGCGACGACGAGGTACTGGCGGCTGCCGAGGGAGCGGGTCTCCTCGATGGCGAGCTTGCGCAGGTCGCGGCCCTGGAACGGCAGGCGGCGGCCGCGCCAGAGGAGCCAGCCACCGGCGCCGGCCAGTACGAGGCTGCCCAGCACCGTCACCGCGCCGAGGCCCGGACCTGGCACGGCGGCGGAGTGCGCGGGCGTGACGGCGCCGCCGGGGTAGATCACCTGGGTGTCGTTCGCCGCGAGCGCGGCGGCGGCCGCGAGCAGGAACGTGCCGGACGCAAGGAGGCGGCGGAGCGGGCGCATCAGGCCTTCGTGCTGCCGACGAGTTCGGTGATCTTGATCCCGAAGTTGTCCTCGACCACGACGACCTCGCCGTAGGCGACGAGCTTGTCGTTGACGTACAGGCCGACCGGGTCGCTGGCGTGCTGCAGCAGCTGCACCACCGAGCCGGCGGTGAGCTCGAGCACGTCGCGCATGGGCAGCTGGACGGAGCCCAGCTGCACGGTGACCTTCACCTTCACGTCGAGCAGGATATCAAGAGATTTTTCTTCCATCAGGTTTGGCATGGTTGTTGTCCTCGGTGGGCAGCTTGCGGGTGAGCTGAACGGCGACGCGGTCGGCATCATGGCCGACGCTGCCGATGAACTTGGGGGTGCCGTTGAGCAGCACGCGGGTTTCTTGGAAAAGGGAGGCGGGCAGCTCGATCACGTCGCCCACGCGCAGGCTGACGAGCTCGCGGATGGACAGCTCGAGGGCGGCCCATTCCGCGCGCACCGGCACGGTGATGCGGCCATAGGCGTCCTGCCATTCGGCGCGCCGCTCCGTGGTGGAGACCGCGGTGTCCTTCTGCCGGCGGGACTGCATCTTCTTCACCACCGGCTCGATCATGTAATACGGCACGCCGATCTGGATCGACTCCGAGCAGTCGCCGAAGCTGGCCTCGAGCGTCAGCGCCAGGATGATGGCGTCCTTCGGCGAGGTCTGCAGGAACCGGCCGTTGTTCTCGTGGCCGATGACCAGCGGGCGGAGGTCCTGCTCCAGCTTCCACTGCCCGCACCACTCCTCGAGGAGGATGAGGATCACGTCCTCGATCAGCGCGACCTCGATCTCGGTCAGGTAGCGCTCGGCCTTGACCGAATGGCCGCGGCCGCCGAGCAGCCGGTCGGCGATCGTGAGGGCCAGGCGCGGGTTGATGTCGAGGATGCCGACGCCCACGAGGGGCTCGACCTTGAAGAGGCTCAGGTGGGTGGGATTCGGCAGCGACTCCGTGAACTTGGAGTACGTGACGGTCGTCAGCTTCGACATCTTGATCCCGAACTCCATGCGCATGTAGAGCGAGAGCCGGGCGCTGAGATAGCGGATGAAGTCCTCGTGGATCAGGCGCAGGCGGCGCAGCTCGACCTCCGACAGGAAGGCGGGATTGCGAAAGTCGTAGGCCTCGACCTTGAGCGACGCGTCGCCCTTGCCGCCGTCGGACCGGATCAGCTGCTGCCGGGGCGCGCCCGACTCCACCGTCTGCGCGAGCAGCTTGTCGATCTCGGATTGGTCGAGAAAGTCGGAGGGCGGGTTGGGGTTGTCGGCCATCGCGCGGGCTCCTTACTGGATCACGAAGTCGGAGAAATAGACCTGCTCGGCGACCTTGCGGCCGAGGGCCTGGTTGTAAGCCGTGACGAGCTTCTCGCGGATGACGTTCTTGGCGCCGGGCTCCTCGAGGTCGGCCAGCGTGAGCGAGGACAGGACGTTGAGCGTGACGTCGGTCAGGCGCGGCTTGTTGGACTCGAAGGCCTCCTTGATGCCGGCGTCGGCGCCGGTGACCATGAAGCTGGTCTTGAGGTAGCGCGTGCCCATGGTGCCGGCGAGGTTCACGACGACGTTCTGGAATTCGTAATTGGGCGCGCCGTTCTCCTTGCCCTCCTTGCCCTCCTTGCCGCCCTTCTCGCTCTTGCTCTCGGCGCTGGCCTGGGCCGCGGCGGCCGCGGTGGCCTCCGGGTTGGCCATGGCGGCCGCGAGCTTCTTCTGGAGCCGGGGCACCAGGACGAACTCGGCGGTCGCAAAGGTGAGCGCGGGGGCCAGCAGGAGGGCGGCGGCCACGGGCAGCCAGGGCTTGAGCTTGCTGACGGCCGAAGCCGCCGCCGGAGCCGCACCCGCAGGCGCAGCCGCGGGCGCCGGCGCGGCGGCCGGGGCCGGAGTGGCGGAAGGATCGGCTTTGGAGGCGGGCATGGCGGGAGAACTTAGCGGGTCTTGAGGTTGACGATGTCGTCCAGCACGGTGTCGGAGACCGTGATCAGGCGCGACGCGGCCTGGAAGCTGCGCTGGGTCGTGATCAGGTCGGAGAACTGCTGCGTCAGGTCGACGTTGGAGAGCTCAAGGGTGCCGGACTGCACGGTGCCCAGGCCATTGCTGCCGGCCGTGTTGCTGGCGGCGGAGAGGGTCGTCGAGCCGCTGACCGGGCCGGCGGAGCCCATGCCGGCGAAGAGCCCGTTGCCGACGCTGGTCAGGGCCGACGGGTCGTGGAAGCTCTGGAGGAGGACCTGGTTCGTCGTGGTCGACGTGCCATCGGAGTAGAACTCGACCAGGTTGCCGGTCTTATCGATGGTGAAGGACTGCAGCTGGGTGCCGGTCGGCGGGGTGCCGAGCGTAATGTCACCCACGGTTGCGGGCGGGGTGCCCGCGGTGCCGCCGGTGAGGCCCTGCACGTGGTAGCCCTGCTGGGTGACGAGGTTGCCGGCCGAATCCAAGCGGAAGTTGCCGTCGCGCGTGGCGTAGCTGCTGCCGTCGTTGGGGTTCTTCACGATGAAGTAACCGCTGCCGGAAATGCCGAGGTCGGTCGTGTTGCCCGTGCTCGAGAGGGAGCCCTGGCCGAAATTGGTGGAGACGCCGGAGATGCTGACACCGGTGCCGATCGCGATGGTCGACGTGTTCGAGCCGGCCCCGCCCGCCGCCGGCGAGGAGAGCTGGAGAATGTTGCTGAAGCTGTCCGCGTAGGACGCCGAGGCGCTCTTGAAGCCGCTCGTGTTAACGTTGGCGATGTTGTCGCCGATGATCTCGAGACCCTTCTGAAAAGTCCGGAGGGCGATGACGCCGCTGTCCATTGTGCCGATGAGTGACATGGTGGTGGTGGTTTACTTAGAGGATGGGGGATTATGAACCGCTGGTGGCGGAGGGTTGCGTGCTGGTGGAGGAAGCGGTGGCGGTCGCCGTCGCGCCGGGCTCCACCTTGAGGACGGTGGTGAGGGCGTAGGGCTTGCCGTTGATGATGAGCTGGGGCGCGGCGCCCGAGGCGTCGACCGCCGTGACATTGCCCGTCACGGTGGTGCCATTGCCGCCGTCCACCGTGAGCTGCCGGCCGATGTAGCTGTTGGCCGTCGCGAGGTCCTGATCGGCGCGCAGCTGCGTCATCTGCTGGGTCAGGGTCTGTGTCTGCTGCAGGGACGTGAACTGGGCCATCTGCGCGATGAACGCCGTGTCGTCCATCGGCTTCATCGGGTCCTGGCTCTGGAACTGGACCGAGAGGAGCTTCAGGAAGTCCGCTTGGCCGAGGGACTGCGAGCCGGTGGTGGTGCCGGTCGTGGTGCCGGTGGTCGCACCGGTGGTCGTCGTGCTCATCGCACTGGAAACGGGGGTGATCGAGGACATAGGCGTTAGGCGAAGGTGTAGAGATTCAGGTTGGAACGGTTGGACCAGGGCCGGGCGTCGGAGACGCCGGCCGCGGGGCGGCGGCGGCTCGACGCGAGGGGACGCAGGCTGGTGTGGTCGAAAACTTCCGCGGCCTCGCGGCTCTGGTTCTCGCGCTGCTGCGGGGCGCCTTCACCGGACAGCGACGTGCCCGCATTGCCAGACGCGGTGGCCGGCGTGAACACGGCCTCGGTCAGGCGCATCCCACCCGCCGCCCCCGCGCTCGCGGTCTGCCACTCGGCGGCCAGCGCGGAGCGCAGCTCGCTCGAATCCGTCTGGAAGGTCGCATGTACGGCGTCGCCGCGGAGCTCGACACGCACCGACAGGTCCGCGCCGCTCAGGGAAAACTGGATCTGCACCGACGTGCGGCCGGCCGTGCTGGCCCGCTCCGCGGCGGTCGCGACCGCCTCCACCGCACGCTGCGCCTGGCTGGCCACGGTGGATTCGGGCAGGTTCACATGCGCCGATGTCGTGGTCCGCTCCGCGCTCGCCCCCAATGCTCCCGCCGGCGGCAGGGCCGTCGCGGAATTCGTCGGGTGGGAGGTGGTCATGGACATGGTGGTCGCAGGCATAGCAATGCCGATGCCAAGGCCGCCGGGTCGCCCTGTAACCTGCTTGTCCGTAGTGCTTAGAATTTTTTTATCGCCGGCCGATACAGCGGAATTTCCCCGTGGCACAAATTTCTCGGCCACAGGGGCAATATTTTCCCCCTGGATCACGGAGCCTGCCACGGCCGCGAGCTCGTCCACGGCCGCCCGGCGGAGTGGCGTGGTTTCGGTTGGCAGTGAATCGACGGAAGCCGCGACTGCCAACTCGACGGTCGGCGCCGCGGGAGTGGCCGTTGCCGGCTCGATCGCATGCGCCGCGGACGCAGTCGGCACGGGCGCGGGCGCCGGCTCCGCCTGAGTCGGCAGCGCTGCTGTGGGCAACGGTGCGGGCACGGCGGGGAGCGGCACGACGGGCGCCAGGGGCGGCGGCGCGCCGGATTCGTTGTGCAGTTGCGGGGAGGACGCACTTGTTTGTGGAAACGGCATCGGTCCTGCCTGGCCAGATATCACCGGGGCGGACCAGAAACCGGCGGCAGGCGCCGTTCCCCCACTCTCTCCGGGCGTCGCGATCCCATCAGCAACGGTTGCAGCCGGCGCTGCGGTTGGGTCAGCGCTATGGCAAACGTCGGCCGGCTTGACCGGGACCGGCGTGGTGAACAGCCAGCCCACGAGCTGCGCGGCGGCGGCCTCCAAGGTCGCGGAGTCCGGCGTCGCGGGATTCTTCCGGGCCCCGCCGACTCCGGCCGGAGCCGGCTGGCCGGGCAGCAGATCGGCGAAGATCGCCGGCAGTCCTCCGGTGGTGCCCGGGATGGCGGGGCCGGTCAGGCCCGCGCCGGGCAGCGTGGGGAGCGAGGGATCGAGTGGAAGAGCGGAGGCGGAGAGTTGCATGGCGATGACACCCTCCGTGGCGAGCAACCGCATCCATCCTTGGACGCGGGGAATTCCGGGTCAGGTGCTGGGGCTGGAGGGCTTGTTGGCCTTCATCAGCCGCAGTTTTTCGGACAGGATGGCGGCGCGGCGGGCCAGCGGGCCATCGGCGCCGGCGGTGTGACTCATTTCCTCGAAGATGGGCCCGACCACGTCGGGCTTCATCAGCGAGAGGATCTTGACGACGGTGACGTCGTCCATTTCCCGCAGGATCGCGACGGCCGCGCGCGGCGAAAGGTTGGTGTAGGTCTGGGACAGCGTCCGGAGGTTTTTCGCCTCGTCCGCGGTGATTTCAATGACCTTGTCGGCGATCTCCTTGCGAAGGCCCTCGATGTCGGTGCGGATCTTGCCCAGTTCCTTTTCCTCGGCGGCGAGCCGGGCGGCGCGCTGGTCCTGCAGGTCGGCCTGCTTGTGGAGCCGGGCCCTTTCCTCGCGGAGGTCGGTGGAGATGTTCTCGATCTCGATCGTCCAGAAATCCCAGCCCTTGTCCTTGCCCGCGGCGGCGGGCTTCGGCCGGGCGGCCGCGGCCAGCTCCAGCAGGGGCGCGGCGGCGCGCCAGCACAGGGCGGCGCCCAGCACCACGCTGAGCACGAGGCTCACGGCCATGGCCGCGAGGGGGTTCTGCAGTTTCGTCATCATACGGCGGCAAGTTTCCGGTGCGCGGCGCGACCGGCAAATTCATCGAACTCGGCCTGCTCCTCGCGGTTGGCCGCCTGGCGGTGGGTGGCGCGGGCCTTGGCCTCGAGGCGGTTCACCACCTCCAGGCGCCGGTGCGCCTCGACGTACTCGGCGCGGCGCTGGATCATCAGCGCGCGCGCGGCGATCACCCCGCGCTCGGTTTCCATCTCCTCCAGGCACTCGCGGCGGTAGGCGGCCAGCGTCTGCGCCTCGGCGGCGGCGTGGAACCGGTCGCGGCGGCCGGCGAACAGCGCGGCCTCGAACTCGGCCTTGCGTTCCCGCACGCGGGCCAGCTTCTCCTCCGCCTCGACATAGAGATGGACGGCGGTGGCAAAGGCGTCGCGGGCCCGCATCTCATGATGCGTCCGAATCACGGAAACCGGTCGAAGATTAAAGCGGAAGCGCTTCATGACAGGATGGATTTGAGCTGGGTGTAAGCCTGGGTTCGCGGCGTGTGCTCGTGAATGCCCTGGCAGAGAAACTGGCGCAGCGGGCCATGCCGCTGGATCGCGTCGTCGAGCGCGGCGTTCGCGCCCTTCTGGTACGCGCCGATCGAGACGAGGTCCTCGTTCTTGCGGTACAGGGCGAGGTGCTCGCGCGCCCGGCCGGCCAGCGCGACCTCCTCGGGCGTGCAGACGTCGCGGGTCAGCCGGCTGACGCTCTCGAGGATGTCGATGGCCGGATAATGGTTGAAGTGCGCGAGCGCGCGGGAAAGCACGATGTGGCCGTCGAGGATGCCGCGCACGGCGTCCGCCACCGGCTCGTTCATGTCGTCGCCCTCGACCAGGACGGTGTAGAGCGCGGTGATGGCCCCCTGCTCGCCGGCGCCCGCGCGCTCGAGCAGCCGCGGGAGCAGCGCAAACACGGACGGCGTGTAGCCCCGCGTGGCGGGCGGCTCGCCGATGGCCAGGCCGATCTCGCGCTGCGCCATGGCGAAGCGCGTGACCGAGTCCATGATCAAAAGGACGTTGCGGCCCGTGTCGCGCCAGGCCTCCGCGATCGCGGTGGCCGTGAAGGCCGCGCGGAGCCGCAGCGGCGCCGGGGTGTCGGACGTGGCGACGACCACGACGGAACGCTTCAGGCCCTCGGGCCCGAGGTCCTTCTCGATGAACTCGCGCACCTCGCGGCCGCGCTCGCCGACGAGCGCGACGACAATGACGTCGGCGTCGGAGCCGCGGGCGATCATGCCCATGAGCGTGGACTTGCCGACGCCGGAGCCGGCGAACAGACCGAGGCGCTGGCCGCGCCCGAAGGGGGTGAAGGCGTCGAGGGCGCGCACGCCGGTGACGAACGGCGCGCGGATGCGCTGGCGGCGCAGCGGATGCGGCGGCGTGCCGGCCGAGGGGGCCTGCCGGTCCACCGGCAGCATGCCCAGGCCGTCAAACGGCCGGCCGAGGGCGTCCAGCACGCGGCCGAGCATCTCCGGGCCGGGCCGCGGCAGCGGCGGGTGGTCGCAGGCCGCGACCTCGCAGCCGACGTGGAGCCCCGCCATGGGGCCGAGGGGCATGAGGAGCACGCGGTGCTCGCGGAAGCCCACGACCTCGGCGCGGACGCTGAAGTTGTCGCGCGCCGAGCGGACGAGGCAGAGCTCGCCGAGGCCGACGTTCGGGCCGTCGGACTCGATGACGAGGCCGGCGACACCGGTGACGGTGCCCAGGCGCTGCACCGGCGGCACGTGGCGGACCTGCGTGCGGAGCACTTCGACGAGCGGGGCGACGACGGAGGTCATGCAGGGGAAAGGCTGTGGGTGAGCGCGGAGAGCTTCGTGGCCAGCCGGGCGTCGGTGAGGCCGAAGCGGCTGCGCACCTGGCAGTCGCCGGGCGTGAGGGCCACGTCGCTGCGCACGCGCAGGCCGGGGTAGCGCTGCTGCCATTCCGGCTTGAGCTTCTCCAGCAACTCGGCGTCGCGGGGGCTGACGACCAGCTCCAGGTTCTCCCGCTCGGGGAACAGCTCCTCGAGCGCCTCGGCGCAGAGGCGGCTGATGACCTCGGGCGGCGGCTCGTAGCCGGCCAGGAGCCGGCGGGCGATCTCCAGCGCGAGGTCGGGCAGCGCCTCGCGCAGCTGGCCCACCAGGGCGGTTTCCAGCGTGGACAGATTCTTGAGGATGCCGTCGCTGAGCTGGCCGATGTCGGCGCGGAACTCGACCATCTGCTGGTCGGCGGCAGCGCGGGCGTCGTCCACGCCGCGGCGGTAGGCGGTCTGGTCGCGGTCGGCCAGCTCGGTCTCGTTGACGAGGCGGCCGGCCTGGCCGCGCAGGGCGGCGCTGGCGAGCGGGCGGTCGAAGGCGATGAGCTTGGCGAGGGCCATGGTCAGGCGATGAGGCTCTGGGCCGAGTCGGACTCGAGCGTGATCTGGCCTTCCTCCTCGAGGCGGCGTACGACCTGGATGATGGAGTCCTGCGCGGCCTCGACGTCCTTGAGGCGGACCGGCCCGAGCAGCTCGAGCTCCTCCTTCAGGCTCTCGGCGGCGCGCTTGGAGATGGCGCCGTAGATGCGCTCGCGCAGCGTCTCGCTGGCGGACTTCATCGAGATGGCGAGGTTGGCCGAGTCGACCTCGCGCAAGACGCGCTGCAGGTCGGCCGGCTGGAGGCGGGTAAGGTCGTCGAAGCTGAAGAGCTTCTTGCGGATCGCGGCGCTCAGGGAGGCGTTCCGCTCCTCGAGGCGCGCGAGCAGGTTCTTGCTCATGTCCTTCTCGAGCTGGTTCAGCAGGTCGGCCACGGCGCGCACGCCGCCGCTGCGGTGGAAGGCGGGACGGACCTTGCTGTCAAAATGCTTGCCGAGGCTGTGGACGATCTTGGCCACGAGCTCGAGGGAGGTGGACTCGATCGTGCCGAGCCGCTCCAGGACCTCCTCGCGCAGCTCCGGGGTGAGCAGGGCGAAGACCTCCGAGGACTTGGCGCTGTCGAGGTAGGACAGGACGAACGAAATGGTCTGCGGCTGCTCGTGCTTGATCAGGTTGAAGATCTGGCGGCCCTCCATCTCG
>Ga0265327_10005371_pt1 | contig 10715 bp, 8 predicted proteins | sample 41621metaG_FD_202089 | JGI IMG/M metagenome (GOLD analysis project Ga0265327, IMG submission 202089) | Rhizosphere microbial communities from Carex aquatilis grown in University of Washington, Seatle, WA, United States - 4-16-21 metaG | ecosystem: Host-associated > Plants > Roots > Rhizosphere >... | reverse complement strand
TGGAGGGTAGGTTGACCGTTCCGGTTCCCCTCTGAATCAGCTCCCGAGAAATTTCGGATTACGGCTCTGGTCTCTGTCGTGCAGGAGCGGCTTAACGCCGCGATGAGAATCGGCTCGGGGCCCAAAGCCCCTCCTGCAGAACCATGCGAGTCGAGCGGTAAACGGAAATGTCCCGGGGTGCTTGCTTCGCGAGGGAAAGCGAACGGCGGCCCGACGGAGGGCCGCCCTTCGTGAAAGCGGGTTACTTGCGCAGGTTTAGTTTCTGCAGCAGGTCGTTGTACTTGGCCAGGTCTTCGCGCTTGAGATAATCAAGCAGTTTGCGACGACGGCTGGCCATCTGGAGAAGGCCGCGGCGGCTGTGGAAGTCCTTGCGATGCGTGCGGAGGTGCTCGGTCAAGTGATTGATCCGGGCGGTGAGCAGCGCGATCTGGACGTCGCTGGAGCCGGTGTCCTTCTCGTGAGTTTTGAACTGGGCGATGACTTCGGATTTAACGGGTTGTGACATGGTTTATGTTGTTGATGGCGCGGTCTTTTGAGAGCCTTTCGGCTCCGTGCCGCCCGCTTTTGGAGGGCCGGCGGCACCGTTAGTGTCCGGTTGCCCGGACTGACCGTGGTCGAAGTCTGCGACCAGCAGACTCCAACTAACGCAAGAGGCCATTAACTGAACCGCAGGCCTGCCGCGCAAGCGAATTCTTCGATACGAAATGCGACAGGATGGCGCAGGTCGTCGTAGCTTAAGGCTATGAGCTTTAAGTGCTAAGCACAGAATTCCAAGCGGCGAGGAAGGGACCCCAAACGAGAAATGCTACGATTTGAACACGCTCCAATTCGCGGTAACGCGGGCTTGGAGCTTATTGTTCTACGCTTATCGCTCCCACTCACCACCCCATCGCTTCCTTGATCGGTCCGAGGAGGTCGAGTGCGATCTGCTCCTGCTGAAATGCAACGAGGTGGGGATCGGTTGCGGTGCCGGGAAAAAAGCGGCACCGGACGGCGCGAACCCGGTCGTCACCCGAGGCGTGCCGGCGCGCGACGACGGCCTCCAGGGTCTTCCACATCTCCTCGCGCATCTTGGTCGGCCGTCCGCTGGCAGCGTCGGCGTGAAATCCGCTTTCGGTGATCAGGATCCAAGCAGCGGGGTAGACTTCGCGGACGCGCGCGACAAACGCGGCATAGGCCGCGGTCAGTTCGGCCTCCGGCATGATGTCCTTGTCGTGGTCGGTGCCGTCGTTGATCACGATGACATCGGGCTGGTAACGCGCATGGTCCCATCGGGAGTTCGGATCGTCGGGCAGGGCGCGCTCGAAGAAGACCGGCACGACGTTCACGTCGCGTCGACCGTCCCAGTTCCGGACGATGCCGCGGCCGCCGTACGCGACGACGTGGACCTGCGCGGTGAGCCATTTGGCAAGAAGCATGCCGTAGGAGCGGGCCACGTTGGTTGAGCGGGGCGTGCTGTCGTCCTCGGGCGGAAACCGCTCGTCGTATTCGCCGCAGGTGAGCGAGTCGCCGATGAACATCAGCTTGCGCGCCGGCCAGGCGGGCGGCGGCAACAGCTCGCAGCCGTCGGGCAGAATGAGCCCGTCGAACGACGCGGTGCCCATCCAGGATTCGGTGCGCCGGACCAGTTCAACCACCCAGCCGCCCGCGGGAGCGACGCCGGCGGGCAGCGGGAATTCGTTGGCACCCGGTTTCAGGTGGATGACGACGGGATCCCAGCCGTTGCACGCGAGGTTAAAGAAGCAGTTCGCGTTGTCGCCGGTCATCTTGATGACCGGGGCGGGTCCGCGATACGCGAAGCGAATGGTCACGCCCGGGAATCCCATCTGCGCCTTTTGCGCCGACTGCTCGAGGCGACCCATGTAGGCGATCCGGGCGTCGTCGGGCGGGACGGCGGTCGGAGTCGGCGCGGAGCCTTCGGCGGCTTGCGCGGGCGCACTGCCAACCAGGAGAAGGGAAACGAGGGCAACGAGGATTTTCATAGGATTCATGGCCGGACCCGTGGGGTGTGAACCGCCGATAACCACAAATGTGCACAAATCCGTATTCGGCGGAAAGAACCCAGGGATTTCAAATGAGCGGCGCTGCGCACAGGAGAGCCAAACAGTACCTCCGGCCATTGCCAATCATCCGTGTTCGTCTGTGGTCAGATGAATTGTTCCGGGTTTATCCGGCCCGCAGGGCCAGGCCCTTGATGTGCCCGCAGCCGGGCAGTTGGCGGATCTTCCCGGTGATGGCGTCGCGATGAAAGAAGAGCTCGTTGCGGACGACGGAATGCGAGACGAGCACGACGAGAAGATTGCGCTCGACGACGACCGGGTGCGAATAGGAGGCATTGGCGACCCCGACGAGCTCCGGCCATTGCTCGCGGATGCGGTGCTCGATCGAGTCGTGGCCGATCCGGTATTTCACCAGCAGTTCGTCGATCAACCCGCCGAGGTCCTGCGCCTTGCGCCGCTTGGATCGGCCGGGATCCTCCGGCAGCTCGCGGAAACCGGCGATGAGGTTCTCGACGGCGCGGCTGAATTCTTTCGGCTCGTCAGACATTGGAAAGCGACAGACAGAATTTACAGAATGAACAAATGCGGACCGTCAGCAGCGGGGAATGGAGGTTCTCCATTCTGCAAATCTTGTCCATTCTGTCGAAAACAGTCTCGTCAGCCGGAGCCCTGCTGGCGGTCGTAGAGCGATTTGTACAGCGCGTTGCCCGCGTAAAGCGCCGCATGGTCGCCCTGGGCCACGATCCGGCCCTTCTCGAACACGAGGATGAGCGTGGCGTCGCGGATCGTGCTGAAGCGGTGCGCGATGATCAGCACGGTCTTGCCGACCACGAGCTTGCGCAACGCGTCCTGCACCTTGGCCTCGCTGTCGGAATCGAGCGCGCTGGTGGCTTCGTCGAGGATGAGGATGGGCGCGTTGCGCAGGAAGGCGCGGGCGATGGCGACGCGCTGCTTCTGGCCGCCGGAAAGGAGGGCGCCGCGCTCGCCGACCATGGTGTCGTAGCCGTGCGGCAGGGTCCGGATGAAATCGTCGGCATGGGCGTCGATCGCCGCCGCCATCACCTCGTCCCGGGTGGCGTCCTCCCGTCCGAGCTGCAGGTTGTTGAAGATGGTGTCGTTGAACAGCACCGGCTCCTGCGAGACGAGGGCGATGTTTCGCCGCAGGTCCACCAGGCGCATCGACCGCACGTCATCGCCGTCGATCTTCACGACGCCGGCCGTGGTGTCGTAGAAGCGCGGCACCAGGTTGGCGAAGGTCGTCTTGCCCGCGCCGCTCGGCCCGACGAGGGCGCAGACCGTGCCCGCGGGGATCCGCGCCGACACCTCGCGCAACGCCGGATTGTCGCCGTGGTAGGTGAACGAGACCTCCTCGAAGACCAGGGCGCCCTTGAGGCGGCCGACCGGAACCGGCACGGCCGGGTCGGCGATCGTGACGGGCTCGTGCAACACCACCTCAAGGCGGTCCAGCGACGCCTCGCCGCGGCGGATTTCGCTGTTGAGCGCCCCGACCTTCTTGATCGGCTCGTAGCACATGTAGAGCGCCACCAGGATGGAGACGAACGTTTCCCACTTCACGCCCATGCGGTGGGCGAAGACCAGGGTCGCGGCGATGCCGACGGCGGACAGCACCTCGATTGCCGGCGTCAGCGCCTGGGCATATTTCACGATCTTCATCTGGGCGACGACCAGCGCGGCGGTCGCCCGGCCGAAGCGGTCGGTCTCGCGCCGTTCCAGCCCGAACGCCCGGACCTCGCGGGCGGCCGAGAGGTTTTCCGAGAAGTGGGAGGTGACATCGCCGAGCTGGGCCTGCATCTGCTCGGCGCGCCGGACGATCTTGTTGCCAACATAGCGAACGGGCAGGACGGTCAGCGGCACCACCGCAAGGCAGACGAGGACCAGCAGGACCCCGTCGGTCGTAAAGGCCTGGTACAGCAGGAACCCAATCGCGCCGAGCAGGGCCATCGGTTGCTTGACGCCGTCGTTGGCCACCTGCGTGAGCGTGTATTGGAGCTGGGCGGTGTCGGCCAGCCCGCGCGAGAGCAGGTCGCCGGTTTGTTTTCTCTGGACGAAGGAAAGCGGGAGTACCTGCAATTTCCGGAAATAATCGAGGCGCAGTGCTTCGAGTATGCGGACGCCGGTCAACTGGACATAGTAGCTGTTGAGGTAACCCGAGATGGCGCGGAGAAGAAACAGCATCGGCACCGCGGCGGCGATGAGCCAGACGGTCGACGCCGCCATCGCCGGTCCGGTGCGGTCGAAGATGGGAGGAAAGACGTACTTGATCATCATCGGCAGGCCGGCGCCGCTGGTCGCGCCGTAAACCAGGCCATAGACGATCGCTGCGGTCAGGGTGCCGCGAGCCGCCCGGAGGTAGCGGAAATAGGGACGAAAGCGGCGGAGGGTCATGACGCGGGAGCCAGAATCCAGAATTCAGATTCCAGAGGCCAGAAGGAAATGATCGGCGTAATCCGGCCGGGTTCGAATTTTCGCCCGGCCGCGGCACGGTGGAGCGTGTTGTCCCCAACACGCTTGTGAGGTGGAACGGCTCCAGCGCGTTGGGGACAACGCGCTCCACCTTTCAATTCTTCGCCTTTCGCTCCGGAATTCTCAAGCAACTGAACGCACGTTGCTTCAATCCTTCGACGACCTGACGTCAAGGGCGTCCCGCAGCCCGTCGCCGAGGAAGTTGAGCGAGAACAGGGTGAGCGAGAACAGGGAACCGGGAAAGACCAGCAGCCACCAGTATTCCTCCATCTTCTCGGAGCCGTCCTTGATCAGGGTGCCCCACGAGCTCATCGGGATCTGCACGCCTAGGCCGAGGAAGCTGAGCGCAGCCTCGAGGAGCATCACCGCGGGGATGGTCAGCGTCGCGTAAACGATGATCGGGCCGAGGATGTTCGGGATCATGTGGCGGAGGATGATGCGACGATTGCTCAGGCCGAGCGAACGCGCCGCCTCGATGAACTCCATTTTGCGGAGCGATTGCACCTGCGCGCGGACAATGCGCGCCATCGTCAGCCACTCGACCGCGCCGATCGCGACGAACAGGAGGACGATGTTCCGGCCAAAGAACACGGTCAGCAGGATGACGAAGATGGTGAACGGCAGCGCGTAGATGATGTCGACGATCCGCATCATGAATCCGTCGAGCCGGCCGCCGACGTAGCCGGCGACTGCGCCGTAGAGCACGCCGATGGTCAGTGCGACCAGCGTGGCGCAGAGTGCAACACCGAGTGAGATCCGCGCGCCGAAGAGAACGCGCACGAGGAGATCCCGGCCCAGCGTGTCGGTACCGAGCCAATGCTGGACGGACGGCCGGGTGGCCCCGAGCGCGAGATCCTGGTCCTCGTAGCTGAGTTTGAAGCAAAACGGGCCCAATATGCAGGCGACCACAAGAAAGATCAGGATCGCGCCGCCCGACACCGCCAGCCGGTTCTTCTTCAGCCGGTGCCAGGCGTCGGACCACAACGACGAGCCGGCCTCGATTGCTGGGGATGGGGCGGGGTGCGTCATGGCAGCACGACCACAGAAGACACGGAAAACACGGAATGAGTCGCTGCCTGCGACCCGGCGGCCAGACCTTCCGTGTCTTCGGTGGGTTCCGTGGTTTCCATCTTACTCGAACCGGAGCTTGGGGTTGAGCCACACCTGGACGACGTCGACCACCAGGTTCATCATGACGATGAAGGCCGTGTAAAGGACGACCAGGCCCAGGACGAGGGTGTAGTCGCGGTTGGTGGCACTGGTGACGAATTCGCGGCCGAGGCCGGGAATCTGGAAAACGGTCTCGAGGATGAACGAGCCGGTAAGGATGCCGGCGACCGCCGGGCCGAGGTAGGAGACCACCGGCAGCAGCCCGCCCCGTAAGGCGTGGCGAAAAACAATGCGCGCCTCGCTGGCGCCCTTGGCCCGTGCGGTCCGAATGTAGTCGAGATGAAGCACCTCGAGCATGCCGCCTCGAGTCAACCGCATGAGATACGCCGCGTAGACAAATCCGAGCGTGAGCGACGGCAGCACCCGATCGCCCGGATAAACCCAGCCCGACACGTTGAACCAGTGGAAATAGATGCCGAACACGAGGGCGAGCAGGGGTCCGAGCACGAAGGTGGGCACGCAGATGCCGATCAGCCCCGTCGCGGAGCAGAAATAGTCGACCCACGAGTTGCGCCGAACCGCGGCGAGCACGCCGAGCGGCAGGCCGACGACCAACGCGACGGCGAGCGAGAGTCCGCCCAGCTCAAGCGAGGTGGGCAGCTTGCCGGCGATGATTTCGTTCACGGTCCGGTTGGAATACTTGAACGAGGGTCCGAGGTCTCCGCGGAGCAGGTGGCCCAGGTAGGTGACGTATTGCCGCCAGAGCGGTTGGTCGAGTCCGTAGTGAGCCTCCAGGTTGCGCAACACCTCCGGCGACACGGCCTTTTCCGCCGTGAAGGGCCCGCCCGGCGCCGCGCGCAGCATGAAGAACGTCGCCGTCACGATGACAAACAGCACCGGGATGAGCTGCAGCAGGCGGCGAGCGACGAAGCGGAGCATGGCTTACCGGAGTGAGAGTGAAAGTGAAAGTGACGGCAAGCTTGGGCGGACGGGGGAGGACACGAAAGCGCGAAGACGCGCAGGGACACAAGGGAGCGAAGGAAATCCCAGGCTCACGCTCGCTCCCACCTCGCTTCGCTGCTTAGTGCCCTCGTGTTCTCCGGCTTTGGTTGCGCCTACTTTCCCGCCGGCTTTAACATCGCATCGCGGCGGGCCTTGAACTCGGTGCCGGGCTTCCACTCGGGCCAGCGATCGCCATCGGCAATGTTGTAGCCGACCTTGAAAAGGATTTGGGTGTCCTGCGCCGCGCCGACGAAATCCCACCACGGCCGGATCTCGTCGGTAACCTTGTGGTAGTCGTTGGCAATGTACTCGTCGCGCTTTTGGGCTCCATAGCCCGGGGGCTGGCCGATGATGTCGGTGCCATAATGGGTGTAAAAGGCCGGCACGCCGACTTTGGCGAACTCAAACTGGTCGGAGCGAAAGAAGGCGCCCTTGCCGGGATCGCTGTCGGGCACGAGCACGCGGCCGGCCTCGGCGAGGTATTTGCCCGCCAGGTCGTCGATCGTCGTGTTGCCGAAACCGATCACCTCGAGGTCGCGCGACGGTCCGAGGAACTGCGCACCGTCCATGTTGATGTTCGCGAGCGTGCGGGTGAGCGGATACACGGGATTGGTGGCGTAGTACCGCGAGCCGAGCAGGCCCTGTTCCTCGCCGGTGACGGCCAGGAACAGCACCGAGCGTTTCGGGGCGACGGGGAGCGCCTTGAAGGCCTGCGCCAGCTCTAGCAGGACGGCGGTGCCGGAGGCGTTGTCATGGGCGCCGTTGAAGATCTGGTCGCCCGTCCGCTTGGGATCCCGGCCGAAATGGTCCCAGTGCGCGGAGTAAACGACCCACTCGGCCTTCAGCTTCGGGTCGGAACCTTCGATCCGCGCCAGCACATTGCGCGACTTGATATGGCGGATGGTGTTTTCGACCGTGCAGCTGAGTTTTGCGGGCAGCGGGACCGGCCGGAAATCGCGACCCGCCGCGGCGCGCTTGAGCGTGTCGAAATCCTGGCCCGCCGCGGCGAAAAGGCGCTTGGCGGCGTCCAGCGTGACCCAGCTTTCGACCGGGACGCGGCCGGCGTTGCCGTCGGGCGAATCGAGGTCGAAGTTCTCGCGGCTCCAACTGCCGGCGACGACGGCCCAGGGATAGCCGGCCGGACCCGTCTCGTGCACGATGAGGCACGCGGCGGCGCCCTTCTCGGTGGCCATTTCAAACTTGTAGGTCCAGCGCCCGTAGTAGGTCATCGCCTTCCCCTTGAAAACCGCGGGATCGAGCTTCGCCGGGTCCTTCGGGTCGGGCACGGGCGGGTCGTTGATGAGCATGATGACCGTCTTGCCGCGAACATCGACGCCCTTGTAGTCGTCCCAGCCGAACTCGGGGGCGACGACGCCATAGCCGACGAAGACAATGTCGCTGTCCTTCACCGCTACCTGCGGGACCACGTGGCGGGAGTTGGCGATGCAGTCGTTGATCGGGGTCAGTTCCATCCGGGTCCCGCCCACGGCGACGCTCACGCTTGGCTTGGAGATGATGCCCACCATCGGCACCGCCTGGATGTAGGTGCCGTCGGTGTTGCCGGGGGCGAGCCCGAGCTTCTGGAATTCGGCCGTGAGGTACGCGACGGTCCTGTCCTCGCCCGGCGTGCCGGGTGCGCGCCCCTCGAACTCGTCGGAACTGAGGATCGCCACGCGCGCCTTGAGGCTTTCGCCGGAGATGGCGGCCAGCGCGGGGGCGGTGGCATCGGCGGCGCGGCCAATCAAGGCCGGGCCGAGAACCGCGGGAAGAAGCCAACGGGGAACTTTCATGGGTGCAGGGTGACTTCGGTGTAGAATCGATTCCAGAGGCGGTCAGATCGCCAGGTGCCGACTCGCGGCGCGACCAGGTAGGATTGCGAATTAAAATAGAGCGGCACGACCGGAAGGTCTGCCAGCAGAATCTGCTCGGCTTTCTGGTAGACCGACAGCCGGGCCCCGGCGTTCATCGTGCGCCCGGCCTCGGCCACCAGCGCGTCGTAGCGGGCATTGCTCCACTGCGGATAGTTGCCGGCCGCCCCCGTCACGAGCTCGTTGAAGAGCGAGGACGGGTCGCCATAGTCCGGAATGGCCGGCAGAAAACCGATCGCGTAGTCGCCGGTGCGCAACGCCGCGACGTGGACCTTGGCTTCCCGGCGGACGATGGTCGTCTCAATGCCCAGCTCCTGGCGCCACATTTGCTGGACGGCCTCGATCACGGGATTGGCGGTCCAGGTGGACACCTCGAGCACGGGGAAGCCCCGGCCGCCCGGGAAGCCGGCCTCGCCCAAAAGCCGGCGGGCCTCGTCGGCTGCCCGGCCGGCAGGGGAGATCTTCACGGTTGCCGGATCCCAGGCGGCGGGGCCGCCCTCGCGGCCCAGCGCCGGCCAGTATCCTCCCAGGCCGGGCGGAATGTACGTTTCGGCCGGTTGCTGCCCGCCCTTGAGCACCGACCTGACCAGCGCGCCGCGATCGATCGCGAGGAAGAGGGCGCGACGCACGCGCGAGTCGTTGAGGGGCGGTTTCCTCACGTTGAGCGAAAGGAAGCGCGTTTCCGCGAGCGGCTGCGCGTGCAGGACAGGCGGCGCGTACGAGCCAATCTTGCTGACTGGCACGGTCATCGTCACGTCGACCTGGCCGGCGCGAAACGCCCGCTCCTCGGTGTTCTCGTCGTCGTAGACCTGAAAATCGATGCCGTCCAAGTGGACGCGGGTGGCCCCGCGAAAAAACGGGTTTCGGCGGACCGAGATCAGTTCGTGCGGGCGCCATTCCGTGAGCACGAAGGGACCGTTGCCGACGAAGTTTCCCGGGCGGGTCCAGGGGCTTCCCCGATTGTCGCCAAACTGCGCAACGGTGGCGGCGTGCACGGGCAGCCACGGTCCGCTGGCCGCGAGCGACAGGAGTTCGGGCACCGGATGTTCGAGCGTGAGCACCAGGGTGCGGTCGTTTGGGGCGGCGGCGCCGACTTGGCTGGCGTCGGCCAGGGTTCCTCGATAAAAAGCCTCGGCGTTTTTCAGGCCGAAGAAAAGCGGGGCCTTGGGGGGGGCGAGCGCTGGGTTGATCGCCCGCCGGATGGTGGCGACAAAATCCCCGGCGGTCACGCGGTCGCCGTTCGACCAGCGTCCATCCGGTCGCAGGTGAAAAGTCCAGACCAGTCCGTTGGGAGAGGTTTCCCAGGCCAGGGCGGCGCCGGGGACCACGTCGACCGGATTCTGACCGACGCCGTCGGGGATCGGCAGGACGAGTCCCTCGCTCAGGGCGCGAATGACGAAAAACTCGTCGGGGAGCGACGCCACCTGAGGATCGAGCGAGGCGGGCTCGTTGCGCTGGCTGAGGCGGAGGATTTGGTCGCCGCCGGCCGGGGCGTGCTTTGAGCACCCGGCAAGCGCGAGGAGCACGCACGCGACCAAAACCAAGCCCATCGCGGGTATTCTGGACCCGGCTGGTCGGCCGAGGGTTGGAGGCGGGGTGCACTGCCCCCGCCTCCGATGGCTGGATCGTTCAACTTCCAATGCGGGGTCAGGTTGCCGGGCCATGGACCACCTCACGGCTCCAGCCACACGTGCTTGTAGGGGTGATGGTCAAGCGGGGTCGGGTGCCAGCCGTGCACGGACGGATGGACCAGTCGGACGGTGGTGAGATAGTAGATGGGAATGACGGGTGCGTCCTCGAGAAGAACGGTCTCGGCCTTCTGTAACGTGGCAAACCGTTGGGCCGGTGCGGCGATCCGCTCGGCGCCAGCCACGAGCGCGTCGTACGCCGGATTCTTCCAGCCGGTGTGGTTGTCGCCCGAATCGGAGGTGAACACCTTGAGGAACGCGAGCGGATCATCCAGGTAATCGGCCGACCAATCGGAACGGAGGATCTGGTACGCCATGAGGCTGCGTTGTTGGAGCGCGCTGGTCTGTTCCATCGAAATGATGCGCACCTCGACCCCCAGCTCGCGCCGCCACATGGCCTGGATGGCCTCGGCGATTAATTGATGGTTGCCGGAGACGTTGATGATCAGCTCGAGCGGCGGGAGGCCCTTCCCCTCGGGATAACCGGCGACGGCCAGGAGGGCGCGGGCGGCGGCCGGGTCGTCGGCGGCGAGCGGCGGGGGCAGGTAGCCGGCGGCGCAATT
>Ga0265327_10005369_pt1 | contig 10717 bp, 11 predicted proteins | sample 41621metaG_FD_202089 | JGI IMG/M metagenome (GOLD analysis project Ga0265327, IMG submission 202089) | Rhizosphere microbial communities from Carex aquatilis grown in University of Washington, Seatle, WA, United States - 4-16-21 metaG | ecosystem: Host-associated > Plants > Roots > Rhizosphere... | reverse complement strand
GCTGGCCTGCCAGGCCTCGATGTGATGGTTCCAGTTGATCCGTGCCGCCATCGCTCACCCTCCGCAAAAATGCAGAGGATGGCGGTTTTGCAAACAAGATCAAAGACGGGGCGGCTGACTGCTTACGGTGCGGATTTCCATGCGCTGGTTCAAGGGCATATAACTGCTCAAAGTCCCCGTGTAGCCGTCACTGTTATTGGCCAGCCCATGCTGCCAGGCGAAGCTTGCGAGACTGAGCCGTAGGAATACACCGTCATAGGCGTTGATCCAGCCTTGTCGGCGCACTCCCCCGCCGCCGGCCGGCGGGCTCTCCCAAGCTTGGTTCCAGCCCTTGGTGAATAAATTGCGAAAGCCCAGCGCCTGCCATCGGGAGGGGTCGGAGTAGACATCGCCCGCCATCGATTGGGAGACGACTTCTCCAACGCTGTGCTCATGCACGACTGGCATGGTCGGCGCGGTGGTTTGCATTTCGGCCACAGGAACCCTCATGGGCTGAGGGGGCGGCGCAGTGGTTTGCGTTGCTGGGGCCGTTGGTCGCGGTTCCTGGTTTTTCCTGGGCTTTTTCGATGCAGAGGCGGCTTCCGCAGGCGCTGAAGCCGCTGCCAAGGCCATCGCCAGGCCCACGCCAAAGACAGGCCAGGCCAGGCCCGATGCCGCTGGGCTTTATTGGGAGTTGGAGTAATTTTCATTATTTTGTTCCAAGGATATGGATCAAGCCCCGCCGTCCGTCGGCAGAAAATAGAAACCTATCGCCAGCATCAGGTAGACAGCCAGCAGCATGAGGCCCTCGATCCAGGTGGAACGCCCGTCGGTGGCGATATTGCGGATGGCGACGATGGTCACGGTCATGGCGACCACTTCCACCGGCGAGAACAGCAGGTTCATCTGCACGCCCAACAACGGCGCGCTAAAGACGAGCAGGGGCACGGCCAGCAGAATCATTTGGATGCTGGAGCCTACTGACGCCTCGATGGCCAGATCCATCTTGTTGTTGCGGGCGAAGCGGCAGGCGCTGATGATTTCGCCGACGCCCCCGGCCCCGGCCAGCAGGATGATGCCGCTGAAGATCGGGGTCAGGCCGAGCTGTTCGCTGGTCGGCGCCAAGGCATCGGTGACGACTTCGCTCATAACCGCCAGCGCCAAGGTGGCGACGGTGAGGATGCCCAGCGCCTTGCCGCCCGACCAGTGTTCGGCGCCGGCTTCTTTCTGGGTCGTCTTGCTGACGCCGCCGACGGCTTCCGGGGTCTTGCGGAACAAGGTGATCCCCAGATTGGCGAAATAGATCAGCAGCAAGATGGTGCAAATCTCCCAGCTCAATTCGTTCTCGGCTTTCGGCGAGGACAGATGGAACACCGCCGGAATGATGAGGCCGAAGCCGGCCAGGGTCAACAAGCCGCCGTTGATCTGGATGGACTCTTCGTTGAAGCGCTGGGTGCCGTGTTTGAGCCCGCCCAAAAACATCGCCAGCCCCAGTCCGAACAGCAGTTCGATCAGGATGGAGCCGGTGATGGACGCCTTGACCACATCGCCCAGTCCGTTCTTCAACGCGAACATGGCGATGATAATCTCCGGGGCATTGTTCAGCGAGGCGTTCAGCAGCCCGCCGACGGTCGGCCCCAGCGTTTCCGCGAGGGCCTCGGTGGCCTCGGCCATGACCTCGGCCAGAGGATAGATCGCCACCAAAGAGACGGCAAACACCCAGATCGAGTTCGCGCCCTGCCAGCGCAAGACCAGCGCGATAGGGATTGCCAGCAGCAGCCAGTTCGTGATGGGGATGCCTGAAGTCTCGCCGCCTGGGGAAACGATGTTTTTGTCACTGTTCATGGTTTATTCCTAACATCGGATGGGTGGGTTGCGCCTATGGGGCGCCGCCTTGGCCTGTTTGAGCAGGATCAAGTGCGGCCTAAAACTGATAGGTTACCAGGAGCGCGGCGACGCATGCGCAGTGCTGGCAAGTTACGGCTGAAGCTCGATCTCCCCCGGTTTCCAGGTCTTGTCGAACCACGGTTCGAGCGGCCCGTAGAGGCGCAGGATCATAAACCAGCCTTTGCCGGGCAGCGTCTGCACCCAGTTGTTCTCAAGCCCTTTCGGCGCGCGCGGGCCAAAATAGACATCCACTGACCCGTCTGCGTTAATCTTCAAATTTTTGTTCTGGCTGCTCACGCTGGGGGATTTCTGATCGGTCTGCACCATCGAGCGGGTCTGGTTGTCGTACACGATGACCGACCAGAAATCTTTGACCGGCACATTCGGCGGCAGGCGCATCTTGTAGGTCTTGCCGCCGTCGAAGGGGTTGCCTTTCGAGTCCTGCACCGACCACGGATACTGCGAGCCCTTGCCGACCATCTTCATCTCCATGGCCGGGGTGACGCCGGTGGCAAAGTAGTAGTAGAAGATGTAGCCGTCCATGTTCGTCACGCCGGGCGCGCTCTCGAACTTATAGCCGCCGAAGAACGGCAGCCGCCACGCGCTGTCCGGGAAGAAGTAGGCGTCTTTCGAGCGCACCTTGAAGGCAATCGTGCGCGCCGTGACCGCGCCGATATTGGCCGCGTCCGCGAGGATCTTTTTCATCCGAGCGTCGGGCGCAAAAGGCTGTCCTTTGACGATGCCGATGGAGGCAAACAGACCCAGCATGGTCGGATCGCTGCCTGCCGAGGGCTCCTCCTGGATCACCTGGTTCAACAGTTCCCAGAACGCATAGTCGCCGGGGGCGACAAAATTTGCTGGAACGCCTGAGGCATTGACAAACTTCATCGTCGGCGGATGGGCCGCTTGTGCAAGCGGATAAATCTTCAGGTGCTGCTTGACCGATTCGACGCCGGGCTGGGTGGAGCCATCGACGAGGAAGGCACGAAAAAACAGCCAGTTGCCAAAGGTGTTAGGCCGCACGACCGTATAACCTGCCGGGATTTCACCCTGGTAGCCGGGCGGCAGCACGAGGTACTTGCCGCCTTTGCCATGATCCTCGCCCGTGATGCCCATATCGGCGACCCAGCGATACCAGAAATCGTTCACGCCGCCCAAGACCCCAGGCGGAATCTCCAAGACCAAGGGGCCTTTCTTCGTGTCAAGCCAGATGAAGTTATAGATGGTGTTGTCGTTCGCCGTGAGTTCCACTGTCCGCGCATCGACGAGGTCTTCCCAGATCACATCGGTCTGGTTGTCCGGCCCGAACTTCCGGATCGAGTCGCGCATGCCAGCCTGGTTTACAATCGGGATGGCCATCAGGTAAGCCTGCAAGGCGCGCGAACGATCCAGATTGTCGTAAATCTTCTCGACGGTGTCCGCCCTGGGATAGCCATATTTCAGATTCAAGGTGCCGATGGAGCTGTCGATCTTGTCCGGCACGGCGACGCCCGGGGCGATGGGCGAGGAGAACTTGGACTGGGAATTCGCCGGGGCTTTAACAAGTGCCTGCGCAAAGGCCAGGCCTGGCGCAAACAGAACCAGTGCGGCCAACGCCGCGCATCTGCGGATCCGATTAATTGACTGCACTGCTTTTCTCCGTGCCAAGGTTGCCCAGGTAAGCTTGTTATGCCCGCAACCAATTGTTTTTAAATGATTGAACGCAGAAAAAACCGTCCATGCTTCGACAGGCCCAGCACGAACGGTTTTTTCAGCGTCTTATCTGCCGTTTTTAAGTTCATCGCTTACCGCTGCGCGGCACTGCCATGGGCGGCGTCACTTGACTTCAGGAACCGGGATGTGGACGCTGCGCATGGCCAGGCGCACCTCGCGCAAGAAGTAGGTCAAACTCACGATGAGGGCCAGCATCGCGGCGGTGAACAGGATGCCCACCAGCCCATTCAGCCGCACGCCGAGCATGGCCTCAAGAAACAGGGCGGCAATCACCATGCACACCAACAAGGCCGCAATCGTCGAGGCCGTGATGGCGACGCTGGCAAAATACCGCCGCCGCTCCAGGTTCCGATGCTCAAGATCGACCAGTCCGTGCTCGGATGGCATGGGGCCGCCGCGCTGCTCGGTGAGTGCTCGGCCGCGGTCAATGATTCTGGCAAGGCGGCCTGCTATCACACCAAGCATTCCGGCGATTCCAGTGAGCAGGAAAACCGGGGCAAGGGAGAGTTGAATCGCCTTGGCAATGTCGTTGAAGCTGTCAGGTGTTGTCAGGGTCATTCGCGCCTCTTAAATAGGCTGGGTGTCAAAGGGCCTCGCAGTCGTATGGCGATCCTGTACGCGGCCTGCCGTATCAAGCGCCCGTTCGCAGGACGCGCACCGGCACGGATTTGTAAGCCGGAATTCCGGATTGCTTGTCGCCCCAGCCTAGCGGGATGAGCACGTTGGCTTCCGGGTAATAGGCCGCCACGGAACCACGCGAGATGTCGTGTTCCACCGCCGTCAGGCCGTTCAGGCGCGATGCCGTCGCGCCTGAGATAGCGGTCTGCAAGTTTACCAACTCGCCGTGCCCGATGCCCAGTTCGGCCATGTCGTCTTTGTTCATGAAGACCACGTCGCGCCGCCCGAACACGCTACGGTAGCGGTCATCCAGGTTATAGATGGTCGTATTGTACTGGCCGTGGCCGCGGATCGTCGAGAGCCGCAGGGTGCCCGGCACGTCCATGCCGTCCTCGGAAACGCCCTTGAACACCATGAACTGGGCGCGCCCGGACGGCGTGTTCCATTTCCGCTCGGTGGGCGGCAGCGGCAGCCGGAAGCCGCCGGGCACCCGGATGCGCGTGTTGAAGTCGCCGAAATCCGGGAACACCGAGGCGATGGCCTCGCGGATGCGATCGTAATCGGCAATCATGTCGTCCCAGGGCACGCGGCTGTCGGGCAGCGCCGCCTTGGCGATGCCGGCCACGATGGCGGCCTCGGAGCGCAGTTCCGGGGAGGCCGGGGCCAGCCGTCCCGCCGAGGAATGCACCATGGACATGGAGTCTTCGACGGTGATGAACTGGTGGCCGCTCGCCTGGACATCGCGCTCGGTGCGGCCCAGGCAGGGCAGGATGTAAGACGCCTGGCCGGCCAGCAGATGCGAGCGGTTGGGCTTGGTGGCGACAAAGACGGTGAGGGCCCAGCCGCCGCATCGCCGGAAAACACTGGGCCGGATCGGGCATCGCCAGCGAGTAGCTGCCGCCTAAGCTAATCAGCGCCTTGGCCCGGCCGTCGATGATGGCGCGCATCGCAGCGACCGCGTCATGGCCGTGCGCCGCGGAGGGCCGGAAGCCGAAAGTGCGCTCGATGCCGTCCACCAGCGCCGGATAAGGCTTCTCGGTGATGCCGACGCTGCGGTTGCCCTGCACGTTGGAATGCCCGCGCCGGGCTTGCCGAAATTGCCTCGCATCAGCAGCAGATTGGCGACCTGATGGATGTTCGCCGTGCCGGTGTTGTGCTGGGTGAAGCCCAAGCCATAGGTGACGATGGTCGCGTTCGACCGCGCATACAGCCCGGCGACCTTTTCCAGGTCTGGGCGGCTGAGTCCCGAGCCACGTTCGATGTCGGCCCAGCTTGTGGCGCGCAGATCGTCGGCGACGGCGTCGAATCCTTGGGTGTGATGCCAGATGAAGTCGTGATCCACCGCGCCAGCGACGCCCGCGTCGTCCAACGCGAGCCCCCTGCGCCAATATGACCTGAGACACCTGCCCCTTGGAAATTAGAGTACAAAGGTAGGTCAGAACCATGGACAAATCGAAGGCAGAGGTGACAATGGAATCCCCCCGTTCAACTGAACAAGAAATTGAGCGCCCCAACCCTGAAGTGGTTGCCACGGCCCGGCGACGGCAGTTTTCCGGCCGCGACAAGCGGCGCATCCTGGAGGCCGCCGACCGCTGCGCCGAGCCGGGCGAGATTGGCGCCCTGCTGCGCAAAGAGGGGATTTACTCCTCGCACCTGAACACTTGGCGCAAGCAACGCGCCGCCGCCGGGCGCGCCGCGCTGGAGCCGCAACCGCGCGGGCGCAAGGCCGACCCGGCCCAGGCCGAGGACCGCCACGTGGCCCGCCTCACCGAGGAGAATGGCCGCCTGCGCCGCAAACTGGCCCAGGCCAACGCCAATCATCGACGTCCAAAAAAAACTTTGCGCCTTGCCCGGGATGCCATCGGACGGGACGCCGGGCGAGCCTTGCTGATGCAGGCCCTCAACCCGCTGGCCTTGGCGGCCGGCCTGGCCCCGGCCTGCGCCGCCTTGGGCCTGGGCCGCAGTTCGGTCTACCGCGCGGACGCCCGCCGGCGCCACCTCCTGCCCGCGGCGGCAACGCCGGCCTCGGCCGGACGCCCCGCTGGCCCTCTCGGCCGACGAGCGGCGGCAACTGCTGGAGGTGCTCGACAGCGAACGCTTCGCCGGCTGCTCGCCGTACTTCGTCTACGCCACCCTGCTGGACGAGGGGCGCTACATCGGCTCGGTGCGCACGCTGTACCGCGCCCTGGCGGCGGACGGCCAGTCCGGCGAGCGCCGCCGCCAGCGCATCCACCCGGTCTACGCCAAGCCGGAACCCCTGGCCACCGCGCCCAACCAGGTCTGGAGCTGGGACATCAGTGTGCCGCAGCAAGCGGCGTGAGAGATGAGGGCAGGCCCCTCGCAACCGGCTTGCAGGGGCAGGTTGCAAACCACCGCAAGCGGCTCGCGTCAAAAGCGCGGGTCGTGAGCGTTGCGGAAAAGGCGTCCTAAGGCGTCAGGCATCGATCAACGAAGGCGAACAACCGTGAACTGCCGTTCAAGTGTCGAAAGCGCCCAGAGACACACAAAACCTTGGGGTGATGTTGCCCCGGGATCAGCGGAGGCGAAACCTGCTTACGGCCTCCGTGGTGTCCGGCATAGAGGCAGCGCCAGCGCGATCCGGGCTCTTACGTTGAACTGCGGGAACCTTCGGCGGCGATGCGAAGGGAAAGGCACAAGCCCGAAAGGCGAGGCCGACAGTACCGATGCGCCGCCAAGGGACGGAGCGACTCGTAGTCGTGTTGAAGCCGCTGTAATGGCGGCGGAGCGAAGGGGTCGCGTCATCCCGTCATGGCGCGGGGCCAACCGCGCGAGCAGGAGGAGCCCTGGGCCATGACAAAGCCGTACCCCGTTCCCAAAGCCTGGGTGTGGGAAGCCTACCAACCCGTGAAAGCCAACGGCGGGTCAGCGGGGATCGACCGGGAGACGCTCGAAACCTTCGAGCGGCGGCTGGGCGACAACCTGTACAAGCTGTGGAACCGGCTATGCTCCGGGAGCTGCTTTCCGCCGCCGGTCAAGGCCGTCCCGATCCCGAAGAAGTCGGGCGGGGTGCGCGTTCTGGGGGTTCCGATGGTGGTTTCATAATGCACCTCTTACAATGGCGTTTGGGGATGTTGCGATGCTTGGATTCTGCTCGAAGCTCGAACCCAATTCCAGAGCGCTTGTTCTTGTGCCGGATCGAGCGTGACCCAACAAGGCGTCTGGGGGCCGAGTCGGCGGGTGGCCAGAATCCCGTGTTCGATCCAGTAGTAAACGACGTGGCTGCTGACGCCGAAGTGTTCGGCGACCTGCTTCACGGCCAGCTCTTCGGGGCGTCGGAGGTCGGCCTTGGGAATCCTGTGGCGGAAGCGAACCCATTGGATCATCGAGGCGTTGAAGGCCTGTCCGGTCGCACTGCGCCGACCTTCCTGGTTGAGGCGTTCGGCGATCTGGCCATCGCCAAGCCCGCAGGCGAGCTCACGGACGCGCCCCACCAATTCCGGGTTCCAAAGACGCGGAAAGTCCTGCGCCCAGGCCAGCACCCGGGCTTTTTGCTCGGGGGTGACCGCCCGGGTTTCCGGCCGCCCGGTTTCGGCAAACTGCCGGTTGAGATCCTCCAGCCGCTCCAGGGTTTCGTTCCAGCGCCGTTCAAGGGTCGCGGCGACCAGCCGGTTGGCGGGGTCGACTTCCTGGTAACGCTTTTCGGCGAGCTGGGCTTCGTACCTGGCGCGCTCAAGGCGCATCTGCCACTGCCGCATCACCGCCTGGTCGCGGGCTTCGAGGTCGCGCAAAGCCTCCAGGGCGAGTTCGATGTCGGCCGGTTTCAAAACCGTCAAGGCCTGCCCGGCGACGGCCCCGTCCAAAAGGTCGCAGCGGATCGCCATGCAGGCTTTGGTGGCGCGGCCTTCGCGCCGGAGCCAGTTGCATTCGTAAACAGGATAAAGCCCCCCGTTGCCGCGGTAGCGCACCGTCAGGCGGCGGCCGCAGCTCCCGCACAGAAGCAGGCCCTGCAAGAGCGCCAGCCCTTCCCGCGCCGGTCCGCTCAAAACAGTCGCCTCGGCATTGGTCTGGTTTTCCGCCAAGACCTCTTGGTCGCGAAGAAACTCTTCCCAGGTGGCATAAGCCTCGTGATGGTCTTTCAAGCAGACCCGCCAGGCGTCAATCTCCACCGGGTGGATCTGGGCATGCACTTCGCCGGCGGGTGTGATCGTCCGTTGCGACTGGTAGCGCCCGAAGACGTAGACACCGGCATAAGAGGGGTTCTTCAGAACGCCCAGGATGCGGCCGTGGGTCAGCGGCCCCCACACGAGCTGGCCCGCCCAAACGCCCCCGTAGGCGCGCTTGGGAAACCGCAGCCCGAGCCGGGCAAAGCGCTGCATCACCCCGTAGGCGCTCCCCGTCTCCTGGAACAGGCTGAAGACCAGGCGCACGGCACCTTGGACTTCGACGTCGGGATCCAGAATGATCCGGCCCTCCTCGCCGTAACACAAGCCAACCGGCAAGGGAAAACGCAGCTCGCCCTTCCTGGCCTTGTTGAGCTTGCCGCCCTGGAGGCGCGCGCGCAGAAAATGCAGCTCTGCCTGGGCGAGGGTACCTTTGAGCCCCAGCAAGAGCCTGTCGTTGAAGTCCGACGGATCGTAGCAGCCGTCCTCGTCGATCACCAGCGTCCCGGTCAGCGCGCACAACTCGGTCAGGCGGTGCCAGTCCAGGCTCGAGCGCGCCAGCCGGGAGGCCTCCAAGGCAAACACCGCGCCCGCCTTGCCCATCGAGACATCCGCCACCAGAGTCTTGAAATCCTCCCGCCCGGCCATCTGGGCGCCGGAGACACCCAGATCCCGATCGAGGGTGCGGATCGCCGCCTCCGCGCAGCCCAGCTCCAGCGCCTTCTCGCGGAGCGCATACTGGCGCTCGGTGCTCTCCTGGTGGAAGCGCACCTGCGCAATCGTCGACTGGCGGACATAAATGTAGGCCGGCCGCTGGCGATGTTGTTCCGCAATCTTGGCGCTCATGGCAGCCCTCCGCTAAGGCACCCGGTGATTCGTTGGCATCCAGCCGGCCTTCGAGCATGTTGGCGATGAGGGCACCGGCCAGGCGGATGTCGAGGAAGCCCCTGAGCGGGTTGGCTGTCTCGCTCATGGCCATGTCTCAAAAGATTGTGCAGGATAGTTTTGTCATGGCTATCAGACCTTTTGAAGACCGGGTCTGTTCGGGTGTCAAGCGAAGTCATTCGCCAACCCCCTTGGCCTGATCCATCTGCTCAAGGAGCGCCGCCAACGTAAGCAGTCAGCCGCCCCATCTGTGATTTCGTCTCCAAACCCGCCATCCTCTACGTTTTTGCGGAGGGCAGGCAATGGCGGCACGAACCGACTGGAACCATCACATCGAGGCCTGGCAGGCGAGCGGGCTTTCACAGGCGGCTTACTGCCGTCTGCACGGCCTGGCCCTGTCCACCTTTTCGGCCCGGCTGTCGGCGCATAGGGCCTCCGCGCCGCCCCCGCCGCCCCCGCCGGCTCCACCGGCTTTGGTGCCGGTGAAGGTCGAGCCCGCCCAGCCGGCGGCCGCCGCCCCCTTGGTCTTGCGGACGGCCTCGGGCCACCGGCTGGAGCTGCCGCCGTCCTGCGAGCCGCGCTGGCTGGCGGAGCTGCTGCGGTGCCTGGGCTGAACCTCGCCGCCCGGCGGGTCTTGGCCGTCGCCGCGCCGGTGGACATGCGGCTGGGGGCGGACGGGCCGTCCTTGAGGCTCCAGGCCTTGGGGGCGGACCCGTTCGACGGCAGCGCGTATCTGTTCACGAACAAACGGGCCAACCGCCTGAAAGTCCTGGCCTGGGACGGCAACGGGGCGTGGCTGTGCCAGCGCCGCCTGCAGCGGGGGCATTTCACCTGGCCCAGGCCCGGCGACGCGCTGTTTTCGCTGACGCCGGGGCAGTGGGAGTGGCTGGTCTCGGGGGCGGACTGGCAGCGCCTGGAGGCCGCCCTGCCGGTCGGCGCGAGGCTTTGAAAACGGCCCGCCAAAACCCATCAAAACCCTTGTAAAACAAGGCTTAAAGCCGGTTTCCATGGTATAATCACGCCATGGATTCCAAGCCCGGCCAGACCCTTCCTTCCACCCTTTCCGCCCCGCCGGGCGCGGCTTTTTTGTCCCCGGAAGAGGCCGAAAAGCTGTTCGCCGAACTGGCCGCCGCACGCCAGGCCATCGCCCACCAGGACGCGGCGCTGAACGCGGCGAACCTCAAAATCCAAGCCCTGGCCCTCGAACTCGCCCACCACAAGCGCATGCGCTTCGGCCAGAGGAGCGAGGCGCTGGCCGCCGCCGGGCAGCGCGAGCTGTTCGAGGAGACGGTGGCGGCCGACCTGTCCGCCATCGAGGCGGAGCTGGAGGAGGCCCGGCGCGCCCTCGACCCGAAGGCCCCCCGCAAGCCCCGCGCCCGCGCCGGGCGGCAGCCGTTGCCGGCCCGCCTGCCGCGCGTCGAGCACCGCCACGAGCCCGAGTCCTGCGCCTGCGGCCGGTGCGGCGGCGCGCTCACCAAGATCGGCGAGGACGTCAGCGAACAGCTCGACGTCGA
>Ga0265327_10005368_pt1 | contig 10717 bp, 3 predicted proteins | sample 41621metaG_FD_202089 | JGI IMG/M metagenome (GOLD analysis project Ga0265327, IMG submission 202089) | Rhizosphere microbial communities from Carex aquatilis grown in University of Washington, Seatle, WA, United States - 4-16-21 metaG | ecosystem: Host-associated > Plants > Roots > Rhizosphere >... | reverse complement strand
ATTGGTTATTGTATAAATGTCATTCGATTTCGAAAACAGCATCGCTATTTCTGTCTGAATTCGTTTTGCTACAATCGCCGGATGCGTTATTAAATCGTGATTCACCAAATTACCCAACGCCATAAAAGTTATCATGGTCAGCATAGCCGCCGGAACGCCATGTCCTATGCAGTCGATAACCGAAATAAATTTTTGCGAACCCGATTGCGAAACATAGTAAAAATCGCCGCTTACCAAATCTTTGGGCATAAACAACCTGAATGATTTTGGAAATATCTGGTGGAAGGTTGCTTTGTCGGGCAAAAGCGCATTTTGAATTTGTTGCGCCAACGCCATACTATTGTAAATGTTGGCGTAAACCTGAAACTGCGCTATTTCTTTGTTTTTATTTAATATTTGTTGGTGAACATTTACTTTAGTAAAAAGATCGGTTGCATCGATTGGTTTTTTAAGATAATCGTCGGCGCCGAGCATAAAGGCTGCTTTGATTGCTTCTTTGTCAACCTTTGCTGTAACCATTATGACAATGGTGTTTTTAATATGCGGATTCTGACGGATATGACGTAGCACTTCGTAACCATCCATGTCGGGCATCATGATGTCTAAAAGAATCAGGTCTGGCTTTTCGGATATAGCTAATTGTAAACCTTTATTGCCATTTAATGCTGTCAGCGTCTGATATCTTTCACTCAATAACTCTTGGAGTAAAAATAGATTAATTTGCTGATCATCTACAATTAAAATTTTCATACGTCAACTTTTGGCAATTGTCAGCACAAAAATAAAAATTTGATTCGATTATAACTAATTTTTGCGAATATGTTTTCTTTATTTTAAAATTGACAAAATTATTTTACGGAATCAACGTAAACCGCACACTAACGCCAATTTTGGTGTTTGACGTAAGATAAGTTGTCGAAACTTTTGGCGCATTTATATTTTGTTCGTAAAATGCACGGATATTAAAACGTTCGTTCAAAACATAATCGGCATTTAGTTTTATTGCAATGGCTTCTTGTCCGGCAGTGAGCTGATTATAGTTTTCAACCATATTGCGGAGAATGGTCATTTCGTCACGTATGCTAACGTCTGCGCGAACGTTCAGATCGCTCTTGTATTTTTTTCGTTTGCCCAAAACTTTAACGATTATAGGCAATTGTTTAAAACGGTAACCTGCGCCGAAAACCCATTCGTTTAACCATACTTCGGTAAGTTGGTTATCGGAGAACGACATCGTTAATGTGCGTGAACGGTTGTACTCTGCTTTGAACGAAAAACTGTTTACCATTGTCATATCGACGCTGAAAAGTGGTCGGAAAGCTTCTGTTATCGACACCGACGACATTTCCTGTTCGGGAATAAAATTGCCGCTCAAATTATCGCGAACAGTACTGAAACCGTATTTATTAAAATCGTCGTAACTGAAATTGGGGTCAGATGTATAACCACCAGTCGAATATGTCGATATATAATTGTGCGTTATTGTTATTGTCTTGAAATATTTTTTTATTTCATCAATTTTCGACAATCCGTCGTAGGTAATTTTCCAATTCGGCATCGGAATTAATGGGAATTTACTCAACGATATTGTATTCGGGTCTTTGTTGGCGTAAGCTGCCAGAAATGCCGGTATCAAAACGTCTTGCGACAATGCACTGTAACCAACCGGAAATGAATCTTGCGAAATAACACGTCCATTGTCGTTGTATGGATCGTATTTGTTGTAGGCATTGTGCCGCTGTATTGCCAATCGTTTTGCTATAATAAGTCTGCTGTTTTTAAAATTATCCCATGCTACCGATGAATAATCGTTTGCATCTAATTTCCAAAACATTGTGTTAATGGCGTCGTAAGTCATGGTAAAGTTGCCGGTAACCATTTTGTTTCTAAAATCGAACCGGTTGGTTGTGTCGTTATAAAAATAATATTCGCTGGTATTTGTCGAAACGGTGCGTGTTGCCGTCAGGTCGATTTTTAAATCGCGGATTGGTTCGATTGACGTTCGTATCTGAAAATTAATATTATTGCTCAACTGATAACTCGAATTGAGCATTGAATCGCGCGTTATCCAATCGTTCATGGCTGCTTTTTGTGCGAAATTTTTATCCGACAATCCCATTATAAATGGTATGCCCGGCGCTAAACCACCGGCACCTCCTTGGAGTCCGAATAGTTTGGTCGATTTCATATAACCTGGTAAACCCATTCCGTTATCGATGGAATATGTTCCCGAAATATTTTTGACTGCCAATGCAAGACTAAGTGTGCGCTCAAATATTTCTTTTAAAATATTAGTTGTTGGCGGACGGATGCCGGTTATTTTGACTTTCACGTTTTTGTAATCTTTGTCGGTCGTAAATTTTATTTTATTTTTATTAACAACCACCATTTTACCTTTTATTTCGACGTCTTTTGAATCGAAAAACTTAACAACGACGCTGTCGGTATTCAATTTGTGATTGACATTGCGTGGAATGTTTGCTTTGAGATTAATTTGTTTTTCTTCGTATTTAACAGTTTCATAAACTTTCTTTTGCGACTTGCTTGCAGGTTGAAAATATTTTTTGTCAATATCTTTGATGTATGGAATTTTGGAATAGATTGTCTGCAAATTTGCTTGCGCCGATAGTTGAGTATTTCCCGAATTTTTAATTGAATTACCCAGATTGATCGTTTGTCCGTTTGTTACAACGGGGTCGGGACCTAACTGCCAATCGTAGGTTCCGGTATAACGCGCATTTGCCGAAAGCCATTGCAGTAGCGGAATTTTATTTATCGGTACGGTGTATTGCAGATTAAATTTGTGAGAATATTCTGTTGTTTTACCAAAATTTTTGATATTGTTCAAAATGCTGTCGCGTTTTAATGTCCAATCGGCATCGGCGCTACTGATGCGTCCTTGCGGCATGTCGATACGCGCATTGTTGGTGGCAGAGAAATCAAATTTGAGCGATTTTGATAAATCGAATTTTACGCTATAATCGCGTACCCAACGAAAATCTTTTGAAAAACTTGGTGTAATCTGGTAATCCTGTCCTGTCAAATTTCTTGGATATGTTTCGCGGTAATGACTTGTCATGTCTGTGCGGAAAGTAAACTGTTGCGGCAATAAATAAAAATTAAAATCTCTGATTAACGCAAAATACGGCGAGCGTAAGAATTTTATTTTTTTAAACGGCTCAATATTTTTCGACCGCGAATTATAAACATAATTCAGCGAGCCTGCATTATTCCGTTGCAAATCTTCCTCGGTATTGATGTCGTGCATGGTAGTTTCATTGTACGAATAACTTGCGCTAAAATTTGAGATTGAAAACGGATTTGCAATTCCGCTACTTGCCGGATTTGTTTTGGTAGTCGGAGTTGTACCGGAAACCGGATTGTCCATTTTTGCTGTTGGCGAAGCGTTTTTCGGCGTAATTTTTACATTTGTAAAATTGATGCTTCGCTGGATTGTTTCGCTTGTCGAAATGTTTTTTATTGAATCACGATAAGATTTGGGCAAAGAAGCGTCGTTAAGTGTAACGTTTAACGGAATATCGGGGTCTAAAGGATTGTATTCAGGGACGCTCAATGTACGAGAATAGCCAATGTACATTGGTAACTTGACGCCGAATCGTTGAGGGAAAAATTTACCCAATTCTAATGTTGACGAAAAATTGTAGGCATAAATCGTTTCTTTCTGACGGTCGTTTAATTTTGATTCGAGACTTCCAAATCCCGGCGTACTGGTGTTGCCCGATAAATTGACAGTCGCAAAATCTGCCAACCTTGCTGTCAATCTTCCGTTTGCCGCCCAACCGCCCGATTCGTTAAAGTCTGTCAATCTCAATTCGTCAAACCAGACAATACCACATTTGGGTCTTCCATCATCGGGTATGGCGTTTGTTGACTGTTTGCGGTTACGAATACCAAGCATAATTGTACGGATATTGCTCAAGTTTGGATTTCCGACTACAGTTACGCGATTACTGTTATCCATTATTGTATATGGAACTGTCCGCAGGATTTCAGCGCCGGTCGCTGTTCTTTGTGCGTTGTTACGTAGTTGTTTAACTTTCTGCAAGACGTCAAAATTTATATCGAATGTGTTTGAAAGGGGCCACACTTTTTGACGGTCGGCATCAATATCGTTGCTATACGTTCCGTAATTTGTCAATGATAGCGGTACTTCGTATTCGTAGTAATTTTCCTGATAGTCCGACCCCAATCTGATAAAAACAGTCAGGTCGCCGCTCTTTAAAGCAACCGGATCGATTGCTTCGCCATGCACAAACATTCGCAGATGTTTATATTCGCGAACGTCGAGATTTACATTTCGATAAATTGCGCGTGCGTCGCCGTCTAATAAATCGCAAACTTTTAATTCGAGTGATTGTTCGTTTAATTGAATCATTTGTGGATTGGTCGGGTCAATTTGTCTTGTAACGCCGGGAGGCAAAACATAATTGACAGGCGTTCGTGTAGCGTTTTCTTCTATGTTGACTGCCGAAATGTCGAAAAAAGTATTTGCTGTTTGCGGACGGCTCGAAGATTCGTCGCCTTCCATAAGGTCTGACGTATATTTGCGCCATTCGCCACGCACTAAATCGAGCGAGGCAAAACGCATAACAACCGTATCTTTAAAACCGCGCATAATCATACGCATAAAACGGATAGATTTGAAATCCTGAATATTGCCAATTGTTTTATCGGGCGAACTGATTGGTATTTTAAACTGATACCATTTTACGGTTGACGATTTTTTATTGGCACGCGAATGTGTATCAACTATCATGTCTGTTATATAACCTTTACCGACTTTCAAATCGCCCGGACGGATACTGACGTGGTACTGAAAATATCCTTCGTTTTCGCTTAATGTATTGTCGTTGTTAATATCTTCGGCGTCGGGATATTGTGTGGCTGATGTTGGATAAGATTCTGGCGATTGCTGATCTGTTGGCGAATTGCCTTCCATGCCGTTATACATTTTGTAACGGTCAAGAATGCTGATTTTTGCATTGTCATAATCTGTCCCTTCGAAATAATGGTAATCGTCGCTCGACGGGTCGCCGAAAGCTTTTTGCCAAGCCAATGGCGAGCATCTGGTTTTTAACGAATCGACAAATGTATGGAAAAAACTTTTTTCATCTGCATCTCCAAGTCCGTCCAAACCAACGTCTTGTTTGCTGCGGTCTATTGAGTTATCAAAACTATATACATTATTGGTTACTGTTGGTACGCGTCCCCAAGCTGTGGTATCGACGCGGCTTAAATCGGGATTGTTTTCGTAAGACTTGCGGGAGTCGCGCAAAACGTCTTCGGAAATATCGCCAAGATTGAAAAACAAATCGCCGCCTTTGCCGGTTGTGTCGGCTTCATAAACAAATGGGTCCATCAACCAGAATTGCATAAACTCAATATTCGATGCTTCGAAGTCGTTGGTAACAATTTTGCGCGTAATACCGCCCCATCGTTTTTCGGGGTTTTTTAATGTTCCGTCGTAATTTATATTTTTATAATCGTAATTATACATTCCGCGCTCCTTTGGATAAAAAACCAAATTGAGTACCTGTATTGGCGTAGGATAACCGTCCACACTTTGCATGTTCGGGAATAAATCTTGTTGAAAAACTTCGCGCACAAAATGATTGGATTGTTGATCTGGATCGTCTTTCAAATGTCCGGGTGTGGCTGATGTGTTGCGTACCAAATCGGTCATTACAGTGTACCATGCCAGTTTGGAACGATTGTAACCATACGCCAGATCGTTGATTAATTGTCCTTCGGGGAAAATATCGTTTTGATGTTGTGGCGTACTTGCCAGATACCATTGTTGCGGCGCTTTTAAATCGTAAGTGATGGTGCTTCCTTCGAAATCGTCGATATATGCAACGCCTTTGCTGTCGATAATGCTGGATTGTCCCGGAATAAGTTGCGCAAATTCGCCGGTAAAACTGATGGTCGATTTTTCTTTGGTGCTGATAAACGGAATCATATCGACCATCTTGGTTAGAAACGGTACTTCGGTGCTGTATTGCATGTCGAGTCCCCAGATGGTGTTGGATATTGGTTCGTTGCCGACGCTAACTTTATATGTCAACGGATTTTCTTCGAGGTGCATGATGGTGGCACCTATATTAAATTTGTCGCTTATCTTATAATCGAAATGTGTGCCTATCAAAGTTTTTGTGCCGATATTAAACATCTGGTTGCTTTCGAGCGAAATTGTAATTGGCATGCCTGATTGCAAAATACCTTGATTAAGTATTGTAACATGCCCAAGATTATAATCGACAATAAAGTCTGTTCCTTCTACTAATTTTTGACCGCCGGCTGTTACAATGACTGAACCCTGCGGAATGTTGATTGCATTGAGCGCAATGTCCGATCCGGTGGACGATTGGTAAGTGCCCTGCATGAAAAATTTATTTTTCTCGGCATTTTGCTGCGCCTGACTTTGTGTTGAGTCATAAAGCTGTTGAAATATATATTTATTTGCAACAGCGTCGTTATTTATTTTGCTCTTCAGGTAACTTCCGAACGGTTCGAGTTCAGGAAAGTAAACTCTGCCGTTCGACGGATTGACAGTTACGCCTACGATAAAGTCGAATTTGCCGTCGGGTTGCGCTTGCAATTGTGTGTTAAGATTGTCGAGATCAAAAACTTGCAATAAAACTTTTTTGGCAATTGCGCCATCGTTGATGTAATTTACAGCAGTTCCGGTTTGGTCATTCTGATAAAGAATGTCTAACGAAAAATTATCGGGATTTATCTGGTAAGCGCCAATGCTGTACACGTTTTTCATCATCAACTTCCAGTTAGGTAATTTGGGCGTAAGATTTGTGCCTTTGATGAGTTTAAGAATTAATGTACTTGGCGCTGCAATGCTGGTCGAAAACTCGCCAACCTGATACACTTTTCCGTTTAATGTATATTGGTATGCAACAGCAAGGATTTCGTCGGCATTCAAAGGCGAATTTAACGATATATAACCCAATTTTGCATTAAGCGAATATTCGGTGGATGAAAGCAAGCGTGCGTTTTCTATTTTTTCGTAATCCTGCCCACCGGTAAAGTTAAAACCCAATTTAGAAAGCGTCGAAGTAATGTTGTTGATGTCTCGGATGGCAGAATATCGTGTTGCCATCATATTATACAGGTTGTTGGTCGTATCGTCGGGGTAACTTTGTACGCCGAAATTTTGATGAAATAATAATGAGTCAAAAATATTATGACGGTTTTCAGCTAAATCGAGAAAACCGACAACATTTCTTGCATTTTGGTAAACACCGGTTTTGTTGGTTATCCAAACTTCTATGCGCGTTATGTTGACACCCGAACTTATTATTGGTAGTGTTGACAAAGCTGTTTCGTACTGGTCGCGGAAGAAGTGTGAAAGGAAAAAGTGTTTGTTTGCTTCATAAGCGTCGGCATACACTTTAAATGGCAATGTTTGTGCGCCGCCTTTAATTTGTATTTGTTGCGATTGTCCTTTTTGTTGCGACAGAACGCTTGTCATGGTTAGTTTACCGAACTGTAATTTTGTCTTGAAACCAAATAAAGCGCTGCTACCGGTTATAAGTGTTCCGTTGAGTGGCATGGAGACGTTTCCGGCTTCGATGGTTTTTACAATTTCGTCTTCGTCGCCGGTATAACCGAGTTTTGTGGTGTTTTCGAAATCGAAAGCTGCTTCGGTATTGTAACTAATGCCCAGCGACATTTTATCGCCAATTTTACCCACAACACTCATCTGTATTTTTTCGTTGAAATCGAAACTGACGTTGCTTTGTAAATTAACAGGTAATTGCGGATTTGCAATTTTATTGATGTTAATACCAAAAATTAATTCGGCTGTTCCTTGTGGTTTTATGTCGATTGTGCTGCTACCAAATATTTTATCGAATGCTTCGCCGCCAATATTTATTTTTGGTATCAACGACGTTTGATGTTGAAAATTTTCTGCTTTGTAACGCTGCATCCAATAATCGTGTATTGCCTGTTCATTGTCGTACTTGGCATATTCATTCACGGTCATGGCTGCCGGTGGTCTGTAATTGAACTTTCCGATGCGCTGATTTAAAATATATTCCTGATTTGCGTCGTCGAACTCGGTTGTTGTTTTAATATTTTTTGCGGTTGGCAATGTCAATGGCGACGCTTTTCGTCCGAAATAATTCATTGTTCCGTCATTGTCTTTAAACGGGTAGGGCAGTGTTATCGAAGTGTCAATAATTATGGGCTTGGGTCTTTCTTTCTTAAATAAATTTCTCAATTTAGTCATGTTAATGCTCACTTTGTCGTGGTCTAAATCGAGATTAACAATTTTTCCTTTTTTGTCGGCATAAATCGTGTCGCCTTTTGGATTTACCCTTGAAATTAATGTATCGCCTTTTGCTGTTATAACGGTGTCGTCATTGTTGCTTGGCTTAAAACCTGTATGAGATTTAATGCCTGCATCTGTTACATTAATAGCATTGGAAGATATAATAATCAACCAAGTAATAAGAATAAAAATAGTGGTTATTAAAAATCGGAATGTACGTTTCAAAATTATTTCGCGTTTATGTTTTTATATTGATACTGCCTAAAAAAACTCAATTTTGACAAAAATATTTTATGGACTCGAAAAAAGTCGGTTTATAAATTTTTTAAAGCTAACTTAATTATGTCTTCGACTGAAATTGTTGTGTTTTTCGCGTCGCTTAAAATTTTGTCAATTGCTTTTTCGACCTGATTTTTGGCAAAACCCAGCATTACCAGCGCCGACATTGACTCTTGTTTTAACGCCTGATTGGGTATGCTGAACATTTCGGAGGTGCCCGCCAGTTTTCCAACTTTGTCGCGCAGTTCGATAATTATTCTTTCGGCAGTTTTTGCGCCAATGCCTTTGATACTTTTGAGCGCAACAATATTTCCGGTGCGGATTGCATTTTCTATTTCGTGTGACGCCATTGACGAAAGCATTGTGCGTGCTGTGTTTGCTCCAATACCCGACACGGTTATTAAATAACGGAAAAGTTCGCGCTCGGCTAAATCGGCAAAACCGAAAAGCAAATGCGCATCTTCTCTTACAACTTGATGACAAAACAATTTACATTCGGTAGCATGTTGCAATTGCGTATAAGTTTGAAGCGAAATGTTGATAAAATAACCGATTCCACTATTGTCAATTACTGCATACGACGGATTTAGCGTCGCCAGCGTTCCTTTAATATATTCGTACATAAATTTTTGAAAAGCATAAAAATTCAACTTGCAAAAGTCATAAAAATTATGATAAATCAATCAATTTTTATGCGTAATTTTTTAAAATCGTTAAAAATCTTGGCTATCGGAACGCGAAATATGATGAGTTTGATTATAACTTTGTCAAAGTTTGGACTTTGACAAAGTTATGGTGAATGAATTTTATTGTGCCGGATGTGTTGGTTCAGTGGGATTGTCCGTTGTTGTTTGTGTTGATGTTTCATTAGCTGGTGGTGTTGCCTGAGATGTTGCCGGCGGCGGAATTGGAGACGGTGCATCTTTTTTCTTTCTACGCTCAATCATGTATTTTTTTGCAATGACAGAAAAAGCGAATAAACCTGATTTGCTTCGATTGTTTTTAAAAATGATTTGCCCGTAATCGCAAATAGACAACGTTTCAGTATAAATTTTATTAAGCAATAGCTGCTGTTCGTCGCTAACAGTTACGGATTTGCTGATATTTTTGTCCTGATTTTTATAATCAGTTATAAATTGATTGCCTAAAGTGGTAATATCTGTAATATGTATTTGGTTAACGCCAAGTTTAATCATCTCATCTTGATAAATTGCAATGCTATTCATAAAATAAGTAAGGGCATCAAAAATAACATCACGCTTTTTAGAAGTACATAATTTGTCTAATTTGAGTGCATTATTGATTTGGTCGCGATGCGCGGTATCGTAACGATAACTGAAATTCAAATCGGAACGTAACAGCTTGGTTTCGCTGTTAATTACATCAACTGCGCTGTTTAAATTTGACGAAGCTACTTTATGCGGTAAACCTAAATCAATACCAAGAAAGCCCAGACATGAATCAATGTCACTATGGTAACTTGTTCGGTATGCTTGGTTAATTGTGGAATTTCGTTTTTCAAAATCCGGTGCAAATTCGTCTAAATTATTTGCAATTTCATACGATGCAAGAGCCATTGGACGCGATGAATAGTGATAATTTTTTTCCATTTTCTAATAAATTTTGTATTAATTGATGTGCAAACATATAATATTATTTTATTCTAACAAAAAATTTTTCGGAAAAAAATTAAAATTGTGAATAATTTTTTATTCATTACTTATATGATATAGTTGTTATTAAAAAAATCAATTTTTTTTATAATTATTAAATATTTTATTATCAAATTATTAATTCAATATTTTAAATAATTATTTTATATATTAATGTAATATATTCAAATAATGTTAAAAGCATTCAATTTTTGAAGAAATATTATTCCATATTGGAGAATTTATTATAAATACTATTATAGTCGCTAAAATGTACTAATTGTATTATTATTCTATAAACCGATTTTTTTTTTTTAAGATTGCTGAAATGAGCTTTAAGATTTATTATGATTGAGAAATATGAATATGAGGCGCAATTATTCGTATGAGGTGCAATTGTGTGTATGAGGTGCAATTGTGTGTATGAGGTGTTAAGATGGGCTTATGAGGAGCAAATATAGCTTATGAGGGTTTAAAA
>Ga0265327_10005367_pt1 | contig 10718 bp, 10 predicted proteins | sample 41621metaG_FD_202089 | JGI IMG/M metagenome (GOLD analysis project Ga0265327, IMG submission 202089) | Rhizosphere microbial communities from Carex aquatilis grown in University of Washington, Seatle, WA, United States - 4-16-21 metaG | ecosystem: Host-associated > Plants > Roots > Rhizosphere... | reverse complement strand
GCGCCGACCATGAAATAGACTTTCTCGTCACCGTCCAACGCGAGCTGCAGATCGCCGGTGGCCACGCAACGCCAGAACATCCGAACCCCGCCGAAGGCGCCGGGGCCCATGAGAAACACCTGGATACCGTGCTTCAGCTCCGGCGATTTCCTGCGGCACACGGCAGCGCAGACATTAATCGCGACCAGGATCACACCGGCAACGAGCGAGGCGGTGAGGCTGAGATAAGTCACTTTTTCTTCTGGTCCTCTCGGCGAGACCAGAATCCGAAGGCTGCGCCGGCGATGCCCGCGATCAAAGCCACGACGGGACCGGCGAGATCATTGCCCACAATCGTCGCTCCCGAGCCGCAGGCAATGGCCGTCGTGATTGCAGGGAAAACCCATTCCAGGCCGCCCAACTTCGGGGCGCGCAGCTTGGCCGGCAGGACCTGTGGCGGAGTCGTCATGGTCGGACGCCGAACCAAATTCTGCGCCCTGCAATTTCAACGGCGAATTAGCCATGTGGCCTCTTCACGCCGATGTGCACTTGGAGCCACCAAGGCGAGCGGCCTGAGGAATTCACCGCGAAGGGCGCGAGGAAACCGCTGCGGCGCGGTTGTGATTCCCGCCGGAACGGGAGCGGGTGGTTGCGTTGGACGGCGCCTGCGCCCAGCATGTGCGGCGTCATGATGGATCCGAAGGCACGGCGGCGGGTGTTTTGGCAGGGGCTGGCGTGTGCGATTGCGGCGCCGGTTTGGATGTACGGTGTGGGCCGGGCGCTCGCGCCGTATCCCGCTCCGCTGGCGGGTTGGCTGCGCGGGCTTGCGCTGGGACTGCTGGCCATCGGTTTCCTGATTGCGCTGACGGCGGTGTGGCGGCTCAGCGTCGCGCGCGACCGCCGGTGGGATCTGCTCAGTTTCGCCGCGGCGGGCCTGCTCCTGTTTCCCGCGGTCCCGGTGCTGCTCATGCTCCTCTTCCTGATCGTGAGCGGCCTCGTGGGAAAAATCTACGGCGGCACCTGAGCCGGGGGAGTCCAATCTTGGGTGACCACGAAAGTCACGAAACACACGAAAGAGACACTGGCTGGTGTCCCTTGCTGTGCCGTGGGCTTCTGGTCTTCGGACGGTCATGATACCGGGGAGTTGTGGCACTGCTAACGCGTCGGCAGCTTTTCGTGTGTTCCGTGTTTTTCGTGGTAACCCCGGATCGGATCCTTTCCGTGTGTTCCGTGGGCACAAAAAAGGCGCGGGCCGGAGCCCGCGCCTGAGGGAAGAGGCGGTGACGCTTACCAGATCGTGACCCGGTCGGCGGCCGGACGGCGCATCGGGGCGCCCTCGGGGACGTCGAACGCCTTGGCGAACTCGTCGAGGTTCGAGAGCGGGCCGTTGGCGCGATAGTTGCCGGGCGAGTGCGGGTCGGTCGTGACCTGCAGGCGGAGCGTCTCGGGCCGGAAGTTGATCCGCCACACCGTCGCGTAGCTGAGGAAGAAGCGCTGCTCGGGCGTGAAGCCGTCGATCTTCTCGCGGCTCTTGCCCTCGAGCGCCTTCTGCAGTGCGCCGTAGGCGACGCGCAGGCCGCCGAGGTCGGCGATGTTCTCGCCCTGGGTGAGCTCGCCGTTGACGTGGAGGCCGTCGAGCACGGTGTAACCCGAGAACTGCTTCACGATGCCGGCGGCGCGGGCACTGAAGCGGTCGGAGCTGGCCTGCGTCCACCAGTCATTGAGATTGCCGTGCGCGTCGGAGCGCCGGCCGCTGTCGTCGAAGCCGTGTGTCATCTCGTGGCCGATGACCACGCCGATGCCGCCGTAGTTGACGGCGTCGTCGGCCTTCGGATCGAAGAACGGCGGCTGGAGGATGGCGGCGGGGAAGACGATCTCGTTGTTGGTCTGGCTGTAGTAGGCGTTGACCGTGGGCGGCGTCATCCCCCACTCCGTGCGGTCCACCGGGCCGTTGATCTTGGCGAGGTCGCGGGCCTGCTCGAAGGCGCGGGCGGCGAGGACGTTGGCGAGGTAGGACTGGCGCGTGACGGTGACCTTGCTGTAGTCGCGCCACTTGTCGGGGTAGCCGATCTTGACGGTGAAGGCGGCGAGCTTCTCGAGCGCCTTGGCCTTGGTGGCGTCGTCCATCCACGGCAGCTCGAGGATGCGGTCGTGGAGGGAGGCGCGGAGATCGTTCACGAGCAGGGTCATCCGGGCCTTGGAGGCGGGCGGGAAATAGTCGGCGACGTAGAGCTGGCCGAGCGCCTCGCCGAGGTTGTCGTCGACGACGGAGACCACGCGCTTCCAGCGCGGGCGCATCTCGGTGGTCCCGCTGAGGATGCGGCCGTTGAAGGCGAAGTCCTCCTGGACGAAAGCATCGCTGAGATAGGGGGACGTGGAACGGAGCAGGTGCCAGCGCAGGTAGGCGCGCCAGTCGGCAACCGGGACGGAGGTGAGGGCGGACTCGAAGCCCTTGAAGAAATCGGGATGGGACAGGTTGACGTCGACGAACGCCGGGGCGCCGACGGCGGTGAAGTAGGCCTTGAAGTCCAAGGCGGGCGTCGCGGCCGCGGCGGCGGCGAGCGTCATCTTGTGGTAGCTGGCGTAGGGATTGCGGAGCTTGACGCGCGGCAGGGAGCCGAGGGCGAGCTTGGTCTCCAGGGCCATGACGGCGGCGGCGTTCACCTGCGCGGTGTCGGCGGGCTCGCCGAGGAGGACAAAGAGCTTGGCGATGTGGCCGACGTACTGCTGGCGGATCTTCTGGGACTTCTCGTCGTCGTTGAAGTAGTAGCCGCGCTCGGGCAGGCCGAGGCCGCCCTGGGCGAGGGTGGCGAGATTCAGGTCGCTGTTCTTCCGGTCGGGGCTGGCGCCGAAGCGGAAGCCGCAGCTCACGCCGAGGGAGTGGAGGTGGGCCACCGCGGCGAGGACGTCGGCGGGGTTCTTGATCGCGGCAATGCGGTCGAGCTCGGACTGGAGCGGCTTGATGCCGGCGGCGTTGACGGCGGCCTCATCCATGCCGCTCGCGTAGAAGTCGCCGACCTGCTGCTCCACCGGCGTGCGGCCGGCCGGCTTGGCGGCGACGCGCTCGCAGATCGTGTGGAGGTTGATGACGCTCAGGTCGCGGAGCTCGTTGAACGCGCCCCAGCTGCCGAACGCGGCCGGGATGGGGTTGTTCTTCAGCCACGTGCCGTTGGCAAAGTGGTAAAAGTCGTCCTGCGGCTTTACCGTCAGGTCGAAGTTCTTGGGATCGAGCGCCGCCTGCGCGGACGCGCCGAGGAGAAGCGCGGCGGCGGCCGCGAGGATGAGCTTTCGCATAGACCGGCGATCCAATCCTTCCCGGAGGGCGACGACGAACATTTTTTCATGCGGCGGCCCGGCGCCTTGCCCAAGGCCCCACCCTCCGGTGCGGCTTACTTCAAGTGCTGGCGCGTGAAGGCGATGGCCTGGCGGACGAAGGCGTCGCCGTCGGGGCAGACGTTCTGGAAGATGCCGCGGCGCCAGCCGAAGTCGCCGAGGCCGGTGTTGTAGCCCTCGAAGCCGACGTACGCGCACTTCGTGGCGGGCAGCGCGCCGAAGACGGCCGGCCACGGGATGAGTCCGCCGCCGGGGACGCCGCGGTCGTTCTCGCAGGCATGGAGGCCCCAGAGCCGGTCGCCGACCGCGCGGATGTCGGCGGCGAAGTCGCGCACCTCGGTCACGAGGTGATAGGTGTCGAGCAAGATGTGCAGGTTCGGATGCGCCGCGGCGTTCACGAGGTTCAGCATCTGCCGCGGCGTGTTGACCACGTGGGAGCGGAAGCGGCTCATGGGCTCGAGCACGATCTTCACCCCGGCGCGCTGCGCATACGCGGCGAGCGCGTGCAGGCCCTCGGCGGTGCGGGACTGCTCGTCGGGCGGCGGGCGGCGCTTCAGGACCTTGCCCGGCCGGCCATAGAGCGCGCCGGCGTAGGCGACGGCGCCCAGCTCGGCGGTCTGGTCCACGATACCCTGGTGAAACTCCAGGGCGCGGCGGCGGTTGACGGGGTCGTCGTCGGAAAGATCGGCGCCGTCCGGCCAGGCGCCGCCGGGTCCGACGAGCAGCATGAGCCCGTTGGCCTCGGCGGTGCGCCGCGTGAGGGCGGCGGAGAAGTGCACGTCCAGTCCGACGGACAGCTCGATCGCGTCGAGCCCGAGCCCGCGGGCCCGGTCCAGCAGCCCGACCTCGGAGTCGGACCAGCGTTCAGTCCAGAGATAGATGTGCGCGCCGATTTTCATGAAAGGGAATCAAGGCCCGGGCATTGGGCCCACTGTCATTTGAGCGTGGTTTGTTTCAATTCGGTGTAAAGCCGCGCCAGTTCGGGCATCGCGACGCCCGCCGCCTGGCCGCGGCGGAGCGGCTCGCCCCAGATGGCCTCGAGCTCGATCTCGCGGCCGGCGAGGAAGTCCACGAGGCTCGAGGGCGAGTAGGCACCGATCGCGGGCGTGCGCTCGATCTGGGCGCGGATGAACGCCTCGGGCACGGTGTGGCCCAGCGCCCGTGCGGCGGCGGCGACCTCGTCCATCAGCACGCGAACCCGCGCGGCGAGCGGCGCCGAGGCGAGGATCCGGTCGGTGGTGATGCCGCCGGCCGCCACGGCGAGGCCGTTGAACGGGATGTTCCACACCAGCTTGCGCCAGCGCGCCTCGGCGAGGCTGTCCTCGGCGTGGGTGCGGACGCCCGCGGCGGTGAGCAGCGCGGCGATGGCGCGGGTGCGGTCGGTGGCGGGGCCGGCGCATTCTCCCAGGTGGATGGTGCCGGGATGAAAGCAGGTGATCTCGCCCGGGGCGGTGCGCGTGGCGGCGATGAAGCAGAGCCCGCCCAGCGTGCGCCCGGCGCCGGCGATCGCGGCGATCGCCTCCTCGTTGCCGAGGCCGTTCTGGAGCGTGACGACCAGGGTGCCCGCGTGCAGCAGCGGCGGCAGGAGCCGCGGCAGCTCGCGGTTCGCGGTGGCCTTGAGCGTGACGAAGGCCAGGTCCACCGGGCCGATCTCCTCCGCCGTGCCGAACGCCGCGGCCGGCGCGAGGACCTGCGGGCCGGCCTGATCCACCAGCCGCACGCCGTGCGCCCGCACGTGCGCCAGCTCGCCGCGCATCAGGAAGCGCACGTCGTGGCCGGCCAGCGCGAGCCGCGCGCCGTAATAGGTGCCGATGGCGCCGGCGCCGACGATGGCGATGGAGTTGAACATGGTTCTCGTCGGTCAGCGCAGGAAGGCCTCCGGGAGCCCGCCGTCGACGGTGAGCACCTGGCCGGTGGTCTTGCTGAGCCGGCTGCTGACGAGGAGGAAATACGCCTCGGCCTGGTCGGCGGGGGTGATCGGCGACTTCGTGAGCGTGCGGTCGGCGTAGTACTGCGCGAGCTTGCGCACGAGCGACTCGGTGGACTCGTCGCTCGTGTGGGCGACGTGGTACTTGGCCAGCGAGCTGACGACCCGCTCGCGCGGGAACATGGCCGAGCCCTGCACGACGGTGGCGGGGGCGACGCCGTTGACGCGGACCAGCGGGGCCAGCTCGACGGCGAGCTCGCGCACGAGGTGGGTGGCGGCGGCCTTGGAGGTGTCGTAGGCCAGCGTGCCCTTCTTGGCCACGACCGCGTTGGCGGAGGTCGTGAGCACGAGGTTGCCGCGCAGGCCCTGCTTCTTCCACGTCTTGGCGGCCTCGTCGCCGACCAGGTAGCTGCCGGTGACGTTGACGGCGAAGGTGAACGCCCACTTGTCGTCGGGAATGTGGCCGGTGGTGTCGCTCGGCCAGATGACCCCCGCGGTGACGACGATCGAGTCGAAGCCGCCGTAGGCCAGCGCGACCTGGTCGAGCATGGCGCGGATGCTGGCGCGGTCGGTGATGTTGCACGCGAGGCCGAGGGCGGGGCCGCAGGCGGAGACACCGGTGCCGGCGACGCCGATCCCCTGCCCCAGCTTGGCGGTGATCTCCTTGGCCGCGGCCTCGGCGGCCTCGGACTTCAGGTCCACGCACACGACGTGGGCGCCCTCCTTGGCCAGCCGGTGGGCGGTCTCGCGGCCGATGCCCGAGCCGGCGCCGATGACGATGGCGACCTGGCGGGCCAGTTCCTTCTCGGCGGGCATGCGCTTGAGCTTCGCCTCCTCGAGCAGCCAGTACTCGATGTCGAAGGCCTCCTGCTGCGGCAGCGCGATGTACTGGTCGATCGCCTCGGCGCCGCGCATGACCTCGACGGCGCAGTTGTAGAACTCGGCGGTGACGCGGGACTCGGACTTGTCCTTGCCCCACGCGATCATCCCCAGCCCGGGGATGAGCACGACCGTCGGGTTCGGGTCGCGCATGGCGGGCGAGTTCGCGTGCTTGTGCTGCGCGTAGTACGCGGCGTAATCCTGGCGGTAGGCCTCGAGGCCGGCGGCGAGCTTTTCCCGGAGCGCGGCGAGCTCCTCGGCCTGCGGGTTCCAGTCCACGTAGAGCGGCTTGATCTTGGTGCGCAGGAAATGGTCGGGGCACGACGTGCCCAGGGCGGCGAGCCGGGCGGCGTCGCGCGAGTTCACGAAGCGCAGGATCTTCGCGTCGTCCTGAACGGTGCCGATGAAGCGCTTCTGCTGGGACACCTGGCCGCGCAGCCACGGCAGGATGCCGGCGAAGAGCGCGGCGCGCTTTTCCGGGGGGAGCGTGGCGTACTTCGCCCCGCCGAAGGCCGCGGCGTCGCCGCCCTTGGCGGCATACTTCGCCTCGATGTAGGCGGCGGCCCGCTCGATGCAGTCCAGCGTGTACGCGTAGCACGCCCGCTCGTCCTGGTCCCAGGAGATGAACCCGTGCTGGCCCATCATGATGGACTTAACCTTCGGGTTTTTCCGGCAGATCTCCTGCATGGCGAGGCCCAGCTCGAAGCCCGGGCGCATCCACTTCACGTAGGCCATCTCGCCCCCGAAGATCTCGCGCGTCAGCTGCTCGCAGCGCGCCGAGGCGGCGACGGCGATGATCGCGTTCGGGTGCATGTGGTCCACGAACCTCGCCGGGATGAAGCTGTGCAGCGGCGTGTCGATGGACGAGGCGCGCGGGTTGAGGTTGAAGGTGGCGTGGCTCGCCATCGCGACCATGTCGTCCTCCGCGGCGGACTTCAGGCCCTGGTCCGGCCGCGCGAGGTAGAGCGCCTGCATCCCGAGGAGCTTGGCCTGGTAGAGGGAGGAGAAGTTATCGCGCGTGCTCGTGCGCAGGTCGCCGCCGGAGCCCTTGACCCAGAGCACCTCGACGCCCTGGCCGGAGAGCGGGTCCTTTTCCGTGAGCTTTGACGACGTGTTGCCGCCGCCGGTGTTGGTGATGCGCTGGTCGCTGCCGAGCAGATTGGAACGGTAGACCAGCCGGCCGACCGGATCGAGGGCGGCGGCCTTGGCCTCGTCCCACAGGAAGTTCACGTGCTGGTAGGTTTTCATGTTTAGGAAGTGGCGCGTGCGGGTCAGGAGTGCAAAACCGACCGTCAGCGGTTGCCGTCAAGGCAATCTACAGTGGTGGGACGAGGGCGCAAGAAGCAGGACCGCGAACCGCAGGCCGGCGGTTGCCGGCTCGCAAATCGCTCCTTCTCCCCGCCCTATTTCCCCGCGATCGATTTCAGGATCTGCGCGGTGATCTGCTGGACGACGGCCTCGATCTGCGGGTCGGCCGGGGTGGATTCCGGCGCGGCGGGGGTGGCGCAGACGGTGGCGGGGCGGAAATCGGCGCTGTCACACAGCTCGCACTCCTTGAGGCCGGCGCGCGGGTCGGGCATGCCCAGCTTCTGGCGGAGGTTGATGAGGTCCTTGGCCTGGCTGCCGGTGAACCGGTGCAGCCCGCCGCCGAGGCCGGCGGCGATCCAGACGGTGCGGCAGTAGGAGTCGATGTTCTCCATCTTCCAGTAGGCGTCCTCGACGTCCTTGCCCCAGACGATGACCCCGTGGTTCTGCATCAGGACGGCCTGGTGGACCTTGCCGACCTCGCCGACCTCGGCCGCGTTGGCGGGCGTGCCGGGCGTCTGGTACTTGGCGACGCCGATCTTGCCGAGGAACACCTCGGCCTCGGGGATGAGGCAGGACGGGATGTCGACGTTGGCGATGGCGAAGGCGGTGGCGTGCGGCGGGTGGGCGTGGACGCAGGACTTGGCCGCGGGCTGGCGCTTCATGATGCCGAAGTGGGTCAGCGCCTCGCTCGTGCGGACGCGCGTGCCGGCGAGCTGCTTGCCGTCGAGGTCCACGAGGCACATGTCCTCGGGCTTCATGAAGCCCTTGCAGATGAGCGTGGGCGTGCAGAGCGCGAGGTTGTCGCCGACGCGGATGGTGATGTTGCCACCGTTGCCGTCGGTGTAGTCGCGGGTCCAGAGCCGCTGGCCGATGTCGCACATGCGGGCCTTGAGCGTCTCGATGGCGGGCGAGTGGAAGAAGCGCTCGATCTCGGCGGGCGTGCGCGGGTCGGAGCCGGGCGCCCACTTGTACTCGTACTCGGGCGTGCTGGGCGCGCCGCCCTTGGCGGGCGCGGCGGCGGCGGCGCCCTTGAAGGCGGGCTGGGCGCGGCCGCTGAGCACGTCGCGGGCGGAGGGGGTGAGGATGGCGCCGGCCGGCGGCTGTTCCCCTTTGCGGAGGAGTTCTTCGGCTTCGCGGGCAGTGATGACGTTGGCCATGGTGAAAGCGGGTTAGCGGGTGGGAGGCGTGTAGAAGATCTCGTCGACGATGGCGGCGTTGAACGCGTCCACCGGCGTGGGCTGGTTGAACGGGGCGGAGGCCTCGGCGCCCTCGGTGAAGCCGATGACGTGGCCCTGGCCGGCGCCGAGGTTGTCATAGACCACGACGCTGCTGCCGGCGGCGAGCGGCGTCATCGCCTTGCCGGCGAACTCGGCGGCGGTGAACGGCTGCACGAGCAGAAACCGGGCGCCGCGGAAGGCGGGATCCTGCTTGGAGAGCGTGACGCGCCCGATGACGTGGCCGAGGCGCATGGTCAGGCGGTCTCCCGGTCCCGCGCGTCGACGATCGCGAGGATGATGTTGCGCAGGGGCGACTTCGGGTCGCCGACGTGGTCGCGCGTCTTGGAGCCGTCGGTGGAGATCAGCACGCGCTGGTGCTGGCCGGCGCTGAGCGGGTCGAGCGCGAGGATCGGGGCGCCCTCGCTGCGGCCCGCGTCGTCGATCGGCTGGCAGATGACCGAGCGGCAGCCCACCATGCTCGGATGGCAGACGGTCGAGACGATCACTCCGTCGACGCGCGCAAGGATCATGGGCTCAGTAGATGCGGAGGTTGTCCACCATCACGCAGCGGCGCGTGCGGGTGAAGGTGCTGGGGTTGGAGATGCCCTCGCCGGTGGTGGTGGCGATGGAGTAGCTCAGGTAGCCCTCGCCGCCGAGGCCGAGGCCGGCGACGCTGGGCCCGTTCTTGACGAAGAGCGTGGTGTCGAGCGCGCGCGCCATCTGCGTCATGTGGTCCACGTTGAGCGAGTGGATGATGGCGGAGTGCTTGTAGCCGTGCTCGGACTGCTTGGCGTACTCGATCGCCTGGGCGATGCTCTTCACGCGGACGACCGGGAGCATCGGCATCATCTGCTCCTCCATCACGAACGCATGGTCCACGTCGGTCTCGGCGAAGAGCATCGGCGTGTTGGCCGGGACGCTCGCGCCCGCGTGGCGGGCGAGCACGGCGGCGTCGGCGCCGACGAGCTGGCGGTTGAGCACCGCGTGCGAGCAGCCGCCGGCGTCCTTGGACGTCGTGAAGGCCGCGGCCGTGAGCTTCGCCAGCTGGGCGGCGTTGAGCTGGACCGCGCCGGCGCCCTGGAAGCACTCCATGAACTTGTCGGCGTACTGCTCGAGCACGAACACCTGCTTCTCGCCGATGCAGAGGAGATTGTTGTCGAAGCCGCCGCCCTGGATGATGTCGCGGGCGGCCTTCTTGAGGCAGCCGGTGCCGTCGATGATGACGGGCGGGTTGCCCGGGCCGGCGCAGATGGCGCGCTTGCCGGACTTCATGGCGGCGCTGACGACGCCGGGGCCGCCGGTGACAAGGAGGATGTTGACCGCCTCGTGCTTCGTGAGCGCGGTGAAGGTGTCGAGCGTCGGCTTGAGGACGGTGCAGACGAGATGCTCGATGCCGAGGGCGGCGTGGATGGCCTCGTTGTAGGTCCGGACCGCGAGGGCGGCGGAGCGGGCGCCGCCGGGGTGCGGGTTGAAGACGACGGCATTGCCGGCGGCGACGATGTTGATGATGTTGCCGCTGAGGGTCGGGATGGAGTGCGTGACCGGGAGGATGGCGCCGATGACGCCGAAGGGCGTGTGCTCCTCCATGGTGATGCCGTGGTCGCCGCTGAGGCCGTAGGGCTTGATCCACTCGACGCCCGGGACGAGCTTCACGATCTGGAGCTTCTCGATCTTGTGCTCGAGGCGGCCGATCTTGGTCTCCTCGAACTCGAACTTGCCCCAATCGACCGCGTGGGCGGTGACCAGCTCCTTGACGATCTCGACGACCTTGGCGCGGCCGGCGACGCCCTTTTCCCGGAGCTGCTCGAAGGCGGCCTGGGCGGCGACGCAGGCCTCGTTGACGTCTTCAAACACGCCGAAGCGGCCGGCGCGCGCGGCGGGCGCGGCGGCGCGGGCGGGCGCCGGGGCCGGCGCGGAGGGGGCGGGGGCGGGCGACAGCACCGGCGAGCGGCCGAGGCTGCGCATCACGTCCTCGACCACGGCCCGCAGGGCCTGTTCATCGAGTTGGAGGGAGCTCATGGGATTTCAAGGACGCGGGCGCGCCCTCACTTCTTGGCGGGATAGATCTTCTGGTA